>Ga0070706_100001886_pt1 | contig 21631 bp, 11 predicted proteins | sample KBSK5501metaG_FD_65476 | JGI IMG/M metagenome (GOLD analysis project Ga0070706, IMG submission 65476) | Corn, switchgrass and miscanthus rhizosphere microbial communities from Kellogg Biological Station, Michigan, USA - KBS K5-50-1 metaG | ecosystem: Host-associated > Plants > Roots >... | reverse complement strand
CAACCTGCCGGTTTGGCGACCGGACGGCCCTGAAGAGCATCAGCGAGGAGATGGAGTCGGGTCGGCCGCCGCTCATCAGCCGAGGCATTCAGACAGTTCCAATAACCAACTGTGCCGTTACCTTGCCCGACGCCGACGAATCCGCACTGGAGGCCTTGTCCAAGATCAGAAACCGCGCAATACCTGTAATGAGAAGCACAGCGACTGATCGGTGAGGCTGGGTCCCAACCTGACGATTGGCCTAGTCCGTGCTCGTGTCCTCCCTCGTCAGGCCTACGCTTCTGTTAGGACACGGTGTCCGCCAACCGCCCGGCCCGGGAATCGCGGTGGATGAACACGGCCCGGGAAGATCTCCTTGGTCGGGTTCTCCCCCAACGTCGGCGCGACCCATGCCGTTGAACCGATCGAAGTCGTGGTGGCTGGTGGGCATCCGGCACGCAGGGATCGTGGTCGCCACCCACGCCCAGCGGCGGCCCCGGTCAGCCCGTGCCCGGCGAGCCCAGCTTGACCCGCAGTTGCGCCTCCACCGCGGGCGGCACCAGGGCGGCCACGTTGCCGCCGTAGGCCGCGATCTCCCGCACCAGGCTGGACCGCAGGAACGAGTAGAGCGGGTTCGCCGTCATGAACAGCGTCTCGATCCCGGCGAGACGGTAGTTCATCTGGGCCATCTCCATCTCGTACTCGAAGTCGCTGACCGCGCGCAGCCCCTTGACGATCGCCGACACACCCCGGGCCCGGCAGTACTCGACGAGCAGCCCGCGGAACGTGCCCACCGACACGTTGGACAGGTCCTTGGTGACCTCTTCGAGCATTGCCACGCGCTCGTCCACGGTGAACATGCCGTGCTTGGCCCGGTTGGCCCCCACCACCACGAGGACCTCGTCATGCAGAAGGGCGGCGCGGCGGATGATGTCCAGGTGACCGTTGGTCACCGGGTCGAACGAGCCGGGGCAGACGACGCGGTGCACGCATCCCGTCCTTCCGTGCAGGCCACCTGGATCCGAGCCCCGGTGGGCCTATATGCCTGCGGCGAGACCGTACCAGAAGGTCGCTTCGCCGTAGCGGCGGGACCGGTCCGGCGCGTAACCGGCAGGCCAGGCAACCGGGCCGGAACGGCTGGCCCGTTCGACCGCAACGAGCGCGCCGTCGGCCAGCCAGCCTGCCTTCCCAGCCACGAAACCATGATCTTGTAAGCCACGATCGCCCTCAAGACCGGTGTCTAATTTAGCTCAGCCCAGCCATTTAGCAGACACTCACTCAGACGTACGGGCTGGTCTGGTCCTCGTTTGGCTACCTATCCGGAGCCTGCTGAGGCTCGTGTTGAACAATCGCGAAGCCACCGGGACCGCGTGCTGAACGATAAGGTCACCCTTGGTGATCTTTACGGGAGCGGTACATGAGCGTGGTGCAGGTCAGGTATGTCCGGAAGGCTATTGAGCAGCGTTTCGGCGATCTCATCGACATGTCCGACCAGCAGCATGTAGCTGATGAGAAGCGCCATCAGGTCCTGCTTAGTCGAGGCCTCGCCGCCCTCGCAGCCCAGATCGAACACCCATGTAGCGATCTTGCTGCGGCGCAGACGGTCTTCGACGGACAAGACGATCGGGGTCTAGATGCCGTCGTTGTCGATGTCCGCCCCGCTCAGCCACGGATCTGCCTGGTCCAGGCGAAATGGAGCGACAACGCGAAAGCCGGTTTCGGTGAGAACGAGGTCCACAAGATGATCCGCGGCCTCGATCTCATCCTCGACCTCCAGTTCTCGAAGTTCAACCGCCGTTTCCAGCTGCATGTGCCTGTTCTGGAAAGCGCTCTCGAGTGCGGCACTCCGAAGATCACTCTTGCGCTCGCTCTGATGCGCACCGAGCCGCTGGCTACAGACGTGCGCGATCTACTTGAGGACAAGATCGCGCAGTTCAATAGGGTCGATGACATGGTGGACTACAAGGTCCTCGACCTCCGCGACTTCCACCGGGCGATCGTAGGCGACGCAGCCGCACCGAAGATCGACACCAGGGTCCGGCTAGAGGGCTTCGGACAGGAAACCAGCCCGTACAAGGCCCTGTACGGCACGATGACCGTGCCAGACATTGCCGACCTGTACGGCGAGCACCGGCGTGGGTTGTTCGCCCGCAACATCCGGGACTCCCTGGACCTGACCGACGTTAACGTCAAGATCAGGAGTACGCTCCTCCACCAACCCGAGCATCTCTGGTACTTCAGCAACGGCATCACTATGCTGTGCGATTCGGTCAAGCCAGTCCGCAAGGCGGTACCTGGCGGAGTCGGTGAGTTCCAAGTCGCCGGAGCCAGCGTGGTCAACGGCGCACAGACGGTGGACGCGATCTACCGCGCATACACCATCAATCCCGGGGCTACACAGCACGGCCGCGTCATGGTCCGCCTGATCTCCTTGGAGGATTGCCCGACTGGCTTCGGCGACCAAGTCACTACCAGCACCAACACGCAAAACCCGATCGAGGACCGCGACTTCAAGTCGCTCGATCCGGCGCAGATCGAACTGCGCGACGACTTCGCAGTAGAACTTAGCTTGACTTACGTCATAAAGCGGGGCGAGCCACTGCCGGACCGCGAGCATGGATGCTCGATCACCGAGGCCGCCGAGGCGCTGGCCGCGACTCACACCAATGCCGAGTACGCCGCCCTCGCCAAGCGAGACCTCTCCGCCCTCTGGCAGGATGAAACATACCGGGAAATTTTCGGGTCCGCGCCCAACGTCTACCGGGTATGGCGCTGTGTGCTGCTGAGGCGCGCCGTGCGGGAGAGCCTCGACGAGTTGCGCGAGGGCTTGTTGTCGCGTGCCGCCGCTATGGCAGGGTACGGCGACCTACTAGTCACACATGTCGTGTTCCGGAAGCTCGATACCGAGGGTATCGAGAACCCCGACACCGACTGGGACGCCCAGATTGCCCGATTGCCCTCCTTGGTCGAGGACGCCCTTGCATGGTCCCTGCAGGCCATCGACGCTGAATACGGCCCTAGCAGCCACATCATTGCGGCAGTGCGGAATACCGAGCGCATCCAGCGGGTCGCTCGTACCGCGATCAGAGGCATGATCGCCGGGCACCCCGCCCCCGAGCTCAGCGCGGACTACCAGGCTTCTGCGGTAGAAAGGCGCGGGCGCCAGGTCGACGCCGTGAGGACGCTGGTCGCCGCTGGGCGCATCCCCGATGGGACGGTGTTGGAGTTCCGCCCGGTGACACGTCCTGAGCGCCGCGAGATGACCGACTGGCTAGCCGAGCAACCAGCCCGCGGCCTGGCGGTCTGGCGCAACAGCACTAAGGACCAGTTGCAGTGGCAGGCGGACACGCAGTGGTACTCGCCTAGTGGTTTGGTGAGGAAGATGCGATTGATGGCCTCGGGAAAGGACACATCCGTCCAGGGCACTCTGCACTGGCATGTCCCAAACGAAGGCTCTCTGAGAGATCTCGCCGAGAACATGCGGGCCGAACAGGACCTTTTGGTGGGCGACGAGGAGGAGTCTTGGGGAGAGGCGTGAGTCCGGCTCCGGCTTGTCAGCGCGACGGTGCCGGTGATGGTCGATGGGCTCGCCGAGCCCGGCGCCGCGGGGTTCTAGGCCCTGCTCTCCCCGGTCACCTGTCGTAACAGCGCAGACGAGACAAAGCCGACGGCCATGGACAGACAGCCTGGAACACTCAGCGGTGTGGATAGGCGAAAGAGGTGAGCACACCTCGCTGCGAGATCGGATCGTTGGCCCACTGAGAGGCGGCTCGCGTTCACCTTCCGCATCGTGCCGAATTCAGACCCGTGCTCTGCCCAGGGCAAGCAGTTTCCTTGCGGCGACATCCGCATTGGCGGCACCTACCGCCCTACCGCGTCCTCGCGTTGACCTTGCTGGAGCTGCCTGTAATTCCTCAAACGGCAGTTTTTGTCACGCCACCGTGTTGGGTTACTCGGGGTCGGCAGCGGACCTTGACCGCTCCCGTGGTGAATGACTCGTCGGATGCCTTGCTGGACCAGATATAGGCTTCTCCCGGGCGCAGCTGCGCCATCCTGTCTGCGGTGAGGCCGGTCAGTGCGGCATTAGCCTTCTGGATGTGCTTTAGCCAGGCCGGCGAGTTGAACTTGTGCAGGATTATCTGGCTTGAGAGTTCGATCAGCGACACGGGCACGGACGGTGGATCCTGGCTCGCGACCAAGATGCTCGTGCCTTTGTGCCGCATCTCACGCACGACTTCGATGAGGCCGGCCACGAGGTCGGGACTCTCGATGTACTTGTGCGCCTCGTCGAAGACGACCAGCTTGTTAAACGCCTTTCCCTTGTCCGTGGCATCGCCGAATAGCTGCAGTAGGACCACGAAGAGTCCCAGGGCCTGATCTTTCTCGATAAACTCGTCGCGCAAGTCGACGATGATCAGCCGACCTGGATGGATGAGATCGCTCAGGCGGGTGCTGTCGTTGACGTATTCGGCTGCGAGGTCGAGACGGGCGCGTGCCAGGTCCTTGAGATGATCGGGCAGCGGAGCGCTGTCGATGCCGTGGTGCAGGTTGTCGAGTGTCAGGTCGTTGCGCAGCTGCTTCATCACGCGGTTGACCTGCCGTATGTAGGTTGCCTGGTTCCCGACTGCGCCCATCAGGAAGCGCCAGTGGCTCGCCTGTAGTTCGGACGCGGCGAACGTCAGCGGGTGGACTTCGATGCCTTGGTACTCTGCGCGCCTTTCCGCGAGCTTGTCGCGTGGCACGAGCAGCAAGACGTCGGTGAGTGCGCGGGGTTCCGCTCCGTACCGGTCGCGCAGCGCCGCGAGCTGGTCGTCGTCGGTGTTAGGTGCCACCATGCTGGTGAACTCCGGCTGGTAGTCCATCGCCGAGCTGTAGTGGAAGATGACCGTTGCGAGCGGGTGCGGCAGCCGGTTGATGTGCGGGATCGGCATCGAAGCCATCTCGGCGATGGTCCCGAGGGTGTAGGACTTCCCGCCGCCCTGAACGCCGAAGAGGCTGATGGTGTGGGTGTGGTTAAGGTCGATGGCGACCTTGCGCCCGGCGATCTCCCCGAGGATGCCGTACTGCGGTGATTCGCCGCTGACTCCGATTAGCACGTCGTACCTGGGATCGTCCGCATTGGTCTCAGTAGGGGAGGCTGACAGAGCTTCTGGTTCTGTTGAGACGGGCGCGTCGGGCGCGATGTCCTCATCCTCATCCGCAGCGTCTGGTGTTTCAGGCTGGTCGGGATGGGACACTGGGCGCTCGCCGGGGCTGTCCCCGGCCATAGCGTCCGGATGCCCTGGCGCCTTGACAGGGCCGGTGTTGTCTTCGCCGAGGGTTCGCCAGGCCGCCAGGTCTTCCCAGGACACAGAGCGGTCGCGAGGTCGGCCGAGGAAAGCCGCCTCATCCAGCGTCGGTACCGCAGGCGCTCGCTCGCGCAGCCGGGCTATCTGCACATCGCCGTGCACTCTCGCAAGGGCCTGGCTCTCGGCGGGTTCCTCGGGTGCGCCCGGCTCGTAGGCGACGGCGTTGATGAGCTGCTGGATGAGGTCCACGCCGATGCGGTGGTATTCAATGCCCGAGTCAAAGTCAGGAGCCTCGGTGCCTGGCTTACCGAAGTCGAAGATTAGCGCCGCGCGCGCGAAGTTCAGCCGGTATCCGTCTTCCAGTGTGCGCAGGAAGAAGCGTGCTTCCTCTGCCGCGTCCTCGGTCATGGTCCGATAGCGGATGGCCCGGTCGAGGTAGAACTCGAGCAAGGTGCTGAACTCTCGTGTCTTCACGAGCCTGTCGGGCCGGTCGACTGGTGAGCGTTCTGGGTCGAAGTGGTAGCTGATGATCTCTTCGCTCTGCGCGATCTGCTCGGCGATGCTGTTCTTGAGCTCGTTGTAGGACCCAACGTCGCCCACCTGGTTATAGCACTTCACTTCGGCCAGGCGGCAGGTGATGGTGCGCGCACTGGCATCGAGGTCGAAAAGCGCGAGGTCGGTCCGCTTGAAGCTGACTTCGTCACCGAGCTCGTCGGCGCTTTGCTTCAGCGCCCGGTAAAGATCTAGGTGGGCGTCGAGCGGCACCACGACCTGGTTGCTGAAGACACCTTGATGCTCCAGGTACATGCGGGCCAGCGCCAGCCCCAGTGCCTCAGCACGCTGGGTGGTGGACGAGATGAGCTTGAGCGCAAGGCGTCCGGAGAGGGATCGCAGCTGGCCGAGAACCGCGACGGCGTGCCGCCCCTCCGCTGTGAGGTGGTACTGCTCAAGGACGGGGGTGAGGATTGCCTCGAGTTCCGCCACCGAACGCGAGGTGATGGTCAAGTTGCGGTTAATGCTGCCCGCGACCCCGGGAGTGTGGTCAATCAGGTATTCGGGTCGGTCCGAGAAGCCCCCATGGTCGAAGAACTCAATTCCCATGTTTCGGTCCACGGTCAAGACCCAATCGCTGACCTCGTGGACCTGGTGAAGGAGGCCGCGGTCCTCGGTGTCCAGAGCTAGCGTGATGACTGGCCGCAGCGCGAGACCGGTCTCCCCTGTGGAAACCGTGGCGGTCGCGCTGGAGAGCAGCGGGGGCAGCACTGACAGGAGATCTGTGAGCTCTTCAGCCCTGCGGATTGGGACCGCTGTGCCGTGCCTGGGCTGCCGGGTCCATGACACTGTGGACTCATCGTCGCGGTACTCGACCTGGAAGTCCTGGACAAGCCCGTGGATCGGGGATATCGACTCCTTGAGCGTGGCCCGGGCCACGCCGACTTCGCCGGCGGGGAACACGTCGAACAAGAGCGAGAGGTGGGCCGGGTACGCATCTGGCGAGACCCGGAACTCCGCGACCGGCAGGACGGCCAGGCCCAGCTTGGGACGCAGATGACTGTCTGTGGGGGTTGAGAAGGCATCCGCTTCCCGCGCCGTAACACCAGAGCCTGGCGACAGCAGTTCGCCGAGAGCCTCGCCGAGACCGGGGGCGTCGGCGTCCGGGGCGAACAGCCGGATGTCATAGCGGATGTCGGCAAACGCCTGGTGCTTCTGCAATTCGACGAGCATGTCGGCCAGTGCGGCGGCGCGCCCTTGGTTGAACGCGTTGATGGTCAGCGTCCGGATATACGGATGCTGAACCAGATAGCGCTGGACGCGGGATGCCAGGTAGGCGCCGTTGATGGAGGTGTCGGCGACAGTCGGCTCGGGCAGCCCGAGAGCTTCGCATACCTCGCCGACCAGGCCTCGCGGGTCTTCTTCATGCGACGGCGTGTATAGCGTCCAGAACGGGTGCAGATTATCGACGGCGGTAAGGAGGCGGCCGTTCGCCATGGGGAGCACGGGAGGGAAACTGATTGGGGTGAGGAGCCGCAGTAGCGCGTCGCGAGTGGGAACGGCGAACTGTCGTGGAGCTGACTTCGCCTGCTGAAGCCAGGCGTGCGCGAGCTCGGCCCATGCCGCGAGCCACAGGGCCCGCAGGGGGTGGGTCGGAGATACCAGCGCGGCTTCCCTGCGGCGGTCCCGGTGGTCGCGGACTGCGAGCGTCACCGTGTCGACGGCGAGGACCTTACGCAGGTCCGACAGCGCGCGCTGGGCCGTGTCGGCAGTCGCAGTTTCGGCACGGTGCAGCAGGTCCCCGATGAGGGCCCGGTAGGCGTCCGCGTAGCCGACAACGAGCGGCCGGAGCGCCCGCAGGTCCGCAGCCTGCGTGACAAGTTCCCTATCGGAGCGGATCGCCTCGAAGTACGCGCGGCGCGCACCGAGGAAACGGCTGGTGGCCTCGCCCTCAGGCCAGGGATCGGCCTCGCCAGTGGCCGGGCCGCTGCGCCCGAGGGAGACAGGGATGTGCCAGCTGATTGAGCCTTCCGGGGTCGCCAGGATCTTCTGTTCCAGATCCTTCAGCGCCCGGCTGACTGGCACGTCTACCGTGCCCTCACGTCCGAACGTGATCTCGAGCATCCCGGTGCTGGCAGCGCGCGCTCCGGGCCTGCGCCCGGCCCACTGCACGGAGGACACTGTGATGGTGTCGGGGTCCCGTTCGTCGATCACTGCCGCGAACTGGAGACGGGTCCGAGCGTGGAGGAGGCTTTCTTCGCGCTGGCGCGCGCGCTGGGGCGGTTCGACGTCCACATCTCCGTCGGGGAGCACGTAGAAGAGATCGCTCTCGTTAGGCCGTGGCGCGGAGTCCTCGTCGACTGTCCAAGGAATCGGGTTGCCGCTCGTGTCCACCAGTGGCAGGAGGTCGCCTGCTTCGCTGTGTGCGAGGACCCGGATGAAGTGCCAGCCTTCTTCCCAGTCCACTTTGTTCAGGTTCGTGAAGCTGACGGTCGCGTCCGGCCGGTTCGACGACCACGCCGCCTTAGTTCGCACTAGGCCGACCGGGCCATGTTCCCTGGAAATCACCTGCACGGAGAACTTCGCGAGGCCGGGGACCTTGCCGGGCGCTGGGTCAACGCGGAAGTTGACGTTGAACTTCCGCAGGCCGTCCTTGCCTAGCGGCAGGACGCGCTGGCCGGCCAGCTGGCTCAGCCGCTGGTCGGTTTCGTCGTCAGGGACCACTGGCACGTTGGCCGTGACATCGCTGATGCAGACGGAGTCCGGTTCGGTGGTGCCGTCGTCAAAGATCCATTTGTTAAAGGCCAGGCCCCAGTAGGTACGGTCGTTAACAATGCGTCGGGTCCAGGCACGCGGATCCTCTAGCCCGGTCTCCGCTGCGAACTCCCCGAGCTCGGCACGGAAGCCGCGGTCCGTGAGCCCGAGGTCGAGCACGCGGCCCCGTTCCGACTTGGCCGACCAGGTCAGCTTCTCCACGCACTCCCTGTTGCGGGCGACACGGGCCGAGGCCCGCTCAGGCTGGGCCAGCAGCTCGAAATCGGGCACGAGGGCGAGCTCGTACAGTGCCGCGCCAACTGCCTCCGGATCGTTGCCATTGACCTTCGCTGTCAGCAGGAAGCGGACGACGGCGACAGAGTCTGCGAACGCCCATGGGCGCTCGCCCCCGGCGAGCAGCCGGAGCGACTCCACGACTGCCCCGCGCAACGCGGGCGGAAGCTCTCTGACCAGTTGGTCGCACAGCGTGCCGTAGACGTCGCCGAGTTGTGCCTGCTCGAAGGTCGCCACGCCGAACGAGTCCTCGGCAGCGGCCCGCACGTCGCTAGGGACGAAGACGAGCAGTGGCGGGCGCTGCTGGCCGTCCGGCATGGGATTGCGAAGCTCCACGAGCTTGGTGCTGCTAACGCTCAGTTCCGGCGGTGTTCGGCCGCTCTGACCGTCGCTGAGTATCACCACGTCGGAATCTGGGACCTCGGCACGCAACCGTCCGCAGAGCCGCACCATCAGGTCGGCGTCCAGGTCGGTGACCCGAATGCAGTGTCCCGCGGCACGCGAGCGCAGCAGCCCGCTCAGCTGCGGAAGCACAACGGCCTCGAGCGCGCCCGCAAGGTCGTCGCTCTCGACCGGGCGAAGTCCCTGCGTCATGCCACCCCTTCCTTGAGGGAGGCGTCAGCCACCACGCCGTTGTCATCGATGCGGTAGCGCGGAGTGACGGTCTGGGTGACGTATGCGTCGGAAAGGTCACGGTAGAATCCCACCTCGCGCAGGCGGGAGGTGAAAGCGTCAAGGTTCGCTCGAAGCGCACGATTATCTGTTATGGACGGGACGCTGAAGCCGTCACCGCGGGGCAGGCGGTCGATGTAGAGCCCGTACCGTTCGCGCAGGAACGTCAGCAATTCATCGATGCGCATCTCACCCGTGTGGTAGCCGAGCACGCCGCCAGGCGCGAGCATCGCGATCTGGAGGAGGACCTCGATGAGACGGCTGTCGAGCACGAAACGGCGGGGTGCATTCTTCACCCGCGGCTGAGCGATTACCGCGCCGGCCCGGTTCTTCAGCAGCAGCGAGTCGAGGCACTCCGTGATGTACTGCCTGTGAAAGCCGCCCCGCAGCGCCACGAGCATCTCGATGTAGGTGTCGAAGTCGCCGAGCTCCATTTCGGTGACGGCCTTCAGTTCAGGGTCAAGCTCTGCGTCCGGGGAGCCGCTCGCGTCCTGGATGAGGCCGTACACGCGCTGGCCGAAGAACTTCTCTCGCTCGCCCGCGTGCGCCGGCTCTAGCAGCGCCAGGACTTCACCGACCGTGAATTCGCCGCTCGCTGGCCTGGCTTTCTTCCCCCGCCGGACGAGGTCCGTCGCGAACTCATCCAGCTTGCGGGTAGTAAAATACGCCTTGACGAACGAAGGAATCCGCCGGTAGTGGAAATCGGCACTGCGCTCGGCGAGATTCGCCATCGGCGTTCCTGGCTGTCCCGCGACATCGACAACAAGCCCGACTCGGTGCGGGCAGTCGCCATGAGGGTCGTTGGGACTCCTGGGCTTCACGGGACAGGCCGCGCACGCTGGATCTCCGCCCTTCCTGCGCACCAGCGAGGGCAGCAGCTTAAGCAGGCGCAGGTGATACAAAGCCAGATGGAAGGCGAGCAGCACCTTGAGGTAGTCAACCATCACAGAACGGGGAATGAAGCGCTGGTAAAACAGCAGCCGCATCACATCTTCCGCGAGGAGATCCGCGGCACCGACGCAGAGCGGGGGGAAGCTCTCTCGGTCGGCGCGCGTGTCCGCGGCATCTTCGACCTGGTCGAGGAGGCGCAGCAGTGCCTGCGTCTCGACATCCAGGACGGCACCGCTATCGGTACCGCCGGTGACCCTATCGTGTCCTTGAAAGAAGAAGTGATCAAGGTGCTCGAGAGCCTTCTGCCCCGCGCCATGCCGTGCGTGGTAAAGCATCTCGTAGAGCTGCTGAGCGGCACCGTAGTCACGGGAGTGCTTGGGATTGCGGAAACGGTAGGTGAATCCGTGCAGAGGCCGCGGTGCGGCGATGGCCTGCGTGGGCTTTCCCCGGTTCACCACATCCATCAGGTGCGTCTCGACCCAGCGCGCCAGCACGTCTCGATGGGCATCGAAGCCCGCGAACCATTCGGGATGGTCGAGGAATTCCTTCACGAAGGTATCAGTGCTGAGCTCGATCGTACGGCGTAGACGGCTTGGGTAGCCGTTATGGGCAAGCCGGGCGAAGAACGCCGTCAGCACCCGGTCCATCTCGATCTGCTTGAAGTCCAGGTAACTGATCTGAGGGAGGCGGAACTCCCGGTCGCGCTTGGACAGGCCCATCAAACCGCCCTCCGCCGCGCAGACGCGGATTCCAGTTCGCTCATTTCGAGGCGGCCGTCAGCATGGCGCGTGACACGGTAGAAGTCGTGACCGGTCACGGTGAGCAGCACATCCTGGTATGGCTCCGAGCTGAGCGTGTTCTTGAAGACCGCGAGGCTGAGATAGTAGCCCCGCTCCTCCTCGATGCTCGGGCGGTAACCCTGGTTGAGGCGCTCAAGCATCTCGAAGACGTCCAGGCTGATCGGCAGCTCCGCCTCGGTCCCTGCATTCCCGCGGTAGCGCAGGATCAGTCCGGAGGGCATGTGCTCAACGAAGCGGGCCCGGCTGGCGGCATCGATGACAGAGATCGAGAAGCGCTCCGCGGGGAAGACCCGGTAGCTCTTCACCGAGCCGTGTTCGACCTGCCGCACCTGCAGGGCAAGCATGTTTCCGAGCTTGCTGAGGTCGTGCAGGCCTTCCCCCCTGTTGATTGCGCGCAGCACTTCCGGCAGGAGCCCGTCGAGCGCTGATCCATGCGCGACGAGGTGAATCATGCGACCGGCCGAACGGTACGGCAGCATCTGCAGCCACCTGCCGTCGCGACGCTCAAAGAACGCCCGCCGCCGCGCCATGCCCACGTACCGCTGATGCGTCCTGCCGCGCTCAAGCATGGGGTGGCCCGAGTAGTCGCGCGGCAGGTCCGCAAAAAGGCTGCGGAGGACAGCACGGTCGTAATCGCCGCGCAGATCGAAACGGAAAAGGGAGCGGTCCGCGCTCGGCGAGACGAAGTCCAGGTTGCGGTCTAGCCGCGGGTCGGCCGACACACCCATGTCCATGTCCTTGAGCAGGTTCAGCAGGCGATCCCTGTTCGGCCGGTCGCCGCCCATCCAACTGTTGAAATAGAAACTCTGGGCAATCGCGTCACGCTCGCCCGCCTGGTACAGCTCATGAATCTGCTGGCAGTCCCGGGAACTCACCAGCATGTAAGACAGCGCCGAGCGCATGTCCCGCAGCGTAGTGTGATGAAGGCCACGCAGGTGTGTGAGTGTGTAAATGCTCTTTAGCCTTCCCAGCACTTTCGGACCGGCGACGGGGTCTTGGAATGTACGAGCATTGTGATACGCGTAGCAACGGTCGCGCAGGTCGCAGCTCTCGCAGGCTTCCCAGAATCGCTCATGAGTCAGGCGCCGCAGCGTGCGGGCGAAGATCGACTCGTCGCCGCCCTCTTCGTCGCTGTCGTACCCAAGGGGGTCGTGCACAACACTGCGAAGGTTAAGGTTGACCACCGCCACGCCGTGCAGCGGCGAGCCGGTAACAAGCCCCGTGCGGACGACCTGATCAAGAAGGGGAAAGCGGCTGGCGTTCGCGGAGAGGAAGTCGACAAGACGCCCTTCGTTGATCGCGATCAGCCGGACCTCGTCGCTCGGCCAGGCGGCGGATTCCGGTCCTTCGAAAGGGGCAAAGAACCTGCTCAGCACGTCGTCGTTGGCCTGCTCGCCCTCATCTTGGCTGCCGTCGTAATTCGTTAGGAAGGTAAGACCGCCAAGCCTGAACCTGCGGCCGTTTGCCAGGGCGGGATCAAGTATCGCCTGCTGCTCCTCGGCCTGGGTTTCCAGATGCTGCAGGAATGCGGTCTTGCCGTCGCCCGCGTTGCCCGTGATCAGCACCAGCCGGAACTCGCCGCGCAGCACTGCCGGCTGAAGTTGGCGGTCAAGCGCCGTCTCCACATAGGTCTGCGCAGCCATCGAATCAAGCCCGCGGGTACCCGAATTGCTGTACGAGCTCTGGCTATACAGTGTCATTAGACCCGAGACGTACGGATTGGTGTTAGGGGGAACAGGCTCCTCGGTACCGTCGACGCTCCTCATCCAAGGAAAGCTGCTGGAATCGCTGCTGGTCTCAGGGACAGGTCGGCGGGCCTGCCTAATATTGCGGAGCGCGGCCTGTAGCTCGATCGAGGATCCGAAGCGGTCGGCCCGCTTCGGCGCAATGGCCTTCAAGACGGTGTCTACCAGTTCAGGAGCGAGGTCTGCCATGCCTGAGAACATGCGTGGGTCCGCCGCATTGACCCCGGGCGGCGGAGTGGCGGCGTCCCAGGGGTATCTCCCGGTGATGGCTTCATAGAGCGTGACACCCAGCGCGTAGAGGTCACGGTCAGCGTGATCCGCCGACTGCGGAATGGCTGACAGGTCAATGTCGGGGGGCAGGTAGCGGCGCGAGCCGCCCCCTTGGCCGTTGCCCGCTGTCACAAGGACCGAGACGTTGAAGTCGATGATTCGCACTCCGGTGGGAGTCCACAGCAGATTGCGCGGCTTGATGTCGCAGTGATAAGCGCCATGCCGGTGCAAATGGACGAGCCCCTCAGTGACCTGCCTGGCTAGGTCGAGCGCGTCTTCCGGGGAAAAAAGCCGCTGGGCGACCATCTCTGCGACGTCCAGCCCGTCGACATACTCGAAGACGATGAACGGCGGTACGTGGCCGGTTGCAGAGAACTGCGCATCATACACGCGCACCACGTTGGGATGCTCGGGAACGCGCAGCAGCGTCCGGTACTCCTTCTTCAGTCTCTCTAGGGTGGAGTGCCGGTCCTTCAGGATCAGCTTCAGCGCGCGCGGCACGTCACCCAGCGTGTCGATGACCTTGTAGACGACGCCGAACGATCCTGTGCCTAGACGCTTCTCGACCTGGTATTTCGAGGCCACGAGCGTACCGGGCGGCAGGCGGCTGTAATCGACGGCTGATGCCTGCTCGCCTTGGGGTTCGAGGTCTTCCAGTGCTGGAAGCGCATTCTCCGGCGTACCGGCATCCGGTTCCAGGAGCGCTGGCAGGTCCGCCGCCGCCAGCCGTGCCAACGGACGCTTATCCGGATCGAACACGCACAGCTTCTGTAGCCATTCATCGACGTCCGCGGACAGTTCGCCGCGGGTCTGCGACGGCTTCACGGGGAAGATAGCACCCTGGTCGAAGACCTCCGTAGGGCTCGAGAACGGCTTGTCCCCGGTGAACAGTTCATACAGCACCACGCCTGCGCTGAACACGTCCGAGGCAGGGCTCGCGTTCGCTGGCTCCCGGAACGCCTCGGGTGCCTGGTAGAGCGGCTCCAGGTCATCAACGATCTCCTGGGCGATGGTCCGGGAGCGGTCCGTTCCTGTTCTGGCGAAGTCGAAGCCGATGATCCGCAGGTGCCCGTCGATCCCCAGGAGCAAGGTGCTCGGGGTGATGTTGCGGTGCACTACACCGTGCTGGTGTGCGTGCGCCAGGGCGTCGAGCAGCTCGGTCGCCACGCGGAGCTTCTGGTCGAGTGTGAGCGCGAGGTTCGGCTTGTCGACATGGAGACGAAGAGCCTGCCCTGGAACGTCCTCCGTCACCAGCACGTATCGGTCCTCGGTCTCGGTCGCGAAGAAGTCTCTGACGCCGATGATGCCGGGATGGCCGGGCATATGGTTAAGAGCGTTGTACGCGTTCGCGATGCGGGTCCGCTGCTGCTCGCGCTCGGCCGAAGGGAGGTACGGGTCGGCGACGTATACGCGCAGCAGCACGTACCCGGACTTAGCGCCCGCATAACTGTTGAAGCCGCGGTATTCGGTGTAGCTGTCCGTACCGCCAAGCCGCTCGTCAACCTCCCAGCTATTGAAGCGGAGCGGTCCTGATCGCGGCTTTGCCACTCCCTGCAGGCCCTTGAGCACCATGTTGTGCACAGAGCGGATGTTCTTGCTGTACCTGCCCGGGATGCGTGCAGCATTCTCGAAGAAGGCAACCGACTTCGCGAGCGTCGTGACATTAGGCGCGTCCCGGCCACTTGGATCCTGGAACACCGCATCCGACTCGGCCAGCACGATGGCAGAGTCCACGTAGACACTCTCAAGGTCACGGCGGCCGGGCTGGCTGGCGGTGATGATGCCTTTCAGGCTCCGTGCATGCTCGCGCAACTTGAGCAGCGGCGATGTATAGGGTTGACGACGCTCCGGATACCACTTCGGGCCATACACGTCGATGAGTCCATGTGTCCCCTTGACATCGACGAGATACACGGCATGTGGTGCGACCACAGCGAGATCAACCTCGAAGATCTCACCGCCACGGCGAATCTCGAAGTTATGCAGCAGAATGTAACCGCTCGGCAGGTGATCGCGCAGGTGCGCGATCAGCCGACGCTCCGCGTCGTTGACCGGCTCCCCGATTGGGATCACGGTTGCCATCTCTACTGCCTCCTGATGGCATCTTCAACAAAGGTCCTGGCACGGGCTTCGTCAATGCATGCTTGATCACGCAGTTCCTGCGCTTGGGTGACCTCCGCCCCCACTTCCCTCCGGAACGCCTGGCTCGGCCACGGGATCTCGATATTGCGCACACGATTCACCTCAAGGTGAGGGATACTTGATCCTGCCGCTTCTCTAGAGATGAGACGAACTCCCTCCGGAGTTGAGAGAAGGGCCAGAAGATAGCCAGTATCCTCTTCGTTGTGTGGGATAACCCTGACCATGTTGTTGGAGACCGCAAACCCATCTAGGTATTCACCTACGAGAACGCTCCGTCCGATCAACCCCCCAAGTTGCCCGGCCTCCTGAATCAGGATCGTCCCTTTCGACACTGTGAGTCCGTAGTCATCAGCGACAGAACTCATCAGATATCGATCAGACATCGGTGCGATCTCGAAAACATCGCCGCCGGTGATATAAGGTACGCCAAATCTGGGGTCGTCGGCATAGCGCCGCTTGAAAATGCCCGGTATAAAGATGTTGGCAACGTTGCCGAGTTTCCGCGTGTCCGTCGATGCCTCGTCGAATGATCGGCGCGCCGAAGCGCACTCACTACTATAATAATACGCGTCAAATCTCGCCTGGATTCGCGATGAGCTAATCTTCGACCAGATTGGATGAGTCTGGCTCTTGTCCGGGAAGAGCTTTATGATTATTTCTTGAGCCCGCTGCAAGAGGGCGGATGCCCGACATCGGGCATCCGCAGCCTGCTCAACCAGGGCATCTACTTGCTTTTCAAGGACTTCGCCGAACCGTGGCACAGGAAGGTCTTCGATGTGCTCGGGTTCGATGTGCTGGATGATCGCACCATATGTACCGGAAGTGACAAGCGTTCGGCCGAACCTTCCGCTTAGAAACGCGTAGATATAGCCAGGTAGAATGCGGCTCGGGTCAGGTACGACCTTCATAATGTGCTGCGATGTCCACATCCCCTCCATGTCGGATCGGACATAGACCATGCGGCCGATCGTCCCTGAGCAAGAAATAAGGGTCGTCCCTGGGCGGATGCGAAGGTATGCAAGCTTCGCAGATTCCGCATCGCGCCTGCGCAGGAACGGCAGTTCTGTCAGGTCGGCAAAGAGCATGGATGAACTGCCAAGAAATGGCACGCCATGCTCGGCGTCGTTTACCCAATTGCGGGAGAACTGGGGTCCATTGAAGATCCCTCTATTGTGACCAGTGCAGAGATCGATAAGCCGATCCTTGGGTACTGGGATTGACTCGATTCGAACCTTGGCTTCGAGGGCACCGGACGTGTAGGGCCCAGCGTCGAGGCGACGATCGCCACGACGCAGCCAGGAACTGGGAACAATTTTCGTTTTCACTTTCCCGACTCCTGGTCGGCGCGGAAGGCAGCGTACGCTGCACCGATCTCCGGTAGATCGTTGTCGACCGTCCTTTCCTTGCGCTTAAGCACCCTTACCACGGATCTGTCGCCCATGCGCACACGCTCTTTGTGCTCGACCTCTACGAGGAGATCCTCCCCATCCGGGCTTCGCTTATATAGCGTCTTTCCGCGCCGGTCAAACCCAACCTTGTCCGCAACGGCCATGAAGGCTGGATATTCGTTCGCCGCGCCGAGGTCCTCCGCCTGCATCTCCTGTTCGGTCTTCCTCTTGAGGAATAGCAGGCTGGTGAGGATGTTGACGTCTGCCTCGACGATAAACAGTTCGACGGGCATGTCGACGCTCGCGAGGACCCAGCAATGGCGCAACAGCCACCAGCGGATGTACTCGTCACCATGATTGCCGAGGATGCCGTCGGGCAGGACGATGCCCATGCGGCCCCCTGGCCGTAGCCACTGGTAGCAGCGCTCGATGAAAAGGACCTCGGGAGCCACGCTGCCTTGCAGATGGCCGGTGTTGCGGAAGCCGCCGTCCTCGGTGCGCCCCCACACGTGGGCGAGTTCGAACTTCCGCAGGATGTTTCGGTCGGTAACGGGAATATCGGACCCGAAGGGCGGATTGGTCATGACCACGTCCATGGTGCCGAGATCCGCCACGCCGTGGGCCTGAGCCACGCCGGACAGATGCCCCGCCGGGTACTCGAGCGAGTTCATGTTGAATAGCCGCGCTTCAGCGTTACTCGCCATGACAATGTTCATCTGCGAAGCCCGCACGAGGAACTGGTCGAAGTCAGCTCCGAAGAGATTGTTGCGTGTGTATCTGGCAAGGCGTGCCTGGATGGACAGGAGGTCAGTCGTGCTCTCATCGCCAGTCTCGATGTTCGCGTCCTCGTGGAAGCGGCGGCTCAGGTGGTTGAGTGTGGACACAAGGAAACCGCCCGTGCCACAGGCCGGGTCGAGGAAGCGTTCATCCTCTTTAGGATCGAGGATCGAGACCATGAGATCGATGGCTCCGCGAGGGGTGAAGTACTGTCCCTGGTCGCCGCGCAGGTTGGCGCCAACTAGCTCCTGATATGCGGCGCCTTTGACGTCCAGACTAGTCCGTCCGAAGTCGTACTTGGCCAGCTCGGCGACCAGGAAGGCCAGCGCGCGGTTGGAGAGGGTGATCCGCTCGGTGCCGTCGAAGATCGTGCCGTGGTACTCGGCTCTGGCCTCGGCGAACAGCTGCTCGATGCGCTCGCGGATAGCCTCCTGCCCCTTCGGGTCGAACTGTTCGTCAATGAGTTGCCGTTGTCCTTTGACCTCCTTCTCGAACATGCCGGCCCAGAAGCGCGGCGGCTCATCCGGCTCGCGGCGTTCGTCGTGCATCTTCGCAAAGATGAGGTAGAGGAACTGCCTGAATGCCACCTCCTTCGGCAGGCCCTCATTACCGTGGATGTAGTTGTGGCAGCGCCGGAAGGCGATCAGCAGCATTTCCCGGTCGGCGCGCCGCAGGTGCGCATTTGAGGCCACCGTCCGCGAACCAAGCGAATCATCACCCATCGGCCAGTCGCCGCGCGGGTGAAACTTCACATCGAAGCGCTCGACCTTCTTCTCGAAGAAGAAAAACTCCAGGCCGTTAGTCCACAGCCCCCACCGGCAGTCCTTCGCCTCCTCCATCACTGCGAACAGCGGCTCAAGATCCTTCGTCGCCTGGTCGGAATCGCGCATCTTGTATGCGCTCTTGGTGCCAAGCTTGGGCTCCTTCTCGCACATGACGGCCCGGCGCAGGTTCTCGACGGTCTTGTCCATGCCTATGTTGAAGATGGCGATGTCCACCTTCCTGAGCCGACCGTCGACGCGCATCTTGAAGTCGGGAACCATATCATCGACGGAGATGCCGTACTCATGGAACAGGGCGCGTGCGATGCGCTGCCTCACTTGCTCCTTGGGGGTGTCCTTCACCGGCTCCCCGGTGATGTAGTCAAGGAGCATGCCCTCTTCGAGAGATGTGACCTCGTCGTCGCCAGTCTGGTCGATCTCCTCGATTCCGAGGTCGCTACTCATCAACGCGCCCTTCCGTGAGGTCTTCATCCGACGCGCTCGCCGCGCCACCATCTCGTACCCAAGCGTCCACGTCATCACGCTTGAACTTCCAGAAGCGCCCGACCCGGTAACCGGGCATGTCCTTGCTGGTGAGCCAAGAGTAGACACTGTCCTTACTCACGCCGAGGTACTCGGCGACTTCGTCCACCGACATCCAGCGTTCATCCATGGCCATGCGCTCCGTGGTCCTCGGTGGCTTCGATGCGCCTAGGTGTACCAGACCGAAGGTCTTGGGTCAAGCCAGGTTGAGATGGATCTGGTACGGTTAAGAACGGATAAGCGCGAGGAGATTGGGGGTAGGCGGATCAGGTTGGTCACGGCCTTGCAACACGTGCGGAGCTCCCGACTAGCAAGCCGGGTAGCCCCGAGGCGTGGCGGCACCTGGCTCCAACAGAACGGAGCGTGACAGTCACCCGTCAGTACGCTCGTCTCACAGATCAGTTAGAACTCGGTCATCCAGGCCCAGTGCGCGAGCGGCGCTGGCTGTCTGCCCAGTCGGCCGTGCCACCATCGCTTGGCCTTCTGACTGCCCGCAGCCGTCGGGTTTCCGCCGCGCCCAGCGCGCTACCTAGATGTTGATGCGCCGCAGGAGGCCGTGTAGCTCGGGGTGGTAGAACCTACCGCAGGTGTTCATTCAGCCGTGGACGACCGGGTTGACCCACTCGGCGAAGTCTGCGATACCCGAGGTGGTGCGCAGGTTGATTCGCCACCAGCGGACCTCGCCAACCATCTTCTTGAGGAGTCCCCGCTGCGCTGGGACATGCTCCTCCTTGGAGTCTCGGCAGACCTTGCCGACCACTCGCAGTCAACAAGATCCTTTTCGTGTCCCTAGCTGTCATCTTTCATCCTTAATGATCTTGCAGCCTGCAGACGCGCTTGCCTTCATCAAGTTGCTCGGCCTTCGACTACACAGTTAGTCAGCCGGATGATCAAGGTATCTGGCCAGGAGGCCGATGCTCGGTCGGGGTAGGCGGGGCCAGTGACGACGACACCCTGGTAATCCGCTGATGGAATCTCTGTCCTAGAATGGCATTATCCGGTATTCTTCATGCGCAGAAGACACTGCCGAGTCGCGTTTTTGGACTTTGATATAGGCGATGTGGTCATGCATCAGATAGATACCGCGTACTGATCGAAGCAAGATATCTCTAAACCCGGAATATCTCTGGACCGAGCGCGGCCCAGAGATGCACACTGAGATCTCACGAGCATCTAACGGGGGGCAGGAGCGGTCGGCCTGAGCAAGCGGGTTCGGTCATTAATTAATGGACGTTTTGAGGTGATGTCGGTGAGTCGGCTGGTGCCAGCTACCAGGGCGGGCCGGGCAACACCGGCGGGTCGGCGCTCGCGTGAGGCGGCTCGCCGCGGGAGGAGGGTCGAGTTCACGCTGACCGATGGGGAGTTCGCCGACCTGGATATGGCTGCCTGTTTAGCTGGGCTGTCCCGGGGTGCTTACGCTGCGCAGGCGGCCCTGGCGGTCGCCCGCGGTAGTGGCAGGCGGGCTGGCGTGCCGTTGGAAGCGCTGGTCGAGCTGATGACCGCGGCCGGGCTGGTCCGGCGGGTGGGCACGAATCTCAATCAAGCGGTGGCCCGGTTAAATGCCACGGGCCAGCGCGGCGACGATCTGCTCCCGGCGGCACAGTTTTGCGTGCGGGTGATCCGCCGGCTGGATGAGGCGGCGGAACACGTGCGCCGGAATGTTCCGTGACCGGAACGGGCGTGATCCGGTGATTGGGAAAGTGCTCCACGGCCGGAACGTCCGGCACCTGCTGTATTACCTGTACGGGCCCGGATTGGCGAACGAGCACGCCGATCCGCACCTGGTCGCCGGATTCAGCGATCCGGCGGACCTGGAGCCGGAACGCCGCCCCGGCGGAACGCGGGACTTCCGGCGGCTCGCCGGATTGCTGGAGCAGCCCCTGGCCGGACTGCGCGACCGCGGATACGACAAGCCGGTCTGGCACTGCGCGATCCGCGCCGCGCCGGAGGACCGGATGCTGTCGGACGCGGAATGGGCCCTGGTCGCGGCCCGCGTGATGGACCGCACCGGGCTCGCTCCCGGCGGTGATGATCTGGGAGTGCGCTGGGTGGCGGTCCGCCACGCCGCCGACCGCATCCACCTCGTCGCCACGCTCGCCCGCCAGGACGGCGGGCGGGCCAGCACCTGGAATGACTACTACCGGGTCCGCGAGGCCTGCCAGGAGGCGGAACGGCGGTTCGGGCTGCGGCCCACCGCCCCAGCCGATCGCACCGCCGCCCGCCGGCCGGCCCGGGCCGAGACCGAACAGGCGGCCCGCCGCGGCTGGGCGGAACCGGCCCGGGTGACGCTGCGCCGGGAGGTGTGCACGGCGGCCGCCGGAGCCGGTTCGGAGCGGGAGTTCTTCGCCCGCCTGCGGGCGGCTGGGGTGCTGGTCCGCGAGCGGTACAGCACGGTCCACCCGGATCGGGTCACCGGGTATGCGGTCGGGCTGCCCGGCCACACCGCGCGGGATGGTGGGGTGGTCTGGTACGGCGGCGGGAAGCTGGCCGCCGACCTGACCTTGCCGAAACTGCGCGCCCGGTGGGCCGGAACAGCCGCGGGACGCGCGCCGTTCAGCGGACCGGATGTCCCGCCGCCGGCGGTGCGCGGGGCGCTGCGGACCATGGTCACCCAGGCGGCGGAACACACCGCGGACGAGGCCGGATTCTTCGCGGCCCTCCGGGAGGCCGGGGTACTGGTGCGGCTGCGGTTCAGCGAGACCGATCCGGGACAGATTACCGGGTATTCCGTCACCCTCACCGGCCACACCGGGCCGGACGGAACACCACGGTGGTACGGCGGCGGCCGGCTGGCCGCCGGGCTCACCCTGCCCCGGCTGCGGGAACGCTGGAACC
>Ga0070706_100001885_pt1 | contig 21659 bp, 20 predicted proteins | sample KBSK5501metaG_FD_65476 | JGI IMG/M metagenome (GOLD analysis project Ga0070706, IMG submission 65476) | Corn, switchgrass and miscanthus rhizosphere microbial communities from Kellogg Biological Station, Michigan, USA - KBS K5-50-1 metaG | ecosystem: Host-associated > Plants > Roots >... | reverse complement strand
GGGAGGACGTCGAGCCCTTGCACATCGGTCGCAAGGATCGACTCCGCGCCACCCGTCCCACCGAGAAGCTCATATGTTCCCGACTTCACGGCGCTGCGATCGATCCCGCAGCCCGTCGTTGCGTTCCCTTGCGGATCAAGATCGACGAGCAGCACGCGGCTCCCCGCTTCCGCGAGACAGGCCCCGAGGTTGACGGCCGTCGTTGTCTTCCCGACCCCGCCCTTTTGATTCGTCAGGGCCAAGACGACTGTGTTACCAGATTTTGCCTGAGTTGATGCTGGCAAGACTTCGGACATAGGCTGTGAACCTTTTTCGTCCGAGGAATGTCTGTCTTGATCCATCACGCTCCCCCGCGGGCCTCGGCAATCATAAGGATGCGGCCGGGCGAGTCAACGCCGGCACGTGCGACGTCCAGGTCGTCGGCCTCAGGAGGCGCCACGGCGCTATCCCCCACGGCCAGAAGGACCGCGCCATCGGGCTTGACCAGGCTTTTGAGCACCTCAAGCGCGAGCAGCGGCTCGGCCAGCGCGCGCGCGGTGGCGACGTCGAAGATCGGCTCGAGATCGGCGGCGCGCGCGGCGAGCACCTCGGCGTTGGTCAATCCGAGCTGATGGAGTTGCAGCTCCAGGAAACCGGCTCGTCGTTGTTGCGGCTCCACGAGCGTGAAGCGCGCCTCAGGGAAGCAGCAGGCCAGGACGAGTCCCGGGAACCCGGCGCCAGATCCGACATCCACCCATGCGTCTTCCGGCATAGGCCTCCGTACCAGCGCAAAGAGCAGTGAGTCCGCCGTATGGCGAGCGACGACTGCCTCGAGCGATCGTTCGGACACGAGCCCCAGACGATCGGCGTCGAGCGCGACGGCCGAGGCGTGTGCGAGCAATAGCGAGAGGAGATTGGATGGCAGAGAGAGCTCGCGGAGGAGCGCAGACAACGCGGCGATCCGGCCGCCGAGCAGGGTTTGAGAGCCTTGTCGATCCATGTTTCCCGCTAAACATGGTATTCGAGGGCTGAATCAACGCTTGGAGGCTCGTTGTTTCACGAGAAACAACGCCACCTCGGCTCAGACGGGGTAGATGACGACCTTTCGATCGGGTTCTTCGCCCTCGCTCGCGGTCCGAACGCCTTCGAATTCGGAAAGCGTCGAGTGGACGACCTTCCGCTCGAAGCTTGTCATCGGCTCCAGCTCTGTCGGCCGGCGCGTTTTCAGCACGTTCGTCGCGGCTGCGCGCGCATGCCGCTCGACGATGGATCGCTGACGATCACGGTATCCCTCGATATCCAACACGAGGCGCGCGCGCGAGGAGGTCTGGTGTTGGACGGCCGCGCGCGTGAGCTCCTGAAGCGCCTCCAGCGTCGAGCCGTGTCGGCCGATCAGTAGCCCCATGTCGGGCCCGGCGATCCGCACCTCGATCGCGTCGTCGACGATGTCGGCTTCGGCCTCGCCGTCCATGTCCAACGCATCGAGCAGGCCGTGGATGAAGTCTTCGGCTGCATCGGCCTGGTCGTCCAGGAGATCCTCGTCCGATGCTTCATTCGGTGCCGCAGAACCCTCGGACGGGTCCTGATCGTGGTCGCTCACCTGCGCTTTTTCCTCTTCTTGCGCTTTCTGCTGCCTTGGGGACGGCCGGGCGGCACCGGAGGGGTGACGGTCGCGGACGGCTCGTCGGCCACGAGCTTCTTGGCCGGGGTCTGCGGCATCGGCTTCGCCTTCCCGCCCGGCGCGGGCGGATTCTTCGCGTCTTGCGCGCGGTAGACGAGCGCTTGTTGGCCGATGGTCCAGAGGTTGGTTGCAAAGAAGTACAGGTTCAAGCCCGCCGGGAAGTTCAGCGATATCAGCCCGAAGAAGACCGGCATGATCCGCGTCATCATCTGCTGCTGTTGCGGCACCGGCTGGCCGCTCGCCGCTACACGCTGGCTCATCTGCCTGCTCTGGTAGTAGGTCGTGCCGATGACCAGGGCGATCAGCAGGTAGTAGGGGATCGAGTGGGCGCCGCCGCCGTCATTCTTCTTGCGCGTGCACTCGACGATGCGGTCCTTCGAGGCTGCCTGGGGCGCGGTGCAAGCCAGGTGCATGCCTAAGAAAACGGCCCGGTCTTCGGTCAACGCCTTGAAGAGCTTTCCGTTCTTCGGGAGATGGCCGGTGCCAAGGGCGGAAAGGCAATGGAAGTTGAGCTTGCCTGCCGCGTCGGTCGAGATGTCTTTGAACGGCAGGCAGTGGGTGACCCACGAGGTGTTCGGGATCGCGAGCTTCTGCGCGGGGTACTTGTGCGAGTCGACGAAGTCCCCTGCGATAGAGATCGGCTTGGTGACGACCTGGTTGCCCGTCTTGACGGGGCAGTCGATCAGCGTTGGGTTCGCCCCGGTCGCCGTCGGCGCTTGTTCGGGCACGCACACGATCCCTTTGAGGTTGGTCAGCGGGATGTAGTCCGACGGCACCGGCTGCCCGCCGGGCAACGTAACGACCAAGGGGATGACCACGATGGACGTGCGCAGAACCGAGTACAAAGCGATGAAGGCCGGCATCTGGGCGATGAGCGGGAGGCAGCCGCTCGCCGGATTGACGCCGTGCTCTTTGTACAGGGCCGACATCTCCTGCTGCATCTTCTGCCGGATCTGCATCAGCTCTTGGCGGTCGTTCACTTTCTGCTGCATCTGCTTGTACTTCTGCTGGATCTTCTTCAGCTCGGGCGCAAGCGTCTGCATCGCCGTCATCGACCGGATCTGTTTCAGCGTGAGTGGGATGAGGACCGCGCGCACCGCGATCGTGAGCAAGATGATCGCGACCCCGTACGACGGGATGACGGTGTAGATCGCGTTCAGTGCGGCGCCGAGCGCCTGCTGGATCGCGCCGAAGAACTCAGCCATGGGCACTCACCCGCCGGTGATGACGGCGGTGATCGACGACCGGGTCGAAGCCGCCCGCGCTCCAGGGCGCACACCGAACCAAGCGCCAGAGCGTCTGGAACCCCCCGACCAACAGCCCGTTCGTGCGCAGTGCCTCGACCGCGAACTCCGAGCAGGATGGAACGAACCGGCATCGAGAAGGCAAATACTTGCCTAGTGTGAATTGATATAGCCGAACGAGCAGCGCCGCTGCGCGCCCTAGCACGACACGCCGGCCCGCTCGAGCGCGGAGTCGAGCGCCGCGCGCACTTCTTGCAAAGAGCTCTTCGCCAGCGGAGGCTTCGCGACGAGGACGACCTCGGATCCGGGCTTGATGCACGTTGCTCGGACTGCCTCCCGGAGAAGGCGCTTCGCGCGGTTGCGATTCACCGCGTTGCCGACACCGGCACCGACCGCGAATCCCACACGCGTCGGGGCGCCGGCATCACCGGACCCGGCGACGCATGTGATCAGGGGAGACGAGCCACGCTTCCCGCTGCGGAAAACGCGCGCGAAGTCTCGCGAGGAGGTCATTCGGAGCGGGCCTGGCATCCGGGGGGCTGGTGCCGCCGCTAGACGGTGAGCCGCGCGCGCCCTTTCCGGCGCCGCCGGGACAGCACAGCGCGACCGGCGCGGGTTCTCATGCGTGCACGGAATCCGTGCACGCGCTTCCGGCGTCGGTTGTGGGGTTGATACGTGCGCTTCATGGCTGTCGGGTCGTGGCAGTGTAAGCGGCGCAGGAAGAGACCGTCAAACAACATCGATCACCGTCGCGTGCGCATAAAGACCTGCAGGTCAGCCCTGTGGAAACGTGAATTCCCTTTCTTGTATCCACAGGGGCCGCTGCTTATACTCGCGCCTCGCCGGAACGCCGGTGATGCGTCGGTAACACCTCGGAGTTTCTTCCTTCCTCTCCGCCGCGCGTGCGGTTGTATTCGGCGTGCCACGACACGAGGCATTAATCCACAGCTGTGGACAGCGCCTGTGGACGCAGGGCCTCGGCAGATGCACGGGAGGTGGAGACGGTGGTGGACGAAGCCGAAGAGCTCTGGGGTCGCACGCTCGCAAACGTGCGCGAACGGATCATGCCGGGCGCGCGAGCGTGGGTCGACAGCACGCGGCCGGTTCGCTTGCACGATGACACGATGGAGCTTGCCGCGCCGTCGGCGTTCGCCAAGGAGTGGCTCGAGAACCGTTACGCGCACACGATCACCGAAGCGTTGCGTGAAACGGCCGGCCGGGACGTACGACTGAAAGTTACGGTCGACCGGATGCCGCTCGAAGAGACCGTCGTGGATGTCGAGCAGCCCGAGGCAACGTTGGTGACGGCCCAACAGCCTGCGCCGCCGCCTGCGCTGAACCCGCGCTACTTGTTCGAGACCTTCGTCACCGGGCCCTCCAACCGCTTCGCGCATGCGGCGGCGCAAGCGGTCGCAGAACAGCCGGCGCGCAGCTACAACCCGCTGTTCATCTACGGCGGCGCCGGCCTGGGGAAGACGCACCTTCTGCACGCGATCGGCCATGAGGTACATCGGCTTTACCCGCACGCGACGATCCGTTACGTCTCGAGTGAGCAGTTCATGAACGAGTTCATCCTCGGCGTGCGCGAGGAGAAGATGCCGATCTTCCGCCGGCGCTACCGCGAGGCCGACGTCCTGCTCGTGGACGACATCCAATTCCTGTCGCGAGGCGAGCAAACACAGGAAGAGTTCTTCCACACCTTCAACGCGTTGCACAACGACGGGCGTCAGATCGTGATCTCATCCGACCGAGCTCCGAAAGAGATCCCCACGCTCGAGGATCGCCTGCGGACGCGATTCGAATGGGGATTGATCACCGACGTCCAACCCCCGGACCTCGAGACGCGCGTTGCGATCTTGCAGAAGAAGGCTGAGGCCGAAGGGTTGCGCGTATCCAACGACGTGCTGGCTTTCATCGCGACCAGGGTGCAGAACAACATCCGCGAGCTGGAGGGCCGCCTGATCCGCGTCGTCTCGTACGCGTCCCTCTCAAACTTGCCGGTCACGCTCGAGCTCGCTCAAGAGGTGCTCCGCCCACTGCTTCCGCGTGACGGGTCGGATGAGATCCCAGCCGACGTCATCATCGCCGAGTGCGCTGCCTACTTCACGATCTCGCGCGACGAGCTTCTCGGCCCCGGTCGTTCTCGTCCGCTGGTGGCTGCTCGGCAGGTGGCGATGTACCTCTGCCGTGAGCTCACACCGCTGTCGTTGCCGAAGATCGGCGACGCATTCGGCGGGCGTGATCACACGACCGTGATGCATGCCGACTCGAAGATACGGGTGTTGATGGGTGAGCGACGTCAGGTTTATTCACAGGTGCAAGAGCTGACGGAGCGTATCCGTAACAAGGTGGGTTCTTCGCTGTGATTCACACGCTCCGTACACATCTTTCACCGGTGTATTTCAGCCGCTCGGACCCAGTATTAACAGTGTCCCCAGGCCCTACTACGATTACGACAGACTTAAAGTCCTTTAAAAGCATGCAGAGCAGTCTTGTTGATGGCAATCCTGTGGAGGTGGCGCGATGAGGATCACAGTTGAGCGTGAGCGGTTCGCAGACACGATCGGGTGGGTCCTGCGATCCGTGAGCTCCCGAGCAACCTTGCCGGCCCTCGGCGGCGTGCTGTTCGACGCGAACGGTCCTCAGCTTCGGCTCGCCGGGACGGACCTCGAGCTTGCCGGCGAAGCGACGATCGACGCCAAGATCGACGAGAAAGGCTCGGTCGTACTTCCCGGACGAGTGTTGGGCGAGATCGCGCGCAGCCTTCCCGAAGGAGCCGTTCGGATCGAGTCGTCGGGCGGGCAGGCGAAGCTGACGTGCGGGGCGGCCGAGTTCACGTTGCGTGCGCTGGCGTTGGAGGACTTCCCGAACCTTGCCGCGCCCGAGGGGGCGCCGTCCGGCAAACTCGAAGCGTCGTTGTTCGCAGCCGCCGTGGGCCAGGTGACGCGTGCAGCCTCGCACGACGAGGCGCGCCCCGTTCTGACCGGCACGCTCGTCGACGCAACACCCGAGAAGATCACGCTCGTTTCTACGGACAGCTATCGGCTCAGCGTGCGCGAGATCCCGTGGGCGGGTCCAGCGACTCCGCTGAAGCGCGTCATCCCGGCGCGCGCGTTATCCGAGGCGGCGCGCGCATCCGACGGCGACGGCGAGATCGAGATCACGCTCGGCGAATCCCAAGCGTCCTTCGCGGTTGCCGGCAGGCGTCTGACGACGCGACTCATCGAGGGAGAATTCCCCAACTGGAGCCAGCTCATCCCGGCGGAGCTGCCGAACCAGCTGCGGCTTGAGCGCGAGAGCTTCGCGGAGGCCGTTCGGCGCGTCGGCATCCTCGCGCAGTCGGGTGCGCCGGTGCGCATCGACCTCGGCGCCGACGGTGCGAAGCTTGGTGCCGGGTCGCAAGACCTCGGCGAGGCATCCGAACAGGTCGACGGGAAGTTCGAAGGTGAGCCCCTTACCGTTGCGTTCAACCCTGCGTATCTTCTCGACGGCATCAACGCGGTCGAGGGAACCGAAGTCACGTTGTCGACGCGCGACGGACTCAAGCCGGCCATCTTGCGCGCGCCTGACGACGCCACCGGTTTCCTCTACCTGGTGATGCCGGTTCGCATCTAGTCGTATGCGGCTCGCCGCGATCGAGCTGGTCACGTTTCGATCGTGGAAGTCGTTGGCGATGCGCTTCGACGCGCGCATCACGTCCCTGATCGGTCCGAACGGATCGGGGAAGACGTCGGTCCTCGAAGGCGCGTGGTATGCGGCATCGCTCGGTTCGCACCGCACGTCGGCCGACGCAGCGCTCGTGATGCAAGGCGAGGACGCCGCGGTCGTTCGTGCGGAAGTCGAGCGGAACGCGCGCACGGAGCGGGTCGAGCTTGAGATCGTGACGAAGGGCCGCGCGCGCGCGAAGCTCGGCGGAGCTCCGGTCGGACGCAGGCGAGACGTTCTCGGTGTGCTGAAAGCGAGCATCTTCGCGCCCGAGCGTGTGGCCGTCGTGCGCGAAGACCCGTCGGACAGGCGCCGCTTTGCCGATGAGATCTTGATCCAGCTCCATCCCCGGTACCACGGCGTCATCCGCGATTACGAGCGCGCGCTTCGTCAACGCAACACGCTCCTGCGCGATCACGCGGCGGGGCGCGCGAGTGTCGACGGGATCGAAGCCTGGGATGAGGCGCTTATCGCGCCGGGGGCCGAGCTCGCCGCGGGGCGCGCGAAGGCGATCGCCCGGCTCGCGCCGCGCGCGCGCGAGGCGTACCAAGCGGTCGGCGGAGGCTCGAGCTTCACCGTCGCCTACCTCCCCAACGTCCCCGAGCCCGCCCAGCAAGACGACCCGGACGCGTGGGCGTCCTCGATGCGCGCGCGGCTGGCCGAGCGGCGTAGCGACGAGATCGTTCGGGGCGTCACCCTCGTCGGGCCTCACCGCGACGACCTCGTTGTCGAGATAGCCGGGATGCCGGCTCGCACGCACGCGTCTCACGGGGAGGGTTGGTTAGCCGCGATGGCGCTCGTTCTGGGCGCGCACGAAGCCGTCGCCGATTCCATAGGGGAGCAGCCGGTGCTCCTCCTCGACGACCCGTTCACCCTGCTGGATCCCGAGCGGCGCGAACGGATGGCCGGTGCGCTTCCGGCCGGCGCGCAGATCCTGCTGACGGCCGCCGACCCGCACGAGATCCCGACGGGTCTGGGTGCGAACTCGATCGACGTGGAGGAGCTGCGCGGTGCCTAAGCGGCCTGAGGGCGACCCCAAACCGGTCGGCGATCTGCTCCGCACGTTGGTCGCAGGACGGGGATGGAGCGAGCACATGGTGTTCGGGAGGCTGCTCGAAGAGTGGGCGACCGTCGTCGGTGCAGACGTCGCGGCGCGCAGCACCCCGGTCGGGCTGAGGGCCGGCGTCCTTTCGATCCGGGCGGACGGTGCAGCGTGGGCAACCGAGCTCACGCTGCTCGGCAGATCGATCGTGGAAAAGGTCGATTCCTACGTCGGCGGAGGGGTCGTCCGCGAGGTTCGCGTGAGCGCCGGAGCGCCCCTTCGGTGAGCTCCGAAAAGGCGGCCGGCAGACGGCTCGTCCGGGGTGCGAAAAAGAAGCCATTTGAGCACCCCTCCGAGGGGCGAAAAACGGCCTCTAACCTGCTACAATAAGCCGAACGGATGCCCCTTCTCCCTCCCCGTTCGGAACGAGGTTTCGGGCGGCGAAAACCAGGCCCTTTCCGGGCATCGGTATGGGGTCGTTTCGGAGGGGGGAAAAGGACGGGTCGTGCCTCCCTTCGGGGGCACGATTTTGAAGAGAGCGCGAGCTTGAAGAGAGCACGATTTTTGAAGAGAGCAGGATGTTGAGGAGATAGGTAGTGGCAAAAAGCGCCGAATACACGAGCAAGGACATCCAGGTTCTCGAAGGCCTCGAGGCTGTTCGCAAACGCCCGGGGATGTACATCGGCACGACCGGCTCGAGCGGCCTCCATCACCTCGTCTACGAGGTTGTCGACAACGCGATCGACGAGGCGCTCGCCGGCCGAAGCACGAAGATCGACGTCGAGCTGTTCGAAGACGGGAGCGTGGGCGTCACCGACGACGGAGCGGGGATCCCCGTCACCCCGATCCCGGGGAACAAAGACAAGCGCCCCGCCCTCGAGGTCGTGATGACCATCCTGCACGCCGGCGGGAAGTTCGGCGGCGGGGGGTACCAGGTTTCCGGAGGGCTCCACGGCGTCGGCGTTTCCGTCGTGAACGCCTTGTCGGCCAAGCTCGAAGTTGAGGTGCATCGCGACGGGCACGTGTGGACGGCATCGTTCGCGCGCGGCCGCATCGTTCAGAAGACCACGAAAGGCAAACCGAGCAAACGCACAGGAACCACCGTTCGTTTCTGGCCGGACCCGCAGATGTTCGAGGAGACCCTCGAATTCAAAGCAGACATCCTCGCCCAGCGGCTGAAGGAGCTCGCGTACCTCACGCGCGGTGTCACGATCACGCTGACGGATCACCGCAAGCAGCCTCCCGTCGAACAGACCTGGAAGGCGACTGGGGGCATCGCGGACTTCGTCAAGGCACTGAACACAGGGCGCGAGACGCTGAACAAGGTCATCTTCATCGAGGCCAGCGAGGAAGGCCGCGAGGCCGATATCGCGATCCAGTGGAACACGACCTACAACGACTCGCTGCACTCGTTCGCGAACACGATCAACACGCACGAAGGTGGGATGCACGAAGAGGGCTTCAAGAAGGCCCTCACCAACGTCGTCAACCGATACGGGCGTGAGAAAGGTCACCTGAAGGAGAAGGACGAGAACCTCCAAGGGGAAGACATCAGAGAAGGCATCGTCGCCATCGTCAGCGTGAAGCTGCGCGAGCCTCAGTTCGAAGGTCAGACGAAGACGAAGCTCGGGAACACCGAGATCCGGTCTTTCGTCGAGCGTGTCGTGAACGAGCGGCTGCGCGACTGGCTGGAGGAGCATCCAACCGAAGCGAACCGCATCGTGCGCAAGGCGGTGGCTGCCGCGCAGGCGCGACAAGCAGCGAAGAAAGCGCGGGACATCGCGCGCAAAGGCGCGTTCGAGGGCGGCGGCCTTCCGGGCAAGCTCGCCGACTGTTCCTCACGCGATCCCAACGCGACCGAGATCTTCATCGTCGAGGGAGACTCTGCCGGTGGCAGCGCAAAAGCCGCGCGCAGCCGCGAGACCCAAGCGATCCTCCCGATCCGCGGCAAGATCCTCAACGTCGAGAAGGCCCGGCTGGACAAGATCCTCGAGAACGCGGAGATCAAAGCGCTCATCAACGCGATCGGCATCGGGGTTGGGAACGACGAGGTCGATCTCACCAAACGGCGGTACGGCAAGATCGTGATGCTGACCGACGCAGACGTCGACGGTGCACACATCCGCACGCTCTTGTTGACGTTCTTCTTCCGCCACCTGCGTCCGTTGATCGAGCAGGGCTACGTGTATGCGGCGAAGCCACCGCTGTACTCCCTCAAGTTCGGCGCCAACGAGGTCCATTACGTCTTCAGTGATCGCGAGCGCGACGAGCTGCTCGCGTCCAAGCCCGGGAAGAAGGCTGAGATCAGCCGGTTCAAAGGCTTGGGCGAGATGTTCGCCGACGAGCTTTGGAAGACGACGATGAACCCTGACTCGCGCGTCCTCATCCAGATCCAGCTCGAAGACGCTGCGCTGGCCGATCAGATCTTCTCGATCCTTATGGGAGAAGACGTCGAAGGACGGCGCGACTTCATCCAGCAGAACGCTCAAGACGCGTTCGTCGACGTGTAAGGAAGGCTTTCGTAGATGCCAGACGTACCTTTGGAAAACAACACCGAACAGATCGAGATCGAAGAAGAGATCAAGCGGTCGTACCTCGACTATGCGATGTCTGTCATCGTCGGGCGCGCGCTGCCAGACGTTCGCGACGGATTGAAGCCGGTCCACCGCCGCATCCTGCACACGATGAACGAGAACGGCCTTCGGCCGACGCAGCCGTACCGGAAGTCCGCGCGCGTCGTCGGTGACGTGATCGGTAAGTACCACCCGCACTCGCCGGAGGCGGTGTACGACTCGCTCGCGCGCATGGCGCAGGACTTCGCGATGCGGAACACGCTCGTCGACGGCCGCGGGAACTTCGGGTCGGTCGACGGTGACAAGCCCGGTGCGATGCGGTACACGGAAGCCCGCCTTGCCGCTTTGGCGATGGAGATCCTCCGCGACATCGACGAAGAAACCGTTCCCTTCAATCCCAACTACGACAACACAGAGGAGGAGCCGGCCGTCCTGCCGGCGCGCTTCCCAAACCTGCTGGTGAATGGCTCGACGGGCATCGCCGTCGGCATGGCGACGAACATCCCGCCGCACAACCTCGGTGAGGTGATCGACGCGACGATCGCGATGATCGAGAACCCCGACATCACGGCCGAGGAGCTGCTCCAGCACATCAAAGGCCCCGATTTCCCCAACGGCGGGATCATCATGGGCCGGCAAGGTCTCTACGATGCGCTGCTCACCGGCAAGGGTTCGATCAAGGTGCGCGCGCGCTGCACGATCGAAGAGTTGCGCGGCGACCGCCAGCGTATCGTCGTCACCGAGCTCCCGTACATGGTGTCGGGGGACAGGGTGCTCGAAAAGATCGCGACTCTTGTGAAGAACAAAGTGATCACCGGCATACCTGCGACGCACAACTCGCTGCGGAACGAAAGCAAGAAAGAGATCCGGCTCGTGATCGAGCTGTCGAAGGATGCGATCCCTCAGGTCGTGCTCAACAACCTGTACAAGCACACGCAGCTGCAGGACAACTTCCCGGTAAACATGCTCGCGCTCGTCGACGGCCTCATGCCGCGCGTGCTGAACGTCCAACAGATCCTCGGCCACTATGTCGATCACCAAGTCGAAGTCGTCACCAAGCGCACGGCCTACCGGCTGCGCAAGGCCGAGGCGCGCGCGCACGTCCTCGAAGGTCTGCTGATCGCGCTGAACAACCTCGACGCAGTGATCAACTTGATCCGCAATTCGGCCAGCGTCGACGAGGCTCGCGAGGGCTTGATCGCGCAGTTCCACCTGTCGGAGATCCAAGCGAACGCCATCCTCGACATGATGCTGCGCCGGCTGGCGGCTCTCGAGCGTCAGAAGATCCAGGATGAGTTCGACGCGCTGCAGGCCGAGATCACGGAGTACAAGGCGATCCTCGCCGACCCAAAGCGAGTGCTCGCGATCATCAAGGACGAGCTCTCACAGATCCGCGAGAAGTTCGCGGACAAGCGGCGGACCGAGATCCAGGTCGACGCCGGCGAGATCGACATCGAAGACCTGATCGCAGACGAGGACGTCGTCGTCACGATCACGCGGTCGGGATACATCAAGCGAGTGCCGGCGAACGTCTATCGGACGCAGGGACGCGGGGGCAAGGGCATCCGAGGCGCGCGCGCGAAGCAAGACGACATCGTCGCTCACCTGCTGACGACGTCGAACCACGCCTACGTTCTGTTCTTCTCGAACAGAGGCAAGGTCTACCGGATCAAGGCGCACGAGATCCCCGAGAAAGACCGGACGGCGCGCGGTATATCGATCCGCAACCTGTTGCCGCTGCAGAGCGACGAGTCGATCGCAGCGGTGATCGACACGCGCGACTATGAGACGCACCGGTTCCTCGTCATCGCGACGAAGCGGGGCGTCATCAAGAAGACGGCCTTTCAGGCGTACGACTCGTCGCGGCGGGACGGGATCATCGCGATCAAGCTCCGGCAAGACGACGAGGTCATGCAAGTGCGCGCGACGTCCGGAGAGAACGAGCTCATCATGGTGTCGCGCAAGGGACAGGCGATCATCTTCAACGAGTCCGAGGTGCGACCGATGGGGCGCGACGCACAGGGCGTCATCGGGATGAAGTTCAAAGCAGACGACTGGCTGGAGGCATTCGACGTCGTCGATCCAGAGGCCGAAGTCCTCATCGTCACCGACGCCGGCTACGGCAAGCGCACGTTGCTCAGCAAATACCCGCGGCATCACCGGGGTGGCCAAGGTGTGAAGACGGTCGAGCTGACGCCGCGTCGGGGCTTTATCGCCGGAGCTGCGGTGGTCCGACCCGAGAACGAGATGTTCCTCATCGCATCGGACGGGCAGGTCATCCGCATCGCGTGCAGAGAAATCTCACGACAGGGGCGGGCAACGACCGGCGTTCGCGTCATGCGGCTCGAGCAGGACCAAGAGCTGGTCGCGATGGCCAAGGTCATGACCGATGATGAGGTGAACGGGGAGTAAGGCCGGCTACTCGGGATTGATGCTCCTGCGGCCTGGGCACTATAGAGTCGTGATCGTGGACCAAGTAGGAAAGGACCCTCAGCAGGGAGCCGGCGATCCGTCGCGCGGCGCCCCAACGCGCGCGATGACGCGCGACCCGCGTTCCGCGATACAAGTGCGACGTCTGCGGCGCGGGCGTCTGGCGGTGCGCAAGATCGATCCCGGCGCAGTCCTGAAGTTCTCGCTGGTCTTCTACTTCTGCATGGTGCTCATCATGATGCTGGCGACCGCGATCGTCTTCGCCTTCCTGAAAGCCTTCGGGGTGATCGCCAACATCGAGAAGCTGTTCCGGGACCTTGACTTCCACGTCTCGATAACCGGCGGCTTCATCTTGCGGTGGTTCTTCTTGATCGGCCTCGCCGGCACGATCGTCGCAACCGCTGTGACGGTGTTCATGGCATTCCTGTACAACTTGATCGCCGACGTCGTCGGCGGGATAGAGCTGCTCGTCACCGAGCGCGAGTAAGCGGTTCTCGCCCGCCATTGCCCGTGGTACCCTTCCGCGTCGCGGGCGTGTAGCTCAGGCGGTTAGAGCGCAGCTCTGATAAAGCTGAGGTCGGAGGTTCGAGTCCTCCCACGCCCACCCCTCGATCTTTAGCCTGGTTGCGCCTTGTTGTGTGCGCGGGCGACGGATTAGTATCGCGGTGGTGACCGGTAGAGGAGGGGCTCGATGGGCCGGGACAAAGAAGGCAAGAAGTCCAAGAAAGGGATCCTCGCGCTACTGCTTGCAGCCGTCGGCGCGGTCGTCATGGTCGTGAAGCGGCGCAAGGGCGGCGAGGAGCCGGGCTGGGAAGAGGCGAAGACAGACGTCTCGTAGTCCAGCCGAAAGGCATTGAAGCGCGCGGCGTGCCGCGCGCTTCTGCTTTGTGGCGACGGGTCCGGACCGGGGCCGTAGAATCGTGCGCGCGGGGACGTAGCTCAGCTGGTAGAGCACCGGCTTTGCAAGCCGGGGGTCGTGGGTTCGAGTCCCATCGTCTCCACCGAGGAAAGGTGCTGATCAACGGAGGGAGAATCCCTCAGCGGGCCCTTCTTCGATGACGTTACTTAGCGCGGACTCCATCAGAAACCCATCACACACTAAAAGGCAACGCGCCGGGCGGCCGAAGTCCGGCCCATGCAGGTGATCACCGGCTTTTGACGGGTAGGCTCTTCCCGGTCACGCTTCGCCTCATGGAACTGCCTGACACGCTCTTTGCAACTGGCCCCGAGGGTCTGATCGCGTATCAGGTGTTCGGCCAAGGCGCGATTGACCTTCTGTTTATTCCGCCGTGGATCTGGGACATCGACGCGATGTGGGACGAACCACGCATCGAGCGTTTCCTCACCCGGCTTGCCTCTTTCAGTCGCGTCATCATGTTCGACAAGCGGGGAACGGGCGTTTCCGATCCTGTGCCTCTCGGTGCTCTCCCGACTCTTGAGCAATGGACCGACGACATCAGCGTCGTTTTAGACGCCGTCGGTGTAGAGCGAGTTGCAGTCGTTGGCAACTCGGAGGGAGCGCAGATGGCTCTGCTGTTCGCTGCGGCTCATCCAGACCGGACGTCCGCCCTCGTCATAATCGACGGGGCCGCTTGCTACTTGCGCCACGACGACTACCCGGCAGGGCTTCCGCGCCGCCTGATCGACCAGACCCTGTACGAACAGTTAGAGAACAACGTCCGCCGGTCATTCGCCATAGCCACTTCAGGTGATCCAGACATTCGCCCGGTCGCGATGATCATCCCAAGCCTGGAGGTAGACGAACATTTCCAGCGTTGGTACAGGCGATTCCGGCGTGGCTCAGCGCCGCCAACTCTCAGACAGAACATGTTTTGGACTGGTTTCGAATGGGATGTCCGCGCGGCCTTGCCGACGATCGGCGTGGCTACGCTGGTGCTGCACCATACCGATAACAAGTGGATACGCCTTGACCACGGCCGGTTTCTTGCCGAACACATACGGGACGCGAAACTCGTCGAACTTCCCGGTGCGGACGCATACTTCTACGCGGGCGACCAAGATCCGATGCTCGGCGAGATCCAGTCGTTCCTGACGGGGGCCCGTGATCTTCCCGAAGACGATCGAGTTCTTGCCACGGTTCTCTTCACCGACATCGTCGAATCGACCAAACGCGCCGCAGAGGTCGGTGATCGACGCTGGCATGAGATCCTTGACGCCCATGACCGCTTCGGTGCAGAACAAGTCTCGCGTTTCCGGGGGCCGGTTGATAAAGACAACGGGAGATGGGCTGCTCGCTACGTTCGACGGCCCGGCGCGCGCGATCCGCTGCGCCAGGGCAATCTCTGATGCGGTGCAAGGCTTGGGCATAGAGATCCGGGCGGGGCTTCACACCGGAGAAGTCGAACTTCGCGGCGAGGATGTCGGCGGGATCGGAGTGAACCTCGCTGCCCGCGTGTTGGGGGAGGCAGTAGAAAACGAAACACTCGTCTCTTCCACGGTGAAGGATCTGGTTGTTGGGTCCGGCATCGACTTCGACGATCGCGGGACGCACGAACTCAAAGGCGTACCGGGTGAGTGGAAACTGTTCGCGGTGAGAACATAGATGAACCCCATCAAAATCCCATCACAGCATCGACAAACGATGGCAACTGGCGTCAACGAACGACAAGCCCGAAACCACTTTTGAGCAGCGGAAAAACACAGAGTTGCGGCTCACGACCCTGGCTCCGACGGGCTTTGCAAGCCGGGGGTCGTGGGTTCGAGTCCCATCGTCTCCACTAACTGAAGACGCTGGTCTGCGGTCTGAGACGCACCTCCGCCATAACCCATTGGTGCGAAGAAGCCGCTAAGACCGAGACCGGCCTCCTACTATTCGACGCCTTCTGAAGAAAAAGACGCTGCGAGGCCGTCAGCACCCGCCATACGCGTCGAGGGCGACCACGAATGGCAAAGCGGAGGACTCCGTTCGGTGGATTCCTCCGGCCAACCGGAAACCGATGGGAACATCTTTCATGACCAAGTAGGTCCCTCGTCCAGTTTGGACGCTCGGGCAGTTGTTGAGACCGAAATGCACGAGGACGAACCGCGTATGTCCCGGTGCGAGCGCGAACGCCCTCAACGGAATCATCGGGAAGCCGACCGAGCCGATCGTATCGTTCCGGGCCGCGATCTGGATACCGATCACCCGCTCCATACTGCCAGGGCCGTCATCTTGAAGCGGTATCCCTGTGACGGTGACGCCCCATCGACCGGTGTTTCTTATCGTGAACCCGATGGAGTATTCCCGGCCGGAGGAGAACTTGACGATGTCGGTCTCCGCTCCAGCGATGGTTCGCTGATACGTGACCCCTGGTCCGGTTGGGCTCTGCGATGTGTCCCCGGCGATGGAGAGAGGTGCGTATCTCGCCAAGCCGAAGCCGCCGAGACACAGAGCGGTCAATACGATCACCGATGCGTACGCGGCGACCCAGACGACCCATCTGCGCTGGGGACGAACTGCCGGTACCGCCGACTCTATCCTGGTGTCGATCATCCGATTATCCCGCCTCGCCGGAGCTTCATTGTGTCTTCGCGGAATCGGACAAGAATCCTTCCGGAGGTCGATGAGGATTCCCGGCTCTTAGGCGGATCCGCCGTCTTTGATCTCGAACCAATAACGTCCGGGACTCGTTCCCCAGCGATCGGAGAGCCGGTCAACTAAGTAAAGACCCCAGCCCGACTGAGCGCCGGGGATGGGCCTGATCGAACCGGCGAGCGGATGTAGCTCGACCTTCGATCCGTCGTACACGTCCACTCGAAGCCGTTCGCCGACCCGGGTCGCGCGGATCCGCACTTCGTCTGCGGGAGCGAGGCCGGCGTGGCGGATGCTGTTCGTGACAAGCTCGGATGCAAGGAGCTGGGCGACCTCAAGCTGCTCGTTGGAAAGTTCCAGATACGAGAGCGCACGCCGAACCAACGCCGCGACGGTCGGTGTCGCGGGGAGGTGAAGATCGAGGGCGCGCGCCTCGTCCGACGTCTGCTCGTGCGCGTTCATCGATAGGAGTCTTTCCCGACTGCTGAAGCTCCAACCGCACGGAGTACCCTTTGGGTCGCCTGGAAGAAAGAAGGGGAGTCGTGACCAGCGCGGATTTCGAGGTTGACGTTGTTGTGATCGGGTCCGGCTTCGGCGGGAGCGTCGCCGCTCTGCGCCTTACGGAGAAGGGGTACCGCGTCGCCGTCTTGGAAGCAGGGCGGCGTTTCGACGAGTCCACCTACCCCAAGACCTCGTGGCGCGTCCGCTCGTTCTTCTGGGCTCCGAAGCTGGGTTGCTACGGGATGCAGCGGATCTCGCTGCTGAAAGACGTGATGATCTTGTCCGGCGCGGGAGTCGGTGGCGGCTCGCTGGTGTACGCCAACACGTTGTACGAGCCGCTCGATCCGTTCTATTCCGATGCGCAGTGGGCTCACATCACAGACTGGCGGGCGGAGCTCGCGCCGTTCTACGACCAAGCGAAGCGCATGCTCGGCGTCGTGCCGAACCCCACGCTCACCCCGTCCGATGAGGTGATGAAAAACGTTGCCGAGGAGATGGGTGTCGGCGAGACGTTCCACACGACACCGGTCGGCGTGTTCTTCGGCAAGCCCGGTGTCGAAGTGAATGATCCGTTCTTCGGTGGTGTCGGCCCGGCGCGACGCGGGTGCATCGAGTGTGGGGAATGTATGACGGGATGCCGCCACGGTGCGAAGAACACGTTGCTCAAGAACTACTTGTATCTCGCAGAGAAGGCCGGCGCGGAGGTTCATCCACTCACGACGGTGACGACGATCCGCCGAGACGCCGATGGGTACATCGTCGACACGGTGAGGACCGACAACAGGCGCCAACGCCGGACGTTCCGCGCGCGCGACGTGATCCTGGCTGCGGGAACGATGGGAACGCAGAAGCTCCTCCATCGCATGCGCGACGAAGGGCATCTCCCGAAGCTTTCGAAACGCCTCGGCGAGCTCACTCGCACGAACTCCGAAGCGATCCTGGGAGCGCGCACGTTTCGTCGCGACGCCGACTTCACGAAAGGCGTTGCGATCACGTCGTCGTTCCACCCAGACGAGCACACACACATCGAGCCGGTTCGCTACGGGAAGAACAGCAACGCGATGGGTCTTCTGACGACCGCGCTGGCCGATGGGAACAAGGGGCCGCGATTCTTGACGTGGTTCCGCGAGGTTGCTCGTCATCCCGCCAAGTTCGCGCGGAATATGAGCATGCGTCGCTGGTCCGAGCAGACGATCATCGCGCTGGTCATGCAGACGCGAGACAACTCGATCACGTGCTACACGAAGCGGGGACTCTTCGGCCGCAAGCTCACCTCTCGTCAAGGGCACGGCGAGCCGAACCCAACCTGGATCCCCGCCGGACACGACGCGGTGCGCCGGATGGCGACGGACATCGGCGGTTTCCCCGGGGGCGGGTGGAACGACGTGTTCAACGTCCCGATGACCGCTCATTTCCTGGGCGGCGTGGTCATCGGCGACTCGGCCGAAACGGGCGTCATCGATCCGTACCATCGTGTTTACGGATATCCCGGACTGCACGTCGTCGACGGCTCCGCGGTTTCGGCGAATCTCGGCGTGAATCCGTCGCTGACGATCACCGCGCAGGCCGAGCGGGCGATGGCGTTCTGGCCGAACCGAGGAGAGCAGGACGCACGCCCGGCCCCCGGTTCGGCGTATGTTTCCCTCGACCCGGTTGAGCCACGATCGCCCGTCGTACCGTCGTCGGCACCGGGTGCGCTCCGTCTACAGATCCGGGGCTTGCAGACCGCTCCACGACCCAAAGGAGGGTCGGCATGAACGAGATCCCGAAGCTCGTCGCGAAGCTGCGCGACACGTTCGACGCGGGACACACGCGGCCGTTGTCGTGGCGCAAGAAGCAGCTGAAGCAGATGAAGGCGTTGCTGCGCGAAGGCGAAGATGAGCTTGCGCGCGCGCTGCAGGATGACCTCGGGAAAGCGCCGATCGAAGCCTGGGCGACCGAGCTGAACCTCGTCGCGCGCGAGATCGACCATATGCTCTCGAAGCTCGACTCGTGGGCGAAGCCGCGCCGTGTGCACGTGCCCGTGGTTCTGCAGCCGGCGAAAGCGCGCATCATCCCCGAGCCGCTCGGCGTCGTTCTTGTGATCGCGCCGTGGAACTATCCGGTTCAGTTGCAACTGTTGCCGATGGCCTCGGCGATCGCTGCGGGCAATGCCGTCATCGGCAAGCCGTCCGAGCTTGCGCCGGCAACGTCGGCCGCCATGGCGAAGCTCGTCGCGAAGTACATGGATGACGAGGCCGTCGCGATCGTCGAAGGAGCCGCGTCGGAAACGCAAGCGCTCCTGACGGAGCGCTTCGACCACATCTTCTACACGGGTGGCGCGAATGTCGCGCGCATCGTGATGGAAGCTGCGGCGAAGCATCTCACACCGGTGACGCTCGAGCTCGGCGGGAAGAGCCCGGCGATCGTAGACCACAACGTCGACCTCGACGGAGCCGCGCGCCGGATCGTCTACGGCAAGTTCGTGAACACCGGCCAGACGTGCGTCGCGCCCGACTACGTGCTCGTGCACGAATCGGTCGAGCAGCCCTTCATCGAGCGCCTCGTCGCCAACCTCGAGACGTTCTACGGGGCGGACCCGCAAGCGAGCAAGGACTACGGCAAGATCGTGAATGAGCGGCACTTCGGGCGTCTCGTCGGGCTGCTCGACGCTGGGGGGTATTCCGAGACGGTGATCGGAGGGAAGGAAGAGGCCGACGCGAGTGCGCGCTACATTCCCCCGACGATCATCCGCGGCGTATCGCCCGACGCGAAGGTCATGCAGGAAGAGATCTTCGGGCCGATCCTTCCCATCCTCCCCGTTCCGGACGTGGACGCCGCGATCTCGTTCGTCAACGCGCGCGAGAAGCCGCTATCGCTGTACGTGTTCTCGAGGGACCGCTCGACCGCGAACCGCGTGCTCCGCCGCACGTCGTCGGGATCCGCGTGCATCAACACCGCGATCGTGCAGCTCGCCGTTCCGGACCTTCCGTTCGGCGGCGTCGGCGAGAGCGGGATGGGCGCGTATCATGGTCGTCGCGGATTCGACACGTTCAGCCACTTGAAGAGCGTGCTCGAGAAGCCGACGAAGCCCGACCCGCCGTTGCTGTACCCGCCGTACAAGAAGCTTCGCGAGCGGTTGCTTCGACGGATCTTGAAAGCACGCGGCTGACGCTAGGCCAGCGCGGTCATGATCTGCGGCAGCGCCCAGTGCAGGTCGTCTTGCCAGTACGGCCATGTGTGCTGTCCCGCACCGTAGAAGCGGTCCGTGTGCGCGATGTGCGCCTTCGCGAGCGCGCGCAGGAAGCTGAGGTTCATCTGATACGCGCCGCCCTCGACGAAGTAGGCACCGGGGTTGCTCGGATCTTCGTGCGTCCCGCCGGGGAACCCGTTCCCGCACGCGAGGAAGAGCTTCATCCCTCGTAGGTTGCCGACGAGGTCCGTCGGGTTGTGCGCGCGCCAGTTCGACTCTCGGAGGACCTGATTGCCCCAGACCTTGTCGTTCGGCGTTCCCTCGAAGTCGTGCAACACGTCGAACGCGACGCCGGTGACCGGCTCCGCGAGGCGGATGTCGACCGCGCCGGAGAACGAGCCCGCCGCTTTGAACAGGGCGGGGTACTTAGCCGCGTAGTACATCGCGCCGTAGCCACCCATCGACAGACCTGCGATCGCGCGGTGCCCGTTCCCGTGGAACATTGTCTCGATGTACCAGATCACATCGTGGATGTGGAACGATTCCCATTGGCGTGAGTGATCGAACCAGTCGGCGTACCAGCCCGCGTTCGCTGTGTGTCCCGAGTCCGGCATAGCGATGATGATCCGGTACGCGGACGAGAAGCTCACGATGTCCGTGTTATCCGTCCACTCGTGGTACGAGCCTCCGGCACCGTGTAACAGATAGAGGACCGGATAGGTCTGCGTGGGGTCGTAACCGTCGGGGAGGATCACGTTCACGCGGTTGTCGGGAACGATTAAGCCGCGAGTGACCGGCACGTTGACCGTGATGCACCGGGGCGGCGGACAGCTGGTCGCCGCGCGCGCAGGCAGGAACGCCAGAAGGACGATCGCGGTTACGGCGGCGAGGAAACGCTTCACGCCGAGAGTTTCTGCGCGCCGGCGACTAGTTCCTGCGCGAGACCTTCGGCGACTCGTCCAGCCAGACGTGGCGGTCGGGTTGGTCCAGGACGCGCTTGGGGGCGATGCCCTTCAGGATCTCGAGCGCCTTGTCCGCGTGGATCTGCATGTTCAGCTCGGACTTGATGATGTCGAGCAGCTTCCCGTCGGTCCCGATCACGAACGTCGCGCGTCGGTTGAGCAGCAGCCCTCGCCGCGACGCGCCGAACGCGCGCGCGATGGAGCCGTCCGTGTCGGACAAGAGCGGGAAGTCGAGGTCGTACTTCGTCGCGAACTTCGCTTGAAGGTCGGGCTTGTCTGCGCTGATCCCGAGCCGGGTTGCTCCCACCGCGTCGAACTCCGCCTGCAGGTCGCGGAAGTGGCAGTTCTCCTTGGTGCAGCCGGGCGTCATCGCCTTCGGGTAGAAGAACAGCACGACCGGTCCGCGCGCGAGGTAGTCGCTGAGCTTGATGGTCTCACCGGTCTGCGAGGGTGCTTCGAAGTCTGGGACGAGCTCGCCGATCGCAACGTCTGCCATGGAATCCTCCTGTGGACGCACAGCAAGCGTACAACTCGGACAATTCCACCGGCGAACCGACTCCGACACAGCCGCTACGAGACGCTGACGCCGATCAGCTTGCCGATCCCGAACGTGATGGCGCTCGTCACGACGCCGATGAGGATCATGCGGATGCCGATCGCGAGGGCCGGCCGGCCGGTGAAGACCGAGATCGCGCCGCCGACGGCGAAGAGCGAGAGAGCGGCGATAGCAGCAGCGATGGCGATCGCCGTTCCGCCTGCCGCGAAGAAGAATGGGATGACGGGGAGCACGGCTCCGATCGCGAAAGCGATGAAGGAAGAGCCCGCCGCAACCCAGGGC
>Ga0070706_100001884_pt1 | contig 21660 bp, 13 predicted proteins | sample KBSK5501metaG_FD_65476 | JGI IMG/M metagenome (GOLD analysis project Ga0070706, IMG submission 65476) | Corn, switchgrass and miscanthus rhizosphere microbial communities from Kellogg Biological Station, Michigan, USA - KBS K5-50-1 metaG | ecosystem: Host-associated > Plants > Roots >... | reverse complement strand
CCTGCCTGCGGATCGCCGGTGTGCCATCCCCCCAGCAGGGCAGCCGCGCTGGGGCGCCTTATAGCCGGCATCTACCCGCCCGCTACCGCAGGCGGTTCTGTAACCGTCTACTGCCCCGTTGGCTCCGGCGGTTCTGCCAATGCACCAACGATCCGTTGATACTCCGGATCGCCGCGCAAAGAGTCCCAGTTCTTATCCCGTTGGAACCAGGGTTTGTTTTCATTTCCCAATTCAATCGCGCGGCGGAGCCACTTGAGAGCTTCCTCCCGCTCACCTTCGAGCGCATAAGCCGAGGCCAACCAGTACGCGACATCGTGATCGGTGTCGGCGGTCTCTCTTACTTCGTCAGTCAACTGCGCGCGTGCTTCGTCGTGCCAGCCGAGCGCGCTCAAGAACGTTGCATAGATCGGACGAATGCCGTCGAGCTGCGGCTGCTGCTCCAGAACTTGTTCGAGAATCTCCGCCGCCTTCACCGGCTCGCCGTGATAGTAAAGCGCCCGCGCGCGAAAGGTTTTCATCAGCGGATGATCAGGCTCGAGCGCGGCGCCTTGATCGAGTTCGGCCAGCGCCTCTTCGTATCGTCCCTGATACGTAAGCAGACGCGCGCGGTTGTAGCTGGCGACGACGAGCTCGGCCGGATTCAAACGAACCATGCGATCGAAACTGCGCAGCGCTTTGTCATAATCGCCGTCGAGTCGCGCCAGCACGCCGCGCACGAAGTGAACTCCGACGTCGTTAGGCGCCTCGCGCCTCAGCTGTTCCGCTGCGTCGCGGGCCTTCTGCTTCTCGGCGCGCGAAAGGTAGATGAAAACCATGTGCATGCGCGCTTCCAGCAAGTGCGGATCGAGCGCCAGTGCTTTGTCGAACGCCGCCTGAGCGCTCGTGTGATCGCCGGTGTCGCCAAAACCCTTTATCACGCGGTTGGCGTAAGCGCTGCCCAACCCGCAATGTGCTAATGCAAATGAAGGATCGAGATATGCGGCGCGCTGGAAGTGCTCGATCGCCTCGTCAACGTCCTTGCGCGCGACGGTGTGATAGATAAAGCGACCCAGGCAGTCACGCCCGCGCAAATATTCTTCGTAGGCTTCGGCATTGGCGGTCTTCTGCCGCTCGAGCCGGTCTTTCTCGTCTGAAGACAGCTCGAGGCGCAGGCCTTCGCAGATCTCCTGTGTGATCGTGTCCTGAACGGTAATGATGTCGGTGGCGTCGGCGTCGATCCGATCGCTCCAAAGCAAATCACCGGAGCTCACGTCAACCAGTTGCGCGGTGACGCGAATGCGATCGCCCGCCCGCAGGAATCCCGCCGAGAGAACTGCGGCCACGCTCATCTCGCGCCCGGCCTGCCTTGGATCCACCTGAGTGCCCTGGTACTTGACGATTTCAGACGACGGACGCACGACCAGCGATCGCACGCGCGCGAGTTCGGTAATTACTGCGTCAGCCAGCGAGAATTCATAGAAGCTCGACTGTGGATCATTGCTGACATTCCTGAAAGGCAGAATCGCTACGCTCTTGCGCTCGCGATCTCCGATACTGGTTACGGGTGTGTCGTGGACCGGACGGTCGGAGGTTGACGCGCGCTGTTGTGAGGTTTGCTCGCCGGTCACGCCGCGCAGCCAGCGCAGGGCGCGGCCCATGCGGCCGGTGCCCGACAGATGACGCGGGGTCACCGGCATGATGGGCTGGTCGAATTGGTGCGGCACACCTGACTCAACTTCACGCAGCACAGCGCGCAAGTCATCGCGGAACTCTCCAACTCTCTGATAGCGATCTTTCGGATCTTTGGCCAGCGCGTGATCGAGAATCGCCTGCAGTCGCGGTGGTACTCCGCCCGGTCGCACCTGGTCCAGTGGTGGTGGCTCTTGATGCAGCACCGCGTGCCGCACGTCAACGCTGGTCTTACCCTGAAAAGGCCAGGTGCCCGTTAACATTTCGTAAAGCAGCACGCCGGTCGAGAAGATGTCCGCGCGCGCATCGACGCGATCGCCGCGGGCTTGCTCTGGAGCCGCGTACGTTGCCGTTCCGTAAGGAATACCTACTTCAGTCAGATCGGTCTGGTGAATGCCGCCCGGCCCTTCACTGTCTAAGAGCTTTGCCAGTCCAAAGTCGAGGATCTTCACCTGGCCCGAAGGCGTGACCATCACGTTGCCGGCTTTGATGTCGCGATGAATGATGCCGCGCGAGTGTGCCGCAGCCAGAGCATCGGTTACCTGGATGGTAATCGAAAGCGTGCTGCGAAGATCCAGCGGACGTCCGCTAACAAGCTCGCGGACGTTCTTGCCTTCGACAAACTGCATGGCGATGAAGTTGACGCCTTCGATCTCGTTGAGATCAAAAATCGTGCAGATGTTCGGATGATCGAGCGCCGATGCGAGCCGTGCTTCGCGCTCGAACCTTTTGAGGTTGGCTTCTTTGACGGTCAGTTCCGGCGGCAGTACCTTGATAACGACTGAGCGTCCGAGTTTCGTATCGGTCGCTTTATAAACTGTTCCTTGCCCGCCGGCGCCAATTTTTTCGAGGATTCGATAATTACCCAGTTTCGCGCCAATCATTTTGGCTATATTTAACTCTCACGACGCGATGACTGCAAACCGATGGAACTTTGCGCCATCATTTCCGACCCTGTGCAATCTTGGTGGCTTCGGGAAGATTTCTCAGCCGCAACATCGACATCACGCCGAAAAGCGGTCCCGGCGCAAGAATCATAAACGCATAGCGCCAGCCGACCAGATTGACAAGGCGGGGAATTAACTCGATCGAGATCGTGGTCAACAGAAATCCGAGACACGTCTGGATCGTCAGCGCTGTGCCGATGTATTGCGGATCGCCAAGCTCAGTGACGCAGGCTGAGAACTGCGCGGAATCGGCGACTACGCTTGCTCCCCAGATCGCTGCCACAATCAACAGCAGGATCGGATTAGCGCCGAAGAGTAATCCGACGATCAGACAGCAACTGCCGCTGATGGCCATCGCCCACGAGGTCACGACTGTGCGGCCGACTCGATCGGCTACTAAACCGGCGATGACACATCCCGCGGCGCCGCAACCAATCACCAGGAACGAACCGACTTCCGCCAATGCCGGATCGCTTTTGCGCAGTGCCAAGCTGGCGCGAATCATGAACGGAATCCACGTCCACATCGCGTAAAGCTCCCACATGTGCCCGAAGTAGCCGAGGTTCGCGAGGCGCACGCCCCGGTTGCGAAAAACCTTGCCGACTTGTTTCCAATCGAATCGCGCAGCGGGTAATGCGTTGGGCCCATCACCGACAAAGAACAGAACAACCAGACCTCCGACAACCGCGAGCAGCGAAACAAACATCACGTTGTGCCGCCAGTTCGCACTGCCGATTCCGTTCACCAGGTAAGGCATCGCTTTGCCCAGCGTGAGCGCGCCCACCAGGACGCCGAGCGCCAAACCGCGACCATGACGAAACCATGTGGCCAGAATTTTCATCGCCGGCGGATAGACGCCAGCGAGAAACATCCCCGTCAGAAAGCGCAGAGGAATCGCTACCGACGCATCATGCGCCAACGATCCGAAGGCGGCATTGACGCAGGCGCCAGCAATCGCCGTCAGCGTAAACAGATGGCGGGGACTGATGATGTCGGGCAGATTGAAAAAGGCGCTAAGCAGCGTGCCCACGACAAAGCCCAGCTGCACCGATAACGTAAGCCAGCTCGCCGCTGCTTCACTGAGATTCCATTCCCTGGTCAGCGCCGGTACCACCGCCGAGCCGCTGAACCACAGCGACATGCCTAGCAGTTCAGCGATAGCGAGCAGCGCGAGTGTCTGCCAGCGGGATCTGGACGTGTTGTCCAATGAAGAGTGCGGGTTCTCCAAGGCTCGAGATTGTAGCGTAAAGCGGCGGCGACCGTGATGGGAAGAGAGCCAAATAAACGCGCGGAAGCCAGCGACATGACGCGGACACAACTCATCAACGCGCTGTCGCCCGCTTCGAGGGCTCCTTATTCTTTGTTGCAATGAAACCACGGGTTTACGCCCGTGGCTATTAATATGCCGCCTGCTCAGCAGGCTGGTTGAAAGATTACGCCACCGCTTCGATACGCGGTCGAATGAATTCCGGCGTTAATACTTGTTGCGAGCGTTTGCGACGCTTGTCTTCGTACATCGCGCGATCGGCTCGGGCCATTAGCTCTTCCATTGAGCGCGTTTCACCGGCTTCGATGTGTGCCAGGCCAACACTGATCGAAAGATCGTAGGCGCGGTTCCCGGGCAAGTTGCTCACTCTGAACTTTTCCTGCAGGCGCAGCGTCACCGCCTCAATGCTCTCTTCGGGACCGACTGCAGCCAGCGCGACAAACTCATCGCCGCCGAGGCGGGCGAGGATATCTGAACTGCGAAAGGTGTCTTTGAAAATCTCGGCAGCCTTAACCAAGGCCCGGTCGCCTTCATGATGGCCAAGCGAATCGTTAATTTTTTTCAAACCATCGAGGTCGGCGTAGAGAATCACTGGAACTTTTTCATTGCGCCGAATCGCGGCAAGGTGCTGATCGGCCACTGCCAGAAAACCACGACGGTTATACAGTCCAGTCAGTTCATCAATCAGCGATAGACTTTGCAACGCAGACTCGGCGCGCTTGCGCTCAGTAATATCCTGAATCTGAAAAATGAAGTGCACTGGATTGTTATCCGAATCGCGTACCAGTGAAACACTATTCAGTGCCCAAACGATTTGGCCGAGCTTGTGTACGTAGCGCTTTTCAACCTGGCAAGTCGGAGTTTCGCCCTGCATCAGTCGATAGAGATTAGCGAGATCGTTGCCGACGTCCTCGTCATGCGTGACCGCCTGAAAGCTCGATGCCAGCAACTCTTTCTCGCTGTAACCTACCAATTCACAAAGCGATCGATTGACGCGCAACCATGCACCCTGTGGCGAAACCAGAGCCATGCCAATCGCCGCATAATCAAACGCGTTGCGAAAGTGCTCTTCCGTTTGGCGCAGGGCCTTGCCGATGCGCTCTTGTTCGGTGAGGTGGCGGTTCAGCTCTTCGACGTGCCGGCGCGCTTGTTCGGCTTGCGTGGCAGCGCTCTCGACGTTCTTCATGTACGTCCAGTAAGTGAAGTAAACGATTGCAATGATAGGTATCGTGGCGCTGAAGGCAAAGAAACCGACGTTGCCGATGAATCGCGCGACAATGCCCGCGGCGAACGCGCCTGCGAAGTAAGTGATCGACGTCCACAGAAAATTCTTGTGCCATGTGAGCCACACCGGTTCCTCGGCGGATAACGCCGAACCGGTAGCCACAAGAAGGGAATTACCGAGATACTGCACTACCGCCATCACACAAAGAGCGACCAGGTAATCCTGCAAGTAAACGTCGCGCGACATGACTGTCTCGGCGAAAGCGAGGCGTAAGGTCCAGACGGTAAGAAATGTCGCACACGCCATCACGCTGGCATTAAAGAAATGGGTCCGAACTTTATTAGACAGACGCAGCGAAGAGCAGAGGCCCTCGACCGTAGCTAACAAGACAGCTGCCTCGCCGCCAAAGAGCAACAGCGCCAGAAAGATAAAAGTGTCTGACACAGAGATGCGAGCTTTGACTCGAGGAATCGGAATACTCAAACGCGGGCCAATCAGCACAGTGGCGAGCGCAAGCAACAAAAAGCGAACGTCTAGTTGTTTGAAGGGTAGACGGGAAACAGAGAATGCCAGCACTGCCACGCCGATGGCGACGACAAGCCAAATATAGAGTAGGTTTAGGCGGCTGCGATTCACTTTGCTCGAACGGCCAGGAAGGCCCTTTGCTCCGCCTCGCGCGATGGCAAAGGCTGTTCCAACCAGGCGCCGGGCGAATTTGCTGGGGGAAGACGCTTGCTTTTGATCGAGTTGGGGTGCCAGCGGTCAGAAAGGCAAGGTCACTTTGGCGGCGCCGCTTTCAATCTGAATGAATGAGGTTCGAGCCGGAAGCCCGACCGTGAGGGAGGGCTTAAGCCTCCGATGACAATATATGAGTCTAGCCCTTGCTTACGCGCGGGCTTCCGACACGCAGTTTTGTGCCGACCGCGTCACTGCGTTAGAATTCCAGCCCCGGGTTGTTTTGGGAAGCAACCACTTTTCGAACGCTCTTCAAGAACAAGCCTAAATGTTAGCAATGCTCGCACCGACCATACATCCTCTCACCGGCGATCTGTGTGTCGATTCACCGGGCTTCTGCGACGAGATCTACAAGACCTCGGCAAACATCAGCTCGCTATATCAACTCGATGCTTTTGATTGGACGGTGCTGATAGTTTATTTCGGCATCCTGACCATCCTGGCTATTTACGGAGTCTATCGCGTTAAGCAGGTCACCGAATTCTGGCGTTACCGCAAGTTTCCGCCGAAAGCGAAAGGCGAATTTGCCGAAAGCCAGCTGCCGCACATCACCGTGCAACTTCCGCTCTTTAACGAGATGTACGTGGTCGAGCGTTTGGTAAAGGCAGTAACGGAAATTGATTATCCGCGCGACCGAATGGAAATCCAGGTGCTCGATGATTCAAGTGACGAAACCACGAGCATCGCGCGCTCGATAGTCGAACAATATGCGCGCGCAGGATTTGATATCCATTACATCCATCGGAATGTTCGCACAGGCTTCAAAGCGGGCGCACTGGAAAATGGCATGAAGACGGCGAAAGGCAATCTGATTGCGATCTTCGACGCTGACTTTGTGCCGAAACCGGATTTTCTCCGCAAACTAATTCATCATTTTATAGATCCGACTGTTGGTTGCGCGCAGATGCGCTGGGCCCACATCAACGGTTCGTACAATCTGCTAACCAGACTGCAAACGATTATGCTCGACGGGCACTTCGTTGTTGAGCAGACCACGCGCAATCGCAGTGGCAATTTTTTCAATTTCAATGGCACGGCCGGTATTTGGCGACGCGAGGCGATCGAAATGAGCGGCGGCTGGCAACACGACACGCTGACGGAAGACACGGACTTGAGTTTTCGCGCGCAATTGATGGGCTGGCGATTTGTTTATCTGCTTGATGAAGAAGCGCCGGCGGAAATTCCGGTCGAGATTAACGCTTTCAAGGCCCAACAGCGACGTTGGGCCAAAGGCGTGCTGCAGGTTTGGTTCAAGCTTTACCGACGGATCTGGTACGCTCCGCTGCCGCTGCGGCTAAAGCTTGAAATGTTCTTTCGCTTGACCGGGAACATTAGTTACCCATTGATGATTGTGGCCAGCTTCATGCAGTTTCCACTCTTGCTGGTCCGTTACAACCAGGGCTTGCATCAACTGATGATGCTCGACGCGCCGTTGCTGTTTTTCTCAACTGTGTCCGTCGTGATTTTCTATGGTTCGGCCGTTTGGTATCTCGACAAGAACCGCGGCGCACGTTTGTGGCACCTGCCGCTGGTGATGGGGCTGGGAATTGGATTGGCTTTCTCGAATGCGCGCGCGGTGCTGGAAGCGCTGGCCGGTGTCAAATCCGATTTTATGCGCACGCCGAAATATCGCGTCGAAAAGACTGACGATGAATCCTGGAAGCGAAAGAAGTACAAGCGCAAACATGGCTGGCTGCCGCTGCTTGAGTTGAGTTTCGCGCTGTACTTTGTGCTGGCGATCGCTTACGCGCTGCGCATGCACATGTTTGGCCCAATTGCGTTTCTGCTCCTGTTCTGCTTTGGGTATGGCTACATGGGAACGATGAGCTTGCTGCAAACCGCCGGAGGCAAGGGCCGGCCGTCAGCTTTGCGTCGGACCGGGGCAGTAGCCCGACCGTGAGGAAGGGCGTGGTCAGTACCGCTTGCGGTAGCGGGCGGGTAATCGGGGCAGTTCACGAGCCCTCCCTGACAGTCGGGCTACCGACACCGGGCACCGACGTCCTGTTTCAGTAGCCCGCGCGTCAGCGAGGGCGGGCCTTCACGCCTGACGGAGTATCCGGCGTTCTTTCCTTCGATGTCGCCTGACGGAAAGCTGATTGCTTGCCTTGGGAGACAGGAAACGGCTTGCAGAACTATCTGGCATGCGCTTGTAAAGATAGCTACAATTAGCTCCAGTGCCGACGCGATTCAAATGGGGCCTCATCTCGGATGAACGACTTCTCGATACGCGTATTTGCGATCTCCCGATACGCATCAAAGGATCGTTTCTCGAGCCTCACATCAAACGTCTCTACAGCGAGCTGAACAATCACGGTATTCGTTTCAAACCGCACGTCTGGCTATCGGCAGAATGGTTCACGCCTGACGGCGTTCCGGGATTTGCGATTCCTTTCTATCTGGCGCATCCGCGCCTGATGAAGCTTGAGCGCAAGCAGATGCTCGAGGTCGAAGGTGGCACCGACGTCGAATGCATGCGCATCCTGCGGCACGAAGCGGGCCACGCGATCGATAACGCTTTTCGACTTCACTTCAAACGCCGCTGGCTGCGAACCTTTGGATCGTTTGCTCAGCGTTATCCGCCGTCCTACAAGCCCAAGCCGAACAGTCGGCGTTATGTGCTCAATCTCGATGCGTGGTACGCGCAGGCGCATCCGGCTGAGGATTTTGCCGAGACATTCGCGGTCTGGTTGCAGCCGCGTTCGAATTGGCGGCGGCGTTATCGCGGTTGGCCGGCGCTGCGTAAGCTTGAATATGTTGACGAGCTCTTGCACGAAATTGCCGGTACTCGTCCCAGAAATCGGGTGCGGCGGAAGATCGAAACGCTTCCCGAGATTCGCATAACGCTGCGCGAACACTACGACCGCAAGCGAAGAAAATACTCGTTCGAATGGCCCGCTTATCTCGATAATGATTTGCGGCGAATCTTTTCCAGTGAGCCGCGACATCGGACGCGTGAGACTGCCGCGAGCTTCCTGCGCCGTATTGGTCGCGAAGTTGAACATTTTGTCGCCGAGGGCACGGGTGTACACGGATATGCGATCGATCACGTGCTGGAGTTGATGACCGAACGTGCCGGACAACTGAAGCTGCGCGTCGCCGGTCGTGAAGAGCACGTCAAGCGTCAACTGATGATCATGCTCACGGTGCAAACCATGAATGTGGTCCATTCCGGTTATCACAGGATTTCATTGTGAAGAAAGACGAGACCTTCAAAAAATTTCGCGTGATTGTACTGTGCCACGAAGATCTGGTTCCGCCAGACACGATCGACGGTCTGAGTGCAAAAGAAATCGCGCCTTTCAAGACTGAGTGGGACGTGATCTCAACGCTAAAGAAAATGGGGCACGAGGTTTCTCCAGTCGGTGTTTACAACAACCTCGGCGTGATCGGTAATGCTTTGCTCGAAGGCAAGCCGCAGATCGCTTTCAATTTGCTGGAAGAGTTTCATGGCTATCCTTTGTATGACCAACACGTCGTCAGCTATCTCGAACTGATGAAGCAGCCATACACGGGCTGCAATCCGCGCGGGCTGACCATCTCGCATGACAAAGCGCTGGCGAAAATGGTGCTCGCTTACCATCGCATTCATGTGCCGGCGTTTGCCGTGTTTCACATGAACCGAGTAGTGAAACGGTCGAAGCGCCTCAAATTTCCGCTGCTGGTCAAATCGATCAGTGAAGAAGGCTCAGTCGGCATTGCTCGCGCATCGATCGTCAACGATGACGAAAAGCTGGCCGAGCGCGTCGAGTTCATTCACCGGCAGACGAAAACCCACGCCATCGCCGAGCAATACATTGCCGGCCGCGAAATTTACGTTAGCGTCATTGGCAATCAACGCTTGCAAACATACACGCCCTGGGAGTTGGTGATCGAAAAACTTCCCGAAGGAGCTCCGAACATCGCCACTTCAAAACTGAAATGGGACCCGGCATACCAGGAGAAGGTTGGCGTAGTGACAAAAGCCGCCCAGCTTGACAAGAAGATGCGTAAGAAAATCGAGCGACTATCGAAGAAAATCTATCGCACGCTTTTCTTGAGCGGCTACGCGCGCCTGGATTATCGCGTGACTGACGACGGTCAAATCTATTTGCTCGAGGCCAATCCCAATCCTCAGATCGCGAACAGCGAAGATTTTGCCGACTCGGCGAAACACTCCGGCGTGGATTACGAGGGCTTGCTGCAAAAGATCATGGCGCTTGGTTTAAGATATCGAGCGGCGCATGAACTGACGCAATAAGAAAAACGCTCCGGAACGGTTTGTCCCGAAAGCGCATTCCTTCTTCGCTTGAAGCGATCTGCAACCATCGTTCAATGTGTGGATTAACACGCCGGAGGCCAGGTGCGTTTTCGAAAGGTCATATTTACCAACTACCATTTACCGACATTCTCCGGATCGAGCCAGTGCCGCGTCATGTCGCACCAGAGAGCGAGGCCGCGCCATGAATTGAATCGCGAGTAGAATCGCGAGATCTTTTTGTCGCTCGCCGTGCGCCCGTGATTGCGAGCGCGCGCGAACTGTGCGCGGGTCCAGGAATCCAAAGCCAGCCCATCGTAACGTCCGATTAGCTTCAGCAAGTTTTCCGCCGCGTAGTTCCCGACGCCCTTGACGCTCTTCAATTCTTTCATCAACTCATTGTGCGGAAGATCGCTTGTCAGCCAGCTTTCTACATCGAGGTGGCCCGATGCTACTCGCTGCGCCAGTTCTTTCAGATACGGCGCGCGATAGCCGGCGCGAATCCTGTCGCGAAAAAATCTCGTCGGCCTTTTCGCCATGGCTTCGGCGGCAGGAAATGATTTGCGGCCGTCGTCCGACTCGTGACCTAATTCGTTGACCAATGCGTGGACCATCTTTTCTGTCAGCGCCCACGAACAGTTCGTTGTGCAAATCATCTTCACCAGGTCTTCAAAGACCGTCGGCGAACGCAGCAACCGGCCGGCACCTTCATTGGCGATCCACTGAAACTCCGAATCCGCCGCCACCGCCTGATAAAACGGAAGCATGTCATCATCGAGCCGGAGCATGTGACGCACGTCACGCACAACATTCTCGGCGGTTTTCTTGCCCAATCGTCGTGAAGCGCTAACTTCAACTGTGCTCTTGGTTGCAGAGACCGTGACCGTCACTGGTCGAGCTTGCCCAGCGCCGAGAACGCGAACCAATTTCCAGTCGAGCTTGTCGAATTCAAACGGAGGAAGCACGCACCAACCGTGGCTTAGCACGGTGCGGCGAAAGTTGAAATCACTGGGCGTTTTAATGGTAATTTTCATGCAAAGAAGTCAGTGGGCTAGTATGCCGTCGTATGGACGGCGAAACGGTCCAGGATCTAATGTACGCAACAGGTGCGGTCAACCTGATACTTGACCAATCTCCCGTGTAGGTCTAAACTTCAAGCACTTACCAAGATGAATGGAAAGGCTGTACTCGCTGGCTCCTAATACTTGGTTCTCAGCGGGCGAAGAGTCAACACCGAGGCTCTCTACAGTGAAGGTTGCTTAAGCAACCCGTTTCCAGAAATTGCTGCCGGAGCTTTCCGGCGCGCGCTCCGTCGCCCCGTAGGGTAAACGCCTTCGGGGCGATGTCGTTTTTTGGAGAAAGGCCAGAAGCCGGAACTGTTGTGAAGCAACCCATCTGCGCCTTCGTGAAACTGCTGTCCCTGGCGGCTTTCATGGCTCCTAACTGTCCGACTTCTGCTTTGGCCATATCAGCGACGCACCGACAGAGGCCAACAACACGGCCGCCACAATGCCGAGAGCGATCCCGATGGGAATATCATTAGTGCTCACCAAAGGCAGGAGCATCTTCACGCCAATAAAGCCCAGGACAATTCCAAGGCCTGTCTTGAGGTAATGAAATTTCTCAACGACGCCCGCGAGCAAAAAGTAGAACGTGCGCAAACCGAGAATCGCGAATACGTTTGACGTGTAAACGATAAAGCGATCGGTTGTTACGCCGAAAATTGCCGGAATCGAATCTACTGCGAAAACAAGGTCGGCGACTTCCACGACGATCAGCACCAGCAATAGCAACGTGCCGACTCGTTTCCCATTCTGTACCGTAAAAAACTTGCGCCGCTCGAATTGCCTTGTGATTGGAATGTAGCGCGTTACGAACCGCACAATGACATTGTTTTCGGGCTCAATTACTGTTTCGCCTCCGCGAAACATCTGCACACTCGTGTAGATCAGGAACGCGCCAAAGATGTAACTGATCCAATGAAAGCGTTCGATCAGTTCAGTGCCTGCCAGGATCATCACAACGCGCATCACCAGTGCGCCCAGTACACCCCAGTAAAGAACGCGATGCTGATACTTTGGTGGAACCTGGAAGTAGGAAAAGATCAGCAGGAAGACGAAAAGATTATCGACCGACAGCGATAGCTCGATAAGATATCCGGTAATAAACTCGAGAGCTTTTTGATGTCGCGCCGGACCGAATAGCTCCCAACCCAACGGACCAAAAAGCAGCGCCGCGAAGATTGCCGCGAGAGTAATCCAAACTGCGCTCCACAGGCTGGCGTTTTTGTAACCGATTTCATGTGGCCGCCGATTAAAAACGCCCAGGTCGATCCCCAGCATTACGACGATGAAAATGCAAAAGCCAATCCACGCCAGTGCCGAGTTTGCGATCCCCTGCATTCAGTCAACTAAAATATCATCCGCTGCAGGCCAAGCAAAATTGAAACCAGTTAACCCGGCGGAAATAAGTTGCGGCCCCGGCCTCAAGTTGCAGCCTTGCAGCAGCGTCATTTAGAATTTGTGGTTTCGATATCAACCAGAAAAGGTTTTCTGTAAATGCTCAAACAACTAAGCCGGCTGGAGCGCACGCGCAACGTCTTGATCCTGGGATTTGTGGGGCTGATGGCCGTCAGTCTGGTTCTCTTTTTCCGGCCCAACAGCGGGTCGAGCAGCGTCGAGCCGGCCAAAAGCACCGAAGTGCTGGCTAAGGTCGGCGGCGACGAAATCACTGTCGGCGATTTCGTTGCGCAAAAACTGAATCTGCAAAATCAGTTTAGTCGCTTCGGTGGCCAGATTAGCCTCACCAAGATGGGGTTCAGTGATCCGCGCATTCTGGATGGTTTGATCCTAAAGAAGGTGACGGCGCAGGAAGCTGCGCGTTTAGGCCTGGGGGCGTCAACCGCGGAGGTCAAAGAGCGCATTGCCAGGATGTTCAGCGACCCGTCGGGAAAATTTCTGCTCACCGATGCCTCGGGCAAGTTGGACATGAGCAAGTATCGAGAGCGAGTTGGCGACATACCTGCCTTTGAGCGGGGTGTTGCGGAAGACATAGCCCGGGAAAAACTGGAGGCATTCGTCACCGCTGGCGTGCGCATCTCGGAAGACGAAGTCCGCGAAGACTACAAGCGGAAGAACACGACTTTCGATCTGACGTACGTAATCGTTTCCGCGGACAAGCTGGCTGAAAAGCTTCAACCTTCTGAGGACGAGCTTAAGGCTTATTACGAGAAGCACAAGACGGATTACAACATTCTGATCCCGCAAAAGAAGATTCGGTATCTGTTCGTCGACCAGGACAAGTCGGGCCAGAAGGTGCAAATAACAGACAAAGAGCTGCGCGACGAATACGACAACCTGAAGCCTGAATTCAAGCAAGCGGGCCTGAAGGTTCAGCAGATTGTCTTAAGAGTTGCGCGGCCAGATCTTGAAGAGACGGTGAAGGAAAAAGCTGACGGGCTGGTTGCCAAAGCGCGCGGAGCCGCGGGAACGGCAACCGAAGATGCTTTCGCTGAATTGGCGAAAGGCAATTCGGAAGATGCGGCTACGGCAAAAAACGGAGGTCGCCTCGCCGGCCTCGTCAAGAAGAATCCGAACAAGCTGGACGATCCATATCAGAAGGTGCTCGACCTCCAGCCGGGCGAAGTCACCGATCCGATCAAGTACAAGAACGCTTATTACGTTTTGCGCCGTGGCGATGCAGTGCCCAAGACTTTTGAGCAAGCCAAAGAGGAATTGAAGGTTTCCCTGCGTAATCGACGCGGCTATACAATTGCTCAGAAGTTGGCCCAACGCGCGCAGGATCGCCTGAAAGAGACGAAGGATCCACAGAAGGTCGCGCAAGAGTTTGCCGCAGAGGCAAACATGCAACCGGCCGATATGGTGCGCGAGACCCCGTTCATCAAACCCGGTGACGATGTGCCCAACATCGGCAGTTCGCAGCAATTCGAAGATGCCATCGCGCTGCTGAATAATCCAAATGACGTGGGCGAGCGCACCGGAATCAAGAACGGTTTCGCGATCCCTATGCTGGTTGAAAAACGCGATCCGCGCATTCCCGATTTCGACGAAGTGAAAGACAGAGTGAGGCAGGCCGTAAAGCAGGAAAAGGCAAAGGCTCAGTTGGAAGACACGGCCAAACAGTTGATCGCGAATGCCAAGACTCCCGGAGATCTAAAAGCGGCAGCGGAAAAGTTCGGCTTGGAAGCAAAAGCCGAGGCGAAGTACAAGCTGGCGACACCGCTCGGCGAAGCTGGGTCAAGCTCGCTGTTGGATGATCCGCTGTACGCTGCGAAGGCCGGCCAAATCATCAACCCGCCGATTTTTCTGAATGCCAACTATCTGGTCGTCGGCGTGAACAAACGCACCGAAGCTGACCTTGCCGAGTTTGCCAAGCAACGCGATTCGCTGATGGTGAGTGCGCTTTCCGAACGCAAGAACCAGGTCTTTGAAGATTATCTCACTGCTGTGCAGAAGCGCATGGAGAGCGAAGGGAAAATCAAGATCTACCAGGACGTGCTGGTAGCTATGCAAGAGGAAGAAGAGCCGGTGGCTGCGCCTCGGCGGAGATTGCCGATAACGAAATGATGACGAGATAAAGCGCTTTCTAAATCAAACCTTCGTGGAAAGGCCCGAAGGGCCGACAATCGATAGCCACGGCCGTAAGACCGTGGAACCGACCCTTCCCAAAGGAGGCCCGAAGGGCCGACCCTAGTTTCGCCAATCTTCACCAATCCACGGCTCGCGTCCGGCAGTGCTCCAGATGAAATGAACTAGAAGACTGAGGACTGACGGCCCTTCGGGCCTGGAATAATTGTCATCCGAAATCTCGGATATCGCGGAACGGAATGTGCTCGTTACTAAAATCCGGTCTATAGTAAAACGCAGCGCCGTTGTATTCCTGCATCCAGCCTTCCTGTATTCCGAATTCATCCAGCGCTGAGACGGCGCGCAGCCATTCTGATTCCGTGATCCGCCGCGAAAGCAGGACGTAGCGCTGATTAGTGCCCGCCACGTTTGTCGGATAGTACTGCGCCATCAAAGAGACCGCGACACGCGGACTCAATTCATCGCGGATCCATTCCAGTGATTGACGCAGGCCGCCAAGATCGTTCGGCAATACGAGCAAGCGAATCACCAAACCTCGCTTCAGCAAACCATCACTGTCAAAGAAAAGTTCGTCGCCCGTCTGCCGATACATTTCAGTGATTGCAGCACGTGAGCATTCGCGATAACTGCGCACCTTTGAATACAGAAAGCCCGATTCATCGTCAGCGTACTTCAAATCCGGCAGGTAAACGTCAATGATGCGGTCGAGCAACCGCAGCACTTCGACTGAATCATACGCGTTACTGTTATAAACAATCGGGAGATTCAAGCCCTGCCCCGTAGCAATCAAGATCGACCGGGCCATCTGCGGCGCGAAGTGAGTCGGCGAAACGAAGTTGATGTTATGACAACCGCGAGCCTGCAATTCCAGCATCATCTCAGCCAAACGTTCATGCGTTACTTCATTCTTGATTTGCTCTTTGTGCGTCTGGGAAATCTGATAGTTCTGGCAATAGACGCAGCGCAGGTTGCAGTTACCGAAAAAGATGTTGCCGGCGCCGCGCGTGCCGACCAGCGGCGGCTCTTCGCCGAAGTGCGGCGTGTACGAAGAAACAATCGGCAAACGACCTGAATAACACGCGGCGATTTCGTTCCGCAGTCTATTATTCAGACAGTCACGCGGACACACCGTGCAGCGCTCAAGCAACGCTTCCAGCGCTTCAACGCGACGTCGTAACTCGCCGCCTTGCATGAGCCGAAGATAGGAAGGCCCCTGGGTTTTGTAATCCGAAATCCGCATTCCGAAATCCGAGATCCTTCTAGAGCGCAGGCGGTCTACTACTCGGCCAAGCCGGGTCGAAGTAGACAAGATCATGGTTCCGCTGGCCGAGATCAAAACTGCCGGCGTGATCATTGCCGTCAGGACGGCAAGCGAAGATGAGATCGCATCCATCGTCTGAACAATCGAATCGTTAAGGCCATAGTAGTTGACTTGCTTTTTCAAGCGCAAACCGACTACTCGCCGCACGGCTCTGCGGCGCTTGAGTCACGGTCCGTCGCCCTTGGTTTGTGATATTCTCTTTGCAAAGCAGGATAGTTCGAATTTTTGCGCGCTGGCCGGATATGACGAGCAACGATTACCATTTCGTCGATCGTTGGCGCGTCGAAGGCGACATCAAAGAGGTCGCCGACATCATCGAAGACGCGCTCAGTTTGCCACGCTGGTGGCCGAGCGTTTATTTCGATGTGAACGAGGTTGAGCCGGGTGGTGAACACGGCATCGGCAGACTAATAAGCGGGTGGTTGGCTAAGGCTAAATATCTCTCCATGACAATCGACAACGCTGCTTCCATGATTGCCTGGCTGCCCGATCTGATATTTACAGGCAGGCGATTCGAAAGCGGAATGACCGTTGTCTGCAACTCGTTGGGCCTAATTGTGAAGCTCGCGCGCGTCGACGAGCTGAACGACGAGAAACGAATTCGCTTATCGAATCGTGCGATGCTACCGGGTATGGTCAACGCGCACTCGCATGCGTTCCAGCGTGTGCTTAGAGGAAGGACTGAGTTTAGAGGCGGGCTACTGCCCGCCCGGTCGGGCGATAGCCCGACTCTAAACGGCGAGCTTGCTGAACACAGTTTCTGGACGTGGCGCGAAATGATGTACGCGGCCGCGATGCGACTTAGTGTAGAAGATATTTATGACGCTTCGCGGATGGCGTTTCTGGAAATGGCGCTGAATGGAATCGCGGCGGTCGGCGAGTTTCATTATCTTCATCACGCGGCGAACGGCTCCCCTTACGACGATAGGAATCTTTTGGCGAAAGAAGTTGTGCGCGCTGCACGCGATGTCGGGTTGCGCGTTGCGCTGTTGCGCGTCGCGTATGCGCGTCCGGGTTACCAAACGGAACCGAATCCAAAGCAGGCACGGTTTATCGAGAAGGATCCGGAAATCTATCTGCGAAACCTGGAGAAGCTCATTGAAGACCTGAGCCAGGCGGGTGACAGGTCGGCATGGGTTGGCGTCGCTCCGCACAGCGTGCGCGCGGTGCCGCTCGATTACCTGCGCGAGGTTATCGCCTTCGCAAACCAACGCGATTTGAAGGTTCACATGCACGTCGCTGAGCAGCCGGCCGAAGTCTCCGCTTGCGCGGAAGAATATGGGCGCACTCCGATTGCGTTACTCGACACAGAAGGATTGTTGAGCAAAAACTTCACCGCGGTTCACGCAATTCACGTGACGCCGAAAGCCATACCCGCGATGGCTCGCGCCGGAGCGATGGTTTGCGCTTGCCCGACGACGGAACGAAATCTCGCTGACGGAGTGGTGCCTGCCGACGAATACCTCAAACACAACGTTCCAATCTGTCTCGGTACCGACAGCCACGTTCAGATCGATTTGCTCGAGGACGCGCGCGAGCTTGAGTATCACCTGCGACTGCAAAAACTTGCGCGGGCGGTGCTTGATACCCAGTCTCAAGTCTCAAGTCTCAAGTCTCAAGTGTCAGATGCGTCCAAGCTGGCCGCACAACTTTTCGATTGCGCAACTATCAACGGTGCGCGCAGCATAGATACGCCGAGCGGCGCGCTTGAACCAGGAAAGTCGGCGGACTTTTTCACGGTCGCTCTCGACGATCCGTCGATCGCCGGAGCCTCTCCGGACAATCTGCTGGCAAGCATCGTCTTCTCATCGTCACGCGCGGCAGTGCGCGAAGTGGTTGTCGGCGGCAAGCCGATTGTTTCCGATGGCCGGCATTTGATGCAGGACGAAGTGGTTGAGAGATTCAATGACTTGCAGAGGAGATTGTGGAATTAGACCAACGCACGGCGCGGGCAGTGTCGCCGTCAAAGGCTCAATGAGCCCGCGTCAGCGGGCGACAGAAGTATAGCCCCGGGCGTAAGCCCGGGGTATTGAGGCATGTTATAAATATCAACGGCCCGAAGGGGCGACAGAATTGCTGTGTCGTGAGCTACCCAGGAATTGTTCTGCCGCCCGCTTTCGCGGGCTTACTTGAATCAAAATTCTCACCTGATCCCCGGGCTCACGCCCGGGGCTACTATCTACCGCCATCTTCGATGGCTGGTTGCGCGGTTTTTGCCAACGCGCGGCAACTTGAAGGGATCAAAAGACAAGACTGATTTCAAGCATGACCGTCGAACAAACTCTCGCTGAACTCGTTCGCATCGATTCGGTTTCATCTCGCTCGAATGTTGAAATCACTTCTTACCTCGCAGCGCGTTGTGAAGCGGCCGGTTTCACTATCCGGCGTTTTCCCTATGTTGACGACGTGGGCATCGAGAAGATTAATCTGTTAGCAGTAGCACAGGTTCAAGCCTGCCCCAGCATTGAGCTGGCACTCGTCGGCCACACGGATACCGTGCCTTATGATCCCGCCTGGACAGAGGCGCTGAAACTGACTCAGAAGGACGACAAGCTCTACGGCCGCGGTGCGTGCGATACGAAGGCCTTCATCGCCGCCGCTCTCACGGCAGTTGAAAGGTTCGACCTTGAGCAAATCAAAAAGCCGCTGGTTTTGGTTTTCACCGCCGATGAAGAAGTGGGCTGCCTCGGCGCGAAGCGTTTGGCGGAAGCGAGGCCATTCATGGCCCGTTACGCGATTGTGGGTGAACCAACTTCATTGCAACCCATGCGCGCCGGCAAAGGTTATTGTCTGGCCGAGATAACTGTGCTCGGTCGCGAAGCGCACAGCGCATATCCCGCGCTCGGCTCGTCCGCTATCTTTCGCGCGGCTCGTTTGCTCGAACAGATTGAGAGAATCGCCCAAGATTTGGAGAGCGATCAGCGCACCGGTTTCGATCCGCCGTACACGACCTTGAACGTTGGTTTGATCGAGGGTGGCACGGCGAAGAACGTCATCCCCGGCGAGTGTCGCTTGACAGTCGAATGGCGTCCAGTTCCGGGACAGGAAAGCGATCACGTTTTGCAATTGGTCAACCAAGCCGTAGCCGATTTACAGCAGCACGATCCGGATTTCGTTTGTGAGATCCGCGCCTCGCGTGTGGATGAAAGCTTCGAGACGCGCGCAGATTCGCCAATAGTTCAATTCCTTGAACAAGCATCCGGCAACACCTCCAGCACTGTTGCCTTCGGCACAGAAGCGCCGGCGATGATCGCGCTCGGCGCCGACTCAGCGGTCTTTGGCCCCGGCGACATCCGCGTCGCCCACCGTACGGCCGAGTTTGTGCCGATCGACCAACTACGTGACTGCATCACCGTTCTGCGGCAGGCAATTCAAAAGTTCTGCATGTGAGGTACGGCCCTCGAACTCGACCAGGTGATAAGTATTTGGTGCCTACGGTACTCATCGCGCTTCCTGTAAATTAGCGCACTACACCCGCACTCGCTTATCATGTCTTTTCATAAGCTCGCTTCCGGAGACAAAGCATGAAAGCCAGGCTCAATTCATTCCTGCTCGCCGTGGCCGCACTTATTTTCTTTGCGCAGTCGGTCATTACAAAACCACGCATTGATAGTCCACCGCCGCTAACAATCACCCTAAGCGTTAACGCCACCGAAGCGCCGCGGAAACTTTTTCGCGCGCGGATGACGATGCCCGTTTCGCCGGGACCGCTGACCCTCGTGTATCCAGAATGGATTCCTGGCGAGCACGGACCAACCGGGCCGATAATCAATCTCGCGGGTTTGAAAATCACTGCGGGCGGAAAGACCATTCCCTGGCGACGCGACGACGTCGACATGTACGCGTTCCATCTTGATGTGCCGGCGGGCGTTCGAGAACTCGACGTGGCTCTGGAATTTCTTTCACCGACCTTCGCGGGAGGATTCACGGCCGGAGCATCGACGACAGCGCATCTGGCCATCGTCACTTGGAATCAGTTGCTGCTCTATCCCGCCGGATCGAACATCGGCGATGTCAATTTCAAAACCAACCTTGCTTTGCCCGCAGGGTGGAAGTTCGGCACGTCGCTGCCAATCGCCAGCCAATCAGCCAGCAAGGTTGACTTTGGTTCAGTCTCGCTCGAACGCCTGGTCGATTCGCCGGTGCTCGCCGGCGAATACTTTCGCATCATTCCACTCGCGGTCAGTCCTGCGAATGAAATTGATATCGCCGCTGATGACCCGGCGGATCTGGAACTCAGTCCCGAGCTCTCCCTCGTGCTGAAGCGAATTGTTTCCGAAGCCGTCACGCTTTTTGGCGCGACACACTATCGGCATTACCATTTTCTCCTGACGCTGAGCGATCACACGGCGCACTTTGGTCTGGAACATCACGAATCAAACGACAGCCGCGTCGCCGCGCGCTCGTTGCTCGACGATGCGCTGCGCGACGTTTCGCTGGGCGTTCTGCCGCACGAGTTTGTGCATTCGTGGAATGGAAAGTATCGCCGGCCGGCGGGATTGACGACGCCAAATTATCAAGAGCCGATGAAGGGCGAGCTGCTTTGGGTTTACGAGGGGCTGACGCAGTATCTTGGCAATTTGATTTCGGCGCGCAGTGGACTGTGGACACAACAACAATACCGCGATCATCTCGCCGAGATCGCCGCGGATCTCGATCACAAGCCGGGCCGGATGTGGCGGCCGCTAATCGATACTACAATCGCGGCGCAGATTCTTTATGGAGCGCCGGGCGAATGGAATTCGGTGCGACGCGGCGTGGATTTCTATGATGAAGGCTGGCTGATCTGGCTCGATACTGACACCAAAATTCGAGAGTTGACGGGCGGCGCGCGTTCGCTTGACGATTTCGGCAAACGTTTCCACGGTGCGCCCAGCACGCCGCCGATGGTCAAGACCTACACCTTCGATGATGTAGTCGCGACGCTGAATGATGTGGTGCCGTACGACTGGCGAAACTTTTTGTTAACGCGCTTGAATTCAACAGACTTCCATGCGCCGCTGGGCGGCATCGAACGGGGTGGCTGGAAGCTGGCCTATCAAGAGACGCCCAATGGCTTTTTGAAAGACGCTGAACGGGTGCGCAAGTTCACTGAAGAGGGTTATTCCATAGGCTTGCGGCTTAATGAAGACGGAACCATCGTCGACGTGATCGAAGGCATGGCCGCTTCGAAAGCCGGCATCGGGCCGGGTATGAAATTGGTGGCCGTCAATGGCAAAGCTTATTCGCCAGCCGTCTTGCGTGACTACGTGCGAGCGACAAAAACCGGCGGTCGGCTGGAGTTGCTGATCGATAACGAAGGGCAGCTCGGAACTCACAAACTCGATTATCGTGAAGGCGAGAAGTATCCGGTGCTGGAGCGCGACGTGACAAAGCCCGACCTGCTGTCAAAAATTATCTCGCCGCTGACATGGAGTAGGTGAACGAAAGTCATTCTCGATTTTAAAGGAAGCAATTTTGAATCGGAAGGCAATTTTGAAATACGTAAATTCATTATCTGTTCCGCGCTTTGCGCGCGTGGTGCTTTTTTCATTTCTGGCCGTTTGCGCCGGCTTGCTCGTTTCGTCTGCGTACGCGCAAACGAACGACTCGCCCTTCCCACAACCAACCGATTTACAGCAAGGGACGCCGCTCACGAATCAGGAATTCGTGCGGC
>Ga0070706_100001882_pt1 | contig 21682 bp, 19 predicted proteins | sample KBSK5501metaG_FD_65476 | JGI IMG/M metagenome (GOLD analysis project Ga0070706, IMG submission 65476) | Corn, switchgrass and miscanthus rhizosphere microbial communities from Kellogg Biological Station, Michigan, USA - KBS K5-50-1 metaG | ecosystem: Host-associated > Plants > Roots >... | reverse complement strand
GGCCTGGTCGCGCTCAATCTCACAGGAAGGCTCCCATCCGGTTAAGCGTAGCCGGTCACGCCCGTACAGCCCCTGCAACCACTTGCCTCGCAGGAAATGTTCCCACGAAGCCCCGCCCGTCCGCGCCCGATGCCGCTCATCGGGAGGTTCTCCAAAAGTCCCGATCCGGGGGCGCGCCCGCCGGCCTGGCGCGGCTAGCCCTGCCGGATCCAGGCCACGTGTGGCTCGGGTGGCTCGCGCGGCGGCTTGTGCTGGCAGTCACACCAGTTACCGCCCGGGCACTCGTCGTGACGCGCGGCCCGGCAGGCAGTGCAAACCATGGTGCCATTATTTAGTGTTCTGGCGCACCGTGGGCCGTCCCTTAGGGCCCAGCTTCCGGGTGGTCCCCCCGGGCCAGCACCGCGGGCCGCGGCGAAGCTGCCGCCAGGCAGCGAGCAGCATTGGCCGCTGCCGGGGGGTTCCGGGGGGTCGTCCCCCCGGGCCAGCGCTGCGGGCCGCGGCGAAGCTGCCGCCAGGCAGCGAGCAGCATTAGCCACCACGGATTGGCCGCCAGAATGCCCGTGCAGCGCTCACGCCGCGTTGGCGCGGCGCATCCTGCGGCGCCGTTCGGAGGCCCGCTCCTCCTCATTCAGGCCGCCCCACGTGCCGTACTTTTCTGGCCGGGAAACGGCGTAGTCGAGGCATTCCGCGCGCACCGGGCACGCGGCGCAAACCGTCTTGGCCTTGCGTTCCCGCACTTCACGCTCGGGCTGGCGCTCTCCATCCGGCCCGAAGAAGAGCACGATGTCCTTGCCTCGGCACGCGGCGGCATCTTGCCAGGCCCAACTCGGCCGTGGCGGCATGGCGACCTGCCGACGTACCTCAGACATGAATCGGTCTCCTCAATTCCGTGTGTTCCTCAAGCGCCGTGGTGGGCGGACACGCGGTCTCACGCGTTGTGGCATTTACCCCGTCTATCCGTCCAACGCGCCATGGCGCCCCCGTGTTCCCGCACATACGGATACCCACGTAGCGCTGCGCGCGCCGGGAGATCGGGGGCTATCAAGGCGCCGGACGGAGAGGCAGTTGCGCGCCAGCCGTCCCGACGAAGCCAGCCGGTTCAGCCGAACCGACGCTCAATTGTGCCATCCCCTATCACCGTTCCGCAGCCAGGCGAGAGAATCGGGCAGGCCCAACCGCGATCGCAGCCTTACTGGCTGCCGATAAACGATCACCAACTGGACAAAGGCAAGGGTCGAGGGTCACCATGGGCAGCATGTCAGCGTCGGACGCAGCGCCGTTGCCCCGGCTTGGCGAGGTTTACTTCGACGTCAGGGGCGAGTCCCGCAGCATGCGGCTGAGCTGGTACGCGGACACGGGGGTGGCCGTGTTCAGCATCTGGCAGGGTGGCACCTGCACTGGAACCTTCCGGCTGCCCATCGCCGACCTGCCCCGAATGATCGGGGCGCTGCAGCGCGGCCCGCACGGCGATGCGCGCGCCCCCGCGAACCCGTTGGACGGCCCACGAGGGGCGACGGCGCCACGCGGCGGGCCGGGCATACAGGACAGAACGGGCCAGCAGGGCACATCTGGGTACGGACGGGGCCCGGGACCGGGCGTGCACCGCGGCGGCCCGCTGGCCGGCGGCTACCGCGACGAACCCGGCGGGGGCTACCGGGAGGGCCTGGAGGACGACCCACTGGCCGGCGGCTACCGCCGGGCCCCGGCCGCGAGTGGTTACCGGGACGACCCGCCCGGCGGGCACGCGGAGGACCGGCGGGCCAGGAACTACCGCGACGACGCGCTGGCCGGCGGCTACCACCAGGACGACGCGCTGGCCGGCGGCTACGGAGACGACGCGCCGGCCGGCGGAGACCAGGACGATCGGTTCACCCGCCGCTACCAGGACGACCCGCTGGCCGGCGGCTACCACCAGGACGACCCGCTCGGCGGTGACCAGGACGATCGGTTCACCCGCCGCTACCAGGACGACCCGCCGGTCGGCGGCTACCACCAGGACGACCCGCTGGCCGGCGGCTACCGGGACGGCGCGCCGACCGGCGGCTACCCCGCCGATCCGCTCGGCGCCGGTGAGCTCGGGGACCAGTTCACCCGCAACCACGGGGACGAGCCGCGCGGCGGGCGCCGGCCGGGCCAGCGTGGCGGTGGCTACCTGGAGGCCCAGCCGGCAGGCGACTACGCAGACGACCCGCTCACCGGCCCTTACCCGGAAGAGCGGGACTTGCCCGGCAATGCCGGCTATTCCCCCGCGCGGCCTTACGTGGCGCCCCTTCCCGGTGGCACGGGAGGGCCGCCCGAAGGGGGGCGGCACGGGCGCGGGCGGCCGGCAGACCGAGAGGAAAGCGACCCTTCTCCCGATTCCTTCCCTTATGGCCATCCGTCCGCGGAGCCCGAGGTGCGCGGGCGCGGGAGATAACCCACCCGTATTGACCACGGCTCACGTTGACGGCCGGCTGGTCCAGGCCCGTTGGACGCCGGGGAGTAGTGAGCCGGCCGCGGTGCGCCGTGCTGCCGCGAATGGCGTTCAAAGCATCACCCAGAGTATGTCGAGCACGGCTTCCACACTTCCCTCAGCGGTGTTGACCTGGGTGCCGATACGGTTGAGCCGCCGCAGGGAGGATATATTTGGCTCAAGGGGAAGGGGGGGCCAGGAGTGGCACAGAAGGTTTCGGTCACTTACGCGTGTGACTACGACTCGAAAGAGATTCCGCAGGGCCAGCACAGGCTCCGCAGGTTCAGTATCGACGGCCGGGACTATGAGATCGACCTTTGCTTGAGGCACAGCGAAAGGTTCGACGAGGCTGTCAGCCGCTTTGCGTCACACGCCCGTAAGGCGTCGGGGCGAGTGGCGCGGACAAAGCGGAGAACTGCAGCGCACCGTAAGCACAGTGCACAGGTCCGCGCATGGGCGAAGGCGAATGGGTTCGCGGTAAGCGAGCGCGGGCGCATTCCCGCGGACGTTGTCGGCAAGTACGAAGCGGCGCACGGCTGAGGCGGGCAGCCCAGGGAGGGACGGCCCTGGGCTGGCCGGGTCCGGCTAGCCCGGGGGGGATACGTTGCCGGGACCGCGCGGCTGGGAGGGTTCTTCTGGCTGGCGCTTGCCGGGGGAGCCGGCGAGGCCCAGGTCGGCCGGGCCGGCCTGCTGGCCGCCGGGAGGCGCGGTGGGAGCGTCGGCCGGGGTGGACGGGGCTGCCTCGTGGGTGCCGGGGGAGGCGCCGTGGCCGTCTTGAGCCGTGGGGCCGACCGGTTTTGACCGGGCGACGGCGGCGGCGAGCACCTGCGAGTTCGGCAGCGACATCGGCCCGTCTGCGGTCTCCAGGCGCAGATAGGTAATGCCGATCTCGGTCACGGTGCCCTCGAGCAGCCCGCCCATCGCGCCGGAACGCAACTGGATGGCCTCGCCCACGAAAAAGGGCCGGGACAGCAGCAGGACAAGGCCCGCGAAGACGTTGCTCAGTGACTGCTGGGCGGCGATCCCGATGAGGATCGTGGTCAGTGCCCCGCCGAGGACCAGCTGGCCAACCGGCACCTTCAACAGCGCCAGCGCGATAACGAACGTGAGAATGGCTCCGGCCAGCACTATCGTGTAGCGGATCACGGCGGCATGCCCCGAACCAGCGACCGGCAGCAGCGCCTTGCGCGTCCAGCGGGCCAGGCCCAGCACGCCGATGATCGCGAACAGGCAGAATGCCAACGTCGCGCAGGCCGTGACAATCTTGCTGGCCGTATGGCCGCGACCGGTCCACGATTCGAAATCGCGGGCAGCCGTGCTCGCCAGGATGCCGGCCGCCGCCGCGAGCACCAGTGCGATGATGGCGCGCCACGGCCGGGTCCGCGCCTTGACCTTGGCCATCTGCCGCGCCATCTCGTCGAGATGGCGCTGTTCGTGCGGGTCCACAGCGTCCTTCCGTGGTGATCGGCCCGGGGACCGGCTGATCTTTCTTCTCACGCTACCCAGGAAACACAGAAGATCCCGGGAGCGCGGCGCGCCCCCGGGATCAGCAGTGCTCGTCTTGTCAGGCGGGCGTCCTCGTCGCCCCCAGGCCGAACGGCCTGCCGACGGGCAGGAACGGCGTGCCGCGCATGCCGTTGACTAGCCCCGCGGCCGAGGCGTACCAGGCGACAAGCGCGGTCAGGATGCCCACGTACCCGCCGGTCTTGATGATGCCACTGCTGCCGGCGAAGTTGCCGATGAACAGGAGGATCTCGGTAACCTCCAGGGTGAGGAACACGCCGAACACGGCGCCGTTCACCATCGTGCTCCACAGCATCATGTAGGTGTTGAAGATCGCGAACGCCAGCAGTATCCAGCCGACGTCCTTGCCCGCCTTCGGCCCTGCGGCCGGGGCCACCAGCAGGGCCCAGAGCGCCAGGCCGATCCAGAACCCGCCGTACGTGGAGAACGCGGTGGCACCGAACACGTTGCGGTTCCGGAACTCCCACATACCGGCCAGCAGCTGGATCACCCCGCCGTAAGCAAAGGCGTAACCCAGCCACGCGTTGCCGCTCGCACTGGTCATCCAGCCGGCGTTGGCGCCGGACAGCAGGAACGTGGTGAGGGCGAAGGCGGCAAGCCCGAGGGGTGCCGGGTCTGCCGCTGGTGCCGTGACGATAGGTCGGTCGTCGTTAACGGTCAAGTGACTCCTCCTGTCGGGGGTGCCTCCGCCGGGTCGCGGGCAGACCTGCGGTGCGGCAAGGCGGACGCTGAGCTTGAACGGGAGCCGCGCCATGGCCGCGACTTGAAGGTGGGGCGGTCAGAGCGGCCAAGGAGACCTTCCTCCGTCTTCACTTATGGCTCTGCAGACCACGGGGAAGACCTGCCCTGAGGGTAACGCCGAAGGCCACCGCTGGGGAGGCCCAGGTTTTACCGGGACCGGTACCGTTCTACTGGCCCGCGGGTGCCGGCTCTGGCGCTCAGCGGGCCGCCAGGCCCCGGGCCACCACCCCGGACAGCCCGGCCCGGGTGGCGATCACGTACAGCCGGTCCTGGGTGGCCAGGCGCAGGCCGCCGGCGGGGGACCAGTTGACGGGGCCGCCCCCGGCTGGCTCCACGGCCAGCAGTCACACCAGGCCGGGCTGGTGCACGGCCGCAACCTTGGTCGCGGCGCGCCGCGAGCCGGGAGAGCCGAGGCACGGCGCGATTTTAGCCGGGCCAGGCAATACCCGGCAGAAGAAGGCGAATCGGGTAACGGCAGGGGCGGTGGTTCAGGGCGAGGCGATCCGGCCGAGCTGGGGCGGCAGCCGGCTCGCCGCGGCCCGGTCGAGCAGGAACAGGGTCCGCAGCCGGCCCCGCGCACCCGCGGCAGGTACCTGGACCGGGCCCACGTCGGACAGGGCCAGCCGGACGGCTCCGGCCTTTTCCCGGCCCGCGGCGAGTATCCACACCTCCCGCGCACCGCGGATCGAGGGCAGGGTGAGCGTGATCCTGGTCGGCGGCGGCTTCGGGGACCCGCGGACCGCGACCACGCTCCGGTCGTCGTAGAGCGCCGGCATGCCGGGGAACAGCGAGGCCACATGACCCTCGGGGCCGATGCCGAGCAGGAGCACGTCGAACCCCGGGACCGGCCCGTGGTCTTCCGGCCTTGCGGCCGCGCGCAGCTCCGCGGCGTACCGGGCCGCCGCGGCCTCCGGGTCGGGCCCGTCCGGGCCGTCGCTTGCGGGCATCCGGTGCACCCGCGCCGGGTCCACGTCATCGAGATGGCGCAGCAGGGCCTGCTCCGCCCCGGTGTCGTTGCGCTCCGGGTCGCCGCTCGGCAGGAACCGCTCGTCCCCCCACCAGGTGTCCAGATGCCGCCAGTCGACCGCGTCACGCGCGGGAGCGGCGGCCAGCTCGGCCAGCACCGCTGTCCCGATGCCGCCGCCGGTGAGCACCAGCGACGCGCGGCCCGTCGCGGCCTGGACATCCACCAGGGTGGTGACCAGCCGGGCCGCGACCGCCTTGGCCAGCAGGCCGGCGTCGTGGTGAACGATGACCTCGGGCGGGCTCATCGCCGGGGAACCGAAGTCACGGGGCCGCGGCCGGGCTGACCTGGAACCTGGCCAGGGACTCGGCGTAGACCTCGTCCGGGTCGAGCCGGCGCAGTTCCTCCTCAAGCAGCTCGGTCATCTCCCTGCGGTGCAGCGCGACCCGGCGATCGGGCTCCCCGGGGCGGCTCAGCTGCGCGACCCGCCCGTCCGGCCTGGATAGCGTGATGTCCCCGGCGCCGGTGATGAACCTGACCTCGGTGATGCCCGGCCCGGCTGAGGTCTCGGTGACGAAGTGGACGCCGTAGGCGTGCGACAGCCAGGCCGCGATCAGGTCGGCGGTCGGGTTGCCCGCCTCGGCTCTCACCACGCCGCCCGTGACCGGCCCGGACGGCTGGTCCATCGTCGCCGCCAGCAGCGATCGCCACGGCGTCGCCCGGGTCCAGGACAGGTCGGTGTCGCCGGGCTGGTACCCGGCGGCGAGCCGGCTCAGCGCGCCCGCCGGCGAGTCGGCCGCGGCGGCGTCGGTGATGCGCCGCTGGGCGAGCGCGCCCATGGGGTCCTGCGCGGGGATCGGCGGCACGTTCTCCGGCCACCAGGTGACCACCGGCGTGTCCGGCAGCAGCAGCGGGGTCACCACCGAGTCAGCGTGCTGGCCGAGCGGCCCGTACATGCGCAGCAGCACCGTCTCCCCGGGGGTGGTCTCGCCCACCCGGATCTCGGCGTCGAGGCGGGACCGCTGCTCCGGCCGGCGCATGATGACCACGAGGATGCGGCACGGGTGCTGCCGCCCGGCCGCGCTGGCCGCCCGGACCGCGTCGTACTGCGCGCCCTCGTGGGTCACGATGACCAGCGTGAGCACCATCCCGCTGGCCACGCCGCCGAGCCGCATCCTGGCCTGGCGGAGCGCGTCGTGGACGGCCTCGGTCGTGGTGTCGGTGAGGTCGATCATCATGTCACAGCCTCCGCCACGCTCGGCCGTCCCTGGCCATGAGCGACTCCGCGCTCGGCGGGCCGGGCGACCCGGCCGGGTATTGTTCCGGCTTGCCGTGCTCCGCCCAGAACTCCTCGACCGGGTCCAGCACCTCCCAGGACAGCTCGACCTCCCGGTGCCGGGGGAACAGCGGCGGGTCGCCGATGAGCACGTCGAGCAGCAACCGCTCGTAGGCTTCCGGGCTGTTCTCGGTGAACGACTCGCCGTAGGCGAAGTCCATGTTCACGTCCCTGACCTCCATGGCGGAGCCGGGGACCTTGGAGCCGAACCTGACCGTCACGCCCTCGTCCGGCTGGATCCGGATCACCATGGCGTTCTGCCCGAGTTCCTCGGTGTCGGTGGCGTTGAACGGCAGGTGCGGCGCCCGCTGGAACAGCAGCGCGATCTCCGTCATCCGCCGCGGCAGCCGCTTGCCGGTGCGCAGGTAGAACGGAACGCCCGCCCAGCGCCTGGTGTCCACGGTCAGCTTCACCGCGGCGTAGGTCTCGGTGTGCGAGTCGGGCGAGATCCCCTCCTCCTCCAGGTAACCGGCGACCTGGATGCCGCCCTGCCAGCCGGCCGCGTACTGCCCGCGGGCGGTCGCGGTGGCCAGGTCCTCGGGCAGCCGGACCGCCGAGAGCACCTTCTCCTTCTCGGCCCGCAGCGACGCGGAGTCGAACGAGACCGGCTCCTCCATCGCGGTCAGCGCCAGCAACTGCATCAGGTGGTTCTGGATCACGTCGCGGGCGGCCCCGATCCCGTCGTAGTACCCGGCCCGCCCGCCGATCCCGATGTCCTCGGACATGGAGATCTGCACGTGGTCCACGTAACCGCGGTTCCAGATCGGCTCGTACATCGTGTTGGCGAACCGCAGCGCCAGGATGTTCTGGACCGTCTCCTTGCCCAGGTAGTGGTCGATGCGGAAGACCGCGTCGGAACCGAACACCGAGTTGACGATCTCGTTGAGCTGCCGCGCGCTCTCCAGGTCGTGGCCGAACGGCTTCTCGATCACCACCCGCCGCCACGGCCGTGTGCCGCCCGGGCCTGTTTCGGGCGGCGAGGACAGGCCCGAGCGCTTGAGCTGCGCCACCACGTCCGGGAAGAACTTCGGCGGCACGGAAAGGTAGAAGGCGTAGTTGCCACCGGTGCCGCGATCCGCGTCCAGCTGGGCCACGGTCTGGGCGAGGCGGTCGAAGGCCGCGTCGTCGGCGAACTCGCCGGGCACGAACCGGATCCCCTCGGATAGCTGCTGCCAGACGGTGTCGTTGAACGGGGTCCGCGCGTGCTCCTTCACCGAGTCGTGGATGACCCGGGCGAAGTCCTCGTCTTCCCAGTCGCGGCGGGCGAACCCGACCAGGGAGAACCCTGGCGGCAGCAGCCCCCGGTTGGCCAGGTCGTAGACGGCCGGCATGAGCTTCTTGCGGGACAGGTCGCCCGTGACGCCGAAGAGCACCAGCACGCACGGCCCCGCGACCCGGGGGATGCGCCGGTCGCGCGGGTCCCGCAGCGGGTTCGCCCGGGCCACCGGCTTGACCGCGCTCACCGGCCGGATCCCGTCGCGCCGGCCGCGCCGAGGAGCTGGGCCAGCCCCGCCGCGCGGTCCCGCAGGTGCAGCCGCACCGCCGGCCGGCCACGCTGGCGCAGCGCACCGAGGTCGCCGAGCGCCTGGGCCAGCTGCAGCCTGCCGAGGGTGAAGTCGCGCCCCGGGACCTCCACGTCATCCTCCACCGCGCCGGTGATCTGCAGGAACACCCCGTTCTGCGGGCCGCCCTTGTGGTACTGCCCGGTCGAGTGCAGGAACCGCGGCCCCCAGCCGAACGTGACGGGATGGGTGGTCCGGGCGGCCAGTGCGCCGCGCAGGCCGGCGGCCCCGGCAGAAGCGTCCCGGTCGAGGTAGGCCATGATCGCCAGGTATCCCCGGTCCGGCACGGCCAGCAGCAGCGAGTCGAGCACCCCGGCCAGGCCGCCGATGCCGGTCAGCAGCTCGGGTTCCCCGTAGACCCCGACCGCGCCGTCGGTGAACACCGGCTCGCCCGCCGGCAGCGGGCCGGTACCCGCCGCGGCCAGCAGGCGCGACGTGTTCTCCTTCGATTCGGCCACGTTGGGCTGGTCGAACGGGTTGATGCCAAGCAGCCGCCCGGCCACCGCGACCGCGTACTCCCAGACGCAGAACGCCGCGCCGAGCGGCGCCGTCACCGAGGTGTCGGCCGGGCCCGGGGGCGTGCCGAGGGCGGCCAGGTGCAGGTCGGGGCCGGGGGAGAAGCCGGGAGCGCCGGGGCCGCCCACCACGACCGGCAGGATGCCCCGGCCCTGCTTGCCGGTGGACTCCGCGATGAGCTGCTCCGCCCAGTCGCCGAAGCCGGCCAGCCCGGAGCCGGAGTCGGCGAGGACCACCTTGTCGTGCCCGGCCAGCGCGTAGGCACCGAGCGCGGCGCCCAGCTCCAGGCCCGGGTTGCCGTCGGCCGAGGCCAGCGCGGGCAGCACCGCCCCGGCCTCATCCAGCAGCCGCGCGGCGTCCGCACCCGCCAGCGCCGTGGGCACCAGGCCGAACGCGGTCAGCGCGCTGTAGCGGCCGCCCACGTTGGGATCGGCGAGCACCACGTGGTACCCGGCCTGCCGGGCGGTCGCCTCCAGCGGCGAGCCGGGGTCGGTGACCACCACGAACCTGCGGGCGATCTCCCCTGGCGCCAGGCCGAGCCCGGCGAAGGCCTGCTCGTAGATCCGCCGGTGGCTGTCGGTCTCGATGGTCGAGCCGCTCTTGCTGGAGACCACCACCAGCGTCGCCTCCAGCCGGTCGGACAGCGCCCGGCGCACGGTGTGCGGGTCGGTGGTGTCCAGCACGGTGAGCGGGACCTTCGAGGTCCGGCTGATCACCTCCGGTGCCAGCGACGAGCCGCCCATGCCGCACAGCACGACGTGGTCGAGCCCCTGTTCGCGCGCGTCGCTGGCGAGCGCCGCCAGCGGGCCGAGCAGCGCGCGGGACGCCCGTGGCGCGTCCAGCCAGCCGAGCCTGATCGCCGCCTCCGCGGCGGCGTCCGGGCCCCACAGCCCTGGGTCCTTGGCAGCCAGCGCGGCGGCGACGCCGTCGGCGGCGAGCTTGCCGGCCGCCGGGCCGGCCGCCTCGCGGACCGCGGGGCTGAGCCAGGCGACCGACACCCCCCCGGGCGGGGCGGCGGGGTCAGGGCTAGCAGGGTCCCCGCCGGGCGGCCGCTTCACTTCACCGGGCTGCGTCATTGGCGCTCCAGCTCCGTTTGAATCGTCTCCAGCAGCTCCTGCCAGGACGCGGCGAACTTCGACACGCCCTCTTCCTCGAGGACCGTGACCACGTCCTCGTACGTGATACCGAGGCCCGCCAGGTCCTCGAACACCTTCCTGGACTGTTCGTAACTGCCGTGGACGGTGTCGCCGCGCAGCTCGCCGTGGTCGGCCACGGCCAGGATGGTGGACTCCGGCATCGTGTTCACCGTGTCCGGCGCGACAAGTTCTACCACGTACATGGTGTCGGGGTAGGCGGGGTCCTTGGTGCTGGTCGAGGCCCACAGCGGCCGCTGCAACCGCGCGCCCCTGTCATGCAGCGCGCTCCAGCGCGGCTCCGCGAACCGCTCCTCGAACAGCTGGTAGGCCAGCCGCGCGTTGGCCAGGGCTGCCTTGCCGCGCAGCGCGGCGGCCTCCGGGGTGCCGATCTTGTCCAGCCTGCGGTCCACCTCGGTGTCCACCCGGCTGACGAAGAACGACGCCACCGACGCGATCGAGGCCAGGTCGTGGCCTGCCCCGGCGGCCCCCTCCAGCCCGGCGAAGAACGCGTCGATCACCTCGCCGTAGCGCTCCAGCGAGAAGATCAGCGTCACGTTGATGCTGATCCCCTCGGACAGGCACTGGGTGATCGCGGGCAGCCCGGCCCGGGTGGCGGGGATCTTGATGAACAGATTCGGCCGGTCCACCAGCCACCACAGCGCGCGGGCCTCGGCGATGGTCCGCTCGGTGTCACCCGCGAGGCGCGGGTCCACCTCGAGCGAGACCCGGCCGTCCACCCCGCCCGACGCGTCGTAGGCGGGGCGCAGCACGTCGCAGGCCCACCTGATGTCGTAGGTGGTGATGGCGCGGGACGCCTCCTCCACCGACACCCCGCGCAGCGCCAGCTGGGCGAGCTGCTCGTTGTAGGCATCTGAATGGCTGAGGGCGTGGTCGAAGATGGTCGGGTTGGAGGTGACCCCGACCACGTGCCGGTCACGGGCGAGCGCGGCCAGGTTGCCGCTGGTCAGGCGGGTCCGGTTAACGTCATCGAGCCAGACGGCCACGCCCGCGGCGGACAGTTCGGCGAGTGGATCGGAATGTGAGGTCATGGCTGGTGCTCCCTTACTAACCGGTCTCGGCGTGCTTGCCGCACCGGTTTCTTTCCCGGCTCCGCAAGGCGCAAGTGCGCTCCTTACTGGCCCGGCTGACGTGCCGCACCGGTATCCCTTCCCGCCTTGGCCAGGCTCGACCGCGCCGCGGCCACCACGTTCTCCGCGGTGAGCCCGAAGTGCTCGTAGAGGTCCTGGTAACTCGCGGAGGCGCCGAAGTGCTCCAGGCTCACCGACTCGCCCGCGTCGCCGGTGAACGCCCGCCAGCCGAGCGCGATGCCCGCTTCGACGCTGACCCTGGCCCGCACCCGCGCCGGCAGCACCTCCTCTTGGTAGGAAGCGTCCTGCGCGGTGAACCATTCCACGCACGGCATCGAGACCACCCGGGCGCCGATGCCCCCCGCCGCCAGCCGCTCCCGGGCCGCGACGGCGATCTGCACCTCGCTGCCGGTGGCGATGAGGATCACCGCCGGGTCGCCGCCCGGCGCCTCGGCGAGGACGTACCCGCCGCGGGCGGTGCCCTCCGCGCTGGCGAACCCGGTCCCGGCGCGCACCTGGTCCGCGCTGGCACCGCGGTCGAACAGGGGCACGCTCTGCCTGCTCAGGCACAGGCCGGCGGGACGGTCGGTGTGCTCGAGGACGGTCCGCCAGGCCACCACGGTCTCGTTGGCGTCGGCCGGCCGGACCACGTCCAGGCCGGGAATGGCGCGCAGCGCCCACAGGTGCTCGACCGGCTGGTGGGTCGGCCCGTCCTCGCCGAGCCCGATCGAGTCGTGCGTCCAGACGTAGATCACCGGCTGCCCCATGAGCGCCGCGAGCCGGACCGCGGGGCGCATGTAGTCGCTGAACACCAGGAACGTGCCGCCGTAGGGCCGGGTCAGCCCGTGCAGCACGATGCCGTTGCAGATCGCGCCCATCCCGTGCTCCCGGATGCCGAAGTGCAGCACGCGGCCGTAGGGGTTGCCGGGGAACATCTTGGTCTGGTGCTCCAGCGGGATGAACGACGGCTCGCCCTTGGGGGTGGTGTTGTTGCTGCCCGCCAGGTCGGCCGAGCCGCCCCAGAGTTCGGGGAGCACCGTGACGAGCTCGTTGATGACCGCACCCGAGGCCCGCCGCGTCGCCATGCCCTTGGGGTCGGGCGGGAACGACGGAAGCACCGACGTCCAGCCCTCGGGCAGGCGCCGCGCGGCCAGCCGGTCCAGCAGCGCCGCACGGCCGGCGTTCTCCTCCCGCCAGGCGGCGAAGCCCTCCTCCCACTCGGCGTGCAGCTTCTTGCCCCGCTCCGCGACCTTGCGCGCGTGCGCAACGGTCTCGTCCTCGGTGGGGAAACTCACCTCCGGGTCGAAGCCGAGGACGCGCTTGGTCTTGGCCACCTCCTCGGCGCCGAGCGCGGCGCCGTGCGCCTCGCCGGTGTTCTGCGCGTCCGGCGCGGGCCACGCGATGATCGTCCGCAGCGAGATGAACGACGGCTGCGCGGTGTTGGCCCTGGCCGCCGCGAACGCGCGGGCGAGGGCCGCGACGTCCTCGTGATAGCCGCCCTCCGTGCGCCACGCCACCCGCTGCACGTGCCAGCCATACGCCTCGTACCGGGCGCAGACATCCTCAGACTTGGCGATGTTCGTGTCGTCCTCGATCGAGATGTGGTTGTCGTCGTAGAGCACGATCAGGTTGCCGAGTTGCTGGTGCCCGGCGATCGAGGACACCTCGTGGCTGATGCCCTCCTCGATGTCACCGTCCGACACGATCGAATAGATCCGGTGGTCGAACGGGCTGGCGCCGGGCGGTGCGTCCGGGTCGAGCAGGCCGCGCTCCCGGCGGGCGGCCATCGCCATGCCGACCGCGTTCCCGATGCCCTGCCCGAGCGGGCCGGTGGTGGTTTCCACCCCCGGGGTGAGCCTGTGCTCGGGGTGCCCGGGGGTGCGGCTGCCCCAGCGCCGGTACCCCTCGAGGTCGTCCAGGGTCAGCCCGTACCCGGACAGGTACAGCTGGATGTACAGGGTGAGGCTGGAATGCCCGCAGGACAGCACGAACCGGTCCCGGCCGAGCCAGTGCGGGTCTGCGGGATCGTGCCGGAGGATCCGCTGGAACAGCAGGTACGCGGCGGGGGCCAGGCTCATCGCGGTGCCCGGATGGCCCGACCCGGCCCGCTCGACCGCGTCCATCGCGAGCACGCGGACCAGGTCGACCGCGCGCCGGTCGGCGGCCGTCCATTCCAGGCCCGCGCCAGATGGGTTGCTCACCGTGAGATCAGCGCTCCTCTCCAAGCGCGGGCGGGCGCAGGCCGGCAGGCGTGGCCGCCAGGAATCGTCACTCACCAGACCCTATCGGCCGGTACAGCGGGGCATCTCACCCGTATCTGGGCCGGTAACCTTCCCGGGCCACCCGCCCGGGCCAGCGGCCCTCAGCGCGCGGCGGCCGGCTCGGCGGCGGGCGTCCCCGGCGCCTCGGGCTGCCCGGGCCCGGTGGCCAGCGCGCCCCGGTCCCGCAGCGCGAACATCAGGCGCAGCGCCACGATCCAGATGAGGGCCGAGCCGCAGACGTGCAGCCAGACCAGGCCGGCCGGCAGCCCGGTGAAGTACTGGATGTACCCGATCACGCCCTGCAGGCCGATCAGCCCGAGGAGCAGCCAGCCCAGCCGGACGGCCGGGGCCGGGGCGCGGGTCAGCCGCAGCCCTACCGCCAGCGGGACGGCGAGGCCGCCGAGCAGCCAGCCGATGTCCGCGTGGAACTGGGTCGCCCCGGCGAGGGGGAGGTGGAACCGGGGGACCGCGCCCGCGCCGGCCAGTGGCCCGGTGCCGGTCACCACGGTCCCGGCGGCCAGCATCAGGGCCACCGCCGCCACCACCGCGTAGCCGAGCAGCCGCAGGTCGCCCCGCACCAGGGACCGGGCCGGGGCCAGGCCCTCGGCGCAGCGGACGTGCAGCGCGACCGCGGCGGCGAGGACCGCGATCGACGCCAGGAAGTGCACTGCCACCGTGCCCGGGTTGAGCTTGGTCAGCACCACGATGCCGCCGAGCAGCGCCTGGGCGACGATGCCGGCCGGCTGGGCGGCGGCGAGCCAGACCAGGTCCGCTCTCCTGCGGCCGCCGGGGCGGAACCGCCACGCGGCGACGAACACCACCACAGCGATCAGCGTGATGGCGATCGTGACCAGGCGGTTGCCGAACTCGATCCAGGTGTGGAACATCGGGTCGCCCGCCGAGTGCGCGGCGACCAGGCTGCCGCGCGCGCACTGCGGCCAGTCCGGGCAGCCCAGGCCGGATTCGCTGAGCCGGACCGCCGCGCCGGTCGCGATGATCCCGGCGGTCCAGATCACCCCGGCCAGCGCGATGCCGCGCATGGCGGCCGGCGGGGGGTCCAGCACCGCGGCCACCGCGCGGCCGGTGAGCGCGCGGGCTCCCGGTGCGGTGCCGCGGTGGTGCTCGGTCTGCTCGGCAGGCACGACCCAATGCTAGAACCTCAGGCCTCCGGCGCTCCCGGCTGCCCGGCACCACGGGCGGCGCCCGCGCAGGCGGCCATGACGCAGCCGATGGCGAGCCAATCCCTGACGGCCAGCGCCTGGCCCAGCAGCACCAGCCCGACCAGGGCGGCGACGGCGGGCTCCAGGCTCATCCAGATGCCGAAGACCCGCGGCGGGATCCGCCGTAGCGCCTCCATCTCCAGCGAGTACGGGATGATCGAGGACAGCAGGCCGATGCCCAGGCCGGCCGCCACGATCCCCGGCCGCAGCAGCGCCCCCCGGCCCGCCGCGACGCCCACCGGGGTGATCACCACCGCGGCGACGCACATGGCGATGGTGAGCCCGGTGGAGCCACTGAACCGCTGGCCGGTGGCCCGGCTCAGCAGGATGTAGGCGGACCAGGACAGCGCCGCCAGCAGCGCGAACGCGAACCCGAGGACGGCCGTGCCGTGGCCGGTGGCCGCCGGCAGGCCGCCGTGGGCGAGCAGCGCCACGCCGGTCCCGGCCAGCCCCACCCACGCCGCGTCGAGCAGCCGCCGCGAGGACGCCACCGCTACCCCCAGCGGGCCGAGGAACTCCACGGTGACGGCGATGCCCAGCGGGATCCGGGCGAACGACTGGTAGATGGAGAAGTTCATCACGGCCAGCGTCAGGCCGAACCCGGCGGCCACCGCCGCGTGCCGCCAGGCGCGCCGGCGGGCCAGGCCGGACAGCGCGGCGCGCAGCGGCCGCGCCCCGATCAGCACCATCACCACGGCGGAGGTCCACAGCCGCAGCCCGGTGACGGCGGCGGGGGCGATCTGCGTGAACAGCTTGGCGGCCAGCCCCGCCCCGAACTGGACCGAGAAGACGCCGGTCAGCACCAGCGCGGACGGCGGCACCGCGGTCCACGGCGCGCGCCCGGAACTCAGGCGTGACCGCACCTTCTGCGCCAGCACGGGCGGCTTACTCCCAGCGGAACAGCCGCGCGGCCAGGGCGATGCCGATCGCGGCCCAGACGGCCAGCACGGCGAGGTCGCGTGCGGGCAGCCCGGCGGCGTGCTGGAGCACCGCGTGCAGGCCGTCCGACAGCGCCCCGGAGGGCAGCAGCGTGAGCACTGGCCGCGCCGCCGCGGGGAACTTCGCCAGCGGGAAGATGATGCCGCCGGCGCCCAGCAGCAGCAGGTAGACCAGGTTCGCCACGGCGAGGGTGGCCTCGGCGCGCATGGTGCCGGCCAGCAGCAGCGCCAGGCCGCTGAACGCGGCCGTGCCGGCCAGCACCAGCAGGACCACCCAGAGCGCGGCGGCGGCACCGGCGTGCGGCCGCCAGCCCAGGGCCAGGCCCACGCCGAGGAGGATCAGGGCCTGCGCCGCCTCGATCGCGACCACCGTGACGGTCTTCGCCCCGATCAGCCCGCCGCGGGACAGCGGGGTGGAGCCGAGCCGCTTCAGCACCCCGTACCTGCGCTCGAACCCGGTGGCGATGGCCTGGCTGGTGAAGGCGGTGGACAGCACCGCGAGCGCGATCACCCCGGGCACCAGGAAGTCGACCCGCGCCCGCGGGCCGGAGCCCAGTTTGACCAGGTCGTCGACGCTGAACGCGGTGAGCAGCAGCACCGGGATGATCAGCGTCAGCAGCAGTTGCTCACCGTTGCGCAGCAGCGTCCTGGCCTCCAGCCCCGCCTGCGCGATGATCATCTTCGCCATCGGGGCGGCCCCGGGATCGGGCGCCGGCCACTCCGCCACGTCCGCCATCTGGCTCACGACCGCAGCTCCCGCCCGGTCAGCTCCAGGAACACGTCCTCCAGGGTCCGGCTCTCGATCCGCAGTTCCTGCGCCAGCACGCCGTGCTCCGCGCACCACGCGGTCACCGCGGCGACCAGCCGCGGGTCGACCCGGTCGTGGACCTCCACCAGGTAATGCCCGGCCGGTGACTCCTTCGCCGCGGTGCCCACCGGCAGCGCGGCGAGCAGCGCCTCGACGTCCAGGCCGGCCTCGGCACGGAACCGCACCTGGCCGGCGGTGCCGGTGAGCTCGCTGGGCGTGCCCTCGGCGACCAGCCGGCCGTGGTCCACGATCGCCACGTGGTCGGCCAGCCGCTCGGCCTCGTCCATGTGATGCGTGGTGAGGATGACGCTGGCGCCGGCCGTGCGCAGCCCGGCGATCAGGTTCCAGGTGGCGTGCCGCGCCTGCGGGTCCAGGCCGGCGGTCGGCTCGTCGAGGAACACCAGTTCCGGCCGGCCGATCACGGCGGCGGCGAGGGAGACCCGCTGCTGCTGCCCACCGGACAGCCGCTTGACCGGCGTGCGCGCCGAGCCGGTCAGCCCCAGCCGGTCCAGCAGCCAGGCCGGGTCCAGCGGCCGGGCGTGGAACCGGGCGAGCACGCCGAGGTACTCGCCGGGCCGCACGGCCGGCGGGATGCCGCCGGACTGCAGCATCACCCCGACCCGCGGCCGCAGCGCGCGGGCGCCGGAGACCGGGTCGAGGCCGAGGACCTTCACCGTGCCCGCGTCGGGCCGCCGGTACCCCTCGCAGATCTCGATCGTGGTGGTCTTGCCGGCGCCGTTCGGCCCCAGCACCGCGGTCACCGCGGCACGGCGGGCCCGCAGGCTGAGCCCGTCCACCGCGGCCGTGTGCCCGTACCGCTTGACGAGATCGCAGATCTCGACAGCCGCGGCGGTTTCACTCACGCTGGCGAGTGTAGAGGCTGCGGCGACGTGGCTGCTCTGCTGGCCTTGGCCGTGCTGATCCGGGGGGCGACCCCCGGATCAGCACGGCCAAGGCCCCGTTCCTCCGTCACGGGGCCTTGGCTGCGGCGACCAGCGCTTCGATCAGGCGCGGGTCGGACCCGGCTTCGGGGTGCCACTGCACGGCCAGCAGGAACTGATCGCCGTCCGCGCTGGGCTCCACCGCCTCGATGACCCCGTCCTCCGCCCACGCGGTGGCGACCAGGCCGTCGCCGAGCCGGTCGATCGCCTGGTGGTGCGCGGTCGGCACGCCGGCCCCGGGTCCGTTGGCGCCGAGGATCCCGGCCAGCCGCGTGCCCGGCGCCACGCGCACCGGGTGCGCGCCGAACGTGCCGGGCGCCGCCGGGGTGTGCCCGGCGTCGTCCGGCAGGTGCTGGCGCAGGGTCCCGCCGCGGGCCACGTTGACCACCTGCAGGCCCCGGCACACGCCGAGCACCGGCTTGGCGGCCGCCACGGCGGCGTCCAGCAGTTCCAGTTCCGCGGCGTCGCGCGGCCCGCTCACCCGGGACGTGGCCGGGTGCGGCCGCTCCCCGTACCTGCCGGGGTCGATGTCGCCGCCGCCGGTCAGCAGCAGCCCGTCGATCCGGTCCACCACCGCGGCGATGCCGGGCAGCGGCGGCAGCAGCACCGGCACCCCGCCGGCCGCGGACACCTGCTCGGCGTAGTCGGCGGGCAGCAGCACGGCGGGCTTGTGCCAGTGCGACCAGCGCGCCTCCTCGGCGTACGCGGTCAGCCCAATGACCGGTTTCTGGCTCATACCGGCGTCACGTAGGCACCGGAGATGCCGCCGTCCACCAGGAACGTCGACGCGGTAATGAACGAGGCGTCGTCGCTGGCCAGGAACGCCACCGCGGCGGCGATCTCCGCGGGCTCACCGAAGCGGCCCATCGGGACGTGCACCAGCCGGCGCTGCGCCCGCTCCGGGTCGGCCGCGAAAAGCTCCTGCAGCAGGGGGGTGTTGATCGGGCCCGGGCACAGCGCGTTCACCCGGATCTTCTCCCGCGCGAACTGCACCCCCAGCTCGCGGCTCATGGCCAGCACGCCGCCCTTGGAGGCGGTGTAGGAGATCTGCGAGGTGGCCGCCCCCAGCACCGCGACGAACGAGGCCGTGTTGATGATCGAGCCACCGCCGGCCCGCTGCATGTGCGGGATGGCGTGCTTGCAGCACAGGTAGACCGAGGTGAGGTTCACCTCCTGCACGCGCCGCCACGCGTCAAGGCCGGTGAGCAGGATCGAGTCGTCCTCGGGCGGGGAGATCCCGGCGTTGTTGAACGCGATGTCGACGCGCCCGAACTCCGCCGCCGCGGTTTCGTAGACCACACGCACGTCATCCTCGCGGGTCACGTCCGCCTGGACGAAGATCCCGCCCGCCTCCTCGGCGGCGGCCTTCCCGGTCTCACCGTCGATGTCGACCGCGACGATCCTGGCCCCTTCGGCGGCGAGCCGCCGCACGCTGGCCAGCCCGATGCCGCTTCCGGCCCCGGTGATCACGGCGACCCGGTCCAGCAGACGTTGCATGAGCCCTGATCACACTCCCTGTGTCACGCGAGCCCCGAGCCCCGCCGGGCCTTCGGCACCCCGGCTGGCGCGGGCTATTCGTATTGCAGCGTCATTCATCCGTCGCGATGAAGACGTTCTTGGTCTCGGTGAACGCGTCGAGGGCGTCCGGCCCCAGCTCGCGGCCCAGCCCGGACTGCTTGAACCCGCCGAACGGCGTCCAGTAGCGGACCGAGGAGTGCGAGTTGACCGACAGGTTGCCGGTCTCCACGCCCCGCGCCACCCGGATGGCGCGGCCCACGTCCCGGGTCCAGACCGAGCCGGACAGGCCGTAGGGCGTGTCGTTGGCCATCGCCACCGCCTGCGCCTCGCTGGAGAACGGGACCACGGCGACCACCGGGCCGAACACCTCCTCGGTCCAGGCGGGGTGGTCGAGGCGCACCGGCGCGAGCACGGTTGGCGGAAACCAGTAGCCCGGGCCCTCCGGGGCGCTGCCGCGGAACGCGACCGGGGCGCCGTCGGGCACGTAGGAGGCCACCTTGGCCCGGTGCTCGGCGGAGATCAGCGGCCCCATCTCCGTGCCCTCACGGGCCGGGTCGCCGACCGCGACCGCCTTGACGGCGGGCTCGAGCAGCTCGAGGAACCGGTCGTACACCTCGCGCTGGACCAGGATCCGGGACCGGGCGCAGCAGTCCTGGCCGGCGTTGTCGAACGCGGCGACCGGCGCCGTGGCCGCCGCCTTCTCCAGGTCGGCGTCGGCGAACACGATGTTGGCGCTCTTGCCGCCGAGTTCCATCGTGACCCGCTTCACCTGGCGGGCACAGCCGGCCATGATCTCCCGGCCCACCTCGGAGGAACCGGTGAACACGATCTTCCGCACGTCCGGGTGGTCGATCAGCCGCTGGCCCACGACCGAGCCCTTGCCGGCCAGCACCTGGAACACGCCCTCGGGCAGCCCCACCTCCAGCGCCAGCTCGCCGATCCGGATCGCCGTCAGCGGGGTCCGCTCGGCCGGCTTGGCGATCACCGGGTTGCCGGCGGCCAGCGCCGGCGCGACCCCCCAGCCGAGGATCGGCATGGGGAAGTTCCACGGCACGATAACGCCGACCACGCCGATCGGCTCGTGGAAGGTAACGTCCAGGCCGCCCGGCACGGGAATCTGCTTGCCGCACAGCCGTTCCGGCGCGGCGGAGTAGTAGCGCAGCACGTCGCGTACGTTGCCCGCCTCCCAGCGCGCCTGGCCGGCCGGGTGGCCGGACCCGGCGGTCTCCAGCTCCGCCAGCTCGCCGATGTGCGCGTCGACCGCGTCCGCGAACGCGCGCAGCAGCGCCGCGCGCTCGCCGGGCGGCATGGCGCGCCAGGCCGCCTGGGCGGCCACGGCGCGCGCGATCGCCGCGTCGGCCGCCGCCGCCGTGGCCTGCTCGACCTCGGCCACCGGTTCCTCGGTGGCTGGGTTCAGCACGGTGAAAGCAGCCATCGTCCCTCGCCTGTCGGTGTTCCGTCAGGTCCGCTCGAAGCCGCGGTCCAGCTCCCAGTCGGTGACCGCGGCGTCGAACGCGGCCAGTTCCACTCTGGCATTGTTGGCGTAGTGCTCGACCACGTCGCTGCCGAACGCCTTGCGGGCGAGTTCGCTGCGCTCCCACGCGTGCAGCGCGTCCCGCAGCGTGGACGGCACCCGTGGGCCCGGGCCGGTGTACGCGTTGCCCGGCATGGGCGGCTCCAGCGGCATCTGGTTCTCGATCCCCTCCAGCCCGGCCGCGAGCATGGCGGCGATGGCGAGGTACGGGTTGACGTCACCGCCGGGCACCCGGTTCTCCGGGCGCAGCGAATGGCCGTGCCCGACCAGCCGGTACGCGCAGGTCCGGTTGTCCACGCCCCAGCGCACCGCGGTCGGGGCGAAGCTGCCGGGCACGTAGCGCTTGTACGAGTTGACGTTCGGCGCGTGGAACAGGATCAGCTCGCTCAGCCCGGCCAGCTGCCCGGCGAGGAAGTGCTCGCCCGCCGGGGACAGGCCGAACGGCCCGTCCCCGGCGAGCACCGGGCTCCCCGCCGAGTCCCGCAGCGACAGGTGGATGTGGCAGGAGTTGCCCTCGCGGGCGTTCGGCTTGGCCATGAACGTGAGGCTCATGCCGTCGGCCGCCGCGATCTCCTTAGCACCTGTCTTGTAGATGGAGTGGTTGTCGCAGGTGGTCAGCGCGTCGGCGTAGCGGAACGCGATCTCGTGCTGGCCCAGGTTGCATTCACCCTTGGACGACTCGACGTACATGCCCGCGCCGGACATGCCCAGCCGGATGCGGCGCATCAGCGGCTCCACCCTGCCGGTGCCCAGGATCGAGTAGTCCACGTTGTACAGGTTCACCGGGGTGAGGTCGCGGTAGGCCATCGCCTGCGCGTCCTCGTAGGAGTCGCGGTACACGCAGAACTCCAGCTCGGTGCCGGCGAACGCGGTCCAGCCGCGGGCGGCCAGCCGGTCGGTCTGCGCTTTGAGGATCTGCCGGGGCGAGGCGGCCACCGGGCTGCCGTCGGTCCAGGCCAGGTCCGCCAGCACCAGGGCGCTCGCCTCGTGCCACGGCAGGTGGCGCATGGTCCCCAGGTCGGGTATCAGGACGAAATCCCCGTACCCGCGCTCCCACGACGACATCTCATACCCGTCGACCGTGTTCATCTCGATGTCCACGGCGAGCAGGTAGTTGCACCCCTCCGCGTGGTGGCTGACCAC
>Ga0070706_100001881_pt1 | contig 21693 bp, 41 predicted proteins | sample KBSK5501metaG_FD_65476 | JGI IMG/M metagenome (GOLD analysis project Ga0070706, IMG submission 65476) | Corn, switchgrass and miscanthus rhizosphere microbial communities from Kellogg Biological Station, Michigan, USA - KBS K5-50-1 metaG | ecosystem: Host-associated > Plants > Roots >... | reverse complement strand
GCTTGGGGAGCGGCTTGAACCAGGCGATCGGGAAGTACGGAAACGGCCACGGCTCATCGATGAGCGTTTTGCCCTGAACGCAAAGCACGCGGCGCCCGTCATGCCCGGGGTTCAGGCGCGGGTCGTATTCGCCATCCTTGCCGATGCCCCATGCGGTCGGGTCGGTTCGGTCGACGCTTGAGCTTGGAAGGTGCCAAGCCTCCATGATTTCGATGTCGTCTACGAAGTCCTCGTTCTTCTCGCGGTGGCTCACGCCGTCGGGCGCGACCGGCGCGTCGATAATCGCTTGGATGACATCCGGCTCGGCGTCGCGGAATTGCGCGAGCAGCTCGGAGCGGTCAATCGCGTCGTAGTAGTAGCCGCTGCGCGGGTTCCCGATGCGCGACTCGCGGCGGGACACCATGAACTTGGACGGGTCGATGCGGTCGAGGATGAGTCGCTTACCGGCGAAGTCCGGGTAAACCTTCACGCCGCCCGCGTCGTAAATGTGCCCGTCGAAGCAGACGTGTTGCCCGAGCTCGCCATAAATCTTGGCGTCCCAAAACGTGCCCTCGATGACCTTTTGCAGCGACTGCGCTTGCTGCTGCTGGGTCGCGTCGCCGCCCTCGGTCAGGATGAGCGGGCGGACGCGGTTCTGGACGAGCCGTGAAACGCTGGTGTCCGTGATGCTCTGAATGACGTTGTAGCCGGAGACGCCGCCGCTCTGAATGCCGACGCCGCCAAGCGCATCGCGCGTCGTACCCTCGTCGTCGCCGGACCAGTCGCAGCCGTAGTACAGCTCGGTGCAGTCGACTTGGCGCTGCTGGCGGGCCGCGCCCTGGTCCTCCCAAAGCTGGCGCACGATGCGCGTCACGTCTTCCGCCGGGTCCTCGTTCAGCTCGAGCTCGACCGAGTCCGGGAAGTAGCCGAGGTGGGAGTCCCACCATTGCGCTCGCCTCACGAGACGCTCCCTTGCCGGAGAACCCGCGACATGGCCGGCGCGACTTTCATCTGCGGCTCTTCAGCGCCTGGCGGCGGTGGCGGTTCGGTCGGCGCCTCCATTGGATCGGCGCTGTCGGCGAACGCGCTCACGTCGAGCAGGGCGCGCGGGAAAAACTCGACCTCCAGCAGCTTTGCTTCGCCGTTCGGGTTCTGTTCGCTGAATACGGCGCGCTTTACGCCCGCGCTTCGAAGCTCTTTCAGCCAGTCAACGTTAGCCATCGATTCCTCCAAAGAAAACGCTGCGCGCCGTGTTGCCAGCCGCCTTGCGCGCGTCCACCGCCGCGACTGCCGCAGCCAAGCCCGGATCACGCTCGCGCGCTGTCATCATCGGCGCGCCCGGCGGGTACTTGATGCACAACCGCAGCGGCGGAACGAAGTCGCAGTGACGACCGTCCGCCGTGACCGGCATGGCCAGCGTGGTGTTCTTCTGGTTCACCTTGCGGCGCAACCGAAGTAAGTCCGCGCGCACGTGCCGGTTAGGCGAAAGCTCGAGACATTCAGACTCGAGCATGACGCGCATCGACTCGGCGCCCTCGATGCCCTCGTCTTGGGTCGTGTTCGCCTCCATGATGTTGAGGTCCTCGTGCTCGGCGATTACTCGCAGCGAGTCGATTTGGTGGCCGTCCGACCACATCTCCTTCAGCCCGTACGGCTTGAGGTCGCGAGCGATTTCGCGCAGCACGTGGTCAGGTCGCAGCGGTTGCACCTTGCTACCGCGCCACTGCTTGTCGAGAGCTACGTAGTAATGCGGCTCGCCCGCGTCGTTCACACCGTCACACCCGAGCACCACCAGCGTCCAGGCGTTGCCGCGCATAGCGGGGTCGATGGCCGCGACGTACGAGTGTCCGGGGCGTGCGGTGATGACCTCGGGGCCTTTGCGCATCGCTGCGTCTACGACGCTTGAACTAAAAAGCTGGTCCTCGCTGTCGGCGAACTTTCCGAGCACGTCGGTCACGTAGCTGCGCTGGACGCTGCTATCGCGGCTGGTCCGCATCTTCTCGATGCGTTCCGGCGTCCACCACACGGGATTAAGCAGCGGGCCGCGCCCGTGAATCACCACGACGCTTTCGCTCGGTCGCCCGAAGTGCTCGCGGTCCAAATCGAACACGGGTCCGAAGGGAATGTTCGGCGAGCCCACCAGCATGATTTGCGCGCCGGGTCGCATGCGGCCTTGAATGGCAGCAAGCGAATCGTCCAGGTTGCGCACGCCGTCCGCGCTGCCAGCCATGCGCGGGGCCTCGTCGAACACACACGAGGCCAGCCAGTTGCCGACCAGCGTGCCGCCCTGCGCCGACATGGCCGTGACGGTCACCTCCACGATGCGCCCCGTCTGGTGGCGAATCAGCACCGTGTCCGCCGTCGGCTCGCCCGCGAGATGCTGGCGAAGATGAGGCTTGCTCTGGATGGTGCCGACCAAGTGAGAGAGCGCCTGCTTCGCGCCGCGCTTGTCGATGCTCAGAATCGGGATGCGCAGAATGTCGCCAGGCGAAAGCCCCGACACGTCGCACGTCAGAGCGCACTCGAACGCCTTCGCCGCCGTGATCATCGTCTTGGCGCCACGGATGGCGGCCATGATGACGAGCATTCGCGGCGCGACTGCCGGCGGCAGGACGTTGCCGAACCCCTCGCGCACCGCCGGGTCATCCCAAAGCTCCGCCAGCGGCACGCCGTCCGAGCAGCGGCAAATAGCGCGCTGCAGGTTCGTCGCCGTCGCGAGCCCGAACACGTCGGGCGACGTGAGCAGGCTTTCGAGGACGGAGTCGGATACGGCGCGCATGTCAGGCTCTTGTCAGTGATTCGAGAGCAAAAAAAGGCCGTTTGGTGCTACAATGAGTGCGCCCCGCGACGCTGCTACACGTCCGGGGCGCTGGCCCACGAGGAGTTAACTCATGAGTAATCCGAGAATTGCACAGTGCCCGCAGTGCGGCATCACGTTTCGCCAAAAACGGCAGCGAGCCATCTGCTGCTCGCGCGCGTGCGGAGTCAGACTTCGCTGCTGTCGACCGTTGAGCGATCGCTTTTGGGAGAAGGTCGAGAAGACCGATGACTGCTGGTTGTGGAAAGGGGCGAGACAGAGCTTCGGGCACGGGACGCTCAGAATTGACGGCGTCAGTCAACTCGCCCATCGCGCAGTCTGGTTTCTCACGCACGGTTCGTGGCCAACGCTCTGCGTTCTTCACCGGTGCGACAATCCGCCGTGTGTGAATCCGGCGCACCTGTTCCTCGGCACCATGGCGGACAATGGTCACGACATGGCTACCAAGTTGCGCAGCTGCCATAAGCTCACGCCGGAGCAGGTGCGGGAAATTCGGGCGCGAGCGGCCTCTGGCGAGACTCACCGAGCGATTGCTCGAAGCTACGGAGCAACTGGACCAAACGTGTCGCAGTTGCTGAGGGGCAGAAGCTGGCGCTGGCTTCATTGAAGCGCGACTCCGTCTCTCCTGGCGAAATAGCCCCTGCGTGCTTCTTGAAATTTCGCAACGATGCGATCTAAAAGGTGGTCAAAATTCGCCAAGTCCTTGGCTCTCTGCATTGCGGCGATGGCGGTGATCTCGGAATAGAAAAGTTCCACTTCGAAAAGGCGACCATCGCGGTCGTATGCAGAAATTCTCCAACCGTCTCTTCCGCCAAGGTCCCCGAAAGCGATTCCACGACGACCATTTACCCAGTCGCCCACGCGCGTCTTGAGCTTGTCGGCGATGGCGCGGAAGAACTCGGCCTCGGTGCGCTTCGCCTCGTCGGCTGCCAGCGTGGTTTGGTACTCGGCTTCCACGCCGCCTACGTCACAATCCGTGCCGCCGCGCAGCCCATCCTGCAGGATGTCCATCACGTCGCTGGCCATCGACTCATCTTCGCGGCTGTTCGTTTTGACGAGATGCAAGCCGGCGACAGGGGCGGGGTCCTTGTTGAAGTCGGTCATGCGCTCAACCTCCGCAGTTGCTTCGCGCACTTGGCGAGATGCGTTTTCCAGCACTGCTCACAGGTCGCCCGGTGTTCCCAGGGCGGCGAATAGAAGTCGTAATCGGCATCAACCAGCGAGCCGTCGTCGAGCATTAGGGTTGTCGCGCCGCACTCAGCGACGACGACACTGATGCCAGAGCGGTCGCTGACTTCCATGACGACGTGCGATAGCCTCACGTTGCCTCCGCGTCGTCATGGTCCGCCCACAGCCCATGGGGCACCGGCGCGATTCGCACGGTCGCTTCCGGGTCAGTCACCGGGGCCAGCAACTCCGCCGGCACGTTGCGCAGCACCCGCCCGCGCTCGTCTTGGATGGCGCACTCGTCGCCGTCGCGCGTGACCATCACGTGAATCAGCCCAGTCTCGCCGTGGGCTTTGAAGCGGACCTTGGAGCCGGGGGTCACTGCTTCGCCTCCGCCCGCGCAATCGCGTCGCGCAGCATCCGGCTCGCAAGCTCGTTGTCCGCGTCGCGGCAGACGTTTCGAAGGGCCGCGAGTTCGCGCTCGGTGAAGTGGGCGGCGGTTAGGCCGGTCGGAATCGAAGGACCGTTCGCCAGTGACACCGCGTTCCGGTTGTCGATGCGCGTGTTCTGCGCCGCAGGCTGGTTGGGTTTTTGGGGGTGGGTCATAGGGCAGCCTTGGACACCCCGTTGCCAGCGAGTGCGCTGACAGCAGCCATGATGGCTTCCAGTTCCGCCTTGTTCGCCTCGTACTGCCCCCTGCCGGCCTCGTACTCGGCGATTCTTTTCTGCAGGGTCTTCGCGTGCTCCTGGCAGGCCTGCATCAAAACCTGTCGCGGCGGCACGTCCCGCAACCCGACAGCAGCAGACTGGTTCGCCTGCATCTGGTGCTGGTAGTTGACGCTGTCGTTTTGGGCGTAACCGTTGCTGTTCATTCGGATTCTCCGGAGGGGTGGGAAACAGCGGCGTGGGGGGACCCAATCGCAACCCCCCCGGGGGGCTGAACCGGGGACTGGGCACCCACTTTCCAGTCAGGGTGGACTGATTCCGTCACAGGCGGAAGTGACCCATGGGTAATAACTGACCCGCCCTGAACAGGCGCCCCCAAGGGGGCGCCATGCCCCAGCTTGGCCATGAGCTGCTCGGTCGGGCTGGTTCGCTTGCCTGCTTCTGTTCGAGCAGCTTCGAACGCTTGGTTCAGCGCTTGCGTCGCGATCACACTCAGGCCGCTTTGGTTGCGCAGGCCGTTGTCCGCGCCCTTGGTCTCCTCGCCCGCCGCCATCTCGGCCAGCAGCGTCTGCAGCTCGAGCGCCTGGTGAGCTCGCAGCGCGTGGTGCGCCAGGACCATCACGCGGGCGCTGGCTTGGCCCCCAGCGGCCTCGTTGAGCTCGCGGCGCAGCTCGGACCAGGTTGCCTCGCTCCGTTCGCGCACGAGAGCTACAAGGGCACCAGCGCGCTTCTGCTGGGTCTCGACAGCCTGCTCCACCTCGGCCTCTGTCCAGTGCAGCTTGGGGCGCGCGTCGATGAGCTGGACGGGTTTGCCCTGGCCGAGCACCGGGACGCGGATTGATGCTCCGTCGTCAACAATCGGGGCGATGGCGGCCGCGTGTCCGGGCATGCGTGCACATACGTGTGCCAGATTGTGCCAAGTGTGTCAACTGGCAGGCCGGATTGGCACAGTGTGAGCCGTTTCGGTGACACTGTAGGCAAGAATCGGACCGATTTGGTCATGCGTGTGCGCGTATGAGAGGTTTGGGGTGATGCGCCGCTCTTAACGCACTGCGGCGTCACAACGTCACGAGTGTCATGACCTGTTTCCTTCGAGGCTGTTTGGCGGGAATAGGGCATATTCCCCTCCCTGTAATACGAGAAACAGGTTATGACGGTTATGACGTTGTGACATCAGCCTAATTCCCGTTGGTTCGGTGTCACAACCTCCGCCAGTTCGAGCTGTGACGGTTGTGACGCTGAGAAGTATCGCCACTCTCGCTTCTGCCACTCGCTTCGACTCCTAACCAGGCGAGACTTAAAGCCTAATTGCTTCAAGATGGCGCCGACCTTCATGGCCTCTGCCTTGGTGAGCGCGTCCTTGCGAGCAGAAAGCGCGCCGATTAATACCTGTGTGGTTGTAATGCCTTCCTCCAGGAATACATCCTCACTGTTCGGAGGTCGTGACAGTGAGCTCGTGTTTGCGCACCTCTCGACCCAGTCCCGCACGATGGGCGTCCACGGGTGCTCGTCGACCATGCGGGCCTCTTGCTCGCCCTCGGCGGCGGCAATGAGCTCGTCGGTGTCGAGCCACCAGCAAGCGCCACCAGCGAACGCCTGGGCAGCCTCAGCCCACAGCTGGTCCCGATCGCGAGCGAGCTCGTCGATGCGGATGTCACCGGCGCCGACCGGCCAGAAGCGGCGGTTACCTGTGAGGTCGTGTAGGTACTTGTCCTCGTTGGTTGTGCCGGCGAAGATGGTCTGGCGCGGGTAGTCGATGGTGCGCTTGCCGTAGCTCGGCCGGTAGCTGTCCTTCGAGCTCGTGAGGAACGCCTTGATGCGGGTCAGCTCCTGGTTCTTCATGGCGTCGAGTTCGGCCATCTCGATGACCCACTTGCCACGGAGCGCTTGGTATGCATCTACCTTGCCGAGGTCGAGTTTCGTGTCGGCGAACCAGTCTTGCCCGACCAAAGCGGCCAAAGCGGTACTTTTGCGCTTTCCTTGTTCACCCTCGATAATGAGCATCGTGTCAACCTTGCATCCTGGGCGCATAACTCGGGCCACGGCGCTCACCATCCAGCGGCGGCCGACTTCTTGCGAGTAATGCGAATCGGGGACGCTGAAGTAGTGCGGGAGCAGCTTGGCGAGGCGCGCGGTGCCGTCCCATTCGAGCGCGGCGAGGTAGTCGCGCACGGGGTGGAACCGGTTCGAGCGAGCGGCGGACATGACCGCTGCTGTGACGCCGCAAACGTGGAAGCCGCGCTTCGCATGGAACCACTGCTGGATGTAGGTGTCGTTTTCGTCGCGGACCTCGCCGAGGGCGGGCGTGACGAGGCCGGGCAGCGGGGGCGGCTCGCGCACCCAGACTTCACGCTCGGAGAATTCATCGTAGGCAAGGCAGCCGCGCCAGGCTGGCTCGTTCACGAGGTGCAGGGCGAGGTTGCCGGAGGTGGGCGCCATGACGCGCTCTTTGGCGTCGCCGCGGCCGCGCTCCTCGTAGACCAGCGACGACTCCCAGCCCGACGCGGGGCCGGCCGGCAGCTTTCGCTTGGCGCGCTCGCGGTCGATGCTGGTGGGTTCGTCGGGGTCATCCAAGACCGGATGCCCTTCGGGCGGCTGGGGGTCGCTCATCACAGGTGCCCCCCAAGTGTATTTTCTTCACTAGCAATATCGGACACTTGCGAACAATCGACCGTCGCACCCTTGCGCTGGTTAACCAGCGCGCTATGATGTCTCTTGTCAGCACGGCGCTGACGAGAACGGCCCGGTGCGGCGCGAACCGCCCGGGCCCAGTCCGAATCGAAAGGGATCCGAACATGACCAACGTAGCACAGACCGATCAAGTACCCGCCGACCGCGACGCCGCCATTGCGGTGTTGGTCGAGCAAGATGTTGCCAAGTGGGGCGAGACCGAGCGCGAGGCCTCGCGCTGCATGCACGCCGATAAATCGTACGGCCTGCTGCTCAATACGCTGTCTTCGCGCGCCATCCTTGCGGATGCGCCCAACGCGGCTCTGAGCAAGGCCGCGAAAGCGGCGCTCACCAAGGCGGACAAAGCCCAGCTGCGAAAGGGTGGCTGAGCTATGAGCGCGCTGAATTGGCGGGCGGGTAAGCCAGTAGAGACCATTGTTCCGTGCTGCGGCTGCGGATCGAATATCGCAGTCGCCGAATCGCGCGTGACCGAGATCCCTGGTCGTGAGGGTAGCGTAACCAGCGTTTTCTCGTGCTCCCCCGAGTGCGAGGAGAAATTCGAGAAATTCCGAGCCACCGGGAAGAAGGTCTGAGCCATGAGCTGGGGCCCGGTTCGCCGGGCCCCGCTGCTCGCCCAAAGGAACCACATGGACAACCGGAAAATCACCACGCATTACGAGGACGCCGACGGCGAGCGCGAAATCACGGTCGACGTCGAGAAGCAGGACCGATTCACCGCAATCGTGCTCGATGACCTGCTCGGCTGCCCTGAGGATGAGCGCGACGGCATCCGTGAGCGCGCTGTGGCTGCCTACTGGGCCGCTGAGCACTCGGATTGGCTGCAGACGCCGGACGGAGAGGCGAACGGGCTGTGACATGGCAACCAAACCCAACAGTCGATCTGGGCCATCATTGAGTTCGTCTGACAGACGCGCCAATGGACAAGAGTTACTAGCTGGCATCTGGCTCCCCGCTGAACTAGTGGCGCGTCTTGACGCCGAGTGTGAGCGCCGCGGACTGCGGCGCACGGCGCTGTTGCGCGCCGCGCTGGATGAGTGGCTCACTTTCGCTTCGCCTTCTGCCGCTCGTCGAACTCGGCCTTGACGCGCGCGGTGCCGCGAACGACGCCGCGGTTGTAGGCGGCTAACGCCTGCTGCTGGTGCTGCTCCGAGTTGGTCTGCCCGGAATGCGGCTCGAGCTGCGCGCGAATCAGCCTGCTCTCCGCGTCGGTGAGCTCGAGGAACGTTTTGCCTTCGCCGCTCATTCGAGCCCCCTCGCGTCGCGCTTGCCGCTCGGCCTGCCGTGCGGGTTGCTGATGACCGCGCGCCTGGCTGCTCGAGCTGCCCGGATGCGCCTGGTGTTCTCGGTGTGCCTGTCCTGCGCGACGTTGAGCCAGTCAGGGTCGCCGCATTCGTAGCAGGGCACCAAGTCGCGATCGAAGCCGTGGCGGCAGCGGATTGAGCGGTTCATGCGGCCCTCGCGCGGCGGTCAGTCTTGCGCGGCTTCTTGTCGTTGCTCGCCTTGACCTTATCGGGGTTGCGTTTGCGCCACTCGACCATGTATGCGCGGTAGCGGTCGCGGCACTTCTGGTAGTGGCGGGCACGGATGGCGCGGAGGCGTTCGCGTTGCTGGTCTGCGAGCTCAAGTGGCGTCATCGGTTTTCTCCTCGGTCACAACACCCAACGACTCCTCGTAGGCCTTGTAGAAGCCTTCCTTCTGCAGCTCTGCGACCTTGAGCAGAATCCACTGGACGCGCTCGGCCGCCTCCTTCTGGTCCTTGCAGTACACGGGCACGATGTTGTAGCGAACGGCCAGCGACATCAGCGTGCCGGTGACCGAGCTCGGTTTCACGTCGCGCTCGTACGCGCCGGCTTCGATGGTGGCCTTGGTTGCCTCAACGATGAGAAAGCGGCTCGGGTAGTCACGCAGCCGGCGCATCTGGTCGTAGAATCGGTCGCGGTCGGAAGTGACGCACGCGAGCACGTCGCTCAAGCCCTTGCGCTCTATCGCAACGAGATGGGTACAGCCCTTCAGGGAGTAGTCGCCCGTGGCGAGGTGAGCGGTCTCGACCTGAACCAGCTTCGGATCGAAGTAGCGCGAGAGCGGGAGCTTCTCTTGCTGGTCGACGATGATGGTCGGCAGCGGCCCGCGTCGGCTCTTGACAACGGCGCCGGGGAACACAGCTTGTGCCGTGTCGATGACTTCCTCTGCAGTCGTATCAACGGTGACTGGATTGTGGATGCGGTCGAACACCTCGCGCTCAGCGGGCGAGAGTTTGCCGACGGGCTCGATGACGCGGGCGCTCACGGCTCCAACCACCATTCATCGCGCTCGAGCCAGCCAAAGCTGGTCCGGTTGATGCCAAGCTTCCGTTCAACGGCGGCGCGCTTCCAGGCGTACGGCCCGCCGAGCCTCGTGAAGACCTCCAGCATGCCCCGGAGCTGAGCGCGCGTTGCGGTTTTGAGCTGGCGCAGGAACTGGCGGTCGCCTGCGCGGAGGGTTTCGGCGGTGATGCGGACGGGGGCGTTCACAGTCCCAGCGCCTCCGCCGCTTCGATGGCTTCGGACGCGATGTCGCGCCAGTAGTCGCTCATTGGATAGGAGGAGTCGGCATTTAGCCCTAGACGCCAAGCTGCCTCTTGCAGGTGCCTGAATGCCGCCCAGCTAACCCCGACCCAAGCACTGCGGCCCTGTTGCTCGTGCCGGACTGCGGAGTATTTCTTTGTGAGTTCCTCTTCAATCGGCCCCATCACCTCACCGCCTTCAGGTGCACCCGCACCGCTTGAATCGCCTCGTCATGCGAAAGCCCATGGTAGTCGTCGCCGGCCCGCAGCTGGACCACCAGGCGCCCGAACAGCTCGACCAGCGCGCGGCGTTTGGCCAACTCGCGCAGTCGCTCGAAATCGAAACTCCAGCCCATCCGGCGCGCGTGCTCGGCCTCGAGGCACATCGCCGCCAGCTCGTGCGACCTCGCCACCGGCGGCCCGAACTTCGGCGACGACTCGCGCAGCCAGGCGTTGACGTGCGCCACGTTGCCGCCGACAGACTGGACGGCCTCGTAGATGCAGCCGTGCTGGCCGGCGAAGAAGTGCGTCGGGGCGAGCCAGGGCGGCATCGGTTCGCCCAGCATCGCGGCGCCCAGGATGTTGCGCTCTAGCTCGTCGTCCCACATGCCAGAGAGGGTCAGGCCGAGGGTGGGCTCGGGGAGGCGGAGGACGGGGGCGTTCATCGCTCGCTAGCCCCAAGGTGATTGCGCGCAAGCATTACCCAGGATGTTTGCGAGGAGCGCTGTTGGGCCGACACGCCGTGTCCGAACAGCGGGAACCAATACGGTTCAAGCAGAGCCAGTACGCTGGCGAGCTTCCGGGTGTGGTCGTTCCACTTGAAGGCCATGAACGCCGTTATGTTCGATACGCGGTGCGCCTCCCTGGCAGAACGTCGGATGATGTCCGTGATTTCGGCCGCCGTGTGGTGCCCGTAGTTGGGCGTCATGAAACCTTCGGCGCCGTTGTTCTTATGCGGTGGGTCGAAAACCACTAAGTCGTACCCGGTCCCGACTTCCGCCGGCAGAGCGCGCGAATCTGCGACGAAATCCGGTTCCACTTCCGGGCGGATATCAATGAACGTCGCCAGCTTGCATTGCTTGTCGAACCAAACCGCTCTGTTGCCGGCGGACATGTCCAGGATTCTCACGCCAACACCTCCAGCACCTGGTTGACCAACTCGCGCGCCGCCGCGACCTCACCCGGCGAAGGCATCACGTCGAGAAGCGTGCCGGCTTCTTCGAGCTTGGCCTTGATGTTGCGAATCATCCTGGCTCGACACGCCTCCAGCCGCTCCGGCGGCAGCGCGCATGTGCCACGCATCGTCAATTCGCCCGAAGCCTGCCGCTTCCCGCATCTTTTGCAGTTCATCGAAAAAGCTCCAACCGCTGCGGCATGACGAACTCCAGAACCCAGAGGCACCCGTGCTCGCGGGCGGCCTCGGTCAGCTCGGCGAGCATCACGGCGCGCCCTCGCGGGTAATTTGAATTAACGCAGCCGTCGCAGCGACACGTTGCGCCATGAGCTTCTTCCTCGCTCGGTACAGGCGCTGGTACTCCCTGATGTGCTCGGCGTTTTCCTTTCGCCATCGGCTCGTTGCCTCCTTCAGCTTCTCGGGAAAGCGGTCGCGCCAACGCGCGCGGGCCGCGGCGACTTGGTCAGGGCGAGCAAAGATCGAGCGGTCGTCCTTGAAGACCCGCGGCGCCACCTGCGGCCACCCCACCTCCGTCAGCTCGTTCGCGACCGCCGCCGGCAAGTGCACCTCTGCCTCGCGGGGGGAGGTGCTACGTGTAGGCGTGGCTCCGCACGGGGGTTCAGTGTCGGGGGCAAAAAAAAGAGCGGTCACAGTTTCACCCGCTCGAAAGCCTCGGCCAGCGTCCCTGTCAGCAGGTCGCGCGACATGAGACTCTCGGTCATCGCCTTTTGGGCAATCGAGAAACCGCGGCTGCGGGTCAGCAGCAGCGACTTAATCGCCGCCGCCGTCTCCTCCTGCCCCAAGTCGTACATCTTGAGGCACTCGTCCATCAGCTGAGCGAGCATGATCACGCGGGCCTTCGGCGTGACCGCGCCCATGAGCGCGCGCGCGATGTTGCCCGCCGACTTCGCCTCGATGGTCACCGTGCACCCCCGGCCCGGAGCCAGTGGAGGGATTGGGCGCGTTCAGGCTGTACCGCCTGTGTACCGGTCAGCGTGGAAAAGCTGGACAGGTCGGGAACACCGGACGCTCCGCCACCCCCGCTTTCCCCTGAGTTTTCGCTGTTTCCTGGTGTCCCGGGACGGAATTGAACCGCCGACACGAGGATTTTCAATCCACAGAGATTGGCCATTTACTCCGACGCTTTCCCGCGCTTGCGGCGCGACTGTGTAGCCTGTGTACCTACGCGCGACCCCATGAGCTTCCCGAGCGCGTCGGCCGGGAGCTGTCCGTAAACCTTCTCGACCATCCGGCTGTCCGCGTGGCCGAGCATCTTGCCGATGAGGTGGGGCTCCACGCCCAGCTGGCGCAGGATGCTGCCGTGCGTGCGACGTAGGTCCCGAGGCGTCACGCGCGGCACCTGGGCGCGCCTACAGGCCACCTCGAGGTCGCGGCGGACGTTGCCCCATGGCTCGAATGGGAGCCCCTTGGCGGCCCGCTCAGCCAGCTTGGCGAACGGCTTGAGGATCGGAACGGTCCGGAGCCGATGGTTCGTCTTGGTGCCGCGGACCAGGATGGTGCCGGCCTTGAGGTCGACGTCGCCCTTTTCGGCACTCTCGACCGAAGACAGGTCAGCCCCGGTGGCGACGATGAAGGCAACGAACGAGGCCCGCTTGGCCTGGAGCTGTGCGAGCAGTTTGGGAACCTGCTGGGCTGTCAGGTGGCGACTGCCGGCTTTGGAGGCCCCGCTCACGAGCGGCATCACCTCATCCAGCGCGAACGGGTAGAGCCCGTGCCGGCGCGCCAGCTTGAGCATGCCCCGGAGCGTGGTCAGCTCCTTGTGAATGGTTGGCGACTGCGCGCCCTCGCTGTGCCGAACCACGACGTATCCATCGAGACGAGCGGCATTGAGGGATGCGAGCGTTGCCCATTCACCGAACACGCGAGCCAGGTGGGCATGGTGAGTGTCGTACATCTTCAGCGTCCCCGCTGACCGGCCGCGTTGCTGCTGCTGCGCAATGAAGTCGGGGTAGACGTGAGCGAGCGTGGCTTGGTTCGCGGCGCGATAGGTCGGGTCGGCGACGCGCCGCTCGATTTCGCGAGACTCAAGCTCCGCGGCTTTCTTGTCCGTGCACTGCGTCGAATAACGCTCGCCCCGGAATTGGTACCACCAGATGCGTCCGCGTTTGTAGAGTCTCGGCATGGTTCAACCGTGTGCTTCGCGCGCCACTCCTCGAAGTCCGAACGAGAGACGCGCACCTTCCCGCGATGCTTGAGACGCGGCATTTCCAGCATGACCTCGTAGGCGGCTGACCGGCTGATGCCGAGTTCGGCGGCGATCGTCTTGGCGCAGAGGTCGGGTTTCATTGGGAGCACCTGTCGATGAACTCCAACAGGGCGCGCGCCGGACTGAACCATTCCCCATGTATTCGATGCTCCGCGAAGCGCTCATGTAGGATTCGCTCGGCATCGTAGGGCGCCCGGATGCTCAAGAGGCAAACCAGCGGAAACGGGTTGCTGATGCGAAAGTCGGCCATGCGCTTCTTCACGTTGCGAGCCATTCCGATCTTGATCGGCCCGCCGTTGCATTGAATGAAGTACAGCTGAGAATTGCAGAGAGAAGCGGCGCCGCAGTGGCGCCTGGTCATCCAGTCAAACCAGGCGCGCGGCTCCTGTGGTTCCGTTTCCAGCAACGCCTGCTGACGCAACCACCTTGGGCTCCCTGGCGGGTACGCCTTGGTGCGGCCGAGCGTGGGCAGCGCCATGACTTCACGGGGGCCGCAGAGTTTCATGGGAGCCAGTTCGTGACGTTCAGTCGCACGACCGTGCGCAAAGCGTCACGGCGCAGCGGAATAGACTCGTGGAGCATCGCACCCGTCTCGCCGAACCAAACGCGCCCCGGCTCGAAATCAACAGCGGTCAGAGTCTCGAGAGCTACGTCGGAGCAATCCCCGCCGTTGCCAAAGCGCCCGTGCCACTCACCCTCGAAGCCACGGCAACCCATCACGTCGCTGGCGACGATGAGAGCTTCTTGCGGCCCAGCTCCGCTCGTGTGTCCACCCGGACCAACGCCACGGTGACCAGGAGACTGCGCCCCGCGATGGCCGCCACCGGGGGACGGCGTAGCGTGATGCGACGGTGCAATCGCGCGGTGCCCGGGAGCGCGCGGCGCGGCGTGATGAGACGGAGGGTAGATGTTGCCGCCGTGAGCCAGCAAGCCATCACACCAATACCCGTCGACATGCAGGCCAGGGCGGCGATGAAAGCTTCCGCTCTGGACCGCGCGCTGGTCAACCATCAGGTAGACGGCGCCAGTCGAAACGATGCCGTCGAGCATCGCGTCGACCGTCGGTTGCCACCGCGCGATGTCCGTCGGTAGCGGCGCGCCCCGGTCGAATCGGCGCATGTAGACGCGCTCGCCAGTGAATTCGGGGAAAGTGACAGGACCGCCTTGGTTGACTTTGCTCAACATGATTCCTCCAGTTCCGTTCAGGACAGCGCGCGCGTTCAGCTTGCGCGCAAGGTTTACGTGCCCAGCTTGCGCCCGATGACAGAGCCAGCTTACGGTTGCCGGTTATGAAGACAGCTCTACTGGGCATCTTGGTACTTTCGTTAGCCGGGTGCTCAAGCGCCGATGAGGCCGAGCCGTGCGCCATGTCGCACCGAGTCGGCACGTACATCCAAAGCTTCGCCGAGCGCGACGGAGGCAGCTGCGGCGCCATCGGCGACCAGGTAATCGTCATCGGCGACAACGGCGGCGCTCTGCCCGACGGCTGCGCTTTCGACGGCGACGACATCACCAGCGCCGACGAGTGCAAGCTGACGCGCCGCTACACGTGCCCCCTTGATGGAGCGCCAGGAACCGCCAGTTTCGTCGCTGTCAGCGCCGAGCAGGCCGGCGGGCGAAAGCTCACCGGAACCGTCACGGCCACCATGTACGACGGCGGCGGCGCGCTGGTCTGCAAGAGCACCTACGACGTGAGCGCCGAGCGGCAGTGAGTGGGTCACGCTGCCGGCTCCTCCGACGCTGCGGGTTCCTCGAGCGGCGGGAGCTCGAAGTCCTCGAGCTTGAGACCCAGCACGCGCTCGAGCTCGACCCCATCTTCCCAGAGCTTCGGCGTCTTCTCGCCGCTCGCGAGGCGGCTCAGGAACGACTGCGACATGTTCAGGTCGTCAGCCAACTCGGCCTGCTTAGCCTGTGGGTTGAGTAGCTTGCGCCTCGCCAACTCCCTCCGAATTGCCTGCGCACCACGATTGTCCGGCATGCCTTATTACCTATGCCAACTAACATGCCATGTCAATTAGCATTCGACTACCACTCTTGCCGGCTGGCATAAAGAAGCGAAAAACTAAGGCGAATGCGAAGCCCGAATCAAAAACGGGGGGCTCGCGACCGACAACTAGACCCGATACTTGCGCGCGCCCTGGCGCGACTCAACGCGCACCTCTCGGACCCAACCTCGGTCATCTCTCAACCAGAGCTCTCAACGCGGTCCGGGGTGGACCAAGGGAGCATCAGTCGAATCCTGGCAGGCAAGCGACCCGAGGTGAGCTTCTACAAGCTCGCTCGGCTCATTCTTGCGGCAGGCCTAAGCCTGGACTACGTGATCCGGGAGGCGCCGTCGGCGAACGACAGCGTGCCCCCGTGGCCGCTCCCGGTGGCGCACCGATAGAGTCGGGAGTGTGTCGGTTCCGTCACATGCCGTGGCGCGGCGCGACATGTGCAGGGGCGCGAGTAGTAACTCAGTCAGGCCATCCGGCCTATTACTTGCGCTCGGCTGTATGCTAGTTGACATGGAATGCTAGCTGGCATAGGTTCTGGGGGCGATGTCAAAACGCACCTCCAGCACCCGATACCTAGTCTTGGTCGTCGCCATCGAGCGGACCGAGACCCACCACGACGGCCCTTCGAGTAGCAGCTTCCCCGCCGCGGCTCCGGTCGCCGACAAGCCGGGCCTGACCCGAACGCAGCCGACCTCGGCAGAAATGTTCCCGTGGTCCCGGGCCGGGGGCAGTAAATGAGCGACACCGATCGCGTCGTGGCCGCTGCCCGTGTCAACGCCCGCGTGGCGTGCGCGCTGGTTCGCCTTGCAGCGATGCAGGCCGAGAACGCAGTGCGCGCCAGTATCGGTGCTGCTGCTGCGTACAGTGAAGCGAACTTTCTCGCCGTCATCGACGAGGAAGCAATCGGCCATAACGCCGTTGTCGGGGAGACCCGGCCATGAGCGGAGATACGCCCCCCTTCGCCACCTTCAGCTCCGCCGCGTGCTGGAAGCTGACGCGCCACCTGGAAGAGTTCATCAACGGCGAGGCCGTCAAGGGTGACCGCGCTGACGAGGCCGCGTGCAACTGGGCCGCCGAGTCGCTCAAGCAGCTTTGGGAGCGCATCGGACAGTGCGCCGACGAGGAGCATTGTCGCAAGACGCGCGTCGCTCAGCAGTTGGGAGACCAGGCATTTTTCGACTCCAACCCGCCCGAGCACGTGAGCGGGCCCGTTGGTCGCGTGCTGGATGGGATCAGCGTCGATGCGGAAGGGAAGGTGGCGTGATGGCCGACGAGACAGAGCCGACGTACGAGCACGGCCCAGTCACGCAAGAGGCCGTCGATGAGCGCCACGCGAAAGCCTGCGCCGAGAAGGACTGTCACGTTGTGGAGGCGCTTCCAGATCAGTTGCTCGTGGATATCGACTCCTACGAAGCTCTCGGCATCTTCCATGCTAACTACTCACGACTCGGCGAACTGGCGCTATCACACGAGCGCAAACAGTCACCAAGTCGCAAGTCCGGCCGCTATCATATTGTGGTCAAGCTCGCCCGTCCGGTGAAGGACGCCTACGAGCGGATCATGCTGCAGTGTCTGCTTGGCAGCGACTTGGCACGCGAGGTTCTGTCCTGGCGCGAGGCAAACGCTGGAGTGCGTAACCCGACAGTGCTGTTTGAGAAGAACGCAAAGGCGGTGACGCCGTGAACTTCCCCTCCGGCATCCCCGTCCAAATCCCGGGCGAGCTTCTGTTCTCGGGCAAGTCCGGCGTCCAGCAGGTGAAGCCACCCGAGCAGCCGGTCCCGCTCTCGCGCATGACCGACGCGGCGCTGGAGCGGCTGGCGAACGACATGCTCGCGCTGCTGGAGTCCGAGACGCGCGATGCGACTGACACACGGCTGACTGACTACATCGACCTCATTTCGCTGCAATGCATGCAGGAAATCAACCGGAGGTGTTTCTGATGGATACCGAGGTCTACAAGGTGCAGCCGGCGGCCCCGAAGCTTCCGTATCGCGTCGACTACGGGCGCGGCTTCCAGGTTTTCGGAGAGTTCGCAACGTTCCCCGAGGCGTTGGCCTTCTACCAAGGCGTCGGGAGCGGCTACCACTACAGCAACGCGACTGGCGGAATGGACCGCCGCATCATCAACACCGACCGCGCCGACGGGTCCGAGGATTCGCGGTGTCAGGACGGCCTTACCGAGGATGAGCGGGCGGCGGTTGAGGAGGTGGGCTGATGAGCGAACTGACCAAGAGTCTCGGCGAGGTGCTGACGGCCGTAACAGAGGACAGTCACAGGATCATTTTGACCTTTGAAAACGGTCGCTCTGTCTCAATCTACCCACACGGCAACGACTCACACCTTGAAGTGGAGGCTTGGCATAGCCCCGGGTGCAAGCGTCGCGCCGCCGTGTCTGGCGCATGCTCATGCGTGAAACCGTGACCCATGCCCGCCCAGCCCTTGTCCCTTGAGGAGCAACTGCGCCGGAGCGTTTTTTACTACGAGGAAAGAAACAGACATGCCGCATTGGAAAAGCATGATGGACCGAGACTACCTGTTTGCCTTCGACCTGCAGGGCCGCGACTGCACGGTCACGATTGCGAAGGTGACGGGCGGCGAGATCAAGGGGACGGGTGGCAAGAAGAGCAAGAAGCCGCTCTGTTACTTCAAGGAGAGCAGGGACGGGCGTCCGCTGGGCCTCAACTCCACGAACTGCAAGGCCATTGCGGCGATGTACGGGAACGACACGGCGGCGTGGCCGGGCAAGAGAATCACAATCTATCCGACCACCACCAGCTTTGGCGGCGAGACGGTCGACTGCATTCGAGTGCGCCCGGGCATTCCGAGCGACAAGGCCAAAGCGGGCGAGCTCGCAACGAACCCGGACGCGGCGCCGCTGGACGAACCGGGGAGCAACGGCTGATGCTTGAGCCTGTCCACTTCAGCACGCTGAAGCACATTCAGCGCAGCCCGGCGCACTACCGCTACGAGGCGGACAACCGGCGCGAGAAGCAAGAGGCTTTCGAGTTGGGCGGCTCAGCCCTTCACAGCTTCTTGCTCGGCGGCAAAGAGGTTGTCCGTTACGAGGCGCGGCGAGTCGGCAAGGAATGGCAAGCGTTCCGCGAGGCGCACCCGAACTGCATCATCCTGAACGCCAAGGAGCACGACAAGGCAGCAGGCATGCGTGACAGCATCGAGCGCCACCAGCAGGCAACCGAGCTGCTACAGGGCACCAGGGAGCGCACGATGCAGTGGCGCTGGCTTGGTCGGCTCATCGAGGGCACCCAAGACGTGTTCACGCTGGAACACCTGACCGAGCTGAAGACGGGGCGGACCACCCACCCCGAGCGCTTCATGTCCGCCGCGAAGTTCTACGGCTATCACGCCCAGCTTGCTTGGTACCGGCGCGGTTTGATAGAGTCCGGTTTCGGCACACCCGCCTCCGCCTGGATCGTCGCAGTCGAGTCCGCGCCTCCGTTCCCAGTAACGGTTTTTCGCATGACTGACAACGCGCTGGAACTTGGCGAGCGGATGTGCCGCGCGTGGTTGGAGCGGCTGCTGGTCTGCGAGGAGAGCGACCAGTGGCCGGCCTACGCGGAAAGCCCGGTGCCGTTCGACATTCAGGAAGACGGCGGCTTCACGCTGACCATCGACGGCGAGGAAGTCGAAGTGGAGTAACCCCGCCTCCCCGGCAGCGACGGGCCGAACACGGCGGACCTTCCCCCTCCTGACACCGTGGGCGGCCCCTTGCTGCTGGCGAGACTGGCTCGATTGAACGAAAGGCGATGAGCATGGCGATTGAAAAGGCAGAGTTCAAGGTTGGCGACAGGGTGCGTTGTTTGGACGCCGGGATGCTCCTGCGCAAGGGCGCGCTGTATACCGTGGTCGGACTGTCAACGTTCTACGACGGCAGTCCAAGCATTTTGATCGGTCACCGTGACGACAACATAGAAGGGTGGCGGGTCACGCGCTTCGAGCGCGCAGACGACGCGAAGCCCGAGGTTCGCGGTGCCGAAGCATGGCTGCCAGACGACTCGGAGATGCACAACGGCAGGCCAGAGGAGAGCAAGCCGGACCCGTACGAACTTCCGCGAGCCGCGACGCACCCGCTGCTTGGGCGGCACGACCCATACACAGGTCGCTTCCTGAGCAAAGAGATGGTCGCCTACGCGATGCAAAAGGCCGACGATGAAATTGAAGGCCGGCGCGCTCGCCTCGTCGCCGCGCTGAAGGCCGAGCTTGGCCGCCCGGTGACGCAGCCGCGGTTTCCGTCGGAGGCTCGGAGCGATAGGGTGACGGGGTATCGGCGATGGTGACCACCGCGCAGAAGCCAGAGGCGAGCGAGGTGGCAAGGTTCCGCGAGGCTCTCGCTGACGCCGAGAGCGCCCCTTCGCTATATGCCATTGGGCTTGATGTGGTTGATTCGCTAGAAGCTGCTGCCTCCTCCCTAGCCGCCGCTCTCGACCGACTGCGCGCGAAGGTGGTCGAAATCACCGAATGCTTGCCGGAGGACGTGTTCAAAGAGAACGAGCCGGCGCTGTTTGCTCGGCTGGAGCTGGAGGTTAACGCCGAGTGGGAGCGCGCCAACATGGCGGAGGCGCGAGTGGCGGAGCTGGAGGACGAGCGGAACGTAGCCCAGCGCCTGCTCGGTGAGCACATCCAAGCCAACAAGGAGCTTGAGCGTGAGCGCGACGACTGGAAAGCGCGCGCCGAGCGCCTCGACTCCGACCTGGAGTCCGTTGCCAAAGACCCAGCGTCTGAGCTGTTTGCAAACCAAACCGACGCTGGCGGGAAGGCGATGCTGCGGATGCGAGCAGTGCTAACTGAGAGCGATGCGGCGGTGCGGCGCGCCGACAGCCTCAACGCGCTGCTTTCTGTGGCGGAGACCAACCGTGACGGATGGCAGAGTAAGGCCGAGCGCCTTGCTGACCAGCTCGCCTCCGAGCGTGCGGGCAGGGAGCGGCTGGCGACCCAATTGGCCGAATGCGCCGACCTCTTCGAGTCTCGTGGCCAACACGGGCTCGCTCAGCAGTACCGCTCCGGATTGAGCCAGGAGTTTCTGAAGCGCTTTCGCGAAGGCTACCCGCCCACCCCAGCGCCCCCATCGGAAGACGAAGACGGCCACGAGGACGACACCGAAGAAGAGGCTGCGGTTGGCCCATCGGAAGCGAATACCTTGAGCGTGATGCGTGTCGCCGACGGCAAGGTGGTTGCATCGGAAGTCCACCACGGTGGCGCAGGCGGCGGGGACGAGGACGGCTACGACATGACCGGCCTGAACGGTGGCCCGACGCATCGGGACGTGCGGAACTGGGCCGAGGCTTCGGGGCTCCCTCCCGTGCTCAAACGGTCGCTGGTTGCCTATGCTGACCGCTGCGAGCAGGCAGAGAAGGCCCCATCGGAAGACCCCGCGTCACCCGTCGAGTGCAGGTGCCGGCGTGCTGCCATGGGCTCGACCCGTTGCGAAGAGTGCGAACACGACCTCTCTTGCCCGCGCCACATGGCGCACAAGGAAGGTCCCGCGTCACCCGTGGCGGAAGTGGAGACTCCGGAGCAGCGCGCCGAGGCATACAAGGAAGCGTGGTGTCAGGCCTGCGGCGAACGCGAGAGGCTGCGCGACCAGTTGCATGTTGCGGAAACCGAGGCCGAGATTCGGCGGCTCGCTCTGCTGGATGCGAACGACAAGCTCCGCGCCCAAGCAGCCGAGAGGGAGGCGCTGTTTGTTCGCATCGAGCTACTCGCAAACAGGCTTCGGCGCGGCGGGTACCATGCGTTCTCTGGACAGGTTCGCGCCCTCCGTTCCCAGCCGACCCCAACCGGGGAAGCGAAAGACTCCAGCCCGTCAGGGAGCGATGTGACGCCTAACAGTGGGGGCCCTGTTCACGTGCAGGGCGTAATAACCACGACTGACGGCGCTGGGGACTCTCCAGTCGCCCCGGCTGCGAAAGCCGTCGTGGCTGAGTTCGTAGCCGAGCGCCAGGAGCAGTTATCAGAAGCCTACGACGCGCCCCTCAGGCGCGAAGCGCTGCGAGCGCAGGCTGCCAATATGGTGCTGGCGGTCCTGACTGAAACACGGCCCGGCAACGTACGACTCAACGCGCTGGACACTCTCACACGGGCGCTGAAAGTAACGCAGGCCGACGCCCAAGCGCTTGCCGACATGCGTACGTTGGATGCCTGCGGCATGCGTCACGCGACGGTTGACTACCGTGGGCCGGGGACTCCGGGCGAAAGCACAGCGGAGCGATGGCGCTGCGAAGTAGGAACACAAGCCGCTTTCGACGCCCCAACCCCCGACGCCGCCCGTGCGAAGGCCGCCGCTTGGGTGCGCGCTAGAGAGGGACTCAAGTAGTCATGAAAGAGCAGCTAGCCAAGATTCGAGAGGCGTTTGAAAAGGTCTCGATCCATTCCGACGCGACAGCCTCGCCGCTGTGCGCGTACCCGCTCAACGAA
>Ga0070706_100001876_pt1 | contig 21714 bp, 16 predicted proteins | sample KBSK5501metaG_FD_65476 | JGI IMG/M metagenome (GOLD analysis project Ga0070706, IMG submission 65476) | Corn, switchgrass and miscanthus rhizosphere microbial communities from Kellogg Biological Station, Michigan, USA - KBS K5-50-1 metaG | ecosystem: Host-associated > Plants > Roots >... | reverse complement strand
ATGGGCAGACACGCCTCCGCCAGCAGCCAGACGCGCTGCATGGGGCGCCGCGCGTTGCGGCGATAGGCCCACCACCACAGGCGCCCGAGAAAGACCGGCCCGTACAGCACCGCCCCCAGCAGTGAAATGTGCGCCGGATACCCCTCGGGATCGTCGTCCGCCGGAAAGACCTTGTGATGCTGAAGATGCGTCGTGCGATACGCGTGCCCGCTCTCCAGCAGGATAGCGCCGGTGAGAAAGAGCGCCCATTCCGACTGCCGGCGGCGCAGCCCAAGCGAGCTGTGCACCACATCGTGCGTCACCGTGACCACCGCCACGAAGATGAGGAAGACGATGATCGGCATGATCCACCAGAGGCGCAGCGCCGCCGCCAGCGCAAACAGCGCCACGCCGATGAATGGGCGCGCCAGCGCAACCCGGCGCTGCCACGCCGTGGTGATGAGCAGGTCGCTCCCCAGCTCATCGAGCCGCGGTAGTCTCAGATCGGCGACAGTCGCTGAGGTCATTGGCTACCTCCCTATCTCCATGGAAACCGCTGGTGCCGGCGCCGCCGCGATGGCGCGGCGCTGCGAGCGCGCAGTGCGGATCACTCCCTGGGCGACGATACGACTGCCCAGCACACACGCGACCGTACCCAGGCCGGGCCAGGTCGTGTCTCCCACCAGCCAGAAGCCAGGGACACCCACGTCGTGTGGGATGGCGCGCTGGTTCGAGTTCGCTAGCGTCTGGCGCACGCCGCCGACGGCCCCGCGCCAGCGGTGGACGAAGCGTTCGTAGGTGCGCGGCGTGGCGGTCTCACAAACCAGCGCGTGCTCGCCGAGCCGCGGATAGACGCGCCGGGCCAGGCCGAGCAGCGTCTCACCTGCCTCTCGCTTGCGCGTCTGGTATGCCTCAGCAGACAACTGCTCCCACTCCTCCAGGGCGCAGTGCGTGGAGATCATCACCGCTCGGTGTCCCACTGGTGCGCTCTCGGTATCGCCGGGCGCGGAGACCGAGATGAACATGTTGTTGCCGTTCCCAAGCGGCCGCGCATAATCCTGCAACAATTGATGGTGGGTAAAGGTCTGGCCGGTGACATGGCACTCGGGGACGCCGAGAAAGACGACGACGGCGCCGCCCATGGCATGCGCGTCACGGCGCAGGTAAGGCTCCAGGGCGTCGCCAACGGCGGGTGGCGCGAGTCTGGCCGTCAGCGCCGCGGGCACGGCGCTGACGACCTGCCTGGCATGAAAGTCGCCGCGCCGGGTGGTGACGACGAAGGCGCCACTGCGCCCGGTGATGCGCTCCACAGCGCAGCCAACCCGCAGCTCGCCGCCCAGCGCACGATACTGTGCACGGAACTGTTGCCAGAACCCCCACATGCCGCCGCGGGCGCGCGTGAGCCCCGCGCCACGAATGGTGATGCCAAGCGCGGCATTGATGAGCGGAGCCTGATCGACCGTGCTGTGCACCGTGTCTTCGATCAGCATCGAGAGCAGCCCGACGAGCGGCTGATCATCCCGCAGACCGTACGCCCGCAATGCATCGCCCATCGTCCACGTCGCATACCTGGCGAGTGGCAGATTGCTCAGGCCAATGCTGCGCACCGCGTTCAGCCCAGCCGACACACTCCGCACGGGCAGCCTGATCCCGTTGCGGCTGGCCTGCCAGAAGACCTGGGCCAGCCGATCCAACAAGCGCCAGAGCGCGCGATACGCCTCCGTGTCGCCGAGCGCGCGCGCACGCTCCTCGGCCCACGCCGCCGGGTCACGATGCAGCGTCACCACGCGACCAGGCAGCCAGGCTACATATCCCGGCAGCGCCTCGCCAGCCACGGGCGCCATGCCAATGCTGTCGAGCAGCTCGGCCCCCACGCCACCCGGCTCGAAATCCACCAGGGTGGTGGCGCCCACGTCGAAAGCGAAGCCTTTGCGCCGATAGAAGCCCGCGCACCCGCCCGGTTGTCCATGCGCCTCGAATGTGATCGTCGAGAGTCCCTGCGCTTGCAGACGCGCCGCGGTCGCCATGCCGGCAATCCCTGCCCCGATAATTGCCGCATCGTACATCGCGCGCCTCCACTGTGGACAATGGTCACCTGGAGCGCAGTGCGAGTGGCTGGGGGATCGCCGCTTATGCCCGGTGGCTCGGCGCCCACCCCGTCATCACGCTAGACCTACCATAGCTGTCCGCCCCCTTCTGCCCCAACGGGTATATGCCTGATTTCACCGCCCGGCTGACCCGATCTTCACTGCGGTGCTCTCCCCTGCCGACATCGGACACCCACCCTAGGGAATCAGCCGGTACGGAAGCCGGCTCGCGCGCCCGGCAATGCCCCGCGTTTTTCATCAAATTTCAATAATCCGTTGCTACAGTTGTGAGGGAGCGTGGCATGTTCTAGCCCGCTCATGTTGGAGGATCGACCAGATCATGAGAAAACTCGCCGTTTCGGCGGTCATTATCGGCGTCTTCGCGTTCTACAGCCTGATGCACGGCCGCGCCAACCCCGCCAGCCCGAGCGCCGTGCTGCCCCGCCCCACGACTGGCTCATCGGGCACTCCCACCGCCACCGACGCGGGGGGTGTCACAAACCCGACAGCCGCTAGTGGGCCTGTGTACAAGAACGGCACCTATGTGGGAAACGTCTCCGACGCGCAGTGGGGCTACGTGCAGGTGAAAGCCGTCATTCAAGGCGGCAAGATCGCGAACGTGCAATGGATGCAATATCCCAGTGACCGGCAGCGCTCGGTCGAGATCAACAGCTACGCGGACCCGCAGCTCACCACTGAGGCGATTCAGGCACAGAGCGCACAGGTGGATATCGTGACCGGCGCCACGGATTCGAGCATCGCCTTCATGGAATCACTCGGCAACGCGCTGTCCCAGGCGCAGGCATAGCACCGTACTATGATCAAGGAGACACGCCTGCTGATGGGCATGCCCATCACCGTCGCCGTCGAAGACCGCGGCGCCACGCAAGACGACCTCGAAAGCGTCTATGCCTATTTCGTCTTGGTGGATGAGCGCTTCAGCACCTATCAGGCGTCGAGTGAGATCTCACGCATCAATCGTGGTGAGCTGGCGCCGGAGCAGTATAGCGAGGAGATGCGCACGGTCCTGGCATTGAGCGAGCAGACCAAGCGCGACACGCACGGGTACTTCGACATCATGCGTGACGGCCGCTACGACCCTTCGGGGATCGTCAAAGGCTGGGCGGTTCACAACGCCGCCCAGCTGCTGGAAGCACGCGGATTCCGCAACTTTTACGTAGACGCGGGCGGCGACGTGCAGGTGTGTGGGAAGAAGGACGGCCAGCTCTGGCGCATCGGCGTCCGCAATCCATTCAACCGTAAAGAGCATGTGAAAGTGCTGCTACTGACCGACTGCGGCGTGGCGACCTCTGGCACCGCCGTTCGCGGGCAGCACATCTATGACCCACATCACCCCAGCGTGCGCCTTGTGGACGTGGTCAGCATCACCATCATCGGACCCGACGTGTTCGAGGCGGACCGCTTCGCGACGGCGGCGTTTGCGATGGGACGGAAGGGCATCCAGTTCATCGAAGAGCTGTCGGGCTTTGAAGGCTACATGATCGATGCGCAGGCACGCGCCACCTATACCAGCGGCTTCGAGAGGTACGTACTGCGCCCATGACGACACGAATCGATGCACTGCTCGACCGCATCACGATGTACCGGCTAGTGCTCTACCTGCTGATAGGCTACGTCGGTATCGCGGCGGTGCTAGCCGGCTTGGGGCTGCTGCCGTTTTCCCCACTGGCGCTGCTCATCTCTAGCGTGTTCTTGGTCGGCATGTGCTGGGCGGCGAACACGCTCCTCGCGCGCATTCTCGACGTGCCGACCAACGTCGAGTCCGCCTTCATTACCGCGCTCATCCTGGCCTTGATCCTTGATCCGCCGCATTCGGGAGATGACCTGCAGCTGCTGGGCTGGGCGGCAATTCTGGCGATGTCGTCGAAATACATCCTCGGCATCAACAACAAGCACCTCTTCAATCCGGCGGCTATCGCTGTGGTGATTACGGCGTTCGCCCTGGGTGAGCCCGCCAGCTGGTGGGTGGGAGCGGCGCCCATGCTGCCCGCCGTATCGCTGGGCGGCCTGCTGGTCGTCCGCAAGCTGCGGCAGGAGAGTATGGCCGGCGCCTTTCTTGCCGCTGCTGTGGCAACCGTCGTGGTCGTCAGCATCGTGCAGCGCACGCCACTCGCGCGTGAGGTCGAGCAGCTGGTGGTGGCGTCGCCGTTGCTCTTCTTCGCCTCCATCATGCTGACGGAGCCACTGACGGCGCCACCGACGCAGCGGCTGAAGATGCTCTACGGCGTGCTCACCGGCGTGCTCATCGTGCCGCAAATCCATCTCGGGCGGCTCTACTCCACGCCCGAGCTGGCCCTGGTCGTGGGCAACGTGTTCGCCTACCTGGTCAGCTCCAAGCGGCGAGTCGTGCTGAGCCTCAAGAAGCGGAGCCGGTTGTCTCCCGACATCGTCGACTTCGTGTTCACACCCTCGCAGCGCCTGGCATTCGTACCGGGCCAGTATCTGGAGGCCACGCTCGCCCACCCGAACCCAGACAGCCGCGGCGTGCGCCGGTACTTTACCGTCGCGTCATCGCCGACCGAAGACACCATTCATCTGGGCGTCCGCTTTTACGAACGGGGGAGCAGCTTCAAGCGGGCGCTGCGTGCCATGACCAACCGGACACGGCTGATCGGCGGGCCAATTGCCGGGGATTTCGTGCTGCCCCGCGATCGCACGCGCAAGCTGGTGTTCATCGCGGGCGGCGTCGGCATCACGCCGTGCCGCAGTATGCTCAAGTATCTGCTGGATACGGGCGAGCGCCGCGACATCGTCGTGTTCTTTGCCACGCGCACTGCAGCCGACATCGTCTATCAGGATGTCTTGACCGAGGCTCAGCGGCGGCTCGGCATCAGGACGATCTATACGCTGACGGATACGGCCGCCATCCCAAAGAACTGGCCAGGGGGCAGGGGCCGAGTCAGCGAGCAGATGATCGTCGACGCGGTGCCGGATTATCGCGAGCGCACCTTCTACATCTCCGGGCCGCCGGCGATGGTGAACGCGACCGAGCGCGTCCTGAGAAATCTCGGGATCGGCAAGTCGCAGATCAAGCGAGACGACTTCCCCGGTCTCGTGTAGCCGGCTGCGGGTGCGCTGACTGGGGCTGCGCTCTGCGTGTGCCTCTCCCGCGCCGGCGCCGGTGCCCGCGCGTGCCGCAATCGCAACCCCTTTATCCGCCGCGCGCGTAAACAGCAACAATCCGCTTGCCAGCTGAGCTGGCACCGGCAGGTTGCGGCAGGTTGCGGCGCAGCGATTTGAGGGGCACACAACGCACGGAAGCTCCATAGACTCACGATGCCGCCATCTGGTCAATTGGGTACAGCTCGAACACTGGCCGGCCCTCGGCTGCCGCTTCAGGGTTGTCGACATCGATCTTGTCGATGGTACGCACGATCCATGCGCCGAGCCGCGTCTGCTGGGCCTGCGGCGCCAACACGTCACGAATGAAGGCTGCGGCCTCCGCCGGCCCCAGCTCTACCGCCCTCACTTCTTCTTTCCGCTGGCCGGCCGTGATGGTGGCGCGGCCAGCCGCACGCAGGTTGCGCACCCAGTCCGTCTCGCCAAAGGGACTGATCAGCCCGCGCCGGCCGGCGTACGCGCAGATCGCCACGGGCGTGCTCCGCGGCAGGCCGCTCGTGCGGCCGCGCACGGTGAGGAGCACATCGGGACCCAGCGGCACGCCAGCGGCCAACAGGCGCCGGGCGATGGGGTTGAAGAACGGCACCCACGCAGGAATGCGCGTCGATCTGGTTTGCGCTGCCATGCTGTGAACCTCCTGGAGGGCTATCAGGCACTGGTTCTGATATCGGATGCCTCCGCTGCTGGTCTGACTTCCCGGGCCTTCACCGACACGAAATCCTGCAAGCCACTCCTCCCCAGGATCAGCCTGAACAGCAGAGGAAACGCTGGCAGGGCAGTGCTGGCCGCGATCGGTTCTGGTTTCCCGACGGCATACGTCCGTCTGTGCCAGAACACGGCACCGCCTCCAGCCGCTTGCAGGTTCCGATACCAATCCACGTTGGGCCCGTAGGTGAGCGCAATCACGAACCCTTCTGTTGTCCGCCACACCATAATAACCGTCTCATAGGGCTTTCCGCTGTGACGGCCAACGTGACGAACGAGCGCGAATGGGCCAAAGGAAAGGTGCGCCAATCCGCGCAAGGCCCGGTTGGTAACATACTTGTTGAAGACACGCATGCGATCGGACATCATGTCAGCCTCCTCAAACAACAGGCAAAAGCCTTCGTTTACGGCGTCAAAGCGCGCATGATTACGTCGACCACAGCATCGGCGCGATCGAGCGCTGGCGGCTGCGTCGCCTGGCCTGGAGCCAACAAATCCTTAAAGGCGTAGGTCAACAGCCCACCAAGCAGCATGTGCGTCACCGTCTCGAAGTCGCCATCGGCGATGATCCGTTGTTCCCTGGCCGCACGCAATAGCTCCATGATGATGGAGAACCCGCGCTCTGGGATGGTGGAGAGAAACAACGAGCCAAGCTGCGGAAAGCGTGGCGATTCAGCGATCAAGACACGCAGCAGGGCGAGATACTGCGGCTGGCTCATCAGCGCGAGGATCTCACGGGCGAGCGTCGTGAGCGTCTGGCGGAGCGCTGGCAGATCCTGTGGCGTCGGCAGGTCCGCAAGCCTGGCGGATAAGCCCGGCTCATCCAGCGTCAGATGACCCAGGACATCGACAAAGAGCTCCTCTTTGCTGGCATAGTGGCGGTACAGCGTCTCCTTGGAGGAGATGCCAGCTTCCGTCAGAATCGCATCGGTGCTCGTCGCCAGATAGCCCTGACGAAGAAACAGCCGGTACGCGGCGGCCCGGATACGCTCGCGCGTCCGTTGGGTGCGGCTGAGCCGTTGCGATTCGATGACGCTCACCCCTCTCCAAGATCGTACCTTGCGGTACGATCGTACGGCGCGCTCCGGATGTCCGTCAAGAGCGGACGCCGAGACCGAGCCGGCGATCGCCGGATCCGGGTCTAGCACAGGATTGATAGCAGCGCCCTGTCGCTACGGCTCCCTCCGTCTGTCCCGACATGCTGCGTGATAGGTGCTTGCCTCGTTCCTCAACGGCGATGTCATTCCACGGCACGTGCACAGCCACGCGGTCCGACGTCATGAGAGTGAAGGTAAACAGGTGCCGTGGTGAAGTGGGATCAGCGGCCGACTCAGCTCTAAGCGGCCCGAATGCTGCTGGCGAAACAAAGTGGCCTGTTTCCTGCATACGCATTCCGGCGGTCTGCGCTGTGCGCCGGTGGCGCTTTCGCTCGGGCAATAGGCTGTGGCCGCTACCCGACTCACCTACGGTTCGTTTTACAAGAGCAAGAAAAGATAGAGAACGAGAGGAGAATGGCCATGGCGCTGGCCGAGAAAAGGATCGTTTGGCAGAACGACCTCATCGATATGAGCCGCTTGAATCGGCTGCTGTATTTCACCGGCGGCACGCGCACCACCACGATTGAGTTTCTTCTCGATGCCGAGCACATCTTCAAGAAGCTGCTAGATGGCCGCGGCGCCTTCAAGATTGACCTCTCCGCGACGGCACTGGAGCCGGAGGAGTGCGCGAAGCGGCTGGCGCGGCTGCGCAGCCGCGCCCGCGAGGCCTGGAATGACCGCGGCACTCACGTGCTCTATATGGCGTTCGGCATGCTCGAATGGCGCGAAGCGGAGTCCAGCAGCGAGGTGATCCGCTCCCCGCTGGTGCTGCTGCCCGTCAGTCTCACGCGCGCCGGCGTGCTGGGGGCATTCCAGCTCGCCCGCTTTCAAGACGAAGAGATCACCATCAACCCGACGCTGCGGGAAAAGCTCAAGCGCGACTTCCAGGTAGAGCTGCCGGCGCTAGCGGACGTGGAGGAGCAGCTTGAAGCGGAGACGATGCCGCCGCTCGACGAGGCCGCTCCCGCCACGAGGGCGCGTAGCCGCGCGCAGACGCAGCCGACGCTCGCCGAGCTGCTGGCGCGCATCGGGGACGCCATCCCGCTCGGCATGCCATGGCGCATTATCACCGAGGCGCACCTCGGCGTGTTCTCGTTCCAGAAGCTCGTCATGTATCAGGACCTGCAACGCCACGACGGCCAGGTGCTCGACCATCCACTGCTGCAGGTGCTCGGTGGCGAGGGCCCGCTGCCAGAGGAAAGCGCTGGGAGTGTCGCGGGAGGCGACCTGGATGCGCGGGTGCGTCCACACCAGACATTCGAAATTCTCGACGCCGATTCGAGCCAGCAGGAGGCCGTCGTCGCCGCCAAGTCCGACGCCAGCTTCGTCTTGCAGGGGCCGCCGGGCACGGGCAAGAGCCAGACGATTGCCAACATCATCGCGGAATCCTTGGCGCTCGGCCGCAAGGTGCTCTTCGTCAGCGAGAAGATGGCCGCTCTCGAGATCGTGCGCGAGCGCCTGGCCGAGGCAGGGCTCGGCGATTTCCTGCTCGACCTGCACAGCCACAAGACCAACAAGAAAGACTTCATCGCCGAGCTCAAAGCCGCCCTCATCGGCGCGGAGAGCGGACCAGCGGCCGCCGATCTGGATGCCGTCTGGCAGCGCGAGTCCGACCAGCTGCACGCCACGCGTGGCGAGCTCAACACCTACGTCCGCGCCTTGCATGCGCCGCTGCTGGCGCTGCGCCGCTCCGCCTTTGACGCCTACGGCGCGCTGGCGCGGCTGGCCGACGTACCCGACCTCACCTTCTCACTGCCGGGCCTGGAGGGCATCACCGAGGCTGACCTGGACACGATGCGCCAGGCGCTGGAGCAGCTGCACACGTGGAGCGACGTGCTGGACGCATACGAGACGTATCCCTGGCGCGAGACGCTCGCCAGCGACTACTCGCTGGCGCTGGAAGCCGACATCCGTCGCTCGTTCACGCGCCTGGGCGCCGCACTGGACCGCCTACGCACGGCAGTGATCCCGTTGCGGGCGGCGCTGGCCGAGCCAGAGGCGCCGCTGACCTTCGGCTGGGCAGAGCTGGCGGTGCGCCGCGCCGAGACAGCCCTGCGCACGCCGCGTCCACCGCTGCACTGGCTGACTCCTGAGGCGCCGGCGCGGCTGCGCGCGCTTGCCGACAACGCAGAGGAGCTCTCGGCGCGCCACGCCCGCGGCAGCGCCGCCTTCGACACGATCTACAGCGCCGCCGCCAAGCAGCTCGACCATGCGGCCCTGCGCCGCGCACTCACGAGCGACGCCACCTGGGCGATCAGCTGCCTGCACGCTGGCGAGCACGGCCCCCACGATGTCGCCATCCGGCAGCGGGAGGAGTTGGACGCCCACCTGGGACGAGCGACCGAGACGCTGGCCGCGCTGCGCGCGGCCGCGCGCGCCGTCGCCGCAGGCTGCGACCTCCCCGAGCCACAGACGCTGGATGATGTGGCCGCGCTGGAACGGATTACCGCGGCGCTGCTGGCCTTGCCGGCGCCGCCCACCGCCTGGCTCGACGCCACAGCCTTCGCCGAGGTACGAGCCACAGCGCTGGAGGTCGGCGAGCGCTATGGGGCTAACGCTCGCACGCGCGGCGCACTCGCGGCAGTGTACGAGCCAGCATTCTTCGCGCTGGATCTGCCGGAGATGGCGCGGCGCTTCGCCGACGTGTACGCCTCGCCGCTGCGGTTCTTGCTTCACGGCTATCATGCCGACCTCAAGGCGGTGCGGGCGACGCTCCAGCCAGGCGTCGCGCGCGAGGCGGCGCAGATTCGCGCCGATGTGGCGCAGGCGGCGAGCCTCGCGCGCGAGGAAGACTGGCTGCGCGCGCGGCTCGGCGAGCACGCGCGGCTCTTGGGGCAATTCTTCGACGGCACGCGGACCGACTGGCAGCAGCTCGACGCGGCGATCCACTGGACGGCCGAGCTTCACGCGCAGATCGGCGGGGGCCGCGTGCCGGAGGCTATCGTGCGGCTCGTGACGGGACCAGCGCAGGGTCTGCGCACCCTGCACGCGCACCACGCCGAGCTTGCCGGGCTGTTGGCGGCCTGGCGGGACGAAGAAGCGTATGCCGGCGCCACCCTCGTGGTGGAGAAACTGCTGTTCGGTGCGCTCGGCTTCGCGGATGCGGAGATCGGCACACTGCATGCCGCCCTCGGCAAACTGCAGCGCGATCTGGGCGCCTACTGGTCCGCCGTCGAGACGCTGACAGCCCAGCAACAGACGGCCAGCGCCGGGGCAGAGGGCGACGCAGCCACGGGGGAATCTGGCGACGGGAGCCGCCCATGGGCGGCGCTGTGCGCCGATCTCGCGCTCGCGCAAGAGCTACGTAGCATCGAGGCGTGGTTCGCTGAGAACGCCGCGTCGCTCGCCGTGGACTTCGGCCCCTGGGCGGCCGGCGTCGCCACCGATTGGGCGGTGGTCTTCGCGGCGCTGGACTGGGCGGCGACCTTCGTCGGTCTGTATCCAGATGCTCAGGCGCCGGCCCCGCTGGCGCAGGCCGTCTCGCGTGAAGGTGACGACTCAAGCCTCGCCCACTTCGCGGGACTCGTGGAGGCCGTGAAGGCCGGCTTCGACGCCGTCGCGGGAGAGCTGGCGTTTGCGACGACGGTGCTGCCGGTGGCGGCGCTCTGTGCCCCCGGCGCGATGCAGGCGGAGACTGAGATCGCGGCCATGGGCGAGCGGGTGGCGTTTCACCTGGAGCACCTGCCCTGCCTGGAGTGCTGGCTAGACTGCCAGCGTCAGCGCCAGCGCTGCGTCGACCTCGGCCTCGGCGGCCTCATCGAGGCGGCACTGGGCGAGCGCCCATTCCCGTCCGATCTCGTGGCGATCTTCGAGAAGCGCCTGTATCAGTCGTGGCTGGATGTCGCCGTGCGCCAGATGCCGGCGCTGGCGGCGTTTCGCGGCGCGACGCACGAGCAGACCATTGCGCGCTTCCGGGGGCTGGACATGCGCCACTTCATGCTGGCGCGCCGCCGGCTGCGCAGCCGGCTGGCCCACCAGCGGCGTGGCGCGCTGCTCGACGCGCGCGCCGGCAGCGACACGCGGCTTGCCGCCGCCTATGCGCAGCTGCGGCGTGAGGCGCAGAAGAAGCGCCACCGCTCGATCCGCGCCATCGTACAATCCGGCGCGCCCGCGCTACTGCGGCTCAAGCCCTGCTGGATGATGAGCCCGCTCAGCGTCAGCCAGTACGTGGAAAACGGCGAGCAGCTGTTCGACCTGGTGATCTTCGACGAGGCGTCGCAGGTCTGCCCGGAAGACGCAATCTGCGCGATTCTGCGCGGCAAACAGCTCATCGTCGTCGGCGACTCGCAGCAGCTGCCGCCGACGCGCTTCTTCGCGAAGTCGCTTTCCGACGAGGTTGAGGACGAAGACATTTTGCCCGCCGAGGATGAGCGCACCGAAAGCATTCTCGACGAATGCCTGGCGGCCAATTTCAGCGAGCACTCGCTGCTCTGGCACTATCGCAGCCAGCACGAGGCGCTGATCGCCTTCTCAAACGCGCACTTCTATGGTGGGCGCCTGTACACGTTCCCTGGACCGCAGGCGCAGCACGAGGACGGCGTGCGCTTCGTCCATGTCGCGGACGGCGTCTACGCGCGCAGCGGCACGCGGCAGAACCAGCGGGAGGCCGAGCGTGTCGTGGATCTGATCTTCGAGCATCTCTGGCAGCATGGCGCCGCCCGCACGCTGGGGGTGGTGGCGCTCAGCGAGGCGCAGCAGCGCGCCATCGAAGACGCTATCGAAGAGCGTCTGCGGCGCTTCCCAGAGCTGCGCGCGCTCGAGGAGCACCTCGATCCCGATGCCCCCGGCGGTCTCTTCATCAAGAACCTGGAGAGCGTGCAGGGCGACGAGCGCGACGTGATCATGCTCAGCATCGGCTACGGCCCGGATAAGCACGGTGTCTTCTACCGGAATCTTGGGCCTCTGAACCGCAAAGGCGGCGAGCGCCGGCTCAACGTCGCCGTAACCCGCGCGCGGCACCAGCTCATCGTCGTCTCCTCGATCCGCGCGAGCGACCTGGCAGGCGAGCTTGCCGGTGCGGGTGCACGCGCCCTGCGCGACTATCTGGACTATGCCGAGAACGGTCCTGCGGCACTGGCGCGTCAACAGGCGCAGGAGGCATTCGCGTACGGCTCGCTGGGCGATGTCGAGTCACCTTTCGAGGAGGCCGTCTACGCCGCGCTGTCGGCCAAGGGGCTGGCCCTCGACACCCAGATTGGCTGCTCGGGCTACCGCATCGATCTCGCGGTGCGCGATCCGCGCCGGCCGGAGACCTATCTGCTCAGCATCGAATGCGACGGCGCGACCTATCACTCCAGCGCGACGGCACGCGACCGCGACCGCCTGCGCCAGCAACAGCTCGAGCGCATGGGCTGGCGCATCCACCGCATCTGGTCGCGCGATTGGGTGCGCAATCCCTCCGGTGAGATCGCCCGCGCGCTACTGGCCGTCGAGGCGGCGCAAGCGGCCACGCCGGTGCACGAGCATGACGCGCCGGTGGACCTCCTGCCCTATCGCTACGCCGAGCCGCTCGCCATGGCCAGCTATCCCGCCGTGGAGCATCTCCAGCTGGGAGACCTGCCGCCGCTGCCGGCCTCGCCCGCCATCACGCAGGCGCTGCCCCGTGCGAGCGGCGAGGAGTAAACAGTAACCTCAGGGCTGTCCCTTGACGGGCACATGCGCACGCGCTACTCTTACGCCAGGCGATATAGTACGTCTGGCGATAGAGCGGGATGCGTCCCGGCGTGGAGGTGGTGCCCGTGCCCAACGACCTGGCCGATCTCGGCCATTTCTCGGATCCGTCGCTGCTCATCCTGGCCAGCCTCGCCGGTGGCGATAAGCACGGCTACGCTATGATCGAGGATATCGAGCGCATGGCGGGCGTGCGCCTGGGCCCTGGCACCCTCTACGGCGCGCTGGCCCGACTGGAGCAGCGCGGCTTCATCGCGCCACTGCCCGCCGAGGACCGCCGCCGCCCCTATCGCATCACCGCGGTCGGCGCCGCCGCGCTGCGCGAGCAACTCGCCAGCCTGCACGCCTTCGCCACCACCGGCCTGGCACGGCTTGCCGCCATCTGAAGGGGAGGCCGGCCGTGCATTCCATTCCCGCCGCGCGCACCTGGCTGCTACGCCTGTATCCAACGGCGTGGCGCAGCCGCTATGGCGAAGAGTTCGCCGCCCTGCTCGACGACTATCCCCTCACGCCCTTCGCGTTGCTCGACGTCTGCCTGGGCGCGCTCGACGCGCACATCGCGCCACAAGACGCCACCGGCAGGATTCTCCGTGCGCTGCATCAGCCGCGCCGCAGCGCCATCACGGTCTTCTGCGCGTATATCGCGTTCGTTATTGCCGGTCTCGCCTACAACCAGATGATCGAGGACGATCTGCCGGCGCTGGATACGTCTCACCCCGCGATCGCGGCGGCCTATCACGTCATTCTGTACGGCTCCGCCGTCGCGCTGCTAGCGGTGCTCGCGGGCGGGCTACCGATCGCGCTCGCCGTGGCGCGCCGTGCCCTGGTGGCGCGGCGCAAAGACATCCTGCTGCTCTTCGCCGTGCCGCCGCTCTCGCTCGCCGTTTGGCTCATGTGGGGATGGATCAACCTCAACGTGATCGCGCCCTCCAACGCGCACCATGCCGTCCCTGCCGTCCACCATCCGCCCAGCAACCTTCTCTTCGTCTCCTGGTTCGCTGCCTTTGGTCTGGCGGCCCTCGCCAGCACCGCCGCGGTCTCGATCGCCGTCTCGCGCTGCGAGGTGGCCCCCAGCCTGTTCCGGCGAGCGCTCGCGCCAGCGGCGCTGGCCACACTGCTCATGCTCATCATACTGAGCGGCGCCGTCGCCTGGGGCCTCTTCGTGCGCGCCGAGATGCCTGATTACCTCGATCGCACGGCTGGCCCGCTCGGCGAGACGATCTACGTCTCCTGGCTTGGCCAGGTTACCGTCATGGCGCTGGCAACCCTCATCGCCGCCTTCGCCCTGCTACGTGCCTACCGTACACGCGGCGACGAGCCAGCCGCGGAGGAACCAGAGGTACGTGCCGCGCGGTACGACGGCGTTGGCGCCGCTCCCCAGCCGCAAGGCCGCGGCTGATCGTGCGCCAGCAGCGTGGCGAGCGCACCTCCCTGGTGTGGAGGTAGCCTCAGGCCCCTCTCCCCGCGGAAGAGGGGCCTGAGGCGCGGGCCGTTCCCCTACCCCATGCTGGCGGAGTCCAGGTCCCCCACGTCTGAGCCGGTGGGAAAGGTCACATCGTCCAGGGGAATCGTTTCGCGCGGCGAGCGCGACAGACGGATCGCCGGGCCTGCCGCGCCAAAGGCGAGCTTCGTGGCGCCGCGCGCAGCCAAGGCATCGGGGACGAGGTAGCTGGCGCGCGGCGGGTCAAGGTCAGCATGGCTCAACGCGTTTGGTGCGAATGGCGCGCTCATCGTCGGGAACCCGGTGACGCGCATCAAGTCGGCGAGCTGGCGGCCCAGCCAGGTGGAAGCGTCTTCGCGCTCCAGCACATCACGCACCTGCTGCGCGCGCAGCCTGCGCTCTTCGGAGGACATCTCGAGCGCGCGCACGAGCGCACCGGCGGTCGCCTCAATATCCGTCGGCCGCACACCCAGCACGCCGCGATGCAGCTGCGCATAGGCGCCCGCCCGGTCGGAGAGCACGATGACGCCGTCGCGCCGATTCACCAAACCGCCCTCTTTCACGACCAGGTTCATACCGTCCGCCAGCGAATTGACGAGCAGCACGTCGTAGTCGCGCATGCAGGCGAGCGCCCGCCCGCGATCGTTGCCATAAAGCGCTACGATCGGCTGCCAGCCATCGTCGCCGAAGCGCGCGTTGACCCGCGCAATACTCCGCTCGACGTCCTCGGCGTACGCCTGATACTCGCCGACACTCTCACGTGAGGGCACCAACAAGGCGAGGAAGACGACGCGGCCGTGCCACTCTGCGTGCGCCGCCAGCAGCTGCTCGTAGGCCGCGAAGCCGCGCACGATGTTCTTGGTCGGCTCGACACGGTCCACGCGCACGATCAGCTTGCGGCCCAGGTCCAGACCGAGGCGCTCGCGCAGCGGGCGCAGTTGTCCACGCGCGGCCGGGGTATCCGCCGCCGCGCACACCTCTAAGGGGGTCACGGCGATGGGATACGCGCGGACGAGGGTACGGCGCCCACGCCAGCGCAGCTCGTCCGGATCGCGCGAGATGAACACCCCAGGCAGGAAATGCGCCGCTCCGTCCAGGAAATTGTGCACGTCACGCGCGGTCTGAAAGCCGAGCACATCCACGGCGGCCAGACCACGATAGATGGCGCGCACCATTTCCTCCGGCACGTCCGCCCACCGTTCCACACTCGGCCAAGGGATGTGCACGAAATGCGCGAGCCGCGCCTCTGGTACGCGCTCGCGCACCATCGCCGGCGCGAGATAGAGGTGGTAATCATGAAACATGACGGGCGGCGCCGTCTCGCACGTGTCTAGCTCCGCGATCACCGTCTCTGCCAGCGCGCGGTTGGCGGCCACATAGCCCGCCCAAGCTGCCCGCGTCTGCGGCGACCGCGCGATGTCGGCATGCGGCAGTCCGTGCTGCGCGAACCAGAGCAGCCGATTGCTGATGCCATCATAGTACTGCCGGTACGTCGCCTCGGGCAGATAGACCAGGCGTGGCGCCAGGTACGAAAGCTCGTGCGGCATAGCCAGCGTCGCACCATCGAGCGATTTGGCGACCGCGCGGTCCGCATCGGTCATGGCAACCGAGATCCATGAGACGGGCCGCTCGCGCGCCGCACTAAGCAGCCCGCTGACGACACCGCCTGCCCCGGCCTGCGGCTGCGCGGTCCCATCCGCCCCAAACGTGTATTCAACCGGGCCGCGATTGGTGACAAAAATAAGGCGACGCCTGCCGCCTTGTAGTGCCGCTCTATCGACAGGAGATGCCGTGGCATTTGCGGGATTCATGGCATTCGTGGCATGCGCTCCTTCAGGGGTCAGCATCGTACCGTCCTTCCAGGCACCGAGCAATCAGTATGCTTGGTGGTTGCATATGGAAGAATGCCACACTCGACTAAGAGCTAGGTGATAGTATGCTGAGTTGGACGTAAGAACTCGCGGCCCCGTGGTCCCGCTATAGCAACCAAACGCCGCGTAACTTGCGTGCCATAGCATAGAGTCAGGAACCCCATAGCTAAAGCTAGGGGCTTGCGAAACGGCTGGCGCAACGTAAGTTTCTGACTAGCGGGCTTCGTAGTCGGGCAACCGGCTACTAGGCAGCAGCGATATCGGCTAAAAGAACGAGCGGATACCTCCCTAGTCTGCTCCTCTTCTGGCCACGCCGAAGCCGATGGCAGTCCTAGCAACTGCCTAAGCCGATACCGCAGCCGCGAAGGGACATTTCACCCTGGGTTACACCAGGTGGCCTGTAATCGGGCTAGGTTTGGCCGTTCCGACAAAACGGCCTCCCTACGGGGACGAGACTCCATTCCTCCCCTGCCTTCAGGCAGGGGAGGAATGGAGGACATCCAATGATAGCAGTCGTTTGCTCGCTCGTTGCGAAGGCGCGGCAAGGAGTAGTACTGCCGACGTCGTGATGGGGATGCCGAGATGCGGAACCTGAAGGATGAATCGTTCGAGTTTCGACAGGACCTGAAACGCACCGCTCAAATACTCCGCTTTTTCTGGCGCTATCGTTCACATCCTGAAGCGTTGGAGCCCTTTCTTGCCTCGCTCAGGGCTTTGGGCGTTCCCGAGACGAGCGTAGCAAATGGCCGAAAAATAGCCACTGACTGGCGGGAGACATACCTCGATCAGGAGGCAACGTACCGTGTCAATCGCTATTTGACTGCCAGTATTGGCGCCGCCGATCTGATCCTGTTGCCTGTGATCCTGCCGATGGGCGTGCCGGATCGCCCGTTGTTCATCGCGGTGCTCTCATTGGCCATCTCACTCGTGCTCGTCAGCTCCTCCCTGTTCATCAGTTTCGTGAAACGTGATGTCGGCATCACGTCGTATGGCAGAGCGCACAGCACGCTCATCTTCCTCTCGCTGCTGACTGGCGTAACCGCTCTGACGGCAACGTTTTGGCATATCTCCAGCCCCGTGGGAGCACTCTTTCTTGTCCTGGCTGTTCTCGCCTACATCATGTGTGTTGGCTATGTGGCGCTTGTACGAGAAGGGTGGGGAGTCCTGCGGATGTTACAGGCTGTATCAAACACGAGCACCCCGAATACGAGCGCACCCAGCGAGCCCCAAGAATCCTAGGGGCGTTTGTAATGCTGTGGCGCTTTATCCACGGGAGCCTCGATGTCGGAGAAATCAAAGACACTCTGGCAACAGCCGTTATGAATCGGCGGATTGTGGCAGCACCGGTTTGATATCGATGACAGGCGTGCCATCGATGGCTTCCATTGGGCCAACTTTCAGGCTGTTCCCGTGTATTTCCAGCACTGTCACGCGATGGAGGCCAATTGGATTTGGTCGATCAGGTGAGCGTGTGGCAAATACACCCGTCAGCGGATTTTCGCTCTCCCCGCGAGGATGCACCTGGAGTACGTCGCGCGCCGAGCGATGAAACCAGGTCAGAATGACCAGCGCGTCTCCCACGGCGATCCCGTGAAGGGCCAGCGCGGCAGACTCCGTGACGTGTATCCAAGCGTCTGGTGCGCCTTCGTGGCCCTGGCGCGGGGCAGCCTCGAGAGTCGTGAGATCAGACCGGATCAGGCCAATCGGTTGGAGGGTATAGCTGGTGTCAGTCATATTCTCGCCCTGTTACGCTATCTCTGCACTCTGGGCTCTCCGCGTGCTCCGCGGCGAATGCCGCGCTCCCCTCCGCAGCTGGGGACGGGGCAGGACGAGGGGAGCGCCTACTTGCCAACAGCGCGCAGCACCAGGCTGAGCAGACCCCCGCCGATCAGCAGCACGACGATGGCCCACGAGAACCACACCACCGCATTGGGCAGCCGCTTGCCACTTGAGGGCGCCGCCATCCCCGGCAGCCCGAAGCGGCGCCGGTCCCACGGGTCTTTGCTGTAGACGAACGGGTATGGGTCAGCCCGCAAACGCTGCTCGTCGCCGTGCTGTACATGTGCGCGCGTGTGCGCGTGCGGATGCTGGTCGTGGGGATGGCGTTCTGGATGCGGCACGTGTTCTGGCTCCTAGCGCCCCTGCCAGGTCGGCGCGCGCTTCTGCAGGAAGGCGCACATCCCCTCCTGCGCGTCGGCGGCCAGCGCATTCATGCTCATGACCTCCTTGGCATAGGCGTAGGCCTTGGGCTGGTCCAGGTCAATCTGCGTGTAAAACGCCTGCTTACCGAGCGCGACCGTGAGGGCACTGGCACTCGTGATGCTGCGGGCAAGGGCCTGCGCCGCCTCGACAAGCTGGCCGGCCGGCACGACGCTGTTGACGAGACCCCACTCTGCCGCCGTCGCCGCTGAGATGGTCTCACCGGTCAGCAGCATTTGCATGGCGCGCTTGCGGCCAATGGCGCGGCTGAGCGCCACCATCGGGGTCGTGCAGAACAGCCCGATCTTGACGCCCGGCGTGCCAAAGCGCGCCTCCTCGGCCGCCACGGCGAGGTCGCAGGTGGCGACGAGCTGGCAGCCGGCGGCGGTGGCGATCTTGTGAACGCGCGCGATCACCGGCTGGGGGATCGCCTGGATCGTCGTCATCAGGTCGGTGCATACGTCGAAGACGTGGCGGTAGGCGTTGATGTCGCCGCCCACCAGCTCGCTCAGGTCGTGCCCCGCCGAGAAGGCCGGACCGTTGGCGGCGAGTATCACCGCCTGAATCGTCTTGTCGCGGCCAATCGCCGCGAACGCGGCGATGAGCTCCTCCATCAGTGGGACGGAGAGGGCATTGCGTTTCTCGGGCCGGTTGAGCGTGATCGTGGCGATCGGCGCGTCGCGCTCGACGAGAATGTTGTCGTAGGTCGTCGTGCGGATGTCTTGCGTGGCCGTCATAGTGTTGCCTCCCGGCGAGCGCGCTCACCACTGGGCGTGCCGCTTCCTCCGCGACCCGCTGGTGCTCGCCGCCTCACCCCGATTCTACCACCAAGCGCCGCCACCGGCGGGTCGCGCGTGCGCTCATGGAGCTTCGACTGGCCACGCGCAATCCACACAACCGCTCGCACAATCGGCCACACGGCCGCGCGGACCGTCCCGCGGCTCGGGGTGCGGTATGGCAATGATGGGAAAGAGCGCACGCGCGGAGTCGCGTGCCGGTTCGTTTAGTGGCCCTCGGCGGGGGCGTTCTTGGGCAGCAGCCACACCACGCCAAGGCAGACCGCGACGACGGCGCCAACGACGGCAATGCTCACAGTCACGGCGTGGATGCCGCCCTGCGCGACCTGAGTAAAGTACACGGTGGTGACGATAGCGGCGCCGATGGCCGAGGCAAGCTGCTGCACGGCGCTGAGGGCGCCGCTGGCGCTGCCAGCCTCCGCCGGGGCGATATCGCCGATCGCGACATCGTAGATGCTGGTGAAGCACGCGCCCATGCCAAGCCCGAAAGTCAGGAGCGCGGGTGCTGTCCAGAACGCGTTCGCGTCGACGCCAGCGATGAGCACGGTCGCGAAGATTGCGACGGCTCCGGCGAAGGATACGACCAGTCCGCCGACCACGAGCGTGCGGCCGAGTTTCGGGATCAGGGGGCGGGCGAAGAACGACGCGAGCATGATGCCCACAATGAGCGGGGCCAAGCCGAGCGCCGCCTGTGCGGTTGTGAGACCGAGATTGAGCTGGAAGAACAAGGAAACGACGTAGGTAAATCCGTTCACGGCAGCGAAGTAGGCCAGCCCAAGCAGCAGCCCAGAGGTGAATCCGCGGTTCGCGAGTAGGCTGGGAAGGATCAGCGGGTCGGTGGCCGTGCGCTGGCGGATACAGAAGAGCACGAACGCGACCGCGCCGGCGACGAGACTCAGGATCGGTCTGCTGGTCCAGCCACCCGTCGAGCCTTCGATCAGGCCATAGATGAAGCCCAGCATGGCGAGCCCAAGTAGGCCGGCGCCGAGCCCGTCGATCGGCGTGTGCCGCTCGTGGCCGTCACGTGGGAGGAGGCGCAGCGCCGCGACGAAGCCGAATGTGCCGAGCAGGATGTTGATGAGAAACATGGGCCGCCAGCTCAGCCCGGCGAAGTTGGCGCTGATGATGAAGCCGGCGGCGATCGGTCCGAGCACCGCGGAACCGCCCAGGATGGGACCGAAGACGGCGAACGCGGTGGGCAGCTGCTCGCGGGAGAAGGTGGCGAGCAGCAGGCCAATGCCCTGCGGGATCAGGAGTGCTCCGAAGCCGCCCTGTATGAGCCGGGCGGCGATCAGCATGGCCGGGTCGACGGAAAGCCCACAGGCCAGAGAGGCGAGGGTGAACCCGGCGATGCCGATGAGGAAGAGGCGCCGCTTGCCGAAGCGGTCGCCGAGGCGGCCGCCGACCACGAGGAGAACGCCGAGGGCAAGTGCGTAGCTGGCGCCCAGCCACTTGATGAGTGACTCTCCACCGCCGATCTCGTGCGCGATCGTGGGGGCGGCGATGGTGGTAATGCTCGAATCTATCAGGTCGAGCACGTCGGCGACGAGCACGATGGCGAGAAGGGCGCGCAGGCGCGGTGTCAGCCGGGAAGTGCCTGCAACCGCTATCGTTTGGGTGGACATCGTTCTGGTACTCCTCTGTCGGTGTGATAGGAGGCGAATTGGTAGGAGGAGAGGGCGGCTGCGGCTGTGTTCTGGAGCCGCTGGGCCTCGGGCTACGGCTGCCTGCCAAAGGTGACCATCAGGTCGCTCAGCGCCCGCGCCGCGGCTGGACCGAAACACAGGTCGAACGTCGGCGGCGATTCGTGGGTTGCTATGTTGGATGCTCCTGTAATCAGCCACTGCGTTTGGCGGGCCGGCAGCAACTGCTCGGGCAGGGCTCGTGAGGCGATCACTCAGCGACGGCACGATCGTCGAGGGCGGGAGTGTCCGCGATGCCCCGTATGAGGGCGCGTATACCCCAGTCGAGTCGCTCGGGGCCGGTACCCGAGACAAGCTCGGGGCCGGTGGCCACGATGTTCGGGTACTCCTCTGCGGACGCATCCCGCAGCGCGGCGGCGAGGGCGTCGTCCTCGTCGCGGGTCTCGGCCGACTCGGCGCGCGTGCCGTGTTCCGCCGCGGTCGCGACCGCAAATTGCAGCAACAGGTCAACGCCCCATCCTGCTCTGCGCTGCAAGACGCCGCCAGCGCGCAGCAGCGCCAACAACGAGTCGACCAGGCGCAAATAGTGCGGTCCCGCCGGCCGCAGGGAGAGCACGGACCGCGCAAGGCTCGGATACGCGAACAAAACGCGCACGTAGGACGACAGCAAGGCGATGAGCTGCTGCTGCCAGTCGGATGACGCTGTGTCGACGCGCAGATCCGCCGCGGCGAGCAACTCATCGAGCATCGCACCGTGCAGCTCGGCCACATTGCGGACGTAGACATACAGCGACGCCGGACCGGTGTCGAGCTCCTGCGCCAGCCGGCGCATGGTGACCTTTTCCAGCCCCTCTGTGCGCAAGATCGTGATTGCCGTCGCGACAATGCCCGCGCGTGTGAGCGCCGGCTTCGCAGGGCGCTCGCGCCGACTGACTGGTCTTTGGGATGAAGTGTTCATGTGCTAGTGGTAACATACACGTTCGTAAAGATCAAGTTCGCTACGAACATGTTCGTTATCTTTCTCCGCCAGAAGACCCCGCCCTTCAGGGCTGGGGAGGACTGGCGCTCGAGCTCGCCGTGTGCT
>Ga0070706_100001873_pt1 | contig 21734 bp, 27 predicted proteins | sample KBSK5501metaG_FD_65476 | JGI IMG/M metagenome (GOLD analysis project Ga0070706, IMG submission 65476) | Corn, switchgrass and miscanthus rhizosphere microbial communities from Kellogg Biological Station, Michigan, USA - KBS K5-50-1 metaG | ecosystem: Host-associated > Plants > Roots >... | reverse complement strand
AGACAAGAAATGAGGAGCAATGAGTTCTCAGAAAAAGATTGTCCTCGTCGCACACGACGAGAAAAAGCAGGATCTCCTGCAATGGGCACGCTTTAATAAAGCGCTGCTCAAGCAGCACGAGCTCTACGCGACAGGAACCACAGGCATGCTGCTGGAACAGGAATTGGGGATCCCAATACACAAGCTGCAGAGCGGCCCGTTGGGTGGGGATCAGCAGATTGGGGCCATGATCGCCGCAGGAGAGATCGATGTGCTGATCTTCTTCTGGGATCCGCTCACCTCACAGCCGCACAATGTGGATGTGCAAGCTCTCTTACGCATCGCCGTGGTGTGGAATATTCCCGTCGCCTGCAATCGTGCGTCTGCCGATTTCATGATCTCATCGCCATTGTTGTCGAATACCTATCAACGGTTCTTACCCGACTATCACGTGTATACGCAACGGATGGATGAGGATCAGACGGCACGGCAGAAAGAAGCGTCGGGTGCTTCATAAGCGGTGTGCGAGGCAGAGTGCCTCTCTAGTGCGTCCAGCTGGCTGTTTTTGATAAGACTCATAACATCCGAACCATGCACAACCCACTCAGACTGGCTGTAATGGCTACTTGGCACGTCCGTTCTTCGAAAAGGGGAAAAATCTGAAGCTAAAAGCGAGACAGTAGCCACCTTTGTGAGTTATTACAAACCTACACATCTGTTTCCTCTTTCTTCTCTCCTAGTAGGACAGTCTCAAAATTTATGGAAGAGTGCCCAAAAACAGCGAGTAGGGCAGTCTCAACAAATATGGATCAGATGTAGGATAGTCTCAAGATTTATCACTTCTAGTCTCAATATATTCGCAAAAAAGGGCCATTTTGGTGCATCATAGTCTCACAGTTTACGAAATCCTACACCGGTATCGGCAGAGACTGCCATGTTCGGCGTACAGCAGGTGGGGGCGCAACAGGCATCGGCTGCTGTCGGCTGTTCTGTCCCCAGAACCTGCAGAGCCGTTCTTGCATAGCGGGCGCTGATCTCAGCTCGCAACTGCTCATCGCTGGTTGGTACGGTACTCATCTTTCTTCCTCTTCCTTTCGGTTGGTGCTCTTGCAGTGAGCAACCAGGGTGCGCTCACTGCTCTCTGTTCTGCTCAGAGAGACGGAGCGGCTGCAAAAAGGACGCATCCGGGCGGCTCCTCGTTGACATCAGCAGTTCGTCAGAACAACACGCTGCCGTTTCACAACTGTGACACCTCGCTTGATAGTCGATGATATGGCCTCTGCGGTCCAACTCAAAGTGGCAGCACTCCAGCAGCTGCTGTTTGAGTTTCTCCCGCGCGCGCTGCACGCGCGATTTCGCGCCCGAAAAGGACAACCCCAGGCGCTCGGCCATCTCCTTTTGCGTGAGTCCCTGGTATTCTGTGAGCACCAAAGCCTGCCGGTCCAGTTCTGGCAGGCTTCTCACCATCGCTCGCACGCAGGGCAACAGCTCGCTCACAACGTCATCGTCGGGAAGCTCTTCCGGCAGGTCGAGGACCTCCGCCGCTTCGAGTGTGGTCGTCGGTCTGCTGCTGCGGTAGGTATCGATGATGGTGTTGCGTGTGATCTGGTAGATCCAGCTTTCCAACTTCTTCACATCTCTCAGCGTCTCCACGCGCTGGTGGATCTTGAGAAACACGTCTTGCAGCACATCCTCGGCGGTGGCCTCATCGGAAACGCGCCGCCGGATGAACTGCTGCAAGGGAGTGTGAAACGCCTCCCAGACGTGTTCGGTCGTCATAGACATACACAGCATCCTTTCTCGGCTGCTTGCGTTGCACGCCCAGCGTGTTGCAGTGTGCATCCCCAGGAAAGCAGCGCGCTCCCAACCCACCAGAGGAGGTGCTGGAAGACCCGTTCGGAGCTTTCAGGCTTTCGTCCGCCGGCCCGCACGAGCCGGGCTCGCTCAGCCTGCCGCACCACCTCCTGGTAGCGCTGTCGGTGAAGAAGCAAGAATAAATCGGGTGGCATCATTGTGTGTACTCCTCTCTTGTGAATGCTTTCTCTCAGAGAGACGGCGTTTTCGCCAAAAGGACGCACCATCTCTCCTTTCGATTCGATCACCCTCTGCCCTCGGCAATGTCTTCTTCCATCACCACATGTGCCTGTGCAGAGACAACTTGCTGCTCCCTGGGTCGCGGCGCGAGGGCGATGCCGATGGCTGCCAGCAAGAAGGCGCCAGCGCATAACCAGAATGCTACCTCGTAGTGGTGCAGCCCGTCGTAGAGCCAGCCTGCGGCCAGCGGTCCCAGGCCCCCACACACTGCCACAGGGATCCCTTGCACCGCGGTAATCGCACCATACGCCCGGCGTCCGAAGTGGTCGGCCATCACCGAGGCCCGCAGGGGAGAGAAGGCCCCGTAGGCGGAACCGTAGATTACGACGTAGAGAATGAGCCAGCCAAGCGAGGACGCCTGCACCAACACGACAATGCCAACAGCCTGCGCCACCACGCTCAGTGTCAGCAACTTCTGTGCGCTGATGCGGCTACTGAGCATGTTGAAGACATAGCGGCCGGGAAGACTGGCAAGCCCGAGCATGCCAGAGAGCGTCGCCGCGAGGACCGCATCGGTGCCCCGACTGATCATGAAGGCGACCTGATGGACGAACACGACGGTGCTTCCCAGCATCACCAGCGCAAGAGAGACCGTGAGCATCCAGAAGACCGGGCTCCTGAGCGCCTCCGAGAGCGTTGCTCCAGGCAACGGCGCATGCGCTTGTATGGGGAGAGCAGGCTCCCCATCAGGGGAGAGGCCCAGATCCTCCGGGTGCCGCCGCAGCAAGAGAGCGTGCAATGGCAGCGCAATCACCAGCTGCGCGATCCCAAGCAAGATGAGGGTTGTGCGCCACCCCTCATGGGCAACGAGTGCCCCGGCGAGCGGAATACAGATGGAAGAGGACAGCCCTCCTACGAGCGTCAGCACCGCCAGGGCTGTGCCGCGTTTGCGCACAAACCAGTTCGCCACCACAGTGAAGGTGACCGGGTAGAGCGTGAGGGCCATCGCCAGCCCCAACCCACCGGACCAGAGGAGGTAGAACTGGAAGATGCCATCCACACGCGCGAGTCCGATCAGGGCAAGCCCTGCCAGGGCCGAGCCGCCACTCATGAGCAGGCGCGCGCCCCGCCGATCGACGAGATATCCAATGGGGACGCCCAGCAGCCCTGCGATGATGAGTCCCAGGGTGTAGGCACCGGAAATGCTCGCCCGTCCCCAGTGAAAGGTGGCGTCAAGAGGGACGACCAGAACCCCGAAGAGGTACTGGGTCGTCCCGTAGGAGATAATAGTCGTGATCCCCAGCACCACCATTAGGACCCAGCCATAATAGGGGGTCCTTCGTGGATGCCCGCCCATGCCCTTTCCGGCGCGAGGCGGTAGCACACTCCCGAGCCAGAGGAGCTGACGACTAGCCACAGCAGCTCTCTGCGGGCGAACGCGTTGCACCAACGGTCAGCAGTTGTCGAGCAGGAGGTGTGCAACAGCTCGCCGATGCTAGGACATCATCAACCTGTCCGGCCACCTCCTGCGTTGAGGGCAGACCACATGAGCCGCCCGTGTCCGTTGAGCAGACGCCCGTCTCAGGCAGGATCAGTTCGACGTTGCGGGCGCCTTCCCAATCGCCGGTGAGCGCGGCGACAATCGAGCGCACCTGCTCATAGCCGGTGAGCGTGAGGAAGGTCGGCGCGCGACCATAGCTCTTCATCCCGACGATGTAGAAGTGCTCTTCTGGATGAGAGAGTTCGTCCACGCCATGTGGTGGAACGGTGCCGCAACTATGCACATTGGGGTCGATGAGCGGAGCCAGCGCCACCGGACTCTCCAGACTCACATCGAGCGCCAGGCGCAGCTCCCGCACCAGAGAGAGGTCCGGTCGGAAGCCAGTGGTCGCGATGATCTCATCGACCGGGCCCAGGCGTTCCTCTTCTCCCGCGATGACGATCCCTTCATCGGTCTGGCGGAGTGCCTGGATGTGGACATTGGTGAACAAGCGTACCTGCCCGCTCTCCACCAATGCATGCATGCGCCGGCCGAGTTCGCCGCGCGCGGGAAGAGCGTCGTGTTCGCCTCCTCCAAACAGTTGGTGGAGGTCAGTCCGGCGAATGGCCCAGAGCAGGTGGGTCGCAGGATGCTCCTGCGCTAACGCAGCCAGCTCAAGCAGCGCGTTCTGGGCCGAGTGTCCACTGCCCACCACCAGCACGCGGCGACCGGCGTAGCGCTGCCGCTGCATCCCCAGGATATCGGGAATGCCGTAGAAGATGTGCTCGCGCAGCGCTCGCTCGCCGCGCGCGGGGACACCGTTTGCCCCAAGCGGATTAGGGGTCTCGTAGGTGCCGGAGGCGTCGATGACGGCACGGGCCAACACGTCTTGCTCCTCGCCGCTCGCTGTCTGGAGACGCAGGACAAACGGGGCCTGTTCTCGGCCGGGCGTTTTCATTTTGTCGACGTCCTGGCGCGTCACAGCCACCACGCGCGTATTGAGGTGCAGGTGCGGCTGCACCCGCGGGTCATTTGCCAGCGGGACGAGGTAGCGTTCCACCAGTTCTCGTCCCGTCGGATACGCTTCGGGATCGGGGGCTAGCCACCCACCAGCTTCTAAAAGTGCGGCGGCTTCGCGGTCGATCAGGTAGCGCCAGGGTGAGAACAGGCGCACATGTCCCCACTGGAGCACGGCTGCGCCCACTGAGGAACCAGCTTCAAACACGAGAGGCGTCTCGTCTCTGCTCAGCAAATGCGCGGCTGCGGCAAGCCCGATGGGACCTGCCCCGATAATAGCGACTGGCAACTGGTTGGTTTTCACTTCATTGTTCCTTTCGTTCAGACAACGCCTTTTTCAGCCAGGAGGCGGTCAACCTCGGTCTTGAAACGCGTGGTGGAGTCCGATTCCTACCAGATGTCATCGAGGAACCAGGCTCCGATCATGTGTTGTTTGCTTTCCCTACACCAAGAGACGGGCGTCTGCCCAAAGGGACGCAGCGGTGTCGAGTGAAAGAAGGCTGGGGAAGCCCATCTGCACAGCCACCTCATCCTGAGACCACAGCGGCCGGCAGGAGTCGCTCGACAATGACGACGTCACGCCACGCGCCATCCAGTTGCGCGTGCTTCTCGTACACGCCGACCTCGCGAAAACCCAGCGTCAGGAGCAGCGCGCGGCTGGCGGCATTCTCGACAAACACCCGCGACACCAGCTTCCAGAAGCCCGCTTTCTCCGCTTCCTGCATGAGCCCCTCTAATGCCCGGCGACCCGCTCCACGCCCGCGCCATGCCCGTTCGACATAGACTGAGAACTCGGCAATGCCCGCGTAGCAGGGGCGCGGGCGATAGACGCTCGTGGATGCAAACGCGATAACTTGTCCATCGGTTTCGAGGACGACGATGGGGTGAATACCATCAAACCACTGCTCGATCTCCTGTGGCATGCGCAGGCGGGTCTCGAAGGTAGCGACGCGGTCTTCAATGCCCTGGTTGTAGATGGTCGCCATGGCCGGGGCATCGTCCGGGGTGGCTAGTCGCAGGTGCATCGGTCTGCTCCTTCCAAGGCACGAACAGTCAGCTCACCCGGCGTCTCTTCTGGCGGCGAGGGATGTTCCACTTCCGCTTGCAGCGCCGCGAGCAACAAGGTCAGGGCTCTCTGGATGCCTTCGTGCTCTAACACCGGGATGCGCTCCATCACATGCTCAGCCAGGCCGTTGAGGGTGCAGTTGAGGTCTTGCACGCGCTGCTCTCCCACGGCTGCCAGGGAGAGACGCACCATGCGGTGGTCGGTCTGACTGGGCACCTTTTCAACCAGGCCATCCTGCACCAGGTGCTCGACCGCTCGGCTCGTCCAGCTCTTGTCGAAGCCAATGCGCCGAGCAAGCGTAGCCAGTGGGATCGGCCCACTCCGTCCAAGTTCGGTGAGCACAGTACATTGCGTCACCGTTGTTCCAGCACAGCAGGCCACACTTGCTCGCTGCAAATGGGTATGCAGGCGGCCTACTTCGCGCAGGAGTGCGCCCGTTGTCAGATGCTGTTCCATGCTCTGCTCCTCTCTCGTTCGTTGCTATTGACAACGATCTTCTCTTCAAGCATACAGCAGGCTCAATTCGTTGTCAATAGCAACGAACGAGAGCGGTGGAGTGCTTCTCGAGTTGCAGGGGAAAGAGGCTTCAACAGTATTGAAAAAGCTATGATGGTATGTTAAAATGTATGCATGGAGCATACGTATTCACCAAAACACTTTGGGAAGTTAATTGGAAAATCGGTCAATACCTTGCAGAAATGGGATCGCAAGGGCATCCTGCCCGCGTTCCGTAGCCCGACGAATCGCCGCTATTACACGCATGAACAATATCTGGCCTATCGCGGGTTGATTTCCTCGGAGCAAGGGTTGGTGATTGCCTATGCTCGTGTGTCTTCCCCTGGTCAGAAACAAGACCTCGCTATCCAGCAGGAAGCCCTTCGAGCGTACTGCCAGGAGCATGGCATCAAGGTTGATCAGTGGATCGAAGATATTGGGTCCGCGCTCAACTACAAGCGCCAAGGCTTCAATCAGGTCATTGAACAGATCGAACTTGGTCTGGTTAAGCGGCTGATCATCGGCTATCAGGATCGTTTTGTGCGCTTTGGCTACGACTGGTTCGAGCAATTTTGTGAACGGCACGGGACCGAGATTACGGTCATTAATGGTGAAACGTTCTCTCCTGAAGAAGAATTGGTCCGGGATTTGATCGCCATCGTGACCGTGTTCTCAGCGCGGCTTCATGGCCTGCGTTCTCACAAAAACCTGATTCGAGCGGCGGCTCTGGGAAAGGACATCCAAGATGATCAAGGCACACAAGATCAGATTGAATCCCACAGCTGAGCAGGCCGTGTACTTTGCGAAGGCCGCAGGAACCAGCCGCTTCGTGTGGAACTGGGCCTTGGCTGAGTGGAATCGCCAATATGAAGCAGGCGCGAAGCCCACCGCCCTCAAGCTCAAGAAGCAATTCAATGAGATCAGGCGAGAACAGTTCCCCTGGACCTGGGAGGTGAGCAAAAACGCCTCAGACCAGCCCTTTCTCGATCTAGGCAAAGCGTTTACGGCCTTCTTTGAAGGCAAGGCCCGCCGCCCGCGTTTCAAGAGCAAGAAGCGAAGTAAGCCGAGCTTTTATCTGGCCAACGATCAATTGGAACTGGGTGATCATCGCATCTGGATACCGAAACTTGGATGGGTGAATATGGCCGAGAATCTCCGTTTCAAAGGGAAGGTGGCAGGCGCACGGATTACCAAAACGGCAGACTGGTGGTTTGTCTCCATCCAGGTGGAACTCCCTGATGCGCTTGCAGAGAAAAAGCCAGCGGCAGTTGGCATCGACGTGGGGCTGAACCGACTGGCAACCTTGAGCACGGGAGAGGGAGTCGAAAACCAAGCCTTCCTCAAAACGGCGCTCAAAAAATTGCGTCAGGCAAATAAGCGACTGCATCGCCGGAAATTGGGATCAAAAAACCGGGAGAAAGCGCGCAAACAGGTGGCACGCCTGCACTACCGCATCACCTGCTTGCGGGATGATGTGCTTCACAAGCTCACCACCAGGCTTGCGAACTGTTACGGGATCATTGGCCTTGAAGATCTCAACCTCAAGGGATTGCTGAAGAATCGCAAGCTCGCTCGTTCATTCTCAGATGCTGCATTAGGCAGACTGGTGAACCTGCTGACGAGCAAAATGGAGCGGCGTGGTGGACAGGTTCAAAAGGTAGGGCGCTTTTTCCCCTCCAGTAAAACCTGCCACGCATGCGGGTGGAAGTGGGAAGAGATGCAGCTCTCTGACCGGGTTTTCCTCTGCCAGAACCCGAAATGTGCCTATTATCAATTCGAGCAAGATAGAGATCATAACGCATCACTGAATATCTTGCACGAAGCCCTGCGCTTGATCGGGCTCATTGATCAAGTCGTCAAAGGTATTGGCTCAGACAATGACGTAAACTTGCCTGCGGACGCGGGGTAAGACCAAAAAGGCTTCGGCCTTGAGGCTCCTACGGATGAAACAGGAACAACGAAAGCTGTAGGAAAACTATGTGTGCATATGTTTTCCTACATTAATCGGAGCAGAAAGGGTTCAACCTGTCAGTGTAGCCAGACGATGTGCATTTCCTGAGCTTACCTACCGCTTCACCCTTTGACTTTGCCTGTAAGACGAAATGGCAACGCATTGCCCCAACATGCACCCTACATTTCAGCCGGAAGGGGAACGACGTAGCGCAATCCTCGCCAATACCAGGCAGGAAATCAGGGCCCAGACTGCCAGGTAGATGAAGGCGGTGGTAGGAGAAACGATCGTCCAGAGCAGTCCAGCCACCCCACTTGCGAGAATGTTGCCGAAACTTTGCACGGTCGCCAGTAATCCGAAGGCCGATCCGCGCAGGTCGGCGGGCGCGAGTGCGGCCACGCTTGCGTGTTGAGAGGTTTCAATGCAGTCGATAGCGAGGCCCGCGACGATGAAACTTCCTGCCAGCACGAGCACATTTGGAGTGGGAACAGCAAAACCCAGATAGGCTAGCAGGAAGAAGAGGACTCCTACCGCGAGCACGCGAATGGCTCCCCACCTGTCAGCGAGCCGCCCGGCAGGCAGAGATGCGAGCGTGGCTGCGATGTTGTAGCCGATGTAGAGGCCAATTGCTGCCTGCGTCGCACCACCGAGCCCCAGGCCTGGGGTGAGTTGTTGGGTTGCGCGGAGAATGAGCAGCGTCGTTGCCACATTGCCCGCCTCAAAGAGGCTTACCCCAAGGAGGACCTGTCTCAAACGACCACGCAATTGGGGGCGCACGGTAATGCGTAGCGGCACCCGTTCGCGGCTCGTGGCGCGGGGAATATGGCGGATGGCATAGAAGATGGAGAGAGCGGCAAGCAGCCCCGGAATGACCGAAAGCGCAATAGCGGTTCTTACCCCCACCAGCGCGACGAGGCCGAGCGCGAGGAGCGGTCCACCGATTGCACCCAGGTTGTCCATCATGCGCTCAAAGCCGTAGGCCCGTCCGTAGGCTTCAGCGGGAACCAGGTCCGCAAGCAGGGCGTTGCGCGCGGGGACGCGAAGCCCCCGCGCTGTCCAGGCTGCCATGCGCAACAGCGCTACCTGCCAGACAGCGTACGCTCCCCCGATCAGGGCAGCAAGCAGCGCGGTGAGAGAATACCCTCCCAACGCGACGGTACGTCTGCGAGAAGCGTCATCGGCCAGGGCTCCCCCGGCAAATCACGCCAGTCCCGCTAGGCCGTCAGCCAGCCCCTCGATCAGGCCCAGGACCGCAACAGGCGCGCCTAGCGTGATTATCACGAAACTGGCGAACAGGGCGGTGGGCACTTCATGCCCCACATCAGCGAGAAAGCTCGCCAGACCAATACCCCACACGCCTTTCGTTAACCAATGCCTGGGGCGAGGCGAGGATTCCGTTACCTCTAGCCGTGTCTTATCAAGAGACATCTCTCTACCCTGCTTTCCCAATACGCCACCTCATCACTCTCGCTGCCAGCTTCTACGAGGAGCAAGCATCATTGCCTGGACTGCAGGCTTTTCCAATTCAGCGGGTTCGCAGCAGCCCTCCTCGCCACACTCGCGCACCTGCTTCCCCTCGTCTGTTGGTGAAACGTCAAGCGTTGTTGCAAGAGGCGGAACAAACGCCGTGTCCGGGAGCTTCTGACGGAGCAGTCGCGACGAATTGGCGAGGATACCCAGGTCGGGCAAGGATTGTGCGGCAGCGGCCAGGATCGGGGGGAGGATGCCCAGCGCGGCCAGGCACAGTCCCGCCAGGTTGTAGAGGATGGTAAAGGAAAGATTCATCTTCACGACTCGCATCGTGCGCTTGGCAATCGTGAACAGATCCGGGACCAGGTTCCAATCTTCCCGCATGAGTGCCGTGTGCGCAGCTTCCAGCGCGACATCGGTTCCCATCACGCCCATCGCGATGCCTACATCGGATGCCGCGAGAGCCGGAGCGTCGTTGACCCCATCGCCGACCATGACGACGACGCGGCCCTGCGCCTGGTAGTCCCTCACGATACGGATTTTGTCTTCGGGCAGCAGCCCGGCGCGGTAGTCAATGCCAAGGGCGGAGGCTTGTGCCTGGGCGGTGCGCTCATTGTCGCCGGTCAGCAATTCGATGTGTTTCACGCCAAGCGTGCGGCAACGTGCGAGGGCCGCAGGCACTTCTGGTCGGAGGGTGTCGCTCGCAGCAAGCAGGCCGATGATCTTGCCCGCCCGCTCAACGTACAAGAGCGTCTTGCCGGCAGCTTCCAGGTCACGACTTACGGCAAGCGAGGCCCCTTCCGGCAGCATGCGAGCGTTCCCAATGATGACAGCAACGCCCTCCACCTCGGCTCGAATGCCCTGACCAGGAACGGCTTCAAAGTGCTCTGGCTCCCGTAAGGAGAGACGCTTCACCTCGGCCATCCGTCTCACTGCTTCAGCCAGGGGATGCTCTGAATAGCGTTCTGCGCTCGCCGCCAGGGTCAACACCTCGTCTTGGGAGTATCCAGGCAGCGCGACGATATCGGTGATCTGAGGGCGGCCAGCCGTGATGGTACCCGTCTTGTCGATAAGAAGCACATCCGCGCGCGAGAGCAGTTCCAGGTATTTTCCCCCTTTGACCAGGAGTCCACGTGAGGCGGCAGCGCCGATGGAAGCCAGCATCGCAATGGGAGTTGCCAGGGCAAACGAACAGGAGCAGGCTACGACCAGGACGGCGGCAGCAGCGAGTGGGTTGCGGCTGACGAGGAAGGTGACGCCCGCAAGAGTGGCGACCACCGGTAGGAAGTAGGCCGAAAAGCGATCGGCAATGCGCTGCACCGGAGCGCGATGGGCCTCGGCTTCTTCCACCATCGCGATCACCCGCCCAAAGGTCGTATCTGCCCCGACGCGCGTGACCCGCACCCGGATGCTCCCCAATTGCGCCAGCGTTGCGGCAAAGACGTGGCTTCCCGGACTCACCTCGACAGGAAGCGACTCCCCCGTAATGGCCGCTTGATTGACGGTGGCTTGCCCACCGATGACCTCGCCATCGACCGGAATGGATTCGCCCGGGCGGACAATCACGATCGCACCAACCTGGATCTCGGAGATCGGGATGACGGCTTCCGCTCCACTCCGCTCCACGCGCGCTGTTTGTGGGGCAAGGGCCGTGAGCCGCTTCACCGCCCGGCGGGATCGCTCGGTGGTGAAGTGTTCGGCGTAGTCACCCACGCGCATGAAGAACACAATCACCACCGCCGTCGGCCACTGGCCAACGGCGAGGGCCGCTATCACACCCAGACTCATGAGCGTGTGCGAAATGACCTGACGCCGGAGTGTAGCGCGCACGACCTGCCAGAAGATGGGATAGCCTGCCAGCGCCACCAATCCCCATCCGAGGTACCAGGAGACCACGTCGGTCACTCGTTCAAAGAGACCAAACCATTCCCCCGCGATGACCACCAGCAGCACCGCTCCAAAGACCAGGCCGAAGAGCGCGAGAATTGGGCGGGTAAACGTCGAAAGCGACCTGGAGGCAGGTGGTGCGCCCTCCTGGGTGGTGGACTGGGGGACCGTGTAGCCCGCTTCCTCCACGGCTTTGCGAATGGCGGAAAGACTCACCTGCCTCGGGTCGATCCGGAGCACCGCCTTTTCAGAAGAAAGGAGCACTTTCACATCAGCGACACCTGGCAGGGCAGAGAGACGCTGCTGCACATGCATCGTGCATTCCGCACAATCCATGCCGCGAACGGGCACTTCAAGTTGGGTGAGAGCCATCTTATTACACGTCCTTCTCATCGGTACGGGTCGGTTCGTAGCGTGTGCATTCGTAGACGCCGCGCGCCACATCGCGAAGCAGTTCATCGCTGAGTTCGAGCAAGGTGGCGACCCGTGGATCGCTCAGCTGGTAGAGGGTGTAGCGCCCGTGAGGAGTGGAGACAACCAGATCACAGTCCGACAAACAGCGCAAATGATTCGAGACGTTTGATTGAGAAAGTCCCGTTTTCTCGACAAGCGCTCCGACGGTGAGGGGTCCGTGCCGCAGGGCCTCGAGAATCGAGAGGCGGGACATATCAGAAAAACCACGAAAGAGCTTGGCTTTGAGTGCCGTCGCCTGAGGCGCATGAGTGAGCATAGTGTCTTTTCCCTCGTATTATCACATCATTACCTAATGATATAATAATGCGAAGGCGGACAAATGTCAATGAAAGAGTGCCCCGTGTTTCTCCACTCGGCAGAGCTAGAAGAAGTCCGTTCCAGCAACCCAGATCTGACCGAGCTGGAAAAGTACTTCGAACCGCGGGATAAGGTCTGCTGACATGTGCTACCCCGCTTGAGCCATGACCCAGAAGAGAGGGCGAAAGCCAAAAATGAGGTGGGGGAACATCTGCCGAGTCAGCTTGAAGCGAGGGAACGGGCCGCGTCACACTTCCGACGATAGAATCGGCGATCAATGACCGCTTGAAACCGATAGTGCAAGGGCCGGAACAACGTGGCAATGGCTGGCGAGGATTGGCTTGATCTGCTCACATGCTCTCGTTAATTTTCAGGTAACTGCAAGGCCTGGTGCAGCGATTGCAAGCCGCATATCAGGAATCTTCGCAACAATACGAACAGAAGTGAGCCTATTTTTTTAAGGATGAGGCAACTATATGAACGGGCGCGTGGCTTCTCGTCTTTCAGTCGTCACCTTAGCCCTGCTCGTCGTCCTGGTCGTGGCCCTTTCTAGCCTGCGCAGCATCTCGAGCGGGCAGTCGCTTCCCAGCAATCCTGCTACGGATGGAGCTGGGCTGCAAGGAACCGATCTTGGTGGCGTTCCCGCGCCAGCTTTCCGCTTGACCGATCAGTTCGGCAAGCCGGTGTCGCTGGCACAGTTCAGGGGCAAGCCGGTCGTGCTCACCTTTCTGTATACGCACTGCCCCGATGTCTGCCCGTTGATCGCGGAACAGCTTCACAGCGTCATGCTCGACCTGGGCCAGGAGGCGCAGCACGTCGGCGTGCTGGCGATCAGCGTTGAACCGACGCGAGATACGATTGCCGCGGCGCTAGCTTTCTCGCAAGCACACCACATGACCACCTACTGGCAATTCCTGGTTGGCACACAGGCTCAACTTTCCCCGGTCTGGACGGCATACGCCATCGGCGCGCAGCAAGAAACGACCACCGTCAGTATGCACACCACCGCGCTGTATGTCATCGACAAGCAGGGGCGCGAACGTACCTTACTGGATCAAACCTTCACACCCGCACAATTGACGGGAATATTACGGGCGCTCTTGTGAAATCCTAGCAACCAACTTGAGCCCATCCTATAGGCGTCAAGATGTTTTCCTGTCCAGGGTTCCCTCCTGATACGCTCTCAGGAGTGGCTTTTCTTGTTCGCTACCCTCAACCAGCGGTTGCGAGAGGAAATGGCGTGGAGTCTCCTGTCCGAGACCTTTCCTTGCATGATAGACTGAGAGGAGTAAAGATGACCGTATCGTTTTTACAGTGAGACAAGGATTCATCATGGCTGCTCTCCTGGCGCTCGTTGCCACCGTCCTGACCTCCATTCTGCCCATCCTGAACAAGCGTCTCCTGCGCGACGCTCGTCCAGCGCTGGTGGCCTGGATCGTCAATGCTGCTTCTCTGCCCATCCTCGCCGTAGGAACCCTGCTGCTCACGCAGTGCTCGGCCGCTCCCATGCAGGGGAGCATCCCGCTCTCCTGCACCGCGCATCTCCCGCACGTCGATAGCATCTTTGTCGCGGCACTCGTGGCCTCCGCTCTCCTCAATTGGGCAGCCACGCTGCTGTCGACCTTCGCTCTTGCGCGTGCCGATGCCTCGCTGGTCAGTCCCCTGCTCACCTTCAACCCTGCCTTCACGCTGCTCCTCGCCTGGCCGGCATTAGGTGAAATCCCTGGCCTGCGACAAAGCATCGGAGTAGCAGTGGTCCTCTTAGGGGCCTACCTCCTCGATGTCGAGGAAGCGCGAACAGGACTGCTCGCGCCAGTGCGCGTGTTGCTTCGGCGACCTGGGACCCTGCTGGCCATTGTGGCTTCCGCTCTGTGGGGCACGACCACCGTTCTGGAAAAGCTCTCCATTGAGCACGTGACTCCTCCTAGTGGCCCGGTGGTGGCACTCCTGGGAACGTTCCTCCTGGTGCTGCTCCTCACCCCTGGGGCATTGCTCCCCTCTCGGTCGGAGAAGCCATCTCCCACCTGGGGACTCTGGCAGGGGCTTCGTGCCCACCCATATGCTCTTTGCGCCGCTATCGGCCTGGCAGGAGTCGCCCCGCTTTTTGGCTTCACCGCCATTGCGCTTGGCCTCGTTGGGTATGTGACTACCCTTTTCAAGCTCAGCGCCATCTTCACCATCCTGTGGGCGCGGTTGTTCCTGGGCGAAGGCCAGATGCGCAGCCGATCACTTGGAACCTGCGTGATGGTCGTTGGCGGAGTACTCGTTGCCGTATAGGATCCCGCATCTAGTGTGTGCGATTCGCGTGCTTGTCCCTGTCGCAATGCTGACACCCATGCTTGACAGGATACCCAGGGGGGTATATTACAAATGAAGTATATACCCCCCTGGGTATCCTGATCGTTCTTTGGTACACTGCAGTGACACGGAGTGTACGGTGAAAGGAGCATGTTCCATGGAGGAACAAGCACGCCATGAATTAAGTAGCCGTCTTTCGCGCGTGGAAGGACAGGCCCGCGGAGTCAAAAAGATGCTGGATGAGGAGCAGGATGAGGCTACCATCTTAGTTCAACTGCTCGCGCTGCAACAGGCCAGCCGAGCCGCTGCGACGTTCCTGGTCAAAATTCGAGCTGCCGACTGTATTCGCGAGCAAGTTCGTGCTGCGCTTTCCGCCTGTCCCGGTGAGTGTGATCATTGTCACGAGCTAGAGGCCGTGGATCAGGCACTTACCGAACTCGATCTGGATGCGCTCCTTCAGACCCAGATGAAAGTCGGAGCATAGGAAGGGAGGACCCGATGGCAACCCATCTTCAACAGGCCGAGTTTCAGGTGCCAGGTTTGTGCTGTCTCGAATGTAGCCAGGGAGTGGCAACAGCCTTGCGCCGGACTCCAGGGGTGCAGGATCTGCATGTGCTCTTGATGGCCGAAAAGGTGCTTGTCACCTACGACACAACCACCACCGGGCCGGCGAGGCTGGCGCAAGTCGTCACCGATGCTGGCCATCCGGTGACGACTTGGACCGCTCTCGAAACAGACGCCTCAAGACGAGCCGGTGCTACACCCGATCAGGCCCTGACTCACGCAGCCCCACAGCCCGGGTCGCGTTCTACATTCCTGTTTGCAATGCTCCGTCTCGCTTTTGTTGGTGTTGTTTCCCTCATTGCCCTCGTTGAGATCACCGGAGAAAGCCTGGGGCTGTTTCACCGGGTAGAGATCGTGGTTCCAGTTCCCCTGGCGCTCGCTGTGGTCGTCGTTGGCGGCTATCCGATCTTTTGGAGCGCGTTGCAGGGACTGAGGCTCCGGCAGATCACCATCAATGCGGTGATGAGTGTTGGCATTCTTGCCGCCGCAGCCACTGGCGAGGTCATCTCGGCGGCGCTCATTGTCTTCTTCATGCTCATTGCCCGGTTTCTGGAGGGCAAAACGACGGGACGGGCGCGCCGTGCCATCGAGGAACTGGCAGAGCTGGCTCCCAAAACCGCGCGGGTCAAGCGCGAGAGGGGTGAGGAAACCATTGCAGTGGCCGCGCTCCACCTGGGCGACCGGGTAGTTGTCCGCCAGGGAGAGCACATCCCCATTGATGGAATAGTCCTGGTTGGCCAGGCTACGGTCAATCAAGCGCCCATTACCGGGGAGGCGCTACCGGTGGAAAAAAACACTGGTGACGAGGTCTTTGCCGGAACGCTGGCGGAACAGGGCTACCTGGAAGTCACCGTCCTGCGCATGGGCACGCAGACAGCGCTGGGGCACATCATCCACCACCTGGAGGCGGCTGTTGCCGTGCTGGTGGCGGCCTGCCCCTGCGCGGTTGGTCTGGCGACCCCGCTCTCGGTGGTCGCTGCCGTTGGAACAGGAGCGCGTCGCGGCCTCCTCATCAAAGGTGGCCTGGTCTTAGAGCAATTGGCCAGGGTTGATACGCTGGTGGTGGACAAGACGGGGACGCTGACCACGGGGCAAGCCCAGGTCACCGAACTGGTCCGTTTTGACGCCGAGTGGAGTGAGGATGACCTGCTCACCTGGGCGGCAGCACTCGAACACACCGCGTCCCATCCCCTGGCCTCTGCCATCGCCCAAGCGGCAGCAGAGCGCGGGCTGTCTCTCCCAGAGATTGAGCAGCGGGAAGTGCGGCCCAGTCGCGGCATCGTGGGACAGGCGCACGGTGAGACCTGGTTGTTGGGCGCCTGGCGCTTGCTGGAGGAAGAGGGGGTCCAGCTTGCTCCGCACCAACACCAGCACCTCACCACACTGGAAGAGGCCGGGCAGACCGTGCTCGTCCTGGCGCGCAGCGGTCGGGTGCTGGGTGCGGTGGCGGTAGCGGATACCCTGCACCCGGAGGTGCTTCCTGCCCTGGCTCAGGTTGCGCGCTGGGCATCACCCACCTCATCGTGCTGACCGGGGACAATGAGCGAGCGGCGCAGGCCATGGCAAAGGCTGCGGGGATCTCGGAAGTGCACGCAAACCTCCTCCCGGAAGACAAAATCGCGCTCGTTCGTCGTCTGCAAACCGGAGGGCGTCGCGTCCTCATGGTGGGGGACGGGATCAATGATGCCCCTGCGCTCACCGCGGCCAGCGTGGGTATGGCCATGGGCACCATCGGAACGGCGGTGGCGCAAGAGGCTGCCGATGTCGCCATCTTACGCGATGACTGGCACCAGGTCCCCGAAGCGATCCGGCTGGGGCGACGGACCGCGCGAACCATCCGGCAAAATATCTTCTTTGGTGTGGGCTTCACCATGCTGGTCATGGGGCTGGCTTCCTTTGGGATCATCGGCTCCATTGTTGCAGCGGCCTCCCAATCGGTTCCCGATGTCGCCGTGGCCCCGAATGCGGCGCGACTGCTGGGCGGTGGACGCGTGGCAGTCACGCCTCGTGCGAGAAGCACAAGAAAGGAGAGCAATCATGCCTCAGTCTGATCCTCACGTCCCTCCGAACGGAGAGACCTTGCAAAACGCGGTCCGTGCCGCGTACGCTGGCCATGCTGCTCAGCAGTGGCAGGTAGCCGAGACCATCTACAGTGAAGAGGAGTTGACCTGGCTCCCACGTGGAGCGATCACCTCAGCCCCCGGTCTGGATCATCCGATCCGTGCGGCGCAGCTTCACGCTGGCGAAACCATCCTCGATCTGGGCTGCGGAGGAGGAATTGATACGCTGCTGGCGGCGCGAGCGGTCGGGCCAAGCGGTCAGGCCATCGGCCTGGATATGACGCACGAGATGATTCTGCTTGCTCAGGCCAATGCCCAGGCAGCCGGTCTGACGAACACGCGCTTTCTGGAGGGAGACATGACAGCCATTCCCCTGCCTAATAGTTCCGTCGATGTGGTCATCAGCAACGGGGTCTTCAATCTGGCAGCGAACAAGGACCTCGTTTTTGCCGAGGCGAGGCGGGTCATACGGCCAGGAGGCCATTTGGTCGCCGCAGATATGCTCCTGGCGGGAACCTTACCGGAAAGCGTGCGTGACGATCCACGCCTCTGGAGTGGCTGAATTGCAGGCACGATTCCTGAGCCCGTGTGGCTCCAAAAAGCGTCTCGTGCCGGGTGGGTGGGTGGGTGTGGCCCTGCTTCGTCGCGTCCCGATGACGGTCGAGCGGCTCATGCGCTATCCGGTCTACCGCGAAGGACACCTCGACACCCTGCTTGCACGCGTTGCGCCCCACGAACGGGATACGCTCGTGGTTAGTGCGCTCATCACTGCACAGGCAGGGGCGCTCCCCGCGAAGAGGCAGGAAGGGGAGATGTGCTTGCTGTGAGACAGGGGAGGAGCAGGGTATCCTGGGTGAACGTGACAGATACGACTCCATCCTACCCTTCCTTTCCATCTGCTGATCGGCAGGGGCTTTCCCGTGTTCATGATCGGCCTGGCCCCGGCTGGCCTGATCAGCTCCATCATCGCGATCGGTCCCTGATGTCGGCGTGACGCTCAATGCCTCCTGCTTGTTGCGATGGAAGCAGTACTAGGCCCTGCGTTACACACAACATCCTGGCTCTCCGTTTTTGGTCAAAAGCCAGTTCTGCCTGGTGCGTTGCACGCTTTTTTCGATCAAGCTTCCGCAGCGCTCCGTCCGGCGTTCTTGCCACAGGTGGGGAGGCTGGGACGCCAGGGAAAATGCAGCTGCACAACGCTTGTTGAGCTTTCCCAGGTGGTATGAACCTTAAGGAAGGAGCCTCGTAGCCGCAAAGTAGATAAGTGCGGCACAGTTTGCTCGAAGTCATGCTTCGGAGGAGCCCATCATACGGGCAAGATCATCAGCAGAGACCCTGGTATAGATGGTCGTCGTCGCAATGTCAGCATGGCCGAGCAATTACTGAATCGCTGGAAGCGGCATCGGAGGGCGATCCAGTCCATAGGCAGCAGGATCAAGGAGTGATTTGGCAAACGTATGGCGAAGATCGTGGGGACCGAGAGGTGAAGAGAGTTTTGTTGCTTGACCAAGCTTGGCAATGATCTTACGAATGCCGCGTTCGGCCAGAGGTCCGCGCTGACCGAGAAAGAGATGCCCATCTGGCCAGCTACTCCAGGCAGCAACTGCTTCGCCCTGGACCCTCGCCCGCTCTCGCCAGTGTTCAGCCAGATGTTCGCGGTGTTTGAAATAGGCACCGAGCGGTTCGCGTGCTTCCTGGACGAGCGAGATCTCGCGATGCTTGAGTTCTTTGCCACGTCGAATGATGAGCAGGCCGCGCCGAGCTGAGACTTGAGCGTCGGGGACCTGGAGTGCTGCCACCTCCGAGACCCGTGGACCCGCATAGCGGAACAGGGTTGCCAGCGCCAATGCCAGTCCGTGATCACGGCGAACGAGCTGCTCAGCACATCGCCGTACCGCATCCCACTCGGCCTTTGATAAAACGACTGGGGCGGGTTCAACCACATCAATCATCGTCAGATGGCGAAACGGATTCATGCCACCAACAGTATCGAAAAAGAGCATGAGGCTGATGAGCGCACGATGGATGGTCGTTGGGGCAAAGCGTTTGTCTAAGAGATGGTCACGATAGGCTTTTGCATCAATGGGTGTGATCTCGGTCGCCTTGAGACCAGGGTATTCACTCTGGAGCCAGGTGGCAAAGCGACGAACATCCTGGGTGTAGAGTGCGATGGTTTTGGCAGACAGGTCTGGACGATGGGCAAGCTTCTCCTGCCAGGCAGCAATCTCATTCCACATGACGAGGTCATCCCTCGATAGCGAAATACAGGTATGTTCCAGATTCGAATAGGGGGTTTCGCGACTGACGCTGTTCTCGCCTTTGAGTATGCTCATACAATATCCTTGACAACCTCGCCCACCTATGGTATTCTTGCTTCAATATAAGTAACAGTATCATATAGGATAGTATCATATGTACAGCGAAATCTTAATCCTCGCCATGCTGCGGCAAGGTCCACAGCATGGCTATGAGATTAAAAAGGATATCGACCGGGCACTTGGTGGCATAGTGACCCTGAACAACAAAACGCTCTATCTTGCTCTCAAACACTTTGAAGAGATCGGAGCTGTCACACGGCAGGTCATCCCCCAAGAAGGTAAGCCCAATCGGCATCTCTATGAGCTGACCGAGCGCGGGATCGAGTTGCTGCAAGCCTCTCTGCGAGATTTTCCCGCCTCGCAAGCGAGCAATGACGCCGAGTTTTTTACCCGTGTCGCCTTCTTCGACTATCTAGAGGTGCCAGAGCGCGAGGCGATCTTAACCTCGCGCCAGTCCTATCTTGAGGGATGTCTCTCGTACCTGCAGACTATGCAACACCTGGCAGACACCCAGGATTGTGCGAACACTTCGGGCGTTTCGATGTCCCATGCGCAGCGGGTCCTCGCCTTTCATACCCGACGCATCCACGATGAATATGCGTGGATTGCCAGCTGGCTTGAAGAGATGCAAGCATCCCGGTGAATGCGTAGAGAGCGTCCTTTCCCGATGGCGGCATGCACTACCCTTACAAGGAGAAACGGTATGTTTCAACACGAAGCCATGAGAGAAGCATGGCCGAGCGAGGCTCAGGGCTATGCCGATACTGCAAGAGGGGAAGAGAATTCCCTTTCCAGTGAAGCTGGACAGAAGCTGATCCTGGAAGCCTCTGGTCAGGCTCCCAACGTTGGTCAGCGTCTGACACTGGCCCTGGTTTCGCTGGGCATGCTGATGGGCATGAGCACTCTTCTGACCATCCTGGCGACCGCAAGGAGCGCTCCCGGCTGGGTAGTTTTCCTTCTCCTCTTCGTGCCCACCCTGTTCACGGCGGCGGTGGTCAGTATCAATGTCGCATTTAGCCGCAGAACTTGGTGAACCATCAATGGGCGAGATGTCGAACTGATGGACTGACCAGGTTCATCTTGCGCTCGGCATCCAGTTGTAGACCAGGTATCGGAGGAACTTATGATCGAACAACTGCCATTTCTGGTGACCGCTTTTGCCAACCATATGAGGGAAACCAGCCGAAAGATGGCAGGAAGCCTCGCCGGCAACCAAGCAACTCGTCCTCACCGCGACATCGGACCTATCGGCACTGCGGCGCGTCTCGTCGTGGGGCTCCTGCTCGTCGGCCTCATCGTGTACGGCCAACTGTCGTCGTCGGGGCACCTGACGCCCATCACCTGGGTACTTGGCCTCATCGGCTTCCCCGCTCTCGTACTGGCCTGGCACTTCTGGCGGATTCGCCGCAACCCGGCGCGCTTCTCCGACACCAGCGCTCTGAGCTTCGTGCTCAGTCTCGTGTTGCCCGTTGGCCTCTACCTCACCGGGTGGTTTGTGCCGCTCCTGTGGTTCACCAGCGACGCCACGCTGATCTTCGTTGGCAGTTCCCTGCTGCTCGCCGCGCTTCGAGGCGACGCCGGATGCGAGTTCCTGGCTCTCTCCAACTGGCTGCTGCGCCGCAGCGACCAGATGGCCTGCGCCATCTTCACGCCCATCGACTCCCTGGAACTATGAATGAGTTGCATCTTTCTTTGAAGGAGTCTGAAATGCGTCAGCCAATTACCATACCTTTGAGAAAAGCGAGAGGAGTGAGACGATGGGCAACGAGGTGAGCAATGCTACCCGCGCGAAGGGGGTCTCCCATCCGCGTTTTGCCGCGTTTTACAACCGGATGATGGGGCGGCCTCTGGTCCGGCGGATGTTCGATCCCTTGCGGCGCAAGATTGTCGGCCAGGCACACGGGATCGTGCTGGAAGTGGGTGCTGGTGGAGGCCAGAATTTCCCCCTCTACGATCCGGCCCGCGTGGAGGCGGTCGAGGCGGACGAGGCCATGCTGGACGAGGCTAGACGCGCTCTCTCGGCAACTCCCGTTTCCATCACACTTACCTGTGCCCCAGTCGAGTCCCTCCCATTCCCCGATGCACAGTTCGATAGTGTGGTGGCTACCCTCGTCTTCTGTTCCGTACATGATCCCGAGCGCGGCCTGCGTGAGATCTGGCGCGTCCTCAAGCCGGGAGGGACCCTCTTGCTCCTCGAACATGTGCGCGCGCAAGGAAGCGTCACCGCCTGGGTGCAGAATGTGCTCGTGCCACTCTCGACCCGCTGCATGGGCAATTGCCATTGGAACCGCGATACCTTGCGCACCATTCTGCAAACCGGTTTCCAGACCACGCAGGTCCGCCA
>Ga0070706_100001871_pt1 | contig 21735 bp, 20 predicted proteins | sample KBSK5501metaG_FD_65476 | JGI IMG/M metagenome (GOLD analysis project Ga0070706, IMG submission 65476) | Corn, switchgrass and miscanthus rhizosphere microbial communities from Kellogg Biological Station, Michigan, USA - KBS K5-50-1 metaG | ecosystem: Host-associated > Plants > Roots >... | reverse complement strand
TACTTGATATTACGACCAGTAATCTCTGGGTGACTCTGCATCGCGCACGCGCCAAGCTCAGGCACTTTCTGGAAGCTGAGTGGTTTCGCGGCCAAAAGCCCGCACCAAACGCTGACAGCCAGAATGTCAATCAGCGTCCACTCGACCGGCCTCACGTTCGTTCAGAATCTACGTGTCGCGCAGTGGCCGCCTAAAACAACTGTAAGGATTTGATTCCAGCCGCGACCAATATGTGTCAGAGGTAATCGGGCGGCCAGATTAACCGAAATTCACACCGCACCGAATCGGAAACAGCTAAGCAACCGAAGCGGATTCAAGAGTGCAGTTCGCGGACTCTGAGCTGTAAGTGTGTTCACTTTCTAATTACGGAATTCTGAAAAGGAGATCTTGATCATGTCAAAGAGATTACTAGTTGCCTTGTTGGTTCTCGTCGTAGTTGGCGCCGGTGCGTGGTATGCGTTTCGCCCCGAGCGGCTGTTCATCAATCAAAGAGTGAACGAAAAGTTTCCGACAGCATCAGCGGCCAACGTGGAGCCGATGAAGCTAGCGTCGGGTGAATTTCATTCAGGTGCACATGAAACAAAAGGCACAGCGGCAATCTTTAAGCTCGCCGATGGTAAGCGGACGCTACGGCTGACGGGTTTTGAAACCTCCAATGGACCTGACGTCCATGTTTATCTCGTGGCTGCCGGGGACGCAAAGGACAACGATACGGTGAAGAATGCCGGCTTTATCGACCTTGGCTCGTTGAAGGGAAACATCGGCGACCAGAATTACGACGTGCCGGCAAATGTCGATTTAGCGAAGTATCGCGCCGCGACAATCTGGTGCGCCCGATTCAACGTCAACTTTGGGACCGCTCCTTTGATGGGCGATTCGATGCAATCGATGAATCGCTAATTTTTTTATTGCTGGTAGCCCATCATCCTGGTGAGTGCTTGACGGAGCGCATCATGACAACGAACAACCACTACGACGTAATTATTATCGGCACGGGCGCGGGCGGCGGCACGCTCGCCTACAAACTCGCGCCCTCCGGTAAGAAGGTCCTTCTGCTTGAACGCGGCGACTACGTGCCACGCGAGAAAGATAACTGGAGCACCCGCGCCGTCAACCTCGACGCCAAGTACAACACCAAAGAGGCCTGGCGGGATGTTGACGGCAAAGAGTTGCACCCACATACGAACTATTTCGTCGGCGGCAATACCAAGTTTTACGGCGCGGCGCTGTTTCGTCTTCGCAAAGAAGACTTCGGGGAGCTGCGTCATCACGGTGGCATATCGCCGGCGTGGCCCATCAGCTACGACGAACTGGAACCCTATTACACCGAAGCTGAACACCTCTATCAGGTGCACGGTACTCGCGGGGAAGATCCAACAGAACCATACGCCAGCGCGCCCTACAAATATCCGGCCGTCAGTCACGAGCAACGTATTCAGCATCTGCACGATGATCTTGAGCGAGCCGGGCTGAAGCCGTTTCATGTGCCGCTTGGGATTCGGATCGATGAAAAGAGCCCTCGCACGAGCGCTTGCATTCGCTGCAATACCTGCGACGGCCATCCATGTTTGATTGGTGCCAAGGCCGATGCACAAACGATCTGTGTCGATCCGGCTCTTGAGCATCAGAACGTTTCGCTGGTCACCAACGCCAAGGTGATGCGCCTGGAAACGAATGGCAACGCCCGCGAAGTAAGCAAGGTGATCGTTGAGCGCAACGGTGTGCGCGAAGAATACTCAGGCGACATCGTGGTCGTGTCCTGCGGCGCGGTTAATTCCTCCGCGTTGTTACTGCGATCGGCGAATGACAGTCACCCGAACGGTCTCGCCAACGGCTCGGACGTGGTCGGGCGACACTACATGGGACATATCAATTCGGTTTTGATGGCGCTTTCAAAATGTCCGAACCCGACTGTCTTTCAAAAGACCCTCGCGATCAATGATTTCTATCTTGGCTCGAGAGACTGGGAATATCCCATGGGCCACATCTCGTTTGTGGGCAAGCTCGACGCTGACACTTTGAAGGCCGGGGCACCGGCGATCGCTCCCGGTTGGACGCTGGATTTGATGGCCAAGCATAGCCTGGATTTTTGGCTGACTTCAGAAGATTTGCCGGACCCGGAGAACCGCGTGACTGTCGATCGCGACGGTGAGATCCGCGTGAGCTACAAGCTCAACAACGCTGAGGGACACAATCGCCTGAAAGCTCAACTGCAAAAAGCCATGAAGCAAACTAACTGTGATATTCACGGACACGAATGCCATCAGGGCTTGTTTGCGCGAAACTTGTATCTCGGTCAGCGTTTGCCCTTAGCGGCGGTCGCACACCAAAACGGCACCGTGCGCTTCGGCGATGATCCAAAGACCTCAGCGCTCGACCGCAACTGCAAAGCGCATGAGGTCGACAATCTCTATGTGGTCGATGCGAGTTTCTTCCCATCGAGCGGCGCGGTTAATCCAGCGCTGACCATCATGGCGAATGCCCTACGCGTCGGCGATCACCTGTTGGAGCGAATGAAATGAAGCGAATCCAAGTCATCATCTTCGGGTTACTGCTTGCGCTGAGCGTCTTTGTTCAGACGACGACGGCTCAGTTCCTGCCGACGGACGCGCGTGCTCTCAACAGCTCGCGCGTCCCCTTCCTACTCGCTACAAACAACTCAAAACCTGTCCCTTTGGTTGAACAGGTTGGCGCGATCGGGATGACCGTTTCCGACATGGACGCTTCGATTGATTTCTACTCCCACGTTCTGTCATTCGAAAAAGTGTCGGATGTGGAAGTAACCGGCGCAGACTACGAACGATTCCAGGGCATTTTCGGGCTCCGCATGCGCGTGGTGCGCATGCGCCTTGGTGATGAGTTCATTGAACTGACTGAGTATCTTGCGCCCAAAGGTCGGCCAGTTCCGGTTGACTCCCGCAGTAACGACCGCTGGTTTCAGCACATTGCGATCATCACCAGTGATATGGACAAGGCGTACGCGCTGTTACGACAAAACAAGGTCGAGCACGCCTCGACTGGTCCGCAGAGGCTACCTGACTGGAACAAGACCGCAGGCGGCATCAAAGCTTTCTATTTTCGCGATCCTGACAAGCACTGGCTTGAGATTCTTCAGTTCCCTGATGGTAAAGGCGATGCGAAATGGCAACGCAACGACCGATTGTTTCTCGGCATTGATCACACCGCGATTGTCGTCGGCAACACGGAAGCGAGTCTGAAGTTTTATCGTGACGTGCTTGGTATGCATGTTGCGGGCACGAGTGAGAATTACGGCACGGAGCAGGAACACCTGAACAACGTGTTTGGCGCAAGGTTACGCATTACGAGTCTTCGAGCCGCGAGCGGGGGGCCGGGCATCGAGTTTCTCGAGTACCTTGCGCCGCGCGATGGTCGTCTCGCGCCGAGCGATGAGCGGGCGAGCGATCTATTTCATTGGCAGACAACACTAGTGGTCAATGCGGCAGATACCTTTGCGCAGAATCTGCTCGCTGAAAACTTTCGCTTTGTTTCACCGGGTGTAGTGTCGATTAGCGATGCACGCCTGGGATTCAGCAAGGGTTTGCTTGCGCGCGATCCCGATGGACACGTGATGGCGTTAGTCGAGAAATGAATCTCAGGACCATGACTCGACCACTTTTCCTTCCGGTAATTCTCGGTACGGTGCGTAAAGGCCGAGCCAGCGAGAACGTTGCGAAGTTCGTTTTTCGGAGAAGTTCAGAAGCGTGCGGGCGTAGAAACTGAGTTGATCGATATTCGCGACTTGAGTTTTCCAGTCGACGATGCTGGCGAACAGATCAAGGATGCGAGATTCTCGGCAGTCTGTGAGCGCGCTGACGGCTTGGTTCTGATTGTTCCCGAATACAACCATGGCTATCCGGGTAGCTAAAGCATGCGCTCGATTCAAATCTCAAAGAGTATGTTCATAAAGCGGTAGGCGTCTGCGGCGTGTCAGCTGGAGGTTTTGGCGGCACCCGCGTGATCGAGGCGCTGTTGCCAGTGTTGAGAGAGCTCGGACTCGTCACAATCTTCTGGGATGGCAATTTTTCAGGAGCGCAAAACCTGTTCGCTGACGACCGAAAAATCCTGGACGAAGCGACGCACATCAAACGCATCGATAAGTTCCTGGGTGAATTGATCTGGATGAGCACGGTGCTGCGATACGGCCGCGAAAACATTTCAACCTAGAGGCTGTCGAACCAGGCATTTCTGAAATGATTGTAAGGTTCGTAACCCTCAACCGACTATTTCTCAGTCAAACCGGAGATGAGAGCAGCGTAAATAATATTTATGGGGAAAGACCTAAACAATAGACAAAAGCCAACGGCTGAAGAGCAGCGATTGGAAGAAGCACGCCAACGCACGAAGCATTGGAAACGCTGGGGTCCTTATCTCAGCGAACGTGCGTGGGGCACCGTGCGTGAAGACTACAGCGCGGGCGGCACCGCCTGGGACTATTTCCCGCACGATCATGCGCGGTCGCGCGCCTATCGCTGGAATGAAGACGGAATAGCGGGCATCTCCGATCGACATCAGAAAATCTGTTTCGCACTGGCGCTGTGGAACGGCCATGATCCGATCCTGAAAGAACGAATTTTTGGCTTGACCGGCAACGAAGGCAATCATGGTGAAGACGTCAAGGAATACTACTTCTATCTCGATTCAACGCCCACACACTCGTACATGAAGTACCTGTACAAATATCCGCAGGCCGAATTTCCTTACAGCCAGTTAATTAACGAGAATCGTAGCCGAGGCAAACTCGCACCCGAGTTCGAGCTGATCGACACTGGCATCTTCAATGAAAATCGTTATTTCGACGTGGTCGTCGAATATGCCAAGGCGGATGTCGAAGACATTCTTATCAAGATCAGTGCGACCAACCACGGGCCGGAAGCTGCCTCGATAAACCTGCTTCCGACGATCTGGTTTCGCAATACCTGGTCATGGAATCAGAACGGCAGCGCAAAACCCAGCCTTCGCAAAGTCCACAACGGACAAAATGCAATCGAACTCGAAGTGAGCGACCTGGGCAAACGCTGGCTTTATTGCGACGAATCGCCTGAATTACTTTTCACGGAGAACGATACGAACACGCAGCTGCTTTTCGATTCGACCAATAGCTCGCGGTTCGTCAAAGACGGCATAAACGACTACATCGTTCGCGGCAATCAAGCGGCGGTGAATCGCGAGCAAGCGGGAACGAAGGCCGCAGCGAACTACAGACTGGCAGTCGCGCCGGGAGAGGCCGCAACGGTTCGCCTGCGATTAACAGACAAATCGCTAAAACACGAGCATGACGCATTCGCCGACTTCGACACGCTTTTTACTGATCGAATTCGCGAAGCCGACGAGTTCTATCAAACCGTAATCCCTGAAGGCCTTTCTGACGATGCGCGCATGGTCATGCGTCAATCCCTGGGCGGCCTGCTGTGGTCCAAACAGTTCTACCATTACGTAATCGAGCAATGGCTCGATGGTGATTCAGATACACCGAAGCCGCCGGCTGAAAGACGGAACGGCCGCAATCACGAGTGGAAGCATCTCTACAACGCCGATGTGATTTCAATGCCGGACAAGTGGGAGTACCCCTGGTACGCCGCGTGGGATCTGGCTTTCCATTGCGTGCCGCTTGCGCTGGTTGATTCGGAGTTCGCGAAGGAGCAGCTCGTGCTGATGTTGCGCGAATGGTACATGCATCCGAATGGTCAGTTGCCGGCCTATGAGTGGGCCTTCGGCGATGTTAACCCGCCTGTTCATGCGTGGGCTACGTGGCGCGTTTACAAGATTGAAAAGAAGCGGCGTGGAGTCGGCGACACAGTTTTTCTCAAACGAGTTTTCCAGAAGCTGCTCCTGAATTTCAACTGGTGGGTGAATCGCAAAGACGCCGATGGGATGAATATCTTTCAGGGCGGCTTCCTCGGACTCGATAACATCGGCGTGTTCGATCGCAGCGCACCACTGCCGACTGGTGGCCACATCGCGCAATCCGACGGCACGAGCTGGATGGCGATGTACGCGCTGAATCTTTTAGCTATCGCCATGGAGCTGGCCAAAGAAGATCCATCTTACGAAGACGTGGCGAGCAAGTTTTGGGAACACTTTCTCTCCATCGCACACGCGATGAACAATCGTGGCGATGATGAAATCAGGTTGTGGGACGACCAGGACGGGTTCTTTTACGATGTGCTGCATCTCCCCGAAGGCAAGCCGTTCCCAATGAAAGTTAGATCGATGGTGGGTTTGATTCCGCTGTTTGCAGTTGAAACGCTGGAGCCGGATTTGCTGGAACACCTACCGGACTTTAAGCGACGGATGGAGTGGTTCATTGGCAATCGACCTGACCTAATTCAAAACGTCGCGTGCATGCGCACACCTGGAAATGACGAGCGCCGTTTGCTTTCAATTGTCAGCCAGGATCAATTGCGCAGTGTGTTGCGTTACATGCTCGATGAAAACGAATTTCTCTCGCCATATGGCATCCGCGCAATCTCGCGTTTCCACCAAGACCATCCCTATCTGCTGCCCGTGAATGGCACCGAGCATCGGGTGGACTATGAACCAGCCGAGTCCAGCACCGGACTGTTTGGCGGCAACTCAAACTGGCGGGGTCCGATCTGGTTTCCGCTGAATTATTTACTGATCGAGTCGCTGCAAAAGTTTCATCATTACCTCGGCGAAGACTTCAACGTCGAATGTCCCACGGGCTCAGGGCAGATGATGACGCTTTGGGAAGTCTCCGTCGAAATCTCGAAAAGGCTTTCGCGAATCTTTCTGCGCGATGGTAGCGAGCGGAGACCAGTGTTCGGCACGACGGAAAAGTTTCAGACTGATCCAAACTGGCGCGACCTGGTTCCTTTCCATGAGTATTTCCATGGCGACAATGGCTCAGGCGTCGGCGCCAGCCATCAGACTGGCTGGACGGGACTGGTTGCGAAGCTCCTGCAGCAGAGCGGCGAGTGACGCGCCGCCTGATTCATGGCAGCCAACATCAAACCTCCAGAAATAACCGAGTGTCTGTAAGGAATCCCTCTTCAATCCGACTCATGATTGTTCGGCCAATCCAGACAAGGACCAACAATCATGAACGCAATGTCACTTCAGCAACGATTTTCGAGAGGGTCTTCGAATCATTTACCGGCGAGCGGACTGCACCGCAGCGAACGCTGGGCAGTCATCCTGGCAGGCGGCGACGGCACGCGTTTGCAATCAATGACGCGTAACATCGCCGGCGACGATCGGCCGAAGCAGTTTGTCCCTGTCCTCGGCGCCAGCACACTGCTCGATCAGACTCGCTCTCGCGTCGCGGTGTCAGTCTCGCCAGCCCGTACCTTGTTTGTCGTTACCGAAAAGCATCGACGCTTTTATCAATCTTTGACTCAGACTGTTTCGCAAAATCTTTTGCTTGAGCAGCCTGCGAACAAAGGAACCGCTCCGGCAATTCTTTACGCGTTGATGCGCGTGGCCGCGAAGTCGCCGAAGGCCATCGTTGCCTTGTTTCCTTCCGATCATTATTTTGCCGACGACGAGGAATTCATGTCGCATGTCGACCTGGCTTTCGACGGCGTTGAGCTACAACCTGAGGCAGTCACTCTGCTGGGGATCACGCCGAGCGCACCTGAAACTGAATACGGATGGATCGAGCCACAACGATCTATTCTCGGCACTTTGCCCCGCTCAATTACTCGCGTGAGTCGCTTTTGGGAAAAGCCAGACGCAAACGCGGCGCGGTCTCTGATGGATCAAGGTTGTCTGTGGAACAGCTTTGTGATGGTCGGCCGGGTCGACGCATTACTGAAAATGACGCGTACAGCCTTACCAAAGATGGTTTCACAGTTCGCCTCGATCATGCCGACGTTTGAAACTCAAGCTGAGCGGCAAGCGCTGCATGCGCTGTATTCGGAGATTCAAGAGAGCAATTTCTCTCATGAAGTGTTAGCGGCGCGGCCCGAGGATCTCACAGTAATGAAAGTTGACGATGTTGGCTGGAGCGATCTTGGCGAGCCAGCACGCGTACTAGCCACATTGGCGCAAATGGGAGTGCGAACAGAAATGGCGATGTCGGCAAGTTGAAAATCGAAGTTCTGAAACCAAGTTCGAGGAGCAATCATGAAAGCAATTGCAGTCAAACCGGGAATACCAAACACAGTTCATCTAACAGAATTACCGGCGCCGAAAGTCATAGACGTGCCGAACGGTCGTGGCGTCTTAGTCAAAGTCTTGCGTGTTGGCGTTGATGGCACTGATAAGGAAATCAATGCGGCGGAGTATGGGCAGGCGCCAGAGGGCTACGATTTTCTGGTGATCGGTCACGAAGGTTTTGGCCAAGTCGAAGCTGTCGGCCCGAATGTAACGGAAGTGAAGCCAGGCGATTATGTGGTCGCAACCGTGCGCCGGCCGGGATCGAGCATCTACGACTTGATCGGCACCAACGACATGACGACCGACGACACCTATTTCGAGCGCGGCATCAATCTGCGCCACGGCTACATGAGTCAATACTACGTTGACGATGTCGAGTTCATCGTGAAGATTCCACAAGGGCTGAAAGAGGTGGGCGTCCTGCTTGAGCCAACTACAGTGGTTGAGAAGGGCATCGCGCAGGCATACGAAATTCAACGTCGGCTGCGGGTTTGGAAACCAAAGCGCGCGGCGGTCATGGGTGCTGGGACGATTGGTCTGCTGGCGACTCTTGTGCTTCGCCTCAAGGGTTTGCAGGTGACCACCTTCGGCAAGACCCCGAAGCCTTATTTGAATTCCGACTTAATCGAGGCGATCGGTGCTACTTACCAATCGACCGACGATCTTTCAATCCTGGAAGGCGCAAAGAATAACGGGCCCTTCGACATCATTTTCGAAGCTACCGGCTTTTCACCAGTCGTGTTCGACAGCATGCAGGCGCTGGGCAAAAACGGTGTCCTGGTTTTGTCCAGTGTCACAGGCGGGGATCGCAAGATCGAAGTGCCGGCGGACAAGATCAATCTGGAATTCGTGCTCGGCAACAAGGTAATGGTCGGCACCGTCAACGCTAATCGGGAGTATTTCGAGATGGGCGTCAAGGACTTGGCGCAGGGCGAAGCCGAATACCCCGGTTGGTTGTCGCGTCTGCTAACGCATCCAGTCAAGGGCCTTGAGAATTATCAGGAGTTGTTCGCGAAGCTTACGAATCCGAACGGCGCTATCAAAGTCTTCTGCGAAGTTGCGGAGCTGACCTAATGGCCAGCAATTCAAACCGGCCAAGGAGAATCCTGATTCTGGGCAGCGGCTTCGGCGGCCTTTATACAGCGCTGCATCTTGAGAAGAAGCTTCATCGCCACTCTGATGTTGAACTCACGCTCGTCAATCGCGAGAACTTCTTTCTGTTCACGCCGATGTTGCATGAGGTAGCAGCGGGCGATCTGGATTTGACGCACATCGTCAATCCGGTGCGCAAGCTGTTGCGCCGCACACACTTCTTCAATGGCGACATCAAGAGCATCGATCTGAGGGAACGTCGCGTGATCGTTGCTCATGCCGATGACAATCACGATCACGAATTGTCGTATGACTATTTGGTACTCGCGCTTGGTTCGGTTACGAACTTCTACAATCTACCCGGCCTGGCCGAAAACGCACTGACAATGAAATCGCTGAGCGACGCGATTCGCTTGCGCAGCCGTCTGATCAAGAACCTCGAGGAAGCAGACTTTGAATGTGCCTGCGAAGATCGCTCGCGGCTCTTAACCGTGGTGGTCACGGGTGGCGGGTTTGCCGGCGTCGAAACGATAGCTTCTGTAAATGACTTTGTGCGCGAGGCGATTGAGTTCTATCCGAAGCTCTCCGAAAAAGAGCTACGAATTGTTTTGATCGAAGCGACGGATGTGATCTTGCCGGAACTGGGCCCACAACTCGGCGCGTATGCGCGCAAGAAACTTGCCCGTCGCGGCGTGAAGTTTCTCATGAATACGGCAGTTAAGAGTGTTTCGGCAGATGAAGTTAATCTGAGCGATGGGACTTCGCTTAGGACCAACATGCTGGTTTGGACGGCAGGGGTTTCTCCGAATCCTTTGCTCGACATGTTGGATTGTTCCAAGGAACGCGGTCGGTTGGTCACAAATGAATTTCTTGAAGTCACCGAGTATCCGGGAGTCTGGGCTCTCGGCGATTGCGCTGCCGTGCCCGATCCGGCCACGGGCAAATCTTGTCCGCCGACTGCGCAACACGCGATACGCCAGGGCAAGATCGCAGCACATAACATCCTTGCCGCGATACGCGGTAGCAGCCGGAAGCCCTTTGAGTTTAAGACCATCGGGGCGTTGGCTACGATCGGCAAACGCACTGGTGTGGCGCGCATTATGGGTTTGAACTTTTCGGGCTTCATTGCCTGGTGGATGTGGCGCACGATTTATTTGAGCAAACTGCCCAGGTTTGAAAAGAAAGTTAGAGTTGCACTCGACTGGACTCTCGACCTGTTGTTCTCAAAGGACCTGGTGCAGTTCATGGATGTGAGTATGCGAGTTGAGAGGCCAGCGTTGATCGAAGCTGCGGCCGATGATTCTGAAAGTCGCGCAGCATAGCTGCGTTCAGAAAGAAGTTAACAATGATTGAAATGGATCAGGAGAGTTGCCGCAATCTCGAAACGGCACTGTCGCGCGAATGGCTCGAGACGAACGGCATCGGCGGGTTTTCATCGTCGACCATCACGGGTTTGAACACACGCCGCTACCATGGCTTGCTAACTGCTGCGACAAAGCCGCCAGTTGGGCGACTAGTGTTGCTTTCGAAACTTGAGGAGACACTGATTATTGACGGCCGGCGCTACGAATTGTCAGCCAATCAGTATCCGGGCGTCGTTCATCCGGAGGGCTTCAAGTATCAAACCGGCTTCCGACTCGATCCGTTTCCGGTTTTCATCTACGAAGTCGAGGGCGTGCGTTTGGAAAAGCGCGTGTTCATGGTGCAGGGAGAGAACACGACAGTTGTGCAGTACGAAATCGACGCCCTTCCTGACGGCACAGAATTGAAGTTAGAGGTCCGTCCGCTGATCGCGTTTCGCGGTTATCACAGCACTACGCATGAAAATGGTGCGCTGAATTCAAACGTCGGAACTGAAGAAGGATTGACGACGGTCAAGCCATACAGCGACTTACCTGCGTTGCACCTTGCACACGATACGGCCCAGATCGATGTAAATGGGCTTTGGTATCGTAACTTTCAATACGCAGTCGAACAGGAGCGCGGTCTCGACTTCGCCGAAGATCTCTTCAGTCCATGCGCGTTTACTTTTGATCTGACCAAGAGTCCGAAGCTAAGCATTATCGCGTCAACGGAGCGCCGCGATGTCGGTAGGGCTGACACCTATCGCAAGGCAGAGACGGAACGCCGGGACTTATTAAGCGAGAAGTCCAAGGCTGATAAAGTAATAAGCACGCTTACCTCCGCCGCCGATCAATTCATCGTCGCGCGCGAACGTTGCAAGACTGTAATCGCCGGCTATCACTGGTTCGCTGATTGGGGTCGCGATACGATGATCGCCCTGCCGGGTTTGACATTGGCGACAGGCCATCCGGAAATTGCGAAGAGCATCCTGGCTGAGTTTGCTGCACACGTTGATCAGGGGATGCTACCGAACCGTTTTCCCGATGCGGGCGAGACTCCCGAATACAACACTGTCGATGCGACTCTTTGGTTCTTTGAAGCAGTGCGCTCGCTTTTGCAATACCTGAATGACTTCGAGTTCGTGCGCGCCAACCTCTATGCAGTGTTGACAGATATTATTGACTGGCACGTCAAAGGGACGCGTTATCAAATCCACGTCGATAGAGACGGGCTGCTTTACTCAGGGGAACCTGGTGTGCAACTCACGTGGATGGACGCGAAAGTCGGCGACTGGGTGGTCACGCCACGCACCGGTAAGGCTGTAGAGATTCAAGCCCTTTGGTACAACGCCTTGCGAGTAATGGAACACCTGGCAGAAAAGTTCGGCGATAAAGCAAAGCAAGCGCGGTACAAGACGATGGCGGCATCCGCGCGCAAGAGTTTCAATGAGCAGTTTTGGAATGAGGAGACTGGCTGTCTCTACGACGTCGTAAACGGCGACGAGCGCGATGCTTCGATCAGGCCGAATCAAGTGCTTGCTATCAGCCTGACGAATTCAATGTTGTCCAAAGATCGAGCCGCCAGCGTTATGCGGGTGATTGAGCGAGAGTTGCTCACGTCGCGGGGACTCCGAACGCTCTCCCCTCGAGATCCGAATTACATCGGTCGTTACGAAGGCGATTCGCGGAGTCGCGACGGCGCTTATCACCAGGGAACTGTCTGGCCGTGGTTGATGGGGCCTTTCATCACCGCTTACGTGAGAACGTTCAGTGCGAATGTGGGTCGCAAGTTCGCAATCGCATGGTTGTCAACTTTTCAGGATCATCTTAGCGAAGCTTGCCTGGGCCAGGTCTCGGAAATCTTCGATGGGGACGCCCCTCATGCACCGCGTGGTTGTGCGGCACAGGCATGGAGCGTTGCGGAACTCTTGCGCGCGGCAATCGAGAGTGTTTGCTCGACAACCGCAGTCAGTCAAGCCGCAAGCGGTTCCTAAGCAAACGAAAGTTCGACGTTAATTGTTCAGGGTAGACTGGCGATAGCCAAATCCTAACAACTATGAGTCACCACCAACGAACTCTTAGGGTCTTAGGATCTAACGGGCCGATACGTGGACAAAAATAACTGCACGCTACAGGTATGCGATGGTAAGGAGGGAAAAGACAGGACAACCCTTAAAATCTCTTGGTGGTGTGTTCGACTACTCAACGACCGAAACCGCTACGACCCTGGACATGACGGAAATCAACGTCAAGGTCACACTCCATCGAGCCCGACGGATTATTAGCCTATCCCGTGAATTCGACTCATTGAGAGCCACCTCGCATCCACGTCTGTAACCTTTCGAGTGCCTTCGACGTGTTATCGCTGTAAGAAGAATGAGGCGCCCGTGTTTCGGTCACTCATCAAACACGATTGGGAGGACGGCAAATGCTCAAGCGTTACGTTGTCTCGCTGATTATCCTGGCATGTTTCACCCAGTTCGCTGCAGCCACAATTAGCACTCAAGGTAATCGCAGGTTTGTGATGCGTATCCCTTTTGACTTTGTCGTCCCAGGCGGGCTCCTTCCCGCAGGCAACTACGCTGTCGAGCGAGTTGATCCAACAAAACCCAATGTCCTGATGTTCAAGAACATTGATAATGGGGTCGTTCGGCTCTTCATTACACAACGCGTGGAAAACCACGAGACGATCACTGCATCCTGTTTAATATTCCAACGCTGGAAAAGCGAGTATCAACTCTTTCAAGTTTGGGTAGTCGGAAATAAGGACGGGAACCAGGTGCCATCCTCAGGAAACAGCAGAGGTCACAAAGGAGGTCCTTCGAGCGTATTGCGGTTGGAGACCAGCTACCCGAAGCCTAAACTTGTCGCGAACAGGCGAGGGGTCTCGGTGGCCCTCCCGATCGAGTAGCAAAACTCAACAGCGTTATGACGATCTCGGCGCAGACTTACGATAACGACAAACGCTTTTTGTGGGGCCTCTGCTACCGCATGACGGGGAGTGCTGCGGACGCGGATGACATCGTGCAGGATACTTTCGTCAAAGCGTTGGAAAAGCCACCGAAGGACCTTGAAGCGCCATTGCGTCCGTGGCTCGTCAAAGTTGCTTTGAACCTGAGTCGCGACCAACTTAGACGGAGACGACGACGCGAATATTTTGGGCCATGGCTTCCGTCTCCCGTTCTGACTGAAGAAGATGGTCCATTTGCGGCGGGTGAACCAACTGCACCAGATATGTCACCGGGAGTTCGTTACGATTCACAAGAGAGCATATCTCTGGCGTTCCTGCTGGTATTGGAAGCTCTTACACCAGTACAACGAGCGGTACTTTTACTGCGCGATGTGTTCGACTACTCAACGACCGAAACCGCGACGACCCTGGACATGACGGAAATCAACGTCAAGGTCACTCTCCATCGAGCCCGACGGATTATTAGCGCATACGATAAAGATCGCGCCCTGACTTTGAATAAGGATCATGCGGAACTGCGCCGTACTCTGGAACAGTTTCTGTCATACCTCGCGAAAGGAGATGTGCAAGGACTTGAACAAATGCTGGCTAAAGATGTGGTTCTTGTGTCCGATGGTGGCGGCGAGATAAACGCGCTGGCTGCACCGATGTCCGGCCGACCCAAAGTGTTGCGTCTTATCACTAAACTCTACGAAGCATATCGTGACGTCACGCGTACTTCCCTTCACTTAATTAACGGTCAACCAGCAGTTGTGATCCAACGAAGTAAGGTTGAACCTGGTCACGCGTCGTTCTACACAATGCACTGCGAGCTGGATCAAACATCGCATATGCGCCGCCTTCGTTTCGTCTTTTCCCCGAGTAAGTTGTCAGCATTGCGGCAGAAAGTCCGCGTTTGAATACTTTCATGTTGAGCGTTAGAAATGTTGATAAGTCTGATGGCAGCTTCGGCAATCGTCGCATCTCTGGAGCGAATCCCCTGCGTTCGACTTCGAACACAATCGTTCTTCCGAAACTTCATTGTTACTGACATTTTCTATTTGTTAACAGGCTGGGTTGCCGGTGGGTCAGTCGCGCTAGCGCACCTCAAGCACGGTTCGGATCTTGCGGGTAAGGTCGCCTTAGTTCCACGCATAGCTGCGCTTTCGTTGCCTTTGTGGCTTCTGGTCATCATGGCCCTGCTCGCACTAGATATTGGCAATTATTTCGCACACTACTGTCTCCATCGCTTTGATCTGCTTTGGCAGTTTCACAAGATTCACCATTCGAGTCGCGAACTAGACTGGCTTGCAACTTTTCGTTCGCATATTGGCGAACAGATTCTTCGCCGGCTGCTCGCTCCGGTCTTACTGAATTTATTTGGTTTTCCGCTAAATGCCGTCGTAATTGCAGGGGCGATTTTCATCGCCTCGTCCATCCTCAACCACGCGAATGTCAGAGTGCACTCGCAATTACTTGAAATGGTCTTCATAACGCCTCGGCTACATCGAATTCATCATCTGAGCAACCTCCCACGAACAACCTCGGGACGCTTTTTACTTTCTGGGACAAGATGCGAGGGACCTTGGATCTGACTATGTACGAGCGGGAGTGTGAGCTCGGCAATGGCGAGCGAGACTATCCACAAGACTGGTTTCGCCAGTTTGTCAGGCCACTAAAAACGCAATCAGTTCAAATGAAATAGATTCTCCAACAGTCTAAACGCAAGCGCCGGTATCAAGATGCGATCATCTCAGCTTCGAAGAATACGAACGGTCAATTCCAACGACGGACCTCTGCTCGAAACCTAGAAACAGTCTCAGCAATTGGAAGGCCCCACTAAATCAAACTCCTAACGTTTTAGGACTTCAGGTGGCCAATACATGGCCAAAAATAACAGCACCCTGGGTATACGCGATGGTAAGGAATGGGAAGGAACGGTAAAACCCTCGCAATGCGGAGGTCAGCGGTTCGAGTCGACGTATCTCCAAAGTCATACCAGTCGCCGCCAACTTCCCGGCAAGGCAGGCACAGACCTGTCCTGGTGCTGGATTTTCAGGCAAGTAAATTCGTGACGATGATATTCGCGGTAGTAAATCCATCAGAACGAAAGATAACGTTTGCCAGCGCCGCTCATCTCCCTCCGGTTTTCGCGGAAGCGTCGGGAGCTCGGTTCTTGAACGCAGACGCATTCTCGAGCATGTCGCCAATCACAGCGCTACTGTTAGGCGATGTGGATAAATTCACTTCAGGATATCCAAAATCGGACGACGTATTGGGTCCTCTATTGACGGGTCTCTTTAGGCAGACACCAGAGGTCTTTGATCTCGCAGAGTCTTGTCAGCATCTCCTCGTATTCTTTAGTGATTGCTGCTCTTTCCACCGCGCCGAGAAACTGGACAGTATATCCGTGTGGGCCATGAAGTATTACAAAGGGATACCTGGTGCCTGGCCAGTGCCCATGCTGCGTCAGGTATCCGAATTCTTCAGCTGTCGGGTTTGACCCTCCAATGTCCTGATTGGAAAGATGTGGTGCGAAGTACATCACGTGAGGAATGCTCACGGTTACGGCGTCTTCATTGGCATCCGGATTCGTATAGGTCCGCAGGATCGGAGACAGCATATAGGAGATACCAGCTCGTTCCGGCGCCTTGTAGAAATGTTTCGTGTAGCGACGCTGGATGATCTCCTTCAGCTGTCGAGGAGGCGTTCCCTTCGCCTGCATACCCGCAGCATCCATGAAGACCCGCATTTGCGCCTTCGCGCCGGCTTCATCGAAGCCAATCGGATAGAGAATATCGTCCCGATATTCCCTCAACGGCCACGACCCTCTGAAGGTATCGTCGCCCGTTCGCGCGACGAGTGCGTGGAAACCATTTGTTCCCTTGCGGGCGACCTCGAAGCCCTTCGCCGGATTCAAGACATAGACGGTTGCCTTGTCCCTGAGGTGCGGCGGAAGGGCGCTCAGGGCTAACTGAATTTCCAAGTCTCGTGGTAATGGCTCGATTTTCTTCGCCACGTTAGAAGATTCCTGATTTGCAGGCGCCGATGTCACAAGAGGCGCTGAAACGTTAAGAAGAATGATTGCGACTATTGCCAGGATCAATCTTATTTGCATAGACCTCATGATCGTCATGACTCCCTTTCTTTCGATCTGCGAAATTCTGAAAGTAGCTTCGCTGCTCTTGCGTTGTGATAGAGCGGTTAATCATCGAGACTGCCCATGGTCAGATTAACGGTCGTTCCCGTCATCCCCCTTCAACCGCCTCCGTCCGGTTCATGGCACTTCTCGTTTTCTGACGCCCGACGGCTGCCTCAGAATCCAGTCGCATCTTCGTCATGCAGTCACTTTCTCTCGAACCGGTTGCAGGTTGCGAGTCGGGTGCGGGATGATGCCGAGGATGCGCTCGACGACCATGAGTTGCCCGCGATGATGCATCTCGTGCTCTTTGAAACCGAGGATCATCTCGAAGCGATTCTTCTTCCCACCACCCGGCTGCCCAACTTCCTCAGCCAGGAAGTCATTGGACAAAGTTTCGAGCCAGCCAAACCAGCTGTTCCCTTCGGCCCGCAGCAACTCGATGATCTCGGCCTTAGAGCGAGTCTTCTTCTCTTCCAGTTCACTACGCTCAATCAACTCGCTGAAGTCAAAGCCGTCGATCGTAGAGACCCGCTTCTCTTCGTGCAGCACGCGGCCGAGTTGAGAGAGGACTGCGATGTGCACCAGCGTCTCTGTGACCGATCGGCTGGCGGACGAAGCACGAAAACCGTAATCCTTCTCGGGAATGTCCTCTGCGATCTGGATGGTGTTTTTGCGCACTGTGCGCATACCTTCAATCAGCTGTTTCTGTCCGTATAGTTCCATACTTCCTCCTCGAATGTTTGAAAAATGCGACAACTACTTCATTGTCATTAAGGCTAGTCATCCAGGCTGCCCATGGTTAGGTTGACGGTCGTTCCTGTCATCCCGCTTGCCTTATCGGAAGCCATGAAGACAGCCATGTTTGCCATCTCCGCGAGCGTCATTAGCCGCCGCGTGTGGGTCTTGCTTGCGAGAAACTCCTGGAACTGTTCCCAGGTCAGTCCCGATACTTTGGCGCGAGCCTCGAAGGCTTCCTTGAGCGTATCCGTCTCCGGTATGGCCTGTGGTCGGAGACCGACCACGCGAATGCCCTGAGGCGCCAGCTCGACAGAGAGCACTCGAGTGAGTGCCTCCTCGGCAGCCATCGCCGGACCGTAGCCTCCCGACAATGGGAGACCCATCCGCGAGTGCTGTGTAGTGGCCGTCATGATCACCCCTGATTTATTGGCGGCCATCCGCCGGGCCGCGGCGCGTGCGATCAGGAAGTACGACGTCGCGTAGGTCGTGATCGGCAGGGAGAACTGCGCGACATCCAGCTCGACCAGAGGCACGCCCAGAATGTTCGTACCCGGGATCCCTACCGCGTTGAACGAGATATCGACGCGGCCCGCCTTACCGATCACGGACTCCAGATGCTTGTCGATGGCTTGTTCGTCGAGCGCGTCGACCTCCGCCGCTTCGGCGGATCCGCCGGCGGAAACGATCTCCTTAGCGACCACCTCGACCGGTGCCCGGTGGCGCCCGGTGAGAAAAACCTTAGCCCCTTCGCGCGCAAAGGCGCGTGCGACGGCGCTGCCGATCGCGCCTCCGGCTCCGTAGATCACAGCGTTCTTGTTCTGAAGCAGCATTGCACTTCTCCGTTCATATCGTGCGGCTTTGGATTTTCATCGCTTTCTAGTTCGATTACGCATCTCGTGCCAGGTAGGATACTTTTTAGGAGGAGATTTCGGTGCTTGGTGCTATTTTTTGGCATTGCGAGTGATTGCAAAAGGTAGAGACTCGTGCTTTTCGTTAACGTCGGTGAGGTTGAACGTTTCTATTGCGACGGTCGCGTATCCTCGCGCATCTCGGATGCGTATTAACTACGGATCATGGATTATCCATTGGACAAAGACGTGGGATCCTTCGAGGCGAAGTACCGCGCATTTCTAGGGACACTCACCCAACTTCGCCCACGGCTGCACCGTTATTGCGCGCGCATGACCGGATCGGTGATGGACGGCGAAGATGTCGTCCAGGAAGCTCTTTTTGAAGCCTACCGGAAATTGGATCAGTTTGACGATTCGCGGCCGCTTGGACCCTGGCTTTTCCGCATTGCACATAACCGTTGTATCGATTTTCTCCGCCGGCGCAACGTCCGCCAACAGGCCGAGGCAGAGGCTATTGCCGAGACTCTCGAATCCATAACGCCGGACGATCTTCCCGACGCGATGTTGGACCAGGCAGTCGAGCACCTGGTGATAACACTTCCGCCGAAGGAGCGCGCGTGCGTCCTTCTTAAAGACGTGTTTGATTACTCGCTCGAGGAAATTGCTGACCTTGTCGATTCCACGGTGGGGGGTGTCAAGGCGGCGTTAAGTAGAGGCCGAGGGAAACTGAAGACCACAACAGCGCCGACGAAATCTAAAACATTGAATCCGGAAGCGCTGCAACTGCTGCAACTCTATGTCGAACGATTCAATCGCCACGACTGGGACGGTCTCCGCGAGTTGATCAGCGCTGACGCCCGCCTCCGAGTTGCCGATGCATTCTCAGGGCGCCTGTCAGACTCACCCTATTTTGGCGTCTATGAGAACTGGCCCTGGGAACCGTGGAGGATGGCGGTTGGTGAAATCGATGGTGAACCGGCGCTGATCATTCTTCGGCGCGGCGTAGATGCATGGGAGCCGTATAGCGCGATTCGCCTTGGCATAGACAATCAACGTGTGACCACCATCTCTGACTACTGGCACGCTCCCTGGATTCTGGAGTCAGCGACCTTCACTATTCTTGATGAATAAATTACCTGTGTACATGGTTGACGCAGTATCATTTTGCGATTTTGAAATGCCAAATTGGCATTTCAAACGCTTGAGTAGCAATGGGGCCACTAAAATCCCAAATGGCCAATACGTGGCCAAAAAAAATAGCACGCGACTGGTAAGGGATGGTAAGGAATGGGACAGAATGTAAAAACCCTTGATTTTCTTCGGTGGCTGCAACTTTTGAAAAGGCAAATACTTAGCGTTTTGCCGGTTGTCTAATTCGCAATGCGGAGGCCAGGAGTTCGACCCTCCTCTGCTCCACCAATATCAAATTCTTCAACTAAATGTACAAGTGCGCGGGATCCAGCTCTTCGCGGATGATGCGCAGTTCTTCGCTCGTTGGTTCGGCAGTCGTCTCAAGGGCCGCCGAAACGCGAACATCCCAGCCAATATTGTTTCGTACTTGTTCCAGTGTGCAACCCGGGTGGAGTGACGTAAGGATCATCTCACCGTCCGTGAATTCGTAACACCCGAGATCGGTGATGACCATTGCCGGTCCACCTCCGGTTGAATCCAGGCGCCGCCGTGTGTCTGGCCCATCAATGAATCCCGGGGACGTGATGAAGTCTACTCTTTCAGGAAAGCCACGCCTGGTCTGGGGCGCGATGACGAGGACTCGCTCGGCCAGGATCGCGATCTCGCAAGCGCCGCCGCTACCTGGCAGCCGAATCGCAGGCCGCGCGTAATCCCCGACAACAGTAGTGTTGAGATTGCCAAAGCGGTCTATTTGCGCACCCTGTAAAAATCCGACGTCAATGAGCCCGCCCTGCAGGTAGTAAGCGAAGATATCGAACATTGAACAGACGCTAAGCGAGTTTGTGACGAGCGACGGGTCGCCAATGGAAATCGGCAATCGTTCCGGAGCGGCCCCGACCGCGCCCGACTCGTAGATGAGGACGAGACTGGGCGCGTGCAGGCGGCGCGCCAGGTTACACGCCAGGTTGGGCAGACCGATTCCGACAAAGGCCACCTCGCCGTCGCGCAACTGCCGCGCTGCCTGGCAAACCATGAGTTCGTTCGCTGTATAGTTCATCTTACCCGGGTCAGTAGCCATAGTTGACGGCCGTACTCAAATGAGTACGCGCTTTCAAGTCAGTGAGGGACGCTCCCATGCGTTCGACATAGTCAGCGCGATCTCGCACGCCGAAGACCCATTCGTCCAGATAGGAATCGAATCGCGCCACATCTTTTGAGATCTCTCGCCAGCGGAGATAAAAGGCGTTGTCGCGGTCGTAGTAACCTTGCGCATAAGACGGATGGCAGCCGAAAGGTTCACACACCACGGCGTCCACGATTAAACCTGGAATCAAAGTTCGGTTTGGGTCGGAGCGAATGACAGTCTCCGGAACAATCTCTTCCGCGACCACGACAGTATGGCGTGAGGCGAACGCCGCTTCCTTCTGCACTCCAAGCAAGCCCCAGACTTGTGCGTTTCCGTTTTCGTCAGCGCGCTGCGCGTGAATGATCGCGGTATCAGGGTTCAACGCCGGCACCGCTGCCAGCTTTTCTCCGGTGAAGGGACAGGCGACCGTCTTAATCTGTGGATTGACGCGCGGAAGGTCGCTTCCCATATAGTTGCGCAGCGGGTAAAAGGGAAGCTTGGCCGCCCCCGCCGTCAGACGCGCGACCATACCGTAATGCGAGTATTCTTCGAGCTCCAGCTGATGAGGGATGCCCTCTTCGACGGCTCTGCGGAACGCATAGAGTGGACCGGCACCGGGATTTCCGGCCCAGCTAAAGACCAGTTTTCCCACGCAGCCCGCTCCGATCAATTGATCGTAGATCAGATCGGGGGTGAGACGACAGAGTGTCAAACCGCGCCGGCGTTGTCGGATGATCTCGTGCGCTGCCGCAAAGCAGATGAGGTGGGTGAAGCCTTCGATAACGATTGTGTCGCCATCGTGCACGAAACGACTGATAGCCTCTTCCATCCTTATTAGTTTCGTTGCCATTTTAGTTTGTCCGCTGCCAACCGCCTCAAGCTTAGAGAGCCACTCACCAACAAATCAAACCTCTCAACTCTAACACCTCTCAGGTCAGGAAGGTGGACCCTGTCCCCGCTCTCACAGTGAACCTACTATCTTCCAATTTGGTTTGCAGGTTTGAGGTTTTCCAAGTTGAGGCGGAGACAGGGTCCACCTTCCTGACCTGCAAATCTGCGGAGCTCGAGCTGTCCCTAGGCGCTGTGAGTTATCTAACCTGTAGTCCGGCCTCCAAGGCAGCGGCGGCCCGGTTCAAAGCGCGGGCGAGGCGTTCGACTTCAACCCGCGCGCGACTGCTATCCCCGGCCTCGATGGCCTCGGTCAGCGCCGGCAGAACGAGCGG
>Ga0070706_100001867_pt1 | contig 21757 bp, 26 predicted proteins | sample KBSK5501metaG_FD_65476 | JGI IMG/M metagenome (GOLD analysis project Ga0070706, IMG submission 65476) | Corn, switchgrass and miscanthus rhizosphere microbial communities from Kellogg Biological Station, Michigan, USA - KBS K5-50-1 metaG | ecosystem: Host-associated > Plants > Roots >... | reverse complement strand
GGGTCAACGTCTCTGTGGAGGGACCATTGACCAAAGCGACTCCTGTCACCCAGGCCGAGGGGACCGAGTGGTTTGGCGTCACTTTTCAGCCTGGCACCTTTCTGCCCTCTGTGTCCATCAGAAATCTCCTGGATGAGCGGGCCATTTTGCCTCTCGCCGCGAAAACATCCTTCGAGCTTGCCGGCTCGAGCTTCCAATTTCCTGACTATGAAAATGTCGAGACGTTTGTCGAGAGGTTGGTGCGCGAGGATGTGCTGGTTTCTGATCCAGTCGTGAAGGCGGTCTTAGCCGGCCAACCCCCGGAGATGTCGTTGCGCACGGTGAGGCGTCGTTTCTTGTTGGCAACCGGGTTAACGTACAAAGCGATTGAGCAGATCGAACGCGCGAAGCAGGCTGCGGATCTCCTGGAGCAGGGCGTTTCGCTCCCTGATACGGCGTATCAGGCTGGCTATGCCGATCAGTCGCATATGACCAGATCACTCAAGCATTTCATCGGGCACACGCCTGCTCAAATCGCTCAGATAAGGAAGCCGAAATAGCTGTCCATTTTGTTCAAGACAAGATCCTTTTGCTGGGGTATCATAGAACCGTTGAAGGTTCCCAATCATCTCAATAAAAGGAGTATACTATGAGGAAAGTCATTTCATTTATGCATGTCTCTCTCGATGGCTTCACGACCGGACCAAACGGAGAATTGGAGTGGGCTATCGTGGACGAAGAACTGAACCCCTATGTCGACGCTCTCTTCAGGAACGTGGACACGGCTCTCTATGGACGAGTCACCTATCTGGGAATGCAGAGTTATTGGCCAACAGTGCTCACAGACCCAGAGGCCTCGCCACGCGACCTCGCACACGCTCGCTGGGTCGAGAATGTCTCCAAAATCGTGTTTTCAACAACGCTCTCTCGTGCGGAATGGAAGAATTCACGGCTAGTGAAAGACCAGATTGCGGAAGAAATCGCATCACTCAAACGACAGCCTGGCCTCGACCTCATGATCTTCGGTAGTCCCAGATTGACCCATACGTTTATACATCTGGGCTTGATTGATGAATATCGTCTTTTTCTCAATCCGATTGTCTTAGGTGGTGGAATCCCGCTCTTTCAAGACATCAAGAACCCGACGAAGCTGAAGCTGCTCGAAGCAAAGACGTTCCAGGCAGGGGTGGTTGGACTTCACTACCAGGCAGTCAGGCCATAACCGAAGCTCATCGCTCACACCAAGAGGTCACACTCCGACTTTTTTACGCGAAATCTTGGCCCCCAGCATTGATCTTATTCGCCCTCAGGAGGAGTAGGAGAGCCATATGGTCTAAGTGGGGGTTCCGCGTTAAATTCGCTGTACCGGATCTTTGCATCTATTGCCCCATTGTTGCGCATAATGGCGAGAGCATCATCATATCCACTGGTTGCTTTCACCGTCACGATAGTACGGCCCTTTTCCAACTCGCGCTGGTAGTGGTGAGCCTCCTCTTCCGGCACGCCTATGTTTACCAAAGTGCCGATGAGACTGCCAGCCAAAGCGCCAATGCCAGCAGCGCCAAATGTTGCCAGCAGAATACCGCCTGCGATAGCGGGGCCGAATCCTGGAATGAGGAGTGCTGCTGCCGCGCCTAACACGCCGCCAAGCACGCCTCCTTCGACAGCGCCAGTTGCAGCACTCGACAGTGAAGCATCTTCTGACCCGGTTGCACTGGCGCGTGCCAGAAAGCCAATCTCATTTTCACTATAACCAGCACTTTTGAGTTCATCTATAGCATGCCTCGCCTGTTCAGAGTCATGAAAGACGCCGACCGCGATGGAATCCTGTGTCATTGCCATGTGTTTTCTCCTCCGTAGCATTTTTCAGTACTAATAGATGGACGTCCGGATAGTAGAAAAAGTTGCGTTTTGTACCCGGGGAAAAGCGCGTGTACCCACTATAATTTGAGTTCACTCGATTCATCTGGTTGGGTCAAAATGCTCGCCTGACCGTCTTTCACCACGACAAAGCATTTTCCTGTGGTAGGCGTTTCTTTCCCTTGTACCCTCACATCGAACCCCTGCGTTTTGCCATCGTTAAACATCTCAGAAATAGTTACAAAGTCATCCATCTGCATTCCAAGATAGGAGATGGCACACTCTTTCACCTTCACTAAAACCTGGTCGTCCATCGCATGATCCTTTCTCTGCATTCTCGTCGATCTCCTTCGTACGAGAAGATCCATGCTCTTTTCTCAAGGAGGCCACCCTCTGTCAAGATTCCTTGCTTCCAAAAGCTCATCCTTTCATGAGGTATCCCGCTGCCGGAACCGTTCAACCTGTATTGGATTACCAGGTTCCGACTCTTCTAAAGAGTCCAGGATAATCCAAAACCAGCCCATCCCGATCGACAGGAAGCTCAGCAGTAAACCTGCTGATCCCGTCTTTAAGGCTCTCATAAAGGTATCGCCCCCCAGAAATGGTGACCTCCAAACAGGTATAGCGCTGTTGGGTGGCTTCAATATGCATCTGCGGTATCGCAATGTACGTCATGCTGAGTGTTGCAGAGGAGCCTGGCTGGAGTGCGAGTCGCCGGATCGGCAGTGTATTGGTGAAAGGTGTAGCCGAGATATCTACATCCAGGCATCCATTGAGTGAAAGGATCGCCTCTCCGTCCTCTGTTGTCCAGGACCCTCCTCCATCTGTGAAGAGATGGAGGGATGGAGAGGCGCCACCTGGGATACTGAGATGAACAGCGCGAAGCCTCCATTGCAGGTCACAGTGGATTGTATAGTGGACGCGAAATGGCACCTGCTCCTCCACACCAAGAATCAAGCCGTCTGCAAGCACACCCTCCTGTTGTTCGAGCAGATGCAGATGTTCAAGCCCAGGTCCCGTCCAGGGAGACCACATTACCTGTCGTTCCATAGCCAGGTCCTCAATTCCTGAAACAAACATCGTTCTTGCTCTATTCTACCCGGTAACTTCACTCTTGACAAATCTGCATTTATCTGTTAAAATAACAGTGTTATCTAAAGGAGCAATGTAATGAAGAAAAGCACAACGGAAACTCAGGCTGTACGTTTGCGCAAAGCGATTCGCCACCGGCAGGCACAGGAGAAACAAGAACTACGTCAGGCCATCCTGACAGCAGCAGGCGAATTGTTCCTTGAGCAGGGCTATGAGCGTTTCTCGTTGCGCAAGGTGGCTGAGCGCATTGGTTACTCTCCGACGACCATCTATCTCTACTTTCGCGATAAGGACGACTTACTCTTTACAGTAGTCGATGAGGGGTTTGAGCGGTTCGGCCAGCAGCTTGCAGCGGCGGCAGCCAGTACGGAGGATCCCTGGGAGCGGCTCATCGCACTCGGTCGGGCCTATGTGGCCTTTGGTTTGCAGAACCCGGTGTACTATCAGCTCATGTTTATGCAACGGACGGATTTCTTAACGCGAATTCAGGCGGGTGAGAGCCAGCCGCGTATTGCTAGCTTTCGGGTGCTTCAGCAGACTGTGCAACAGGCAATCGATGCAGGAGTCCTGCGACCAGGTAATGCGGAGAGCTATAGAGATGTCTTCTGGGCCCTGGTCCATGGAATGGTCTCCCTGGCGATTAGCATGCCGGCATTCTATGGAACCCGTCTACAGCAAACGATGGAGACCGCCTGGCAGATGGAATGTGAGGGATTGTGCCGCCAGTGACGTTCTGTATCGCGCTTAACATAACGACGTTATTCAAATTGTATCTGTTTTATATGTGATCCTGAAGGAGGTACTCCCTATGAACACAACACTGGTGCTGTCATCTAATACCTTAAACATTGCAGGGATTCTCCTGCTGACGATTGTTGCTATCGAATATGGTGGGTGGTTCATGCTGCGCGTCGTGCGGGGTCGCCAGCCCGCGACGACCTTTCAACAGGCGTTCTTCCGTGCCGGCCACGCACATGCGGGCGTGCTGGTGATCCTGGCCCTGGTGGGCCTGATTCTGGCAGATGCCGCGCATATGAGTGGCGTGCTCGCTTTCTTTGCACGCAACGGAATCTGGGCTGCGGCCATCCTCATGCCCGCCGGATTCTTCTTTGCCGCGGCTGGGAAAGGCGTCACCACGCCCAATCGCTTCATCGTGCTGCTCTATGTGGGCATTGCGTCGCTCGCTCTCGGAGTGGTGTCGCTGGGCATCGGTCTGCTGACGGCGTAGTAGAGAAGAAAAGGAGTAGAACTCTATGACTAGTCACGCACATGACCTCCCCCAAACGATCATTCTCACGGGAGGGACCTCGGGGTTGGGGTATGCGTATGCACACACGCTCGCCGCATCTCATCCCGACCGGTACGTCGTCCTTGCCAGCCGCAACCAACAGGAAGCCATGCAGGCGGTCAACACCTTGCAGCACAAAACCGGCAACCAGCACATCGAGTGGATGCCCCTGAATCTGGCATCCCTGGCCTCCGTGCGCTCGTTTGCCAGGGAGGTGGCCGCCCGAGACCTGCCTCCCTGGCATGCGGTCATCTGTAATGCGGGTCTGCAAGTCGTGTCGGGCACGACCTACACGCAGGATGGCTTCGAGACGACCTTTGGCGTCAATTGTCTCGGGCATTTTTTGCTGGTGAACCTGCTGCTGCGCCAGCTGGTCGCCCCGGCACGCATCGTGTTGGTGAGCAGCGATGCTCACGATCCCGAGTATCAAAGCTCTCTCCACCGCTTCGTGGGCCGCAACCCGCCACGCTACCGCGATGCGCGAGCCTTAGCCTGGCCGGAACAATATCCTGATGCCCAGGAGAGCAACGAGACTCCTCAGAAGGTGGGCATGCGCCGCTACAGCACCTCCAAGCTGTGCGACGTCTTCTACGCCTACGAACTGGCTCGTCGCCTTCAGGCACAAGGATACAGCACGCCCGAGCATCCCATCACCGTCAATGCCTTTAATCCAGGACCCACACCCGGCACCGGGCTGGCGCGCGATGCTAGCACCTTCGAGCGTTTCGGCTGGAACATGTTGTTACCACTGATGCGTCCCCTGTTTCCAGATTTCTCCAGTCCAGAAGGCGCTGCAAAAGGGCTGGCTCATCTGGTGCTCGATCCTGCCCTGGAAAATACCACAGGAAAATACTTTGAAAGGATGAACGAGCGAGCCTCGTCCCAGGAGTCCTACGATCAACACAAAGCGGCGGAACTCTGGGATGCCAGTGCCGAATTGGTGCAGCTGCAGCCCAGCGAGACCATCTTGCGAGTGGGTCGCATCCTGGATGAAGCGAATTCTTAGTTCCAAAGAGTGAGCTCCCAGGTACCTGGAAAAACTGGACGGGATGTATCAGGTTTCGCTGGTCGCCGAAAGGCAGACCTCCCAAGCAGAGGAAGAAGAGCATGCTCTCCTCTGAGAGAACAGATTGTCCTTTGATTGAAGTGGCTACAGTAGAAGCAAGGTGAAAAGATGCAAACAATCGAACTGTCAGCGGGAATCATCGAGTACGAGGATACGGGCGGCAGCGGCCCGGTCATCGTTCTCCTGCACGGGTTTGTGACGGATGGCTCTCTGTGGCGCCACGTCGTGCGCGAGCTGCGCGCCGACTACCGCTGTATCGTACCGACGCTGCCCCTGGGCAGCCACCGGCGGCCGATGCAAGAGGACGCTGATCTCTCGCCACACGGCATCGCAAAGCTTCAGGCCGTGTTTCTGGAAGCCTTGGACCTGCGCGAGGTGACCCTGGTGGGAAACGACTCGGGCGTTTTTCTGATCACTGCTGGCTTGTATCCTGAGCGCATCGCGCGACTGGTGATCACACCCTGCGAGGCCTTTGAGAACTTCCCTCCCGGTCTGCCTGGACGAACCGCTGAGGTCGGCATCAAGATGCCGGGAGGAGCCTTTCTCATGGCACAACTCTTGCGCATGCACGCCCTGCGCCGCCTGCCGTTCACCTTTGGGTGGATGGCGAAGCGACCGGTTCCCAACGAGATTATCGACGCCTGGTTGCGTCCCTTGCAGACTCAGCGGGGGGTGCGCCGCGATCTTGCCAAGTTCGTGCAGACCTTCGACAAGGGGGACATGCTCGCCGCAGCTGAGCGCTTACGCCACTTTGACCGTCCGGCGCTCGTGGTCTGGGCTCCGGAGGGCCGCGTCAATCCCCGAGAGCACGGGCGGCGGTTTGCTGAGTTGCTCCCACATGGGCGGTTGATCGAGATCGCCGACAGCTATACGCTCATCCCCGAAGACCAACCAGGCGCGTTGGCTCGCGCCATCCGTCAGTTCGTCCGGGACACGCCTCGCATACGGGTGTAAGCATCACTACTATGCACTTGCTACAACCCTTCGTACTTTGAAACGTAGAGAAGGAAAGTAGTGCAGTCAACCCGTGAAAGCGAGAAAGATAGAACTGATGCAAACATCAAGCTACAAAGAGCAACTCCATGCTCCTTTCGAGTGGTATCGCACGATGCGTGCCACGCAGCCTGTCTTCAAGCACCCCGAATGGGGCGGCTGGCAGGTCTTTCGCTACGCCGACGTGTCGCGCGTGCTGAACGAGTACGCGACCTTCTCGTCTGACAGCCAGCGCATGGCGCAAGCTGAGGGCTCACAGGGCGGGGCCGACCCGATCGGCTCCAGCATCCTGCAGATGGACCCACCGCGCCATCGCCAACTACGCAACATTGTCACACAAGCCTTCACGCCGCGTATGGTGGCGCAACTGGAGCCGCGCATCACAGCCATAACCAACGAACTGCTGGACCACGTTCTCGCCTCCGGTGAGATGGAAGTAGTGCGCGACCTGGCTTATCCCCTACCCGTGACCGTCATTGCCGAACTGCTGGGCATCCCTTCCGAACTGCGTGAGGATTTCAAACGTTGGTCGGATGCCATCGTTGCCGGCGAAGAGAGCATGACGGAAGAGGAGCGTAAGGCGCTCTTCCAGGAGATCCAGGGCATGTATGGCTACTTCACACAGGTGCTTGAGGAGCGCCGCCAGCATCCACAGAACGACCTGGTCAGCGCACTGCTGGCGGCTTCAGTCGATGGGCAGCGCTTGAGTACCATGGAGCTACTCGGCTTCTGCGGCCTGTTGCTGGTGGCAGGCAACGAGACAACGACCAACCTGCTCGGCAACATGATCATCTGCTTCGACGAAAATCCCAGCGTGGTGGAGCGCTTGCGCAAAAATCGCGAGCTGGTTCCCGGAGCTATCGAGGAGACCTTACGTTATTACTCCCCGGTAAAGGCGATGCCGCGCATGACGACAACCGAGACAACGATCGGCGACCAACGCATCGGACCAAATCAATTTATCGTAGCCTGGATCGGTTCTGCGAATCGCGACGAGGCCGCGTTCCTCGATGCTGATCGCTTCGACATTGAGCGCGAGCCAAATCGCCACATCGCCTTTGGGCGAGGTATCCATTTCTGCCTGGGCGCTCCCCTGGCCCGCCTGGAGGCAAAAGTCACCCTCAATGCCATGCTCGACCGCCTGCCCGGCCGCTGGCAGTTGGCCGATATGCCGCTGGAACTGATCAAGAGCTTTATCGTCTTCGGCGCAAAGCAGCTGCCCATGACGTGGGACGCATAAGGCCTCTGGTAATATGCCAGCATGCTTGTCCTGATGCTCACACTCTCACGACGGTAATACGCCGATCTGGCACAGGATGCCAGACGAAATACGAAGCATCGGCTCCAATTTAGTCGTTGCTTTGTATTTGTCCTCGAATTTCGCCTCCGGGGAAGTTGGTCGTGTGCACGTTCACATAGGTATTGCCGCTCTCTATGGCACGCACAGCCCCAGCAAAATCCCCTGCTGCAAGACCCTGGGTTGTGATGGCTAGTATGTCAGCCGCTGTAATTGTCCCACTCACCGTCCCTCCATTTGGTGGGCAAGCTGGTTTACCACCGCCACCACACAGGAAGGCAAAGATTGCGCTATTTACCCCGCGTTGAGCGAAGTGAATGTGAGAAAATAGCGCCGGACTGGACAGTCCAGAATAGGTCAATGTGTACGAGATTGAACTTGAACTGCTGTTGATTGTCGCCGTGAATGTCCCTTTCCCATTAGACAGTATAGAGGGAACCTGTTGAAACCCATTGAGTCCGGCTCTCAAATCCTCATGCGAACTCCCATTGGAACTCCCATTCGACGCATGTGTTGCCTGGCGAGCACTCAATGCGAAGGTCGAGAAGACTAGACCACCGAGAAGGAGTAGGCTAACTGAAGCCACCGTGAGAAACGTGATATACCGCTTTAAGAAAATCATAGAACACACCTCCTGAAAAGTATATAGGCATAGTGTGAGAGAAAGACACCAATTTGAGAAGAGCAAACGGGTTATGATCTGGTTAAGATGGGGTTGTGATTTTACTCGGTACGTTTCGGCCTCTCTACCCTTTCGGGAGTACACTCTGAGGCGGAGGAACAACCGTTTCTTCCGTTTCCACCACCACAACTTTCTCTACTGGCGTATTGAACTTGTTTGTAAGCAGGCAGGCTCACCTTGCAATGAAACAGCCAAAACCTCAACAAGTTCATGCGTTTTGACAGATTAATCCCGCCACCCGTAGGGGCCGATTTATCGCGCCCATCGCCGATTCATCGGCCCTTACAGCTGTTCTGATACCCCGATTAACGAGTTGAAAGCATCAACTCGCCTCCTCCACATCCCACCCCCACTGCTCTTGCTGTTCCTCCAACAACGCCTCCAACTGCTGTGCCTTCACTTCACGACTCGTACGTGGAGGCAACACAGGCAACGACAGTACGAGATCAAAATCGTCATCCGCGGCAATACGATTAAAGCGTTCAAAATCGCAACCCAGGCAACGATGTATAATAACATGCTCCTCGTTCGGACGCTGGAAACAACCGATAGGCTCCATCCTGCAACCGCAAGTACTCATCCTGTCTCCGAGCTTCCTGTCATCGACATGAAGCGAATAGAGGCAAAAAGGGCAGTGGTTACGATGACGCCCTCCGCTATGAGGCGGGCATACAAAACGACGGCAGTGTTTGCACTTAAAAACCTCTTCCGTTGATTGTTTAGAACGGGGCTTGCGACGATAGTCTGAGCGATAATCATCATCCTCTTCACTATAGTCTAAATCGTCACAAAAGCCTATCTTCTCATCCAAACGCAGAAGCTTCTTGCGTGATGTTCTCATCGGTACACCTTCTTTTTATCTTCGTTCTGTTAGTCGTACGGTAGTCTTCTCCGACCGCATATGCAGCGCGGGAGAAGCAATAAACAAGCACCGATGCTGAACGTATCGCTGTGTTACACATAAAAACCTCTACTCTTTCTATGATCTCAGAGGTCACACCATAGGTGCGGACTTCATGGGTGCAGGGGACGAAGTCCCCTGCCGGGGCATGGGGTGTCCCCGCTCATTTCCCCCTCCTCGCCGCCGCAGGCGGCAAGAAAAGCGCTTAAGTCCGCATTAATGGGAAAGGCCACTTTAGCGGCCTATAGAAAATTGGGCACACTGGTGCCGGGAATCTGCCAAAAATCTAAAGCAAAAAGGGATTGGTCGTAATCGACATGTTGGAGGAGCGCTAGAGGATTGCTACTATTGAGGGAATAGTGATGAACTCGCTAAAGCAAGTAAAAACATACCCTGAGAACTACTCAGTGTTCAGGTACCATAATCATTGATTGTAAGAGTAGTAAATTAGCAGCCCTTCGCGCTCATTGCTGAGAGGACTTGCATTAAAAAGTTACCCTTCTAGGAATATTACAATATTGCAGAACTAATTCGAGTATAGTCATCATTTCGCTAAAAGTCAAGGAAAATTTGTGCTATTTGGCCTGGTTAAGTGCCTACGATTTGTACACAAACGACGATTCAAGAACATACATAGCAGCTCTAAAAGGGGCGCTAGTATAAGACTTTGCTGGCTAATGACTTTGGGAATGAAAGAGGGCGGGCGAGCAAGGCGACCACAAGGGTGCGCCCCTACTATGCCTACGAAACGCCTTGCCAGGCTCGTCCATAGTAGGGGCGTTGGCTTGTCCTCGCCCTGTGGTGGGACCAGGATGTGGCGGCTTAATTTTCAGACCGAATCGATCTTCCCGAAAAGGCCATGTGCTTCACCATTAATACCGGCAGTGAAGAAGAGCTCGTTGGTTGCGCCAGCGGCTGCTCCATTACCGAACTGCAAAGACCACAGGCCATCGTTCTGTATTGGGACGCCTCCGCTATTTTCAAGTGAGCCAAGGGCAGCGCCTGTATTCAGATCGAAGGCATTAATGTGACCATCGCCAAAGTTACCGACCAGCAAGTCATTGCTGAGTGGGCCAAAGTTCGCAGGTGCCAGGGCCAGGCCCCAGGGAGAGTTGAGGCTACCACGTGCAATGAGGCGACTAATCAAATTCCCATTGGTGTCGAACTCATCGACAAACCCATGACCGGCACCCGCTACATCGTCGTGCTTGGCTGGATCCTGCTTCGCAAATGTAACGTAGAGATTGCCTCCGATGTTCTGGATGCCGAAAGGTGCATAACTTTGCGGAAGACCGTGATCGGTGAAGGAGCGTACGAGATTAAAATTCGAGTCGAACATCTCGATAGTTCCGAAGCGGAAATTGGTGGCAAATAGGAACGTTCCAGTGGCATTGCTGCCAATAGCCAATCCTTTGTAGACCGCGCCCTTACCTACGTTCGAGCGATCTACTGCCAGGATGGCATGGGTCGGGTCGACACCAGGGTTCCAGCCGGATATCGTGCCATCTTCGGTATCAAACATGAAAATGCTTGGGCCAGACTTGCCGTTTGCACTGACAACAAAATCACCTGGATTCGTGGTCAACACGGTGTTGAAGATAACGCCAGTCGGTGCTGCCGTAGTTCCAGCAGGACTGCCTGCAGGAGCTGGGATTGTGACCGTCAGTGGGACTTTCACGGCTGGCACGCTCTGGGTGTTGTACAGTGTGGACACACCTGCTCCATTGTCCGAAACCCACCAGGGGCTAGTGGTGCTATGCACCAATCCCCAGGGATTTACCAGGTCCCCATCGGTAATTTGGGGGGGGGCACCAACGATGTCGGAAACCAGGTTTGTCTGCACGTAGAAGGTGGATTGGGCGAACGCGGCAACTGGCAATGCCAGAAGCAAGAGCATAGGAAGAACGATCACAGAAGCGAGAAGTCGTAGTCGTCCAGGAATGAACCGCGCATGCATAAATGTACCTCCTTTTGTCTTTTGAAGAACGCTGAGTTGTTTGAGAGAGTTACAGAGTTAAAATAGCGCCGCTAGCATAGCGACACGTTCCCGAAGCATTTTCGGGATCCCATATAGAAGTACGCAAGAAGGTTACACATATTCACTTGACATTTATCGGCGGGTCAGGTACTATATTTTCATAATGAAATTATATTGTACAGGAGAAATCAACATACTCTTGTCAAAGGTAGAGCATGAAGGAGCACATGGAACGCGCATCATTTCCTGATCGCCAACAGATGACGACGACCTTGCTCAGATTCGTCTTCTTTCTGGGTGGCCTGGTCAACGAAAAACAGTGGCACTTTGAGCAGGAGATGGAAGGATGCCACCCGGAGGATGTGCGAGTGCTCTTCCTCTGGATGGAACCGCGTGGCGCATTGATGGTCAAAGAAATTGCTCAGGAGCTTCAAGGTGTGAACTTGAGTACGCTCACCCGCATGCTCGATCGGCTGGAGCAGCAGGGCTATATCAAGCGAATGCTCAATCCACAAGACCGGCGGAGCTTCAAGGTAGCGCCAACCGAGCAAGGGCAGCAAGCCGTCGAAGGCTTTTTGCAGCAGTGGCGCGAAGTAATACAGGGAGTCCTGGAGATCCTGACACCCACGGAGCAACTGGTGCTGGTCGAGCTTCTGAACAAGCTCCAGAAGAACTGGCCATCCGAGTAAACTACTACAATGTCTTCCATCAGCAAGACATTGCTTATGCAGTAAGGAGGAATTTTTTTTGTCTTGAAAGCTATTTCATTTTGACAATATTTCAGAAAGAAATTAGAAAACACAAAAATAGCAAAAGTTGGAGGTACAAAATGCCACAGAAAACGGCAAAACTGAGTATGTTCTCTCTCATTCTGTACAACTTGACGGGAGGACGAATTCAGATGAACAGCGCACAGGATCCTGTTGGTCTTCTGGCGCTCACAACAACAGGACGAAAATCTGGACAACCCCGCACAGTGTCACTGGTCTATATCAAAAGCGGTTCCTCGTATGTAGTAGCCGCATCCAACGCCGGCCGGGACAAGCATCCCGCCTGGTACTTTAACCTGCGGAGTAATCCACAGGTCACGGTAAGGATAAAAAACCAGCAGTTCAAAGCGGTCACAGCGACGGTAGATCCAGAGCAAAGAAAACAGCTCTGGGAGCAACTGGTAAAAGCATCGCCTATGTTTGCGCGCTATCCGAAACTTACTCGTCGGGAGATTCCTATGGTGCTCTTACACCCGCTAGAGTCATACGGAGAACAAGCAGCAGGATGATTACTACACACCTTTCGTACAAGGATTGAGTCTGAGAAACGCTTGCGAGAACCGACTACATCTGTCTCTGGTTGCGATAATGCTCTACAAGGCTCGCTTTCTGATGCCCTAAGGTGCACAGACAATTTTTGCAGAGACCTGTAGCTAGGCGAAGCGACGGCCAGTCTTGTAGGAGCCGATTTATCGTGCTCACCGCCGATTTATCGGCCCCAGGTGCATTTTCCGCTTTCCAGATGAAAGAGTGAAAAAGCTTCGTGCAAAAATCATACGCACACCAGATGTCCTGTGGAGAATTGTATTTCCCGCTCAAATAGTTTATGCTCATTGAGTGAGAGGAAATAGACCATGGAGAATCACGACATACGCGCAGTTCTGGACCGGCACTGGGCGGCCTCCGCGTCAGGCGACCAGGACACCGAATACGAAATCTACCACGACGACGCCATGATCGACTATCCTCAGTTGGGCACATGATTCTTACTCAATCGTTCTATGCGCAAGAAACGATTCTCGTCGCAAAACAACTACTGGGGTGTTATCTTGTGCATCTTGAAGGTGAGGAAACTACTCTCGGACGAATCGTCGAAACGGAGGCCTACCTCTGGAATGATCCTGCCGCTCATGCATTTGTTGGAAAAACCAAAAGAAATAGCGTGCTCTTTGGCCCGGTGGCGCACGCGTATGTGTATTTCATTTACGGCATGCATTACTGTGTCAATGCAGTTGCCGGACAAGAGGGAAAGGGCGAAGCGGTCTTGATACGAGCGCTGGAACCGATCCAGGGCATTCCTGTAATGCAAAAAAGGCGTCATACGCAACAGCTTCCTCTCTTATGTAATGGTCCAGCCAGGCTGACAAAAGCGCTTGCCATTACGCTGGCGTTGAATGGAGTCCCCCTGTTTGATGGACCCTTACAAATCTGGTCTCCTGAGAGTCTTCCCCCTGCTTCTCTCAGTGAATCTGCTGAAATTGTTGCGACGACCCGCATTGGTATAAGTAAAGCGAAAGAACTGCCTTTGCGGTTTTATTTAAAAGGGAGTAGCTCTCTTTCGCGAAAGGAATGACTGGCCCTCTCTGCTGACAGAACAGGCAGGCTTGACAACAGAGAACACACCGTGTATTATATAGGTGTAGATACATCTATTAGTCAGGGAGGAAGGCGATGAGCGACCAGTTAGATACCAGCGCAGCACGACGTTGCGCCGTCACCAATATTCGGCGGACCGATCGTGTCCTGACCCAGTTCTACGACGAGATCCTGGCACCCAGTGGGCTCAATGCCCCTCAATTTGGGCTGCTTGCCACCCTTGCCGAGGTCGCACCGATCACGATCCATCGCCTGGCCCAGATTATGGACATGGACCGGACGACCCTCACCCGCAACCTGAAGCTGCTTCGCAAACAGCACCTGGTTCACAGTGGGGAAGGCGAAGATCGACGCATGCGCCTGGTGCAGCTCTCGAAGGAAGGGGAGCAGGCGCTCAGGCGCGCCTGGCCGTTGTGGCAAGAAGCGCAAGCTCGCATCGAGCGTGCCCTTGGTCGTGAACGCCTCGAGGCGCTGCTCACCGAACTCTCGGCCGTCAGAGCGTTGGCGAGCTAATCCGTCTCCCTGCTAGTCTTCACCGGTGGCAGTGTTTTTTATGCAAAAATGCATGTATATACACATAAAAGGCTGGAGTACATGATGAGTGAGGTACATCGTACCAACACAGTGATTACGCTGGTGGTGACCTGCCTGGGACTGTTTATGGTTCTCCTGGATGCCTCGATTGTCAACGTGGCACTGCCGACCATCCAGGTCAACCTCCACGCGCAGCTGTCGGACCTACAGTGGGTCGTGGACGCCTACACCTTGCCCTTAGCCGCCCTCATGCTCACCGCTGGCACGCTTGGTGACCGCTTCGGACGCAAGCGCATCTTCCTGGCCGGGCTGGTGCTGTTTCTACTCGGCTCGCTGTTCTGCGGGTTCGCACCGACACTCGGCTGGTTGCTCTTCGGTCGCGCGGTGCAAGGCGTGGGTGCAGCGGCGCTTTTGCCGGGCAGTCTCTCGGTGTTGGTGGCAGCCTTTCCCAAACCGCGTGAGCGTGCGCAGGCCATTGGCCTCTGGGCCGGCATTTCTGGCGTGGCCCTGGCCGCCGGACCTCTCGTGGGCGGCGTACTGATCCAGCTTGCGAACTGGCCGGCGATCTTTTTCGTCAATCTGCCCGTTGGGGTGGTGGCGCTCGCCCTGGGGTGGCCACTACTAGCCGAGTCCCGCAACCCGAACGCCCAGCGCATCGATCTGCCGGGTCAGGTGCTGGTGACTGGCGCCCTCGTCTGTTTGATCATGGCCCTCATTGAGGGCTCCTCGCAAGGCTGGACCTCTCCCTTGATCCTCGGCCTCTTCGGTGGCTCTGCGGTACTGCTGGCGGCGTTCCTCTTGGTCGAAGCCCGCGTGCGCGAACCGATGCTTCCGCTGAGCCTGTTTGCGAACCGCGTGTTCTCGGTCGCCAATGTGGCCGGACTCCTTCTCTTCTTTGCGATGATGGGAACCTTCTTTTTCATAACGCAGTTCTTCCAGGCCGTGCAGGGCTATACGCCGCTGGAGGCTGGCCTGCGCACACTGCCCACCACGATGGGTATCTTTCTGATCGCTCCGTTCGCGGGCCTGCTCACCGCCCGCCTGGGTCCGCGTCTGCCGACTGTGCTGGGGGCGCTCCTTGCTGGGGGCGCGCTGCTGCTGGTGATGCGTATGGAGCCTGACTCCAGCTATGCCACGCTGTGGTGGGATCTCGGCCTAGTAGGCATTGGCTTTGGTTTGATGATCAGCCCGTTGGCCGCGGCGGTGCTCTCCGCTACCCCTCCCACACGGGCGGGTCTGGGCTCGTCCGTGAATAACACCAGCCGCCAGGTCGGAGGCGCATTAGGTGTGGCCGTTCTCGGAACCTTTGTCTTGCAGCAATTTGCCAGCAACATTGCATCTCAACTCGCGCAGCGGGGCGTTCCCGGGCCGCTCGGTGCAGCCATTGCGAGTAAAATTGCCAATGCCGGCGCACAGGCCAGCCAGGTTCAGCTTTCGGGGCGACTGCCACTACCCCCGGCCGCACTGCACCAGGCGATTAACCAAGCATTCGTGGACGCGCTGCATGGGTCGTTTCTCATTGCAGGCCTGGCCCTGCTCGTTGCCGCTGTGCTGGTGGCGTTCTTGCTTCAGCAGCGTGCACCGAGGACGAGCGGAGCACCGGCTGAGGCGGGCGTGCTGACGGCAGCCAGCGCTCAGCCGCAGGTGACCACTTCCAGCTCAAATCGCAGCCGGGCCTTGCTTGGGGTGATGCTGGCCCTGGTCGCGCGCCGGGCGCAGCAGCCGGAGGCCGACCCGCAGGTGCTGGCGGCCCTCTCATCTGCCGTCAATGGACGCTATCCGCATGACTGGAGTGAAGAGCAGCGTGGGAGGGCCGTAGCTCAAGAGGTCATTGAGCCGCTCTCCATTCTGCTCCTGGCCTCCTCAGTCAGCAGTGAAGCAGGAACTGCTACTGGAGGAGCACCAGCAGCCTCGGAAATGGTTCCAGATGCAGGCGAGATGCCTCCAGTAGCTCTCTGAAGGAATGGATGTCGTTGTACATAGTGCATGTTTCAAGAAATAAGGGAGAACACAGCATGTCAACAGAAGAAAACAAACAGACGCGCTGGCACATCACAGGAAACTTTCTCGAGAACTGCAATTGTAACGTCGTGTGTCCTTGTACCTTTTCCCCGAACCGGCCCTTGACCTCGAAGCCGACGCAAGGAGCTTGTGAGTGTGCCTGGGGCTTCCACATCAATAGTGGCAACTACAGTAACGTCCTGCTTGATGGCTTGAATGTTGCCATGTTTGGAGGTTCACCAGGACCTATGGCCGAAGGAAACTGGCCTGTCGCGCTGTACCTCGATGAGCGAGCCAACGAGCAGCAGCGTCAGGCCCTTGAGGCAATCTTCAGTGGTTCTGCTGGCGGCCCAATGGCTGTTTTTGCACCTTTCTTCTCCACCGTGCTCGGTGAGAAAACCGTCCCGATCACCTTTCACATAGAGGGCAAACGCCGCTCCGTCGAGATTCCGAGCATCCTGCATATGGCTGTCCATCCTCTCCCAAGCCAGGACCCCAACAACCAGATCTGGGCACTAAATGCACATCCCTTTTCCCCCAAGCTAGCAATGGCGGTTGGCGATCAGAACAGCACCTGGGCGGACTACGGCATGAGCTGGGATAACTCAGGCAAGAATGGCCACTAAGCCTCGATCAACTGGTCCAACGACTAGAAACGGCGTCGAGCTTATCTCAGAGGAGAATGCGATGGCTGATTCTACTCCCCATATGCTGCAACAAGAACGCTCCCTGATCCTGGGCGGACTCCTCGTCCTGGCGGCCCTTGCCTGGGCGTTGCTCATCTGGCAATCACGCACGATGAGCAATCAGGCAATGGGCCTGACAATGGGCATGAGTGCAATACTGTTCATGGCCATCTGGATCGTCATGATGTTCCCTACAGCGGCTCCGATGATCCTTATGTTCAGCAAAATCTACCAAAGCCGACGGCAGCAGGAGCGGCCTTTCGTCCCGAACTGGATCTTCGTCAGCGCCTATCTGCTCGTCTGGTCCTTGTGCGGGGGAGTGGCATACCCGCTCGCCGTCTTGATCGAAAAGCTGGCAGCACCCTCCATGTGGCTCATGGATAACGCTGCTCGCCTCGGTGGGGTTGTCCTGCTGGTGGCCGGTCTCTATCAACTCTCACCCCTAAAGGACATCTGCCTGTCGAATGCCGCACGCCTGTGCAATTCATCCTTGGCTCCTGGCGTGATGGGTATGGTAGAGCCTTCCGCATGGGGTTGGAGCACTGAGCCTACTGCCTCGGGTGCTGCTGGCTCCTGTTTGTGATCCTCTTTCCGCTCGGCCTCATGAATATTGCAGTGATGGCGCTCCTCACCGCGCTGATCTACGCTGAGAAAGCGCTGCCCATTGGTCGACAGTTCAGCCAACTCGTAGGCGGAGGGTTGATCGTCTACGGGGTGCTGGTCATGTTCTTGCCTGCTGCGCTCCCAATGGGGATGTGATGACAGAAAGCTCCTTTGGCTTCGATTTCCAATCCTCTTGTTTTCATACTAAGTGAGAGAGCCGATTACTTTGACAAGCTGGATACAGCACGGGTGGAGCGACACCATGTTCGCCGACTTGAACAACTTGGCTACACCGTGACGCTCACACCTAAGGACGCGGCTTAATTACCCACCGTTAGGGGATTTTCGAAGGACAGGCCAGATGGATCGTTCGACCCGTGTTTTATGATGAGAGCGACTTCATGGCGAGAAACCTCGCTTTTGTCTATGGAATCAGGGAACTCCATGAGGGCCTAATAGATCTTTAGAGGAAAGAACGTAGCAGCTGCTTCTGTCCTCGTGCGAAGGTCATTTCTCGATACAAAGAACGACATGAGAATACAGGAGAGCTTCAGAGTGTCAACGTTCACGCCCAAAGGGTAACGTTATTTACGTTTCTTGCATCACGTTTTTGTCTCTAAAGAACTGTTAGGCCCTGCCGAGAGCTTTACAACGTCTCGTACGCAAGGTCCTGGAAGAAAGCAGTCCCCCTGATGGGAGGCTTGCTATAGAGAACAGAAGCTTTCCCAGCCACAATGCAGGTCTGGTCCAGCTTTGCTAACGCTAACGTTGTAAATTTCGGTCGCGGGCCTAATAGGCCATGAGTATTTCTTTTCGGATGGTGAAGTCTCGCCTTTGCTCTCTTGTAAAGTCTTTTTCGATGAGCATGCTGTTGGGGCTACCAAAGTAGTTGATGGTGTCGGTGAGGTCTTTGATCAATGTAGATTTTGCCGTTCGAATAGGTGATCTTGTAAATAGCCTTCATTATCTTTTCGCATGTTCAGCGTTTCCAGTGCTCTTTCTCATTGAGAACCATCTTTGAAGCGCATCTTTGTTTCCTTCTCCAAGCAAAGCAGGATAATCTCTTCCATAACTGGAGGAATATTGGGAATGAACTGTCTGGTAGTACAGCAGTAGCCACATGAAGAACACAGAAGAAGTGTAAATAAAAATAGGTATTCTCTGTGGCTTGTCGTCTCTCCACAAAAAGCTAGACCCCATGCAAACTGGGCATATCTCTCTTCCACTAAATGGTGGCTCACATTGCCTACACTTCCTACCCTTACAAACAATGCAGGTAAACGAACCTGGCCCACCACAAGCAGGACATTATATGTAGTGACCACTCATCGCAAACCCTCCATAAGAATAACTCTACCAGCACCATTCTACTATGAGGAGTCAAGCCACCCACTATTGTTGATCACACAAGTTAACTACTACACCAGGAAACCATCAAGCAAGGTGTCCAGTTAGGGGAGGGACTACAGCACGAAGGTGGAGATGAGCTAGGACAGCTTGGTGTACCCACGATGGAATACCCACTTTCAGACTTGCGGGGGTGCGGGGGTGACGGCTTGACACACACCATATTCTCTGTCATATTTATTTCAACGATGGTTAATCAAAGTTGACTATACAAAATTGGAGATAGTATATGCTTACTCGTCTGTTCGTCTTAGGATTGCTGATGCAACGACCCATGGCCGGATATGCCATTCAGGTTATCCTGCAACTGAGTCAGACACAACAATGGGCGCGCGTCCTGCCTGGCTCGGTCTACCACGCTCTCAAAAAGCTGGCAGATGAAGGTTTCGTGGTTTTGCAAGCCACTGAGCAGGCAGGCAATCGCAGCAAGGCAATCTATGCCATCACGCCATCAGGCAAGGAAGAGTTTCGCAAGTTACTCAAGGAAGCCTGGTCTACCCCTGTGCTGCACTTCCCTGCGGAACTCTATGCCGCTTTGAGCTTTCTTGATGACCTGTCACGCGAGGAGATCGTACACGCCATTGGTGAACGGATCGCTTCGCTTGAACGCGAACTGGCTTCGTGGAACGAGGGAGAAATCAAAAAAGCTGAGTTTATGCAGGAGCCGTTACCTGACTACCTGCAAGCTCTTTTTGCCAACGGCCGGGAGCATATGGAGGTAGACCTTCGTTTCCTGCATTACTTGCGAGAGACGATCCCATCTGCTCCTCGGCTCCCGCTCATTCCTACTGACACACTATCCGACACACTACCCGAAATTACAAAGGAGGAAAATGTATGAATAATCTGCTTGAAGCTCACAACCTGGTCAAGCGCTATGGCGACCGGGTTGTGGTCAAAGACATCGATCTTATCGTGGCTCCCGGTGAAGTCGTGGGTTTGATTGGCCCCAATGGCGCTGGGAAATCCACAACACTCGAAATGGTGCTTGGTCTGCGTATGCCCGATAGCGGAGAGGTTGTCTTCTGGTGCAAGGATCCGCGCCGCCAGATAGGCGTACAACTTCAATCGACACCGTTCTTTCGCGGCCTGACGGTTGCTGAGAACATGACCCTGTTCGCGAACTTCTACGGAATACGGCTCACGAAACAACAGGTGGCCGATCTGTTAGCGCGTTGTGGCTTAACTGAGGTAGCGCGTACAGAAGCTGTCCGGCTTTCAGGTGGCCAACAGAAGCGACTGGCCATTGCTTTGACCCTCGCTCACCAACCACACCTGATTTTCCTGGATGAACCGACCGCCGCGCTTGATCCAAGGGCGCATCGTGAGATCCGTGAATTGATTCGCTCGCTTGCCGCTGCGGGAAGCGCTATTGTGTTCACGTCGCACGATATGGAAGAGGTTGGCAAACTAACCGACCGCGTGGTGTTGATCGTGGAAGGCCGTGTGCGTGCGGAAGGCAAGCCTGCAAACCTGCTTGACGAGTATCATGTTGGATCGCTCGAAGAGCTCTACCTGAAACTTACCGATGAGGAGAATTAAACCTATGCTTACTACATTTCGTACCCTTTTGAGAGGGGCTTTGCGCGATCGCATATCGCTTTTCTTTGCGATTGTCTTTCCAATCGGCACCCTGCTTGTACTGGGATTTGTCTTCCCTGATCCGGGCTACCGGCGGCAACTCCTGGCGGGTATGCTGGCGGTGAGCACCCTTTTCTTCAGTCTGAACGGCATTGCCTTCGAATCGCTCTTCCAGAGGAACAGCGGAGTCTATAAACTGTTACGCGCGACCCCGTATCGCACGATTACCTTGATCACCAATCTGACAGCATCTCGTAGCGTCGTCGCTCTCCTCAGTTGTGCGCTGGTAGCGATTGTCGGAGTGCTGACCTTCGGCATCGCTTTCAGTTGGCAGAGTGCGCTTCTCTTACTACCCATCCTGGTATTGGGCACCATCTGCTTTACCTTCCTGGGTCTGACCATCAGTAACCTGGTGCAGAATGAAAACCAGGTTGCTATGCTCGGCAACATTGTGACGCTGCCAATGATCTTTAGCAGCGCCACCTTCTATAGTCTGAGCAATGCACCTGCCTGGGTAAAGACCATCGGGCATGCGCTCCCTTTCAGCTACCTGATCGATGGAGAGCACGCTGCTTTTGCTGGCAATACTGCTGGCGTCGTCTTCCCAACGCTCATACTCTTCGGCTTTACAGTGCTGGCCCTGTTGCTGGCAGTCGTCACCTTTCGCTGGGACACCAACGCGCCTCTCATGCGTCTTGGATTGCGAGCACGTGTAGTCAAAGATGCCCCCTAACCCATAAGCGATGGTGCCGACTTTATGACTACGTGCTACTAGTGGACTGTCACTAGACCTTCTTTCACGCACTGGTGTTGCTTTACCTCCCCTGGCGGGTCAACCGGCGGGGCCTGCCAGTATAGAAAGGAGCCCTGAGGTTGCTCATCCCTCGCATCACTCGGGGCAATAGCTTCATGTGCTGGTAGTTGATCCCACCAAAAGGCGGCTGGGGGTCGTATTGGATCAGCCATTGCACCGTGCGCGCCATTTCCTCATCCGTGAGGCGGGACACCATGTACAGAGCCATATCGATCCCTGCCGAGACCCCGGCCGAATTGACGATGTTGCCATTGACCGTCCAGCGCTTTTGGACATAGTGTGCGCCCAGGTTCTCAAGGAAGCGCGTATATGCCCAATGGGTTGTGACGTCACATCCCTCCAGCAGCCCGACGGATGCCAGAAGCAGCGCGCCGGTGCAGACTGATACAATCCAGTCTGCATCCTGAGCAGCCGTGCGGATATAGCGGCGGATGGCAGGGTTGGCCATGGCGTTCAGCGTTGCCGTGTCTCCGCCTGGGACGAAGAACGCATATGGATGCGGCAGGTCTTCGAAGGTGCCGTTTGGAACCACGCGGATCCCATTATCGGAGGTGATCGGACCTGCATGCTCTGCAACCACGCGGGGGCGGAATTGGGGCGCAATCCGACGCAAGGCGGAGAACACCTGC
>Ga0070706_100001866_pt1 | contig 21764 bp, 21 predicted proteins | sample KBSK5501metaG_FD_65476 | JGI IMG/M metagenome (GOLD analysis project Ga0070706, IMG submission 65476) | Corn, switchgrass and miscanthus rhizosphere microbial communities from Kellogg Biological Station, Michigan, USA - KBS K5-50-1 metaG | ecosystem: Host-associated > Plants > Roots >... | reverse complement strand
TTTGACCACTGGAGAGCCCCATGACGCGAAAGTGTCACGTGGGGTTCGGCGGGGGGCCGACGGAAAAGTCCTGCGCGTTCTGCGTAGAAACTCGCCGGCGGCCTACCCAACTCTTTCTTGACACTCCCCCGGATAAATCCGGGGGATTCTCAGGCTACGCACAGTCTAATGACTCACGTCAGCGCCTGAGGGGCCAGCCCGGCCCGAGTGTAGGGTGGGGTGTCATAAAGAGGCTCCATTAAGTGGCCCCACAGATATCTATTCTCGCACACGGATACGAAAACGGAAAGGAGCGGGCCATTCATCCCCAGCCCTGAAGGGCGGGGCCTTCTGGCCCGAAAGGTAACTCCTGCGAGATGGAGCGCGAGAGAGTTGGCGACGCCGGTGTGCCCACCGCGCTGCACCAGCACCGGGTGCTGCTGTGTCGCGCGGTCGAGCTCGAGCGCAGTGGGAAGTCGCCCTTCCGTCAGATTGGCTTCATTCCATGCGGTAGTGGTCCTGATCCACTGCCCTGGTGGGACGCTTGCGGCGCGCTGGCGAATGATCTCGATGAACTCGGCGATGGAATGCGCCTGGTCAACGGGCGCGAGCAGAGAATTGCGCGCCAGTTCGAGCAGATGATTGTGCAAGTCGTAGAACGCGGGCAACAAGGTGAGTGTAGGGTCATCGACCACGCGTGTTTCGGCGCTGATGAGGCCATCCAGCCCATGGGGATCCGCGGAGACGCCAACGATCCATTGATCGCGCAAGGCGATGGTTCGATAGATGGCCTGGCGGTCGGTCATCGCGTAGATCGCGCCAGCGCGAATGACCAGGTCCGCCAAGCGAGGCGCGCGAGCGCGCTGGGAGCTGGGTGATCCATCGGCAATGCCCATGAGAGTCTCCTTTGTGGACGCGCTGGCGCTGTACACGCGCTGGCGCGACGAACGTCATGCGCGGACATCATGAAGCCTGTCGCAGCAATGATACGCCGCTATTGAATGGAAAACATCGCCCCCATGGCGTCAAGAGTCACTTGTTCACGGTGAAGAACAGGGAGGCCGTAACGGCTCTAGGCCCGCGCCTCACCCACCGGCGGGGTGGGAAAGAGTACAGGAATCTCCCGATGGACGCGTGGTGAGCTGCTCAATTGGTACCGCTGATGCAGGAGGGCGCTTAGCAGAAATACGGCGATCCCGACCGCGATCGGCGCGATGAGATCAATGCCTGGCAGCAGCATGAGGGCGAGGGCCGCCAGGACCCCGCGAGCACGCTGTCCACGACGCCGACCATGCCTGCGGTGGCAAGGAAGCTCTGCCAGCCCATCGAGACGGCGCCGACGCGCAGGCCGACGTCCCACTCGTCGTCGTGGATGGAGAGCACAAAGTAGCGGCTGGCCTCCGGAATCATCTCGGTACAGAAATGTCGGATACGGTTGATCTCGCGCAGATAGAGCGCATTCTGGATCGACGTGGCCACTGTGCGCTCGAAGGTCGCCACGCCCAGGAAGAGCAACACGGGGAAGAGCGCCAGGCCAAAGGCGTAGAATGCTGAGCCGATCCGGGAGACCTGCCCGATGAAGGCCAGGGCGATGAGCGCGCTGGAGACCGCCCCCAGGAACAGTGTCGCTCGTCCATTGACCTCGGCAATCGCCCCGGAGCGCGCGGTCTGCAAGGTAAGGTCTTCGGTGATCAGCAACTGCAACATCTGCTGCCGGCGCTGCGTGTCATCAACCGCGCGTTGGATCTCAGTCGGTTGGTCCGCCATCATGCCCTCCTGTCGTACGCATCCATGACCCTCTACCCAATGAGGCAAGAGTATTGGGCGTCACTCATATGTAACGCCTGATGACCATGGAAGGAGGAGGCCGGATGACCCGCTGGCGATTGGTCGCCGATGTCACCGCTTACACCGGCTCTTGGTCCACGCTGGCGCTGGGGGCGACGCTCGAAGCGAGACGCTTGAGCCGCAGACGCCAGTAGACAATCACGGCGAGCACGAAGGCGATAGTCAGCGCTATGCCCGCGATGCCCAGCATATGCGCAACGCGCCCAAGCAAAGGCAGATTGGCGCCGAGGACGAAGCCAAGTGCGCCGTAGATGGTCGCCCATGCGACGCCCCCAAGCGCGTTCCAGAGCAAGAAGGAGCGCCACGGCATCTGATTCACGCCAGCGAGGAACGCCGCCCAGGCGCGTAACAGCGCCATGAACCGCCCGAAGAAGACCGTTTTGTTGCCATGGCGCGCGAAGTAGCGTTGCGCCGCGTCGAGATGCGATTGATTGAGGTGGATGTAGCGTGCGATGCGCCCGAGCAGGCGATAGCCACCATAGCGACCGATCAGATATCCAATGTTGTCGCCGATGATGGCGCCCGCTGCGGCGAAGAGGATGACTACAACGATGTTGAGGTTACCGCTCACCCCCGCGTACGCCGCTCCGGCAAGCAGCGTCGTCTCGCCGGGGAAGGGAATCCCCATGCTCTCGATGCCAATCGCGGCGAAGACCATCCAGTACCCGTACGTCTGGAGGGCCATGTTGACCCAGTCAGGAATATGCACGGTGTCCTCACCGTTCGCGCGGATCAGCGCGCCACGCGTCCGCCGCTCCTCGTATCGTACAACAATGCCAGCGTCCCGCCAGCGCCTTACTCCGTCTACGAATGAAGTCGACCCAACGATGTACAATGACGCCGTGAGGGAAGAGGCGCGCTCCTGCGTGGCATACATCCCTCCAGTCCGTTGGAAAGCGAGCGTATATGAGCGGCGATCCCCGCTTCGCCCAGGCAGTCGAGATCACCACCGCAACCTACGATACCTTCGCCCGCAACTACGCCGAACGCAATGACAGTATAGGAGACCATTGGGCCGCGCGCCTGGCGGACTTCGCGGCGGCGCTCGACGAGGCGGCGGAGGAACGGCCGATTCCCGAACTCGGACGCCCGGGTGACGACATCACGCTGGAGGAGTATCTGGACTTCATCCCCGTGCTCGACGCCGGCTGTGGGCCTGGCCGGGACGCGCGGGCGCTGGCGGCGTATGGGTTGCCGGCGCTGGGCGTCGATCTCTCGCAGGGCATGCTGGACGAGGCGATTGAGCGCACGGCCAGACGCCTGTCTCATGGGGCGATCCGCTACGCGCTGATGGACCTGCGCCGGTTGGAGCTGCCAGATGAATCGTGCCGGGGCGTCTGGTGCTCCGCCGCGCTGCTGCATGTGCCGCGCGCGGTGGCTCCGCGGGCGGCGCGCGAACTGGCGCGCGTGACACGATCTGGCGGTCCACTCATTGTGCTGCTGAAGCTGCGCGGCGAGGACCAGGAGGCGGAGACGTTTCATTCGTATCAATACGCCAGCGCCGGGGGGCTGACGGACGCGCGCCGCTACTTCGCCTACTACGCGCCTGAGGAGGCGGAGGCGTTGCTACGTGACGCGGGTCTTGTGGTCCGCAAAGTGGAGACGACGACCGATTGGCGCCCCGCCGACGCGGCAGGCTGGATCTCGCTGCTGGCGCGCAAGCCGTAGCCAGTCGCCTGTTAGCCAGGAAGGGCTGGCGCTCTCGTCGAGCGAGACCGATAGGCGGCTTCTCGCGTATGAAGTAGCGTGCGCGGCCTACCTCTGGCGCATCGCAGGGCCAGCGGCCCCTGGACGTCTTCATCTTCCACTCTCTACTAGCGCCGCGCACGGAATACGCAGTACAATCATGACAATCTCGGGGTGTCGGCCCTGCGAAAGGATCGCCTTATGCCCACTATCACCGGTCCCGCGCGCTATGTCTTCCTGCGGAGCGCGTCCGTGGAAGACGTTCCCAACTGGCCGCCAGTCATCAAGCCGTTCGAAGCGGCGAACAACCAGCTCTGTGCGGCGGTGCGGCTGACCGCTGAGGAGGTTGGCTGGCGCGTCGACGCGATCGCGGACGATGCGGGTGATATGGGCGAGAGTGATCCTGGCTCATTCATCCTCGCACGACAGACCGTGCTTGGACTAGAGCAGGACGGGAAGAGCGAGAGCGCCTGCGCCTTGCTTGGAGTGCGCGCGATCACTGTAGATGGCAAGGGCCCTGATTACGCCACGCACCTGCTCATCTCCCTCCTCGTCGGACGCCCACGCGCGCCGCTACTCGCGAGCATCGCTGCGCTGGTGGTGGCGGGCTACTTCGAGGGGCGTGATGGGACACAGGTGGCGCTGGCGTTGCGCATGAGTTCCGAGGAACTGGCCTCTGCCCCGATCTACCTGCCCGACGAGCAGATCGAGACGCTGGCCGAGCGTGCGCTGGATCAGGCGGTGCAGACGCCACGCGAGCGTCATGATCTGCTGGTGGAGGTCGAGGCAGGGCGTGTCTCGCTGCATGGCCGCGCGGCGCTGACTTCCACTGGTGACGCGGCGCGCGCTGAACTGGAGCGGACACCAGGCGTCGTCGAGGTGGCGGACTACATCCTCTACGATGAAGACCTGCAAAATCAGGTGGCCGAGGCGCTGGAAAAGCAGGGATTGGGGCAGATCAACGTCCTGGTGGAGCATAATCTGGCTGTGCTCGATGGCGAGGTTCCTGATCGCAAGACCTACTGGACCGCGCGCGACACGGCGCTGAAGATTCCCGGTGTGCGTGGAGTCGTCAGCCATGAGTTGCGCGTCGTTCCCACGCCGCTCAAGCGCACCGCCGACCTCATCCCGCCCGACGAAGAGGCCGCCTTGAAGAGCGACCTTGCGCCATCCCCCTCGCACTAGCGGCCCAGCCATGCGGCTCAATCGCCCGGTCGGCCTCAACGAACTGCGCCTCATCTTCGAGACGGAGATGACTGCGTTTCCAGCGCGCCTGCCTGAACAACCAATCTTCTATCCTGTGCTGAATGCGCCGTACGCCGTCAAGATCGCGCGCGACTGGAATGCGAAGAACGAGATGCGGGCCGGCTATGTGACGGAGTTCGACGTTGAGGACACTTATGCGGCGCGCGTCGAGCCGCACATTGTCGGCTCGCGTGAGCATGAGGAACGGTGGGTTCCCGCCGAAGAGCTTGCCGAGTTCAATGCCCATATACAGGGCAAAATTCGCGCGGTCGACGTGTATTTCGGCGAAGGCTTCATTGGCTATATACCACAGCGGTTTGTTCTGGCTGGCAAGAACGCCACCGAGCAGGCGGTTGGATTGGGTCATTGGCTGGAGCATTCATCCTTCGAGGTTTGGTGTGAGATTGAGGCCAATCGTCTTGTCGTTTTCCTGCATATCCCTTACTGGACCCAGCGCGACCTTGAGCCAGAGGGCGTTTCCATGGAGCGCAAAGATAACCTAATACGGTTCATCCGGAGAGCCTGGACCGAACGGTGTGCAAATATGCCGCTGTGTTACGCTGTAAGCGCCTGAAGGGCGGATTTTTCGCATACCGCGATGCATGTGGCTACTGCGCGAGAAAAGCGTGAGCAAGATCCTTACGGCGCACGCATACTCTTGCGTTACGTCTCCGCCTGTCCTGTGGTGGATCGGTCAAGTTCCTGGTCATCCCAGGCAAGGGGATCCTCGCGCGGCTCCAGATGGGTGAAGATCGTGCTCTCTGGTAGCGCCTGGCGGAGGTCGGCCTCGATGCGCTCGCAGAGATCATGCCCGCGCTGCACGGTCCAATCTCCCGGCACGAGGACGTGCAGCGAGATGAAGCGACGGGCGCCGGACTGGCGCGTGCGTAGCGCATGGAACTGGATCCCCTGCTCACGATAGGGCGCGAGCGCCGCCGCGATCAGAGACTGGTCGGCGGCGGGCAATGCCGGATCGAGCAAGCCGGAGCCGGTCTGACGCAACAACCGCACGCCCGTCCAGATGATGTTCGCCGCGACCAGCAACGCGATGAGCGGATCCAGCCGCTCCACGCCGGTCAAGACGACGAGGAAGACCGCCACGACGACCGCCAGCGTTGTCCAGACATCCGTGAAGAGGTGTCGCGCGTCGGCGTCCAGGCTGATCGAGCGCAGCCGTCGCCCTGCTCGCAGCAAGATCCATCCGACGCCGCCGTTGATGAGCGCGCTGACCACTGCCAGGGTCAACCCCAGGCCGGGTCGCTCGATCGGCTGTGGATGGATGAGACGCGGAATTGCGGCGTAGACGATAGTCGCGGCGGCGATCAAAATCAACGCGCCCTCCACACCGCTGGAGAAATATTCGGCCTTAGTGTGGCCGTAGGCGTGCTCCTCGTCGGGTGGCCGCGCCGCGAGACTGAGCGCCCAGAAGGCGACCAGCGCCGCCACCAGGTTCACCAGCGATTCGGCGGCGTCCGAGAGCAAACCAACCGATCCGGTCAGCTTGTACGCCGCGAACTTGATGGCCATGGTGAGCAGCGCGGCGCCGATGGAAAGCGCCGCGTAGCTGCGCGCGGACCACGAAAACATGCGTGCGCCTCTCCGTGGGATATAGCATCGCGCCAGTGAGCGCGCGATTGGTTCGAATGTGTGGCGTGCAGGCGCCAACGAGATGGTTATGCCCACTCTTCACCATACCACCTGGCGTCCGCGCATGGCGTGCGCGTGCGGGACGCTTCGTGGTATGGAGCCAGCCCTGGCCGTCCAGCCGTCTCCTTGAATCGGTGACCGCGCCCAGGCGTACAATCTGCAGTGGCTGAAGCCCATGTGTAGATTGCGATCCAGCTCTTGAGCGTTCGGAGCGCGTGCGCCGGTGGCGCCAGCGAAATTGTTGTCAGACGCCCTGTGATGGCCACAGTAGCCAAGGACGAGATGCGATATGACGAGTGCAATGGATGGAAAGATCTGCCTCATCACTGGGGCGACATCTGGCATTGGCTGGGAGTCGGCGCGCGCGCTGGCCGCGCAGGGCGCGACGGTAGCGCTCGTCGGCAGGGACGCCGAACGGGCGGAGAAAGCTGTCGCCGCGATCCGTTCGGCCACAGGCAGTGTGCTAGTCGAATCCTACCTGGCCGACCTCTCCGCGCAGGCGGAGGTCCAGCGGCTGGCGCAGGAGTTTCGCGCGCGCCACGACCGGCTCGACGTTTTGATCAACAACGCCGGCGCCATGTTCCCGCGTCGCAGGGAATCAGTAGACGGGATCGAGATGACGCTCGCCCTCAACCATCTGGCGCCTTTCCTGCTCACCAACCTGCTGCTCGACACGCTGAAGGCGAGCGCGCTTAGCCGCATCGTCACCGTCTCCTCCGGCGCGCATCTGGGCGCGCGGGTATATTTCGACGATCTCCAGTTCACACGCCGCTATGGGCCATGGCGCGCGTACGGGCAATCCAAACTGATGAATGTCCTGTTCACCAATGAGCTGGCGCGGCGGCTGGCGGGATCAAACGTGACGGCGAACGCGCTCCACCCAGGATTCGTCGCCAGCAACTTCGGCAAGCGCGGCTCGGAGTTCTGGGCGGCGGCCTTCACGCTGATGCGCCCGTTCATGATCAGCGCTGAGCAGGGCGCGCAGACAGTGGTCTATCTCGCCAGTTCACCCGAGGTGGAGGGTGTGACCGGCGGCTACTACGCGAATTGCCGTCCCGCGCGCTCCAGCGACCTCGCACGCGATGAAGCCGTCGCGCGGCGGCTCTGGGAGGTCAGCGAGCGGCTTACTGGCCTCCCTACCACGGTCTGATTTCCCAGGCTACATGGGCAGGCGACGGCTGTGGCGTGTCAGGTTGACGCTGGCGTAGAGCGTGAACGCGAAGGCGACGAGCGCGAGCCAGTAGTCGATCTGGCTCAGGATGATCGCCGTGATGCTCGTGCCGTTCGACAGAATGATGAAGACGATGGCCAGCAGCGCGAAGAACAGCGTCGCGAAGGCGGGCGAGCGCTGGTAGAAGCGGCGCACGAAGCGCTGGAGTCGGACCAGTACGAAGACGAGTATGATCGTGAGCAGCGCGATCAGGAACTCCTGCCCGTTCTTCTGGTTGGCGACGGTCGCCAGGAAAAGAAACGCCGAGCCTGCCAGGCCGATCACCGAGGCGACGATGCTTAGCGTGGCGAGGATGGTGATGCCTGGCCGAGCACGCAGGATCATGCCGAAGAGGATGATCGCGCCGATGGCGAAAGGCAGCGCGATGACCGTCGCGGTCACGATCGGACCGTAGGTACCGCCAAATCCGCCGAGCTTGGGATTGATGAGGCCATTGTCGATCTCGACGCCGGGCGCCGGCCAGATTTTGGCCGCGACAATAAAGTCGACGAACTTGCGCACGCCGCCCAGATAGGCAAGCAATGCGACCAGCCCCCACGCGATGAGAAGCGAGGCCATTTTGAGGGCCGAGACTCGTGAATCACCCTTCCTGCTGCCCATGAGAACTCCTTGTGGATGACGCGCTCCGCCGCAGGTAGCGCGGACGGAGACGCAGACAACTCCTGACGGCTCTATGGTAGCAGGCCCTGTCTAGTAGTGAGGCGTCCAGGCGCTAGCATGGGGACCGCCAAACGGGCGTGGTGGCGGCTAGGGCGCGACGGGCGCGATGGATCGCGCCCATGCTGATGGGTGCGGTGGCGAAGGTGTCCAGGGGCAAGGCAAGCCTCGCCCGCTGCCCGATAGCCGCGGCTTCCCGCCGTCATGCGCTCCGGTAGCCGGTCGTCTCAGGCGGTCTCGCGCTGAGTGACCACCTGCAGCCAGTAGCGTGGCACGGTCGTCAGGTTCAGCTCCTGACTCACCTCGCCCATCGCAGATTCCAGCGCATCGGCCCCGATCTCGATGGGCACGCCGGGCAGCGCGCCGTCGATGAAGAGCCAGTAGTGGCCCAGATCCTGCAGCGCGCGCGGCGGTATCTCGGCGACCTCCAGCGTGCGATCTACCACGCGCATTCCCGCGTCGGCGGCGAGTTGTGTGTATTCATCCTCGCTCAGCCACTGCATCGCGAGCGCCTTCTCGTTGCGGCTGGGGCGGATCTCCGGGTAATGCTCACGCAGCCAGCCCAGCGCGCGCCGGATCCAGAGGCGGTAGACGCGCTCGCTGCCCGGCACGTAGGCTCCAGTGAAGAACGAGGAGTTGAAGGCGAAGAGGCCAGATGGCGCGAGCGCCGCCGCCACCTTGCGAATCGCGTCCTCTTTGTCGGGGACGAGATGGATGGCGTTACAGAAGAAAGCCGCATCCACGTTGGAGACGAGGCTCGCCAGATCGTTCGCGTCTCCCTGGATGAAACTAACCTCGCGCCCCCGCAGCCGCTCGCGCGCGACGTCAATTGCCTCGAAAGATGGCTCGACCCCTGTCACGATCGCGGGGCGACCCAGTCGCTCCAGTTCATTCAGGATCAGCTCGGTGACGGCGCCGGTGCCGGAGGCCACCTCGACCACCTGGACACGCTGCTCCACTGGGCGCTCGCGATCCAGGCGGCCAATAGCCATTTGCACAAGGTCGGCGTTGATATCCTCGTAAAACTGGTGGCGCGCGAAGGCGTCGTACGTGTAAGCGCCAGCGAAGGATGGAGTCTCTGTCATAGAGGATTTCTCCTTTTTGCTCAGGAGAGAACAGTCGAGCGGGCGCTCACAGACGCGCCTCGTGTACTCATTTAGAGCGGCGCTGTTCTTCAGATGTTTCACCAGATGGCGCACATGGGCGCGCCTGCCGCGGGCACGATATAATCTGCACTGGTTGGCGGGGCGATTCGCCATCCGGCCCTGTCCTGGCCTCGTCGAGGAGCCACGTCCGATTGGCGAAAAGAGCCGCGCCCATGCAGGTAGAGACCCCCGGCGACCTCTCGCGTGGCGGCAAAGCGTTTGGTAAGGCGCGGCTCCTGCTCGACTCAATCAAGTTCGAGCACACGATCTTTGCGCTGCCCTTCGCGTACCTGGGCATGGCGCTGGCCGCGCGCGGGACGCACGGCTGGCCAGGCTGGGATAAGCTGCTCTGGGTGACTCTCGCCATGGTCGGCGCGCGCACGGTGGCGATGTCGCTCAACCGTCTGATCGACGCCCGCATTGACGCGCGCAACCCACGCACGGCGAACCGCGCGCTGCCCACGCGCCAGATCCGCCCGGCGGAGATGTTGGCGCTGGCGATTGGCTCCGGCGCGCTGCTAGCCTTCTCGGCGTATCAGCTGAATCCAGTGTGCTTTGCGCTGCTACCGGTCGCGGCGGTCTTCCTCGTCGGCTACTCCTACACCAAGCGCTTCACATGGCTCTCCCACCTGTTCCTCGGCCTGACGGACGGCATCGCGCCGATTGGCGGGTGGCTGGCGGTGAATCCAACGCTGAGCGCGGAGAACCTGCTGCCTCCGCTCCTGCTGGGGCTGGCGGTAGCGGCGTGGGTCGGCGGCTTCGACATTCTCTACGCCTGCCAGGATATCGAGTTCGACCGTGCGAACGGCTTACAGTCGATCCCGGCGCGTTTCGGCGCGCCGCGCGCGCTGCAGATCTCGGAGATGGCGCATGGCGCTTCGATCGGCTTTCTCGCCGCGGTCGGCGCGCTGCTGGCGCTGCCCTGGCCGTTCTGGATCGGCGTGGGCGTGGCGACCTGGCTGCTGATGTGGGAGCACCGCCTCGTGCGTCCCGACGACCTGACGCACATTGATCTGGCGTTCTTCACGATCAACAGCTACCTCTCGCTCTCGGTCTTCGCCTTCACGCTGCTGGCGACGATCCTGGCGCCGGTGGCGCGCTGAGCGGCGGACGTGAGATAGGAGAGCTAAACCGTGTGTTGCGCTCGGACGTAGTAGAATAGGTATCCTGACGGCGCTTTGGGAGTTCTTTCCCTGTTTCTGCGGGGAGCAGGCCGGTCATGGGCGCCACATCAGAGCCACAAGAGAACCACAGCCGCTGGGTGAGAGGATACAGGACGTAGCATGGAGCAACAGACAGACGTGCGCGCGTTGATCGAGCGCGGCGATGAGCTGCTGAAGGATGAGCGCATTCCTGAGGCGGCGGCGGAGTTTGCGCGCGCGGCGCAGGTCGCCCCGCAGGATCCCGCCGGGCACCTGGGGCTGGCGCAGGCGAACCTCGCGCTCGGCCAGTACCAGATCGCCGGGATGGCGATCGAGCAGGTGCGCCAACTCGCCCCTGGCTCCGCCGACGCCGCCCAGGCTGACGCCATCAGCGCGGTGATCGACCGGCGCTACGAGGCGGCGCTGGAGGCAGTGGATCGCGAGATCGCGCTCGACCCGACCCGCGCCTACAGCCATGCGTTGCGCGCGTACGTCTTCCGGCGGCTGGGGCGCAACTACGACGCTGCTCTCGCCGAGGCGCGGGCCGCACGGCTCTCAGGCAAGCGCGACTGGGACAAGCTCTTCCCGCCGGTCGATCGCGCCGCGCTGCCCTTCGTGCCAATGCCCGCGCCGGTCGCGCCGCCAGTGGGTGGCCCGCAAGCCTATGCCGCGCCGCGTCCGTGGGACCAGCGCAGCCAGGTGGAGCGGCAGATGACCCGCATCCGCTTCATAACGCGCGGGCTGCCCATCGCGACGTTCAGCCTGATCATCGCCAACGTGCTCATCTTCATCGTGAGTCAGATCCCCATTTTCTCATGGCTCTATGATTATGGCATAGTAGATGACGCCGCGATACTCAACAATCCGCTACAAGCGTATCGTTTCGTGACGGCGATGTTCCTGCACCAGCCGCTTTCAGTGTCTGCTTTGCCCTTCCATCTGCTGCTCAATATGCTCTCGCTCTACTTCGTCGGCGTGATCACCGAGCGCATCTTCGGCACTGGGCGCTTCCTGCTGATCTATTTCCTCTCGGGAATCGTCGGTGGGCTGACCCAGTTCGGCGTGGACGTGTTCAGCAACCATCTCAGCGGTGGTCTGGGCGCGTCGGGGGCGATCTTCGGCATCTTCGGCGCGCTGGGGGCGTTCTTCCTGCTGCGGCGGCGCGCACTCGGCCCGGCGGGGAACTCACTGATCGGCCAGTGGTTCTTCTGGCTGCTCATCAACCTGGTCTTCAGCTTCAGCGTGCCCGGCATCGCGGCGTACGACCATATCGGCGGGCTGGTCGCCGGTCTGATTCTCGGCGTGCTCTTGCTGCCGGGACAGCGCAGCCGCCAGAGCCCGATCGTCTGATGGCCGTTTCTCGCAGAGAACACACTATCGCCTGTGCGCGCTGATCGTGGTCGGCTGCTTGTGAATAAGGAGCCACCGATTTCCGGCTTGTAGCCCATAGGGTGGCTGCGACAAACGAGGCGCGCCGACAATGCGCGATGAGATCGACCTCAGTGGCCAGCCACTCACACAGCGGCTCGACCTGCTTCCCGTGGCTGGTGTGGCGCGGCGGCTCATCCTTGATCGGGCCAGGCTGGAGCGCGTGCCCGATGAGGTTGCGCTCCTCCGCGGTTTAGAAGAGTTGTATCTCGATGGCAATCAATTGACTCTCCTGTCACCAGCAATCTCAGTGCTCCCGCGCTTGTGTCGGCTAAGTCTCTTTGACAATCATCTCGTGACCGTATCCGAGGATCTGGCGCGGCTCGGCGATCTGCGCGATCTCAGCCTGGGCAGGAACCGTCTGCGCGACTTTCCAGTAGCTGTGCTTCAACTAACCGCCCTGCGCCGATTGAACCTCGCTGAGAACGAGATTGCCGTCATTCCACCCGAGATTGCCGCCCTGACACAGTTGAGAATGCTCGACCTTGGTCACAACCGCATCCGTGAATTGCCGGTCGCGATGGGCGCGCTCAGCGCGCTCGAGGACGCGCTCTATCTCAGCGACAACCTGCTGGAGCGCGTGCCTGAGCCGGTCTTTCAGGGCATGCCTCAGTTGCGCTATCTGAGCTTGACCCATAATCCTCTTGCCACACTGCCTGACTCCCTCGGCGCGCTCACCGCGCTTGAGGAGTTGCGTCTGTACGCGAATGGCTTGCGTGCTCTCCCCGACACGATTGGCGCGCTGGCGAATCTCCGTGAGCTGCATGTACAGGACAACCGCCTCGAGGCGCTGCCGGAGAGTCTGGGGTCGCTGACGAGGCTGCGCGAACTTGTGGCAAGCGACAATCAACTGACACAACTGCCCCCGGCGGTTACGCGCCTACGCGCGCTGGCGCGGCTGGATCTGCGGAACAATCCGCTCAAAGAGCTCCCGGAAGAGATCGGCATGCTGCGGAATCTCACCTTCCTGGATCTGCGCGCCACACATCTCACGACGCTCCCTGACAGCATGGAGCGGCTGACACGTCTGGAGAAGGTAGATTTGCGCTGGACCAAGCTGCGCACACTTCCGCGGTGGCTTGACGCGCTGCATGCTCGCGGGGTCCGCATTTTGTTGTAGGCGTTGTGCGGCGCTCAGCGTGAACTATCCGACGCCCCGCTGGAAACCGCTCCCGGATCGCTTATGTCGTAGTCGAGAAGGAAAGTGTGGCCGCCATCTGGCTCGATGACGATCTGAGCCGCGCCGGAGATGCCCTGTAGTTCCCCTGTCCCGGAATCCGCCATGATCGTCCAGGTCGCCGATTGCTCGCCGCGCGCTGCTGGCGTTGTGGTGGAGGATGAAGCTGCCCGCGCGCCCGCTCAACTGCCCCTCGATGCCCTCGAAGCCGACGTACGCGGCGGACTCGTGTGGCGCGCCAGCCATGAGTAATTCGGCCACGCTGGTTCCTTCCAGATCGCCGGTGAACGTCTTGGTCACCTGCGTGCGTGTCAGGCTGACGCCGTCGCGGTCGTCAATCGGCGTCGGCTCCCAGCCGGTGATCGTAAAGGCGCTCGTCGCGTGGAGAGTCATTGGCGTGCTCTTTCATTCTTGCGCGAGGTGTGGCGTGTCCATATGCCGATTCATGATATGGGATGCGGCGGCGCGCTCGCCGCGAATGGCGCTGAAGTACCGCCGGTACAGTACCAGGGTGGCGCTCTCGGCAGCAAACTGCCGGAGCACGCTCCAAAGACTGAAGTCCTCCCGTACCATACGCCACCAACTCATGGTCAACTTACCGTGCGCCGGAACTTCAGCCCCACGACCGGTAACCACCGCAACAGGGTTCTTGTCCACGGCCAGGCGGGCACGAACTATCGCGCCCCCTAGAGGAACCAGCTGCGGCGGGTTTCGTTGTCGTAGGCCTAGAGGCGCGAATTCATTCGTCGGCGTCCCTGAGGTTCGATCAGCGCGGGAAGAGGTTGCCTACATCGTTGAGCGTCACGACGAGCATCAGCAGCAGCAGCAGCCCCATGCCCACGAGGTTGATCAGCCCCTCGCGCTGCGGGCTGAGCCGCTTGCCACGTCGCAAAACCTCGACCAGCACCAGCAGCACACGCCCACCATCCAGCGCTGGGATCGGCAGCGCGTTCACGAAGGCCAGGTTCAGGCTGAGATAGGCTGCGAGATAGAGGATCAGGTAGGGGCCAATGGACGGGACCGTGGCCGCGATCTGCCCAGTGACGTTCACGATGCCGACTGGGCCGGAGACCGCCTTGTTCCAAGGGATCTGCCCGCGAATGATCTGCCCGATCCCGTTCACCGTGCCGACGATCATATCGCCCATATCTTGTATTGCCTTGGCCGGCGCCTGCCAGAGCGGGACACGGACAAGCGGCGTGCCCGATTCATCGATGCTGAAACCGAAATGCCCCTGTCCCTTGTTTGCGTCCGGGTGCGCGATGGCCTGCACAGTGAGGGTAACCGGTTCGGCGACGCCTAGGCGCTGCACGGTGACGGTGATCGGCACGGTGCTCACGGTCTGCGGCTGATCGTCGGTCAGTTTGGTGATCTGCGCGCGGAAGTCGGTGTAGTAGGTGATCGGATGGCCATCCACGGTGAGAAACCGGTCGCCCTTCTGGAGTCCAGCCTGCGCGGCGGGTGAGCCGGTGACGACCTCGCCGACGACGGGAGGAATCCGATTGGTGTCGGGCTGCCCGATGACCTCCGCCGCCGTCAGCAGCACGAACGCCATCAAGACGTTCATCGTGACCCCGGCCAGCAGGACGATCAGCCGCTTGCTGGCGGGCTTGGCGCCGAACGTGCGCGGATCATACACGCCCTGTTCGTTGGTGGTCTCGCCGTTCTCGCCAGGCATGCGCACGAAGCCGCCGATGGGCAGCCAGTTCAGCGAGTAGATCGTCTCGCCGCGCTTGATCCCGAAGAAGCGCGGCGGGAAGCCGATGCCGAACTCCTCGACACGGATGTCGGCCCACTTGGCGGCGAGGAAGTGCCCCAACTCGTGGACGAGTACCAGCAGCCCGAAGACCGGGATCGCCGCCAGATAAAAATACCAGGGAATGCCCATCGCGCCTCTCCGTCTCTCATACGCTTGGCGCTGGTCGCGCCGTCGTTCTTTATCGCGCCATTACGTCGCCGGGGCCTCCGCTCCGGTGACCTGTAAGACCTCTTGTTGCGCCCAGCGTGACGCCGCCAGCGTCTCCTCCAGGCTCGGCTCTGCGATCACCGTATGCCGCGCCAGCGTCTCCTCGATGGCCACGGCAATCTCGGTGAAGCGGATGCGCCCGGCCAGGAAGAGCGCCGCCGCCGTCTCATCCGCGCCCACCAGGACCGCCGGCGCTGTCCCGCCGGCGCGCCCAGCCTCATAGGCCAGCCGCAGGCAGGGGAAACGCTCTGTATCCACCGTCTCGAAGTCCAGCCGCGCCACCTCCGGCCAGCGCAGCGGATGCGCGAGTGTCACGCCGGAGCGGTCCAGCCGGTCGGGATAGCTCAGGGCGTCCTGAATCGGCAGATGCATGCTGGGCAGGCTCGCCTGCATCTTGATCGAATCGTCCACGAACTCGACCATCGAGTGGATAATGCTCTGCGGATGGACGACGACCTCAATCTGCTCGAAGGGCAGCCCGAAGAGCCAGTGCGCCTCGATGACCTCCAGCCCTTTGTTCATGAGCGTCGCCGAGTCGAGCGTGATCTTCGGCCCCATGCTCCACGTCGGATGATGCAGCGCCTCCTCGACGGTGACCTCGCGCATCTGCTCCAGCGACTTCGTGCGAAACGGCCCGCCCGACGCCGTAATGAGCAGCCGCCGCACTTCCTCTACGCGCTCGCCGCGCAGGCACTGCCAGATCGCGCTATGCTCGCTATCCACCGGCAGGATCGCGACGCCGTGCTTCTTCGCCTCGGCCATGACGATGTGGCCGGCGAGCACGAGCGTCTCCTTGTTCGCTAGGGCGATGGTCTTGCCCGCGCGGATCGCCGCGAGCGTCGGCGCGAAGCCGACCATACCGGAGGTCGCCGCGACGACGGTCTCCACGTCGGGATGCGTCGCCGCAGCTGTCAAGCCCTCGACGCCGTGTAGCGCCTGCGGAAGGGAACGCTCCAGTTCAACTAGGACGGCGGGATCGTCGCTCGTGCAGGCGACCAGGTCGGGCGCGAACTCGCGCGCCTGCTCCGCCAGCAGCGCCACGTTGCCACGCGCCGCCAGCGTCACCACACGGAAGCGCTCGGGATAGGCCCGCGCGACGTCCAGCGTCTGGCGGCCAATCGAGCCGGTGCTGCCGAGCACGGCGATGCGCCTTGGGGAAGTTGCGGTCATGGCGCCTTCGTTTCTGGTGAACGCTTCCGTGTGGGAGGTGATCTCGGAGAATATACGGCGCGGGCGCGTATCGCGTTGCTGGCCGGGTTGGCTTCGGCTCTCGGCGGATTATAGCACGGCCCGGCTGGTGAACCAGATGGAGCCAGCGCGCTTTACTACGTGGGCGCGCCGCAGAGCGCAACTGTTTATTTCACCATGGTGTTTCTTCAATTGGGTAGGTATCGATATGCTGAAGAATCCTCCTACAATGTTCTACAAACATTGTCTACGAAAGGGCTTTTATTGTGCCGCAGGCGATCAAGAATGGATGGATCGCTCGCCCAGAGATCGCTGGCAACCCTGCCAAATCATTACGCGCCATCGCGAATATGTCGGGATCACTTCCACCGGCAAGCCTGTTGATCTTCGGCATGATCACTGTCCAACTGGGCGCGGCGCTCGCCAAGGATCTGTTCGGCGCGCTCGGCCCGGCGGGCGTCGTCTTCCTGCGTCTGGGTTTCGCTGCCCTGGCGTTGCTGGCCATGTGGCGTCCCTGGCGTTCCCTTAGATCACAAGGCGTGAGGGAACGCACGAGTGTTCCCGTCAGCGCTCCAGGCGCACGACAGAGCGCTTATGTGGCTGTCATCCTCTTTGGGCTTGTTCTGGGGCTCATGAATTTTACGTTCTATACCGCGCTCACCCGTATTCCCCTTGGCGTCGCCGTGACCGTGGAGTTTGTCGGGCCGCTCGGCGTGGCCGTCGCCGGATCGCGACGGGCGCTCGATGTTCTCTGGGTTGTCCTGGCGGCGGGGGGCATTGTGTTGCTCGCGCCGCTCGGCGTGCTGGGCGCGGTGGCGTTGGACCCATTGGGCCTGTTGCTGGCGCTTGGCGCGGGCGTCCTCTGGGCAACATATATCCTGCTGAGCGCGCGAGTCGGACGCGTGTTTCCTGGTGGAACTGGTCTCTCCCTCGCGATGGCGGTCGGCGCGCTTGTCCTGGCGCCAGTTGGCATCGTCGGAGCGGGGAGCGCGTTGCTCAATCCGTCCCTGTTGATCCTGGGCGCGGGTGTTGCTCTGCTCTCCTCCGTCATTCCCTATTCACTAGAGATCGCGGTGCTGCGGCGTATGTCCACCAGCGCCTTCGGCGTCTTTATGAGCCTGGAGCCAGCGATAGCCGCGCTCGTCGGCTGGCTTGTGTTGCGCGAGATCCTGGAGTTGCGCGCGATCATCGCGCTTGCGCTCGTGACGACCGCCGCGATCGGCGCGACACGCTGGGGCGCCCACCCTCACTGACGGCGGTAGCGTTGGCTACATGGTGACGTATCCGCCTGCCCGAATCGATAACGCCTCCGCCATGCGTCGTTGGCCCGCGGCGGGATCATCGTGAGTCGCGCATGAACCGATGACGAAGTGATCGAGAACGGCGCGGAATAAGGCTCTTTGAGGTGTATGGCCCAGGTCCGCTGCCACGAGATCCTACTCTGCGCTTGCTCCGCCTCTATTCCAGGTCGTGCCAATCAGGTCTTTACCAGGCGCTGGCCCCGGCAGGCGGCGAGGCATATACTCTATGCGGAACGTTCATCACAAAACTGATATGATCTGCGCGACGAGGATACGCTAGCATGGAGACGAGCAAGGACGGTGCGAGCGAGGGTCTGGTGGTCGTGACGGGCGTCTTCGACCTGCTGCACGTCGGGCACCTGCGCTTCCTGTGCGCGGCGCGTGAGCTGGGCGCGCTGCTCGTGGTCGGTGTGGAGAGCGATGCGCGCGTGCGGCGCTGGAAGGGGCCAGATCGCCCGATCCAGACAGAGGAGGATCGCTGTGAGCTGCTCGCGGCGCTACGTATCGTGGATGAGGTCTTCCTGATCGAGGGCGAGCGCGTCGATCCGAACTACTACGTCGAGTTGCTGCGTCCGCTGGGCGCGCGCTATCTGGCCGTGACAGCGGATGATCCGTTCCTGGAGGCGAAGCGCGCCGCGATGGCGACGATTGGCGTCGAGTTGCGGGTCGTCATTCCGCGCGTCGAGAACTACTCGACAAGCCACCTCATCCGGCTGCTCGGCATCGAATGAAGTTGGGGCAGCATAGAGCCTTGCAATTCGCTGTGCCAGTGGTATAGTAGCGCCGGACGCCAGGCGCGCGTCGGGATGACCTATGACGAGCAGAAGTGAAGGGAATCTGTGCGATGTGCTTTGAACTCGAGGCGGAGCCGCCGATCCAGCCCCTGATGGGCAGTCAGGCGCAGGGGGAAGACCTCGTATTCACCTCGCGCGACGGGACACGCTTTGCTGCCTACAGCGCGCATCCTGGCGTGCAGGAGAAGGGTGGGGCCGCCATCGTCATCCTGCCAGACGTGCGCGGGCTGTACCGCTTCTACAAGGAGCTAGCGCTGCGCTTCGCCGAGGTAGGCGTCGAGGCTGTGGCCATCGACTACTTCGGGCGCACCGCGGGGCTGACGGCGCGCGACGAGCAGTTCGAGTACATGCCGCACGTCATGCAGACGCAGCCGCAGACCATCGCTGAGGATGTGGCCGCCGCGGTGGCGTGGCTGCGCCGGCCAGATGGCAGCCAGCCGAGCGCGATCTTCACCGTCGGCTTCTGCTTCGGTGGACGCAACTCTTTCTTGCAGGCGACGAAGCGCCACGGTCTCGCCGGCGTGGTCGGCTTCTATGGCTCGCCGGGCGCTGGGCGGGCTGGTCCGACGCCAACCGAGCTGGCGAGCGAGTTCGAGTGCCCTGTGCTTGGCCTCTTCGGCGGCGCGGATGAGGGCATTCCGCAGTCGGCCATTGATGGGTTCGCCATCGCGCTGGACCAGGCGGGGGTCGAGAACGAGATGATCGTCTATCCGAACGCGCCGCACAGCTTCTTCGACAAACATCAGGAACAGTACGCCGAGCAGTCCGCCGACGCCTGGCAACGCATCCAGGCGTTCGTCAAGGACCATACGCCCGGAGCATAGCCTCTCATGGCGCCGCCACATCTCTTTCCTGAGAGCGGCTGGGAGTTCATCGGGCCATGCGCTCACGCGGTGGCGCGCGTCTAGCCCGCGCGCCCATACCTCGCGATCAGGTGATCGATGTACTGGCTGTACGCTGCGGCGAGTGGACGCGAGTCGATGATGAGGATGTTCTCGGCGTTGAATTCGGCGCTGTTGGAGAAATTGTACGAGCCGGTGATGACGGTGTCGTCCACGACGAGTATCTTGTTGTGCATGAAATCATGGACGCTGATGGGCGTGTAGGGGGTCGAATTTTTGCCCACCAGCCCCGCGCGCCGCACGATCTCGTTGAAGGCGTCAATCTTCCAGTGGTTGTGTGGGATGTCCTGCCACTGGAGCAGCACCTCCGCCATCTGCGTGCGGTCGTAGATACCATCCACGGTCACCCCGCCCTGCTCCAGCAGGGCGCGTAGCGCGCCGAGCAGTTTTCCCGCGTTCAGTAGCATGCTACAGATACGCACACGCCACGATGCCGCCCGCACCGTCTGGGCGATCAATTCGTTGATGTACTCACCGCTGCCGGGGGCGAACAGCGCGCGCGCATGCGCAGGCTCGCCGCGAAAGGTCAGCGTCAGGCTCGCCGTATCGAAGTTCCCACTCGCGCCGATCTCCCCGGTCTGCCAGAGCTGCTCGAAGTCCTCGGCGTAGTAGTACGCTACCTGCTCCGAGGCGACTAACAGGATGTTGTTCTCCTGGAGGGTCCAGGCGTCGTCGGTCAGGTTGGTGGAGCCGGTCCAGACCTGGGCCGTGGGCTGGGCTGCGTCGCGCACGACGTACTTATTGTGCATCAGCTTGAGTCCGCTGATCCCCTTGCTGGGATAGCCAAGGCTGGCGACGAACTCTTCGGTTCCCGATGGCGCGGGATCCATACCAGCCAACAGGTTGGGCATGAGCGCCCGGTCGCTGTCGTAGGCGATGCGGATACGCGCGCCAGCGGTGGCGCGCTCACGCAGCGCGGCGGCGACGATGGCGGCGGTCTGCGGCCCCAGGCGGAAGTCGTAGGTGGCGAAGTCCAGCGTGTAGGTGGCGCCAGCGATGAACTCGGCGAGTCGCGTGGCGATCTGCTCGGCGGTCTGTACGCCCTGCGCCAGGAACGTCACCGCGAGGTCATTCGCCTCAGGGACGGCGCCAGGGGTCGGCTCATCAACCACAGAAGCCTGCTCCTTCGTCTCGCGAGCGACGTTCAAATTGATGTTGCTGCGCAGGTGTCATTCGCCCTTCGCCTGTACTATAGCATCCCGCTTGCCATGCAGCGCGCACGGAGAGGATAAGGTGAGCGCTTCTGCTGGTCATCTTTCCCAATCATCGAATAAGCGCATCCGGCGGGCATCCCCCCAGCGCGCATCCTGGCCATTTGTCGTGGCACTTCTTGGGGATGGCTTTGACGCTTTCGCCGCCTGACGCCTATACTCCAGCCACCTGCGCGGCTCACTCGCTCTGTGCGCGGGTGTGCGCGAAGGCAATAGGTCAGGCAGGAGAGAACACGTATGGCGGTCTTCAGGCGTGGGCGCGCGACCAATGGCGCCAGTAGCCCGGCGGACTCCGCGCGTGACGCGGAGATCGTGCCGGGGATCGTGGTGGGGCCAGAGCGCAGCGGGCTGACTCCTGTCGCCGAGTGGCCGGAGGCGCTGGCCAGCCTGCAGGGAATCGCCGGCGCGACGCGTGTCGCCACCGGGCCGGTCTCGCCGCTCTTCGCCGGCGTGTGCCGCTACTACCACGACTGCTTCTCCGCCGACTCGCGCGGCGGCGTGCTCAACAATGTGCTCGACAAGAACCAGGCCGAGTATCTCGTCTTCGCCGACGGCGCGGACGCCCTCATCACCGGCCAGGGCTATCGCATGGAGGTCCCACTGAGCCTGGGCGTCACGGCGCAGAACGCCGCCGACGTCAACCGCCGCGAGAAGTTCCTGATCTACGGCTCGGTCTTCCTTGTCGGGCGTGGCCCCACCGTCGGGCGCAAAAAGGGTGATCTCTACTGCGCGCCGCTCTTTTTCTGGCCCGCGCGCATCGAGCAGGAAGGCTCGCGAGCGTTCCTCAGCATTGATCTGGAGGAGCAGCACATCAACTTCCCGCTGCTCGCCTCGCTGATTGACTCCGACAACGAAGAGCAGGCGCAGGCCTACGCCGAGGCGATCCTGAGCCAGGCGCCCACCGCTCCCTTTGATATGAGGGTCATCCGCGAGTTCGCAGCCGTCGTCGCCGAGTTGATCCCTGACCTGCGCACCGACGACCTGCAGGCCTTCCCGGAGTTGCAGACCGAGGACGCGCTGCGCGACCTGATCGAGCACGACAGTCCGGTGCAGTTGCTCTGCGCCTCCGCGATGGCGCTCGTGCGCCGGCCCACCGAGGCGCGTGGCGTGCTCACCGAGCTGCAGGTGATGGCCGGGCGCGGCGAGATGTCCACCCCCCTGGCCGCGATCTTCGACGACATCGCCCGCGCAAAACCAGGGACGCCAGCTCCCGCGTC
>Ga0070706_100001865_pt1 | contig 21771 bp, 19 predicted proteins | sample KBSK5501metaG_FD_65476 | JGI IMG/M metagenome (GOLD analysis project Ga0070706, IMG submission 65476) | Corn, switchgrass and miscanthus rhizosphere microbial communities from Kellogg Biological Station, Michigan, USA - KBS K5-50-1 metaG | ecosystem: Host-associated > Plants > Roots >... | reverse complement strand
TCACAAAGCGCCGGGTCCAATTCCGAGGAAGATTCCAAATCGCCTATCAGGTACAACACCATCGGAGCCCCCGAGATGTCGGCTGCGGCGACAGCAACCTGCAATTCCCGGTTGGTCCGGGGTGCGCAGAGAACGTACGAGGGCCGATCACGCAGCAGCGCTGACGAAAGCTCGTGATACAACTCTCGCCTGTTGTGCCACGCGCCAGAGAATGCAAGCTGTCGAGTCCTGGCCCGGGAGGTTTCGGTTCGAGCTGCTGTCGCAGCCAGATAGAGTGGCTTTTGTTCGCCAAGCAGACGATCCAGCAGGACTCCGTACGGATCGTTCGGGCTCGCGTCAGGGACTACAACGAGAGGGACGTCACGGATTAGGCTTGATTGGAATGGAAAATGGCCCATGCGCCGCGATTGAGGTCCCCCGCTCCCGCCTAGTTTCTTCGTTCCCCATTTGAGCGCCGAAACGATCGCCCTGTTCAGATGATCTCGGATAGCGGTTCGTTTCATACAAAATTGCGTTACGATTAGAAAGAGCTGACGTACTGCACTAGCTGCCAGGAGTGCGATTATTTTGATCCTCAGCTGGTTTTCGGGATTCGGCCATTTGGAGGCGCGGGAGCGCAAATCGGCACCATTGGAAAGCGGATTGGAAATGTTCGAAATCGCGGAAGAAAAAGATATTACCCCAAGCGCGTCTTGGAGGATTTGAAAGATTGCTAGTAAAACGGATCGGGGCCTCTCCTTCGATTCGAAAGATTATCAGATTCCACCAATAATCCCGCGATCGCATTTCCTGAATAATTTCCTGGCCAGAGCCTGCCCGATTTTGCTCAGTCCTTCTCACGAACACGAAGTCTTCGCCCCAGAATTCTGTCTGGACGACCAGAGGTTTTAGATCGCCAAGGCCCCGAATGACTTCTAAATCAAAGCCTTCTGCGTCGATTTTCAGCAGGCCGATGTCGTCTGGCAGTTTGTGGTCCTGGACAAGGGATGCGATCGAGCGAACCGGTACCTCGATCGTTGATTGAAATTCCAATCCCTCGCGGACGAAATGCGGTGTGAATGTATTGTAAAGTGTTTGATCGCCGACCTTGGATTCTGCGGTTTCCGTTGCAACATAAAGCGGAAGAAGGGTATCGGTCGAGCCGAGAGCCATCTCAAAAAATTCGAGCTGCGGATTGGACCCCAATCGTATGCGCAGCGTCGCAGCGACCGGCGGGAATGGTTCAAAAGCGTAAACATGGTAGCCTGCCTGCAATAACAACTCGGTTAGTCGTCCTTCGTTAGCTCCTACATCGATCGCTGATCGAGTTGGAAGGAAATTATAAAGATAAGCGAGCAGCAAAAATTCGGGGTCATTGGATAGCGTAAGATCCTCCGAAATCCACGGCCCTGCGAAGTCGAGCAGTTGGCTAACTTTACGGTCTGTTTCTGCTTCCTGGCGTTCGACCTTGGCCTGAAGAAGGTCGACCTTAGCCTGAAGAAGGTCGACCTTAGCCTGAACGGCGTCGAGCTTCGACCCAATATGATCCAATCTAGCGTCTAGCGCGTGTTGATAATCATCGGATTTTTTCGACAAAGATTCCGACCAAGCACTCGTTTGATTTTCCAGAGAGATCACTCTTTGCCGCGCATCGGCGATCTCGTCGGCGCTGAAGAAGAGCCGTGCAACAGCCTTTCGAACCCTCTCAAAGAAATCATTCATCTTGGATCATGTGCCGTCGTCGCCACTCTAGATTTTTCCTAGTCCGTTAGCACAATTCAATCTCACACGGTAGCTCGGCCATGCCGTAAAACGGCCGGAGTTCTGTGGGCCGAGGGTCATAGACTGCAATCGGGCCAACGCCTTCGATGACGTCGAAATAAGATCCCATGTTAGGTTGAGTCTGAGATAGCTTTCCCGTCTCTAGAGTGAGCGTATACGGACCTGGTTCAACGCAGAAACCGATCCTGAAAGTCATCAGGAATTCGTCAGATGGCACGAAACGCCCTAGGTCGATTTCATGGCAATGGTTACAGGTGCTGAAGACCGTATTTGCAAGTCTATCGACTAGCCTGATCGCCACCTCCGGCTCGATGATCTCTTGGTTGACCCGAATCAATAGCCTGAGAATCGCTGTATCGCGCATGCCAATCTGCGTGATTGGACGATCTGAGAAATCAGTGAGCGAAGCCGCCAGAAATTCCAAAACGCGTTGTCCATGCCTGGCTTTAGCGCTGGCTAAAATATCGGATTCGATGACGGCGGTACGGCTCTCGGCTGGCACGGCGCGCCGCTGGTTTTCTTTCGTTGTTTGCGACCCCGTTGTCCCATCTTGGCTAATTCTCGAGTGTCCGTCGGTCGCGGTAGAAGTATATGCCTCGCGCATGTATCGATGGGCGCACTGTTCTGCCGCACCTTCAAATATTTTCTTCCCGTGTTGAAGCAGGATTCCCCGTTCGCAAAGGTTCTTCATCGCACCGTAGTCGTGCGAGACAAACAAGAAAGTGACTCCGGTTTCAAGAATTTGGCGAATCTTGCGGTAACATTTCTGTTGAAAGAATACGTCTCCGACCGCCAGTGCCTCATCAACAATAAGTACGTCAGCGTCCACGTGAATGGCTACAGAAAACGCGAGGCGCACAAGCATACCGCTTGAGTACGTTTTCACTGGCTGATCGATAAAATCTCCGATATCGGCAAAAGCAGCGATTCGATCGAAACGTTCTTCCGTCTGGTGACGAGTCAACCCTAGCAGCGCTGCATTTAGAAAAACATTTTCTCGACCAGTAAAATCCGGGCTGAATCCCGACCCGAGTTCAAGCAAAGCAGCGATCTTCCCGCGTGTCTCGACCGTCCCGCTAGTAGTCTGAAGGGTTCCGGCGATTAACTGGAGAAGGGTGCTCTTTCCACTTCCGTTTCGGCCTATGATCCCAATGCTTTCGCCTTTTCTAACCTCAAGGGAGAAATCGCGGAGCGCGAAGAACTCTGTGCAAAGCTTCTCCTGGCAAGTTCTCAGCCGTCCGGATAGGCCAGGCGGCGCCCAGTCGGCCAGCCGGCCTAATATCGGGTGGAGAAGTCGAGCGGAAGGATCACGCCACAGAAAATACTTCTTGCTCAGGTTTCGAATGCGAATCACCCAATCCTCGATTTTGGCGTCGGACGACAAATGTGGGAAGGATGATTTCGTAATCTTGGCTTCAGCTGTCTGTGACACTCGGTCGATCAATTGAAACTTTCTGTTTTGGGGCTCATCGCATCGAGTGCGTTTAGATGCAAGATGTGCGACGTCTAGATGACATCCGCGAAAGCCGGGCGGCAACGCTTGAAAAACTCATAGCCGAGCAGACAAAAAAGAGCGCTAAACCCAAGAACCGCAGCAAAAACGCGAAAATCCGGAGCGATGCCCGCAATTAACGCGCTGCGGGCCATCTCCGTTATCTGGGCCAACGGATTAAGAGCGATGATTTTTTGAAACGGCTGAGGAAGCGAGCTGATCCGATAAAAAACAGCGCTTCCGAACATAAGAATCTGAGCAAAAGTGCCGGTGAGTAAACCGACATCGCGTACGAACACGCCAAACGCAGCTAACATCCATAAAACTCCCTGAGAGAGGAGCACTAAAGGTATAAGGATAATGAGTGCCCAGGCTGCTCCGGGAGTCAGCCCCCCTCCGAAAAGCAGAATGGCTCCGATCAGCGGAATCGCGCTGACTCCAAGATGAAACAAGGCGGCAACATTTGCTGAAACTGGAATCAACTCGAGCGGGAAAACAACCTTCTTCACATAGTTGGGATTCGCCAGGATGAGCGTCGGAGCGCGATTTAGACATTCTGAGAAATAATTGAAGATGACCAGCCCGCAAAATAGTGCAGCAACGTAATCTGCGCGTGTTTCGGCGGGTTTGAGGTAGTAATGACCGTTGAAGATCCACCCAAACACGACCGCGTAAGTTGCGAGCATCATTAACGGATTTATCAGCGATGCGAACAAGCCGAGGATTGCGCCCCGGTATCGTGCCGAGATCTCTCTCGTAGCTACTTGGAGTAGCAAGTCAAAAGCCTGGTGATAATCCTTTGCCGGAATAACCTTTTCTGTGTGTTGCATGGGTTCAGGTTTGCGCTATACGGAAGCACCCATTTGCCTTGAGCGGCCCAGGGTACGCTGGCCGGACGCGGCGTCAAGGGGAGATTCCGCAATGCTTTGAACTCGTTGATCGATAAAAGGGTTAGACTCTATCGGAAGATTGATATCCTATTTGTTCAAGTTGTTGCTGACGGAGAGGACGAAACCGATGGGACTGGATGTTCCAATATTGTTTTTAATTTTTAACCGGCCTGAACTGACACGGAAAGCGTTTGAAACGATTCGACGCCAGCGCCCCAATCGCTTGTACGTCGCTGCCGACGGCCCGCGCCCTGAAAAGAAAGGGGAATGGCAGCGATGCGCCGAAACTCGAAAAGTGATTGAGGAGATCGATTGGCCTTGCGATCTGAAGACTCGTTTCCAAGACCAGAATCTCGGCTGCGGCCGCGCCGTGAGCAGCGCAATAACCTGGTTTTTTGAGAACGAGGAGGAAGGGATAATCCTGGAAGACGATTGCCTGCCAAGCGATAGTTTCTTCCAGTTCTGTGCTGATTTGCTAGCCAGATTCCGCGACAATCCTGAGGTTGGTACAATCGCCGGCGACGCGTTTTTTCCTCGATCGCTTCGGCACGCTGATCCCTACTTCTTTTCAAAATATGTTCAAATCTGGGGTTGGGCGACTTGGCGCCGGACTTGGCAAAATTATGAGTTGGATTTAACCGGTTCGCCCGGTGACTGGGAGCGAATCATTAGCAATCACTGCCCGGTTGAACTCGAAGCGAAGTATTGGTTGGAAATCTACAAAGGACTCAAATCTGGCCAGATCGATACTTGGGACTATCAGTTGATGTTCACCTGCTGGAAACATTCGCAGGTGCACATCGCGCCGACGCGAAATCTGGTCGAAAACACGGGCTACGGGGAGGATGCGACGCATACCATTTACGAAAGTTTGTTAAGCGAAAACAGGGCCGAGGAAATCTCCGGCTACCAGGTCACATTGCCGGTCAGAGTCGATCATCAACTTGATCAGGCGGTTATGTATTTTCGTTTCCTGGAATGTCTTAACAATACCTGGTGGTTGCATCAGGCGATCGATATTCCCCAGAAATTGGGCTGGGCTCGTTGGCAGGCTCAGCAAGCGGAAAAGGAGATGAAAAAGCTCGAAAAAGCGTCGACTGAAAACGCGGAGGCTATTCAGTCGATCTTGGAGTCGAGGCATGCATCCCGATATAAGTTCGAATTGGGCGCATTTGTTTTAACTGCGGCTCACAAGGTCTGGAACGTGATTGCATCCTGGTTGAGTAAGCAGCGCAATCGAAGGAGTCCAATTGGACCGGCCTCGAGAGAGACGGAGCCTGGCCGCCCTCAGAGATTGGCCGAACAGAAGGATGTTCGCAGAAACTCCGGAGCGAGCGAGAAATCAGATTTCCAACGGAGCACCCCCGTTCGAAAATAGCCGCTCGTAACGGTCATCCGCAGGCGTGCCTTTCTCGAGTGACGCCCATACCCACGCTGCTACCGGTTCGCTGGCGAAGCTTGGGGCCATCGCGCGCGCTATTCGCCTGATTTTTGAAGAGATTTCCGGCGAAGTGACTGTTTGTACAGCCGACCGAAAGCCAGGTCCATCGTATCCGCAGCAGGCGCCAAGACCGAAGTCGGTAACGAATTTTGATGCGGCCGTCTCTGGATGACCTAGAACGACAATCGGGAGATTCGTCGTGGTCATCAAGTAGATAAGCCGCGATGGTAAGCTTGCCCTGAACAGCCAGTCGTGCGAGGCGTCGGTCCCATCAAGAGGTCCGCTTGGCATAATCGCGTAATCAAACGTCCGTAGCGCTTGCACCAACGGTTCATCGCTCAGATGTGGATTCAAAATGATGCCTTCTTTGGCTAACTCGCCGGCATCAAGCTCATAAAAAGGTTTGCCTGCGTTGCCATACCAGGCGACTTCCAGACCTGATTCCAGAATCGTGCGGCGGAATCGCATTACAATCTCTGGATTCCATAGGTTGCCAATCACTACGCCCTTCGGAGGGTTGTTCGGGCGTTGTTCGGATTTCTCGGGAGCGAAGTATTGCGAGCTCGCAACCGGCGGCAAGATCCAGAAAGGAACCCCAAATTTCGACGAGTAAGCTTCTCTCAGCGTCTCGGAAATGACAAAGCGCAGCTTCGATGCCTGAGCAAGGGCCTGCATCAGAGGATCGGGAATGCCTTCAGCGAAAACATTCTGATCATCCATGACGTAGCTGACGATCGGCGCACCGGTGAGTTCATGGACTGCGAGGGCGGAAACTACATCGTCCGGATAGAACGGCACGCAGAAGATTCGGCGGATCGTTGATTTACCGAGCAGCGCCGCCACCCTTGGCTTCGCCGCCTCGATCGATGAAGTCTCATGATGCGGAACGTGAAGGGTGAGGTCGCCTATTTCGCTCGGAGGAAAGTAATCGCGTGAATAGAAAACAATCAGAGGGTGTTCCTGCGCGAATATCTTGCTCAGGAGCGACCCGGTGCCGTGCCGGTTGGAAACCTGCGTATGGGTGATTAGCAGGGTTGCGTCTTTCAGATTGAGCTCCAGCGATGGTTCCGGTGCGGCGGGGTTCGACATCCATAATCTCGCCCGAGCCAGCAGGCTCTCTTTCACGGACTTAAGAGAAATCTTCATTCTAGTTCGGAACTGTTTAGCGCAGGCGTCCTGGCTCGGCCTGTCAACTTTAGCCGGGAGCCCGAGCTTCGCCCGGCCCCGGCGCCCACTATAAGCATGAGGCGTATAGCGTCAATGATTGGCCCGCTTGCCCCGATTCGCTCTTATCCGTGCTCAGGACGTCGCAAGAGCTATACTATCCAAAAGTACGCGGCTTTTTTGGCAGTGCGAGGGGTTCAACTTAATGGGCCCAAGTAGTAGGTATTGCCTTTGCAGAAGAGGGGCGGTTTCGGTCGGGTTAAAAATGCTAAATTGAAGGCTGTATTGGCCGTCTAAATAGTAGAATTACTATAAACTATGATGTCGCACCCCGCCAAACCCCGCACCTTAGTACTCTCCTCAATTCTCGCCGTGGTGCTTCCCATGCTGTGCGCAGGCCAGCCTCTCACAACGCGAGGTGCCGGTCATGCATTGGCGGCCGAAAAGATACCCGATGTAGCGCGAGAAGACCTGGGGCGGCGAGCGCCGGACAAAGAAGTCGAGATCACTATCACGCTAGCGTTTAATAACGAGGACAGGCTCGAACAGCTAATCCGAGAGCAGAACGACCCTGCCTCGCCCAACTATCGTCACTTTCTTACCTCTCAGGAATTCAACGAACAATTCGGCCCGACCGCGGCCCAAGTAGCAATATTGCGTTCAAATCTGGAGGCAGCTGGAATTCGAATCAGGGATATAACGCCTAATCAGGTGTTGGTCCGCGCAGTTGGGACTAGTGCGGCAATCGAAAGGTACTTTCAAACAGAAATACACACTGTAAACCAAGCCGGCTACGGCGAACGCTATCTAAACGACCGACCTGCTGTTTTGCCAGCGCCTCTGGCGTCGATTGTTAAGAATCTTAGACTAAACAACTTATTTGTCGGATACCACCCGATGGTCCATCGCGAGGTAATGACTGCTGCAGCACGTAATGCGGCAAGAAGCTTGTCTCAAACTGCTGAAGCTTCCGCATCTAGCTCCTTTGGACCAATGGCGTCGAAAGCGCCTGCGGCACTCAACGGACCTCTATTCGATTGGGGTGGTGGAATCGGCCCGGTGGTGATCGCGAAGGCTTTTGATTTCCCGGTCCAACACGGGGTCGACGCGGTCGGATGGAATGTGGCCGTAATTATGGGATCAGATGTGAGCGATAGCGATCTAAACGCCTTTTATTACAAGTACCAGATCCCGAGGAGGGGCACGATTTATCGGATTCCAATCAACGGCGGTATTGTCGGGCACGTCGACTCTCAGGTGGGCCTCGAAACCGCACTAGATCTTGAAACGATCGGTTCGCTTGCTTCAGGAGCGAGCATAATCTTGTACATTATTCCGAGTCACAACGGATTGATGTCAGACGCCGACATTGACAGAGCGATGCAATACTTGGCGTACCAGAATTACGCACCGATTGTCAGTTTGAGCCTGGGTGGATCAGAAAGCTCTGACCCGACATTTCATGCGGCTGCTCAACAGGCTGCCGTCGAAGGGATTACAGTTTGTGCTTCGTCGGGTGATGCGGGAGACGTCGAAAGCCCGGCGTCTGACCCGTACGTTGTTGCTGTAGGCGGCACCAACCTGACGCCGTATCCGAATGGATCGATCTACGGCGACTCAGTTTGGAACAACCCCCCTGTCGGATCTACTGGGGGCGGAGTTTCCTCTATCTACCGACTGCCAAGCTTTCAAAGCGGAACCCCCGGATTGGCATCGACCACATACCGTAATCTGCCGGACGTGGCCTTTCCGGCTCAAAACGCGAGCGTATGGTTTCAGGGCAATTTCATGTCCAATCAAGGTTACGAGATCGACGGGACCTCTTGGGCCTGCCCCCAATTTGCCGCACTCATAATCGAGGCAATGGCCGCACGCCATCAGAGACTCGGGCTGGTGAATCAACCAATCTACAATGGGTTTCGTGCGTCTGGAAACCGGTTCATTCGCGATATTGTCTTCGGAGGCAACGGACACTACAACGCCAAGGCCGGCTATGACAATTGCACCGGTGTTGGTACCCCTATGGGGTGGAATTTTGTCTGGTACGGACTCTAGGCATCCCCGGGGACAGGCGCGAGCCCGAACATATCCTGAATCGCGACGGATAACCAGTCCTTGACTCTCCGCGCACTGTTACTTCATTCCACTGGTCCGATCCGGACTGGAATTTGTGGCATTTAAGGCCTTTCGGAATGAACGATGGACAACGTGTGTAACCTGAAAACGGGCGATGGCGCCTCGCTGTGCCTTTTGAGTGTGGTGATACCGGCAAGGGACGAAGAAGGATGCATCGCCTCGACCGTTGAACACTTGCAGTCGGAATTGCGACAGTGTCAAATCCCACACGAGATTATAGTCGTTGACGATAACAGTAGTGACCGAACTTGGCAGATCCTTCAAGAAATGCGCGGTCGAATTTCGGAGCTTCGACCCATCCAAAATGGCGGAGCTCCCGGATTTGGCAGAGCCATTACCTGTGGACTGGATCATGTCGCTGGAGATGCGGTGGTCATCATGATGGCGGACGAGTCGGACGATTGCCGCGACGTTGTCCGATATTGGATGAAATTGAATGAAGGGTGGGACTGTGTCTTCGGTAGTCGGTTCATGAAAGGAGGGGGAACAATCGACTACCCTTGGCTTAAACTGCGGGTCAATCGATTGGCAAATTCGTTCCTCCGGGTCCTTTTCAACATCTCTCTCAACGACACAACCAACGCGTTCAAAGCGTACCGTAAGACTGTGATCGAAGGGTGCCAACCGCTTATCTCCCCGCACTTCAATCTGACTGTGGAGATACCATTAAAGGCGATCGTTCGGGGTTACTCGTGGACGGTAATTCCGATTACCTGGCGCAACAGACGAGTCGGACAAGCCAAACTGAAAATGAAAGAGATGGGCAGCCGCTATCTTTTTATTTGTTTGTACGTTTGGTTGGAGAAGTACTTTAGTCGCGGAGACTACAAGAAACCGATGGTAAAGTCAGAAGGGTGCGCAAAATCGGGCGCCAAAGAATGAACCCGCTACATTGAGAATTTCGATTGTTATTCCTACGCTGAATCAGGGCCGCTTTCTGGGAATGACATTGAACAGCGTGTTCGAACAAGGCTGGGGCGACCTGGAGGTAATGGTGCTTGATGGAGGCAGCACGGACGAAACGTTGGAGATCATTCAAAGGAATTCGGGCAGGCTGGCGTTTTGGCGCTCGCACCCCGACAACGGCCAGGCGGCAGCGATCAACGAAGGGTTTGAGCGAGCGACCGGCGATATTTTCTGCTGGCTGAATAGCGACGACCTTTATGTGTCCGGCGCCTTTCAGGAGATTGAGCGGGTATTGGGTCATCAAATCGAGGAGCCGGTGGTTTGTTACGGTTCGTGCGAACTGTTCTGGGACGGAACCAGACGGCGTGAGGTTCGGGCGGCGGTGCAGTTTGATCGGACCAGGCTTGAGATCGTCGATTTTCTTGATCAACCCAGCGTTTTTTGGACGCGTGCTGCCTGGAAAAAAGTTGGCCCGCTTGATGATGCTTTACACTATGCGTTCGATTGGGATTGGCTCTTGCGAGCGACTAGACTATGTCGCTTCATTTCGACTGATCGCACACTTTCGCGGTATCGGATTCACGCAGAACACAAATCAGGTGTCGGCGGAACGAATCGATGGAAAGAACTGCTGGAAGTAGTTAGGCGTCACTCGCCGCCCAACGTTTTGAGGCACTATGAATTTCTCGCCGATCATCCCGTTGCCCAATGGTGGCTGAACAAGCGCATGAGATTGGAACAGGAGCTGCGAAAGTTCGCATCGCCGTTAGCGAGCGAGTGCGCCGACTTAATGAGTCCGCCGTTCTGGTTTCTGCCTAAGGGGATTGAACGTGAAATGCTGTGGGAGATTTCGGGGATAAGGTGAGGGAGTGTGGGTGTGGGTGTGAGTGTTAGTGCTGGTTTCCAAAGATAGTCGAACCAGGCCGAAGGGTTATTTTCTCCGGAACAAATAGAGGACGCCTTCCTTTCCTACGATTGGATTGAGTTCCTCAAATGATGGGTCGGCCCGTAGCGCAGCGAGAATCGATCCTTGGAGCGGTCCGCTTGGCAACCAGCGATAGAGCCACCCGGATGCCGGGTCCGCTACTTCGACAAAGTCAGCCGTTTTGGCCTGTGCGATTTGTGTTTCGAAAACTCCTGACCGATGCAGGTCAAATAACTTAATTGCTATGTGATCTTTCGTGGCTATCCAGGTCTGTGTGTATGCGGAGACATCTCCCGCGAACGTCGCAAAGACAGACGGAGTGTGCGAGACCGGTGAACCTAACTTTGCCGCACCAATTATTGTGTTCAGGACTCTGTAGTTGATACTGGTTTCGCTCCGGCAATCCGAGAAGACCACCCAAATATTTTTGGTGGGAGGATAGGCACAACAGAGCGCGATAGAAAGTGCGCAGGCTCCAACCGCTGATATGTTCACTCGATCCGAACGGCTAACCTCCCCAATGGCGAATACGCCCACTAACAAAAGCATGAGCTGCCATGTCTGACCGAAATAGATATTGGACATACGCCCGAGAACAATGATCGATGCGGCCAGAGTTGTCAGGATTACTCCGCAGATGATAAACGCTAGCGGCCTCGCTGTCTTTCGAATGATTGAGGATGCGATTCCTAATATGATCCAAAGGATCAGCAGTGGTCCGAAAAATCCCAGCATTTGAATCATGTAGGGTCCCAGGATGAAGAGCTGGAATGATTCTGCCAATCCGCCTGATACCCTCCAGATATCTGTTTCCGGGCCGCTTATAGCATTCTGCAAAAAGTAGTTCAATACCCCTTTCCCTTGCACGCAGTAGTACGGCAGCGCTATCGCAAGAATCCCCAGAACGATACCGCCAACCCGCTGAGCTGTCAGTCGAAGTTGTAGCCGATCACTCGAAAAAATTCGGTAACAGATTTCCGCTAAAACTATTGAGACAATAGAAATGGCTGTTGTGTAGGTAAAAAAGGTTGGCTTTGCCAGGTAAGCTATTCCTGCCAACAATCCGACCAGGAAATGGGTTCTTGCTTCGTGACCAACCGTTCGTTGCAGGCAAGCTAACCGAAGCGTCGCCAAGGCAAACAAATCGGCAAACAGAGCAACGGCAAAGTCGGGCCGGAATTCGTGCACGGCTCTAAGCATGAGAGGTGTCAGGAGAATGGAAATCAAAATTAAAATTCGATTCACCGAGTTTGACGGCACCAGGAGTTCATTGGCCGCGAAGAGGGTAATAACTACAAGAAATCCATAAATCAGGTATGGACCCCAATCGTGAACTCCAAAAATGGCGAATCCGAGACACGCTGACACAGAAGCCCATGGGCTGTGCGGCGGAGAGGACCAGTACGAGTGGAGCATTCCCCAGAGGCCGTCCCGATGTAAAATGGTGAGCCGGGCGAGTCCATCTGCGAGGTAGCCGACGTCGTCGGCCACCGAGTCCATCGCCAGGCGCCCAGCTTTGAGGGACCACTGAACAACAAGGGTTGTGTAGACGAGAGCAATGATCCAAATCACTATGGCGACAAAAGTTATCTTCCTGCCTGAGCCATATCGCTCCAGCATCTTTGCTGGCGCTTCGCGGTGGCGGACGACAGATCGCAGTGTCAGTCCCGAGTAAATTGTCGCAGCAGCGAGAAAGTAGGCAAGACTGTGCTTGCCGATGATGCTGGACGCGAGAACGAGCGAAGATAGCACGTGCTACCAGATAGGCCACGATCTCGCCCGTGGCGAGGATTTTCCTTCTCACAATATTGGCGTAGAACTTCTGGCGAGGCTTCGAAGGGATCTTCGCCCTGTGGTTGGCTGATGATCAAAGGTCAATTGGTCTCGGTTTCCAGCGCTGTTCCGCCACTAAATGCCGTAGTGGAATTCAGTGTTGTATCGGACCCGCTATTTATCGCCGCTAGCCATGTGGCCTGGCTCCAGCATTGGCGCTGGTAATCTTTCCCCACCAGGACACCGATTAGCCTGCCGAGACGCAAGCGCCGGGGGCCTCAATTCCAAATTGTTTCGCGGCAGCGCTGACTCGGGTCGTTTGGATCGCGTCGAATGTTTGGTCGCGAAGACCGCAAAGCCACAGAGATCACATAGAACACAGAAAAAGAGAATTATTCAAAAAACGGGTATCCGGCGTTTGTGATCTCTGTGTTCTATGTGGCTAATGTTTTCGTCAATCAGTTGTTCTCCGCAAACAGGGCGGTTCCGCCATTGAAAGCGGTAGTACAATTGAACGTTGTGTTGGCCCGATACTTATCGCTAGCGGCCATGCTGATGCCTGTAGAGCAGTTTGAAAGAGTGTTTCCATCGATGTAATTGCCACCGTTAGAAGAAATTCCGCTATTGGTGGAATAACCGGAGACTACATTTCCACTAACCTGGGTGCCACCGCCGCTAAAGAATCCTATGCCCTCGGTGCCGCTGGCCAGAGTCGTGCTGATTTGATTATTCTGGAAAACGCTCGTTGTCCCTCGCGTGAGAAAAATTCCGAATCCACAATTCGTCAAGCGCACCGATTCGACCAGATGGCCCGCATTGTAGGGGCCAGAGGTGGTGTTATCAAGATAAACGCCGACGTAGAAGCCGATGATCTGACCGTTTTTGACTGTTATATTTCCTTTGTTGTCGGAGCGAATGGCGAATGCGCTGTTTGCCAACGTCGGATTGTATAGGTAGTGACCGTTGAGATCGATCGTGACGTTATGCGCGTTAACGGTGATAGCAGTGCCGCTCAGGGAGTAGGTCAGGCTGGCGCCTAGAACGTAGTTACCGGGAGCGGTGATTGTGTAAGGAACAGAATTGATTACGGTCTGAGTATGACCGACGACGGTTAACAGCAGGAGCGCTGCTGCAGAGATGCAAATAGAGTGAATTATTTTCATGGTTGATCCTTCGAAACCCTTCCATGGAATGTTTTGTCCGTTATCTGATACAGGTCAGTGATAGCTACATTTAACAGAACAGGGTTTTTGACCAATAACCCGATAGTAGCAGGTTGTTGGATCATCGGCGGAACTAGCAAGCGTTGGCCGACGACTATTTTTTTACTATTCAGGTACCCAATGGTAGTAGGGGTTGCCATGTGTAGCAGAGACAGTTAGTTAGATTGCTTGGAGTGTTTTTACAGCAATCTTGATTTATTGCCGCGTCGGGAGCTTTTCGGCACGAACACCACGCAATCGCAGGAGAGAAAATGAGTCGGATCGGGGATGCGGTTCACGAGCTGGTAACGGTGGAACCTTGAAGCCGAAACTCGACGGGTTTAACGAAGGCGGAAAACTGAACGCTGAAGCTGGAAGCTCGAAGCTAGAATTCAGGAGCCAGGAGACGGCGAAACGGCGACTGAAAACAGAAAACAGAAAACAGAAAACCGAAAACTCAAAACTGAAGACGGTGGACGGAAGAGCGCTTCCCGAGGAAGCGCTATCGGCACTTTGGCAGATTGAAAAACGAGGTGTGAATCGATCTCCTTGGCTGAGGTTAAGAGGAGACGTTGGGGGAATCGGAACGCGCCAAAAGCGAGACGATGGGGCGATACGGAGAGTCGGGCTGAAGAAGCTTGACACCTCAGTGGCTGTATCTACTGTAGATACATGAAGGTGGCGAAGCTTTTCAAAAGCGGAGGATCGCAAGCGGTGCGGTTGCCAAAGGAGTTTCGATTCAAAGGTTCGGAAGTTTATGTCGCGCGCGAAGGGGTTCGGGTTGTGCTGATTCCGAAAGAGAAGAAGCTCTGGCCGCGACGTTTTTTTCACGCTATCCGGGTCGGCGATCCATCATTTCGCAGACCTGATCAACCGAAGATGCCGCCGGTCAAGAGTATTGATTAGGCGATGTTCCTTCTTGATACTGATACCTGCGTCGATGTGCTTCGAGGTGTTGCTTCTGTGCGAAACAGGATGGAAGCATTGAGTCCCGACGATTGCCGCGTTTCGTCGGTTACCGTTTTTGAGCTCTACACAGGCACCTGCTTCACCCGGCATCCGGCCCGTGAAGCAGTCAAAGTCAGTCGATTCCTGAGTGTTCTTGATCTGGTCCTATTCGACCTTGCAGCAGCAAAGGAGGCGGCGCGATTGAGAGCCGAGCTGGCGAACGCAGGTATGCCGATTGGTCCTTACGATCTTCTGATCGCGGCGCAGGCGATATCTTCTGCGTACACACTTGTTAGCGCCAACGTTCGCGAGTTCGGTCGGATCGAAGGGCTGAAGCTCGAGAACTGGCGCACCTGAGAAAGAGCTAGACGCTGGAATTCAGGAGTCAGGAGCCAGTGTTCTTTGTGGCTGAGCTTCTCTTCGGGGCCTGCCTCCATCTTTGCCAGGCGGGATTGAACTGGTATGCAGCGAAGTCGCGAAAGGCGAAACGCAGACCCCTCTGGAGCCTTTGATTCCGGGGGATCGTCGTTGTAGGGTGTTCGTCCAATGTATCCGAATGGTCTTCAAACTATTGTTTCTTTATTCGAATCGTTGCCCGATCAGGAGAAGCGCGAGGCGCTGATTTCTTATGCCGATCAAGCGCCGAAATGGCGGCCGAGGGATGGCGAAACGTTCGATCTTGAGGATGTTCGCAAAGATGAAGAATGTACGGATACGGTTGGCGTATTTTTGAAAGTTGATGGCGAGGACCGCGTGCGTTTTCGGGTGGCTCTTGGACCGCAGGTGCAGACGCTTACCAAGGCGATGACATCGATTCTTTGTCGCGGCTTGCAGGAAGCGACGCTTCAGGAGGTGCTGAATGTGCCTGGCGATTTCGTGCCGAAGATCGTGGGCGGAGAATTGGTTCGGGCCCGGAGCCAGACGGTTTACTATGTTCTGACTCGGATGAAAGGAATTTGTCAGGTGTTCTTTAATAGGAGAAGGAGTCGGGAGGCGGAAACGCCGGGAGCGAGCGGGAACGACGAGATTGCCGAGAACCGACAAATACGAGGGAGAGACGGCGATGGGGGGTGAAAGGTGAGAGGAGTCAGGAGACAGGAGACTGGAGACCCTCTAGCACTAGCACTCACACTCGCACTCAATTGACGTTGGTTTGGGTTCATTGTAGTCGGGATGGATGAGGCGAGGTCGCCGAGCACATTTTGGATGGATTACGGGGCACATTTCACGGCTTAGGTTGCTGGCAGTGTCGGCGCTGATGGCATTGTTGGCATTGACCTTGCCGACCGCATGCTACAAGCCGCCTCCATGCCATAATGTCTTGGATACGCAGGCGGTTTCTCCCAACGGAAAATATAAAGCGGTGGCGTTTCGGCGGATCTGCTCAGAAGATCAGCCAATTTCGACCAATGTATCGATTGTACCGATAGATCGGCAGTTACCGGAGGGGAGAGGGAATATTTTTGCTTACGAACGGCCGATTCGGATCCGAGTAGCATGGTTAACCGATCGCAAGCTTGCAGTCTACACTTATGTCGATCCGTCGAAAGCAACGCACCTCGATAAATCAGGGGACGTCGAGATCCAGTATTCAAAACTCGAAGACGTTGACTTGGAACCCTGATGAGTGTGAGTGCTAGTGCTAGTGAAGATGCTGCCAAGCGATGGCCGCCGCCTGTTTCTAATCAAAACTTTTGCGTCTTGCATGGGATCCTTCGCCGTCTCGCCGTTTCTTCAGCTCCCCTTCTCATCCTCCTGTCTCCTGTATTCTGTCTCCTGTCTCCTCCTAGAATTACACTTTTGTAATGTTGGGGAAAGCTTTCTGCGAACTGCAAATGGTAAACGTTGCCTATAGAAATTTTGAACCAATTTCTCTCTATGAAAATGCATCGATCAAAAATCATAGCGACGGGAGCGGCGCTGGTTGCTGGGGCCCTGCTAATGGTGGGATCCTCCATCGCGCTGTCCCCCAATGGGGATTCCCAACGAACGTCGCTCAATCTCAAGGTAGATAACGCGCCGGTAAACCGGGACGAAAAACAACCGATGAGCTACGCGCCCATTGTCCAAAAAGTGGCGCCGAGCGTCGTTAAAATTTTCGTCACAACCAAACCGGATAACCGGCCTTCGCGGTCGGATCTGGATTTCTTTCGGCGATTCTTTGGTGAGGATGGCGGGGTCCCGAACATGCCGTTTGGTGGTGGGCAAGCGCAGCATGCGCTCGGTTCCGGGGTGATTCTTTCGACTGATGGTTATATCCTGTCGAACAACCACGTGGTAAACAACGCAGGCCAAATCCGTGTGGCGTTGAACGATGGCCACCAATTCCCTGCGAAGGTTATCGGGACGGATGAAAAAACCGACGTGGCGTTGTTGAAAATCAATGCCAACGATCTGCCGGCCGTAACTTTGGCCGACAGCGATAAGGTTGAGGTCGGCGATGTCGTGCTGGCGATCGGTAATCCGTTTGGGATCGGTCAGACCGTGACCAAAGGCATTGTGAGCGCGAAGAATCGTCAAGCCTTCGGTCAGATGGATGAAGACTTCATCCAGACCGATGCTGCGATTAACCCGGGCAACTCCGGTGGTGCGCTGGTGGATACTCAAGGGCGACTAGTCGGTATCAACACTGCCATCTATTCTCGTACGGGAGGTAATATGGGCATTGGTTTTGCCGTCCCATCAAATCTGACCCGTTGGGTCGTCGATAGTCTGGTGACGAAGGGCCGCGTTGACCGCGGATACTTAGGAGTAAGCATTCAGGATGTCACACCTGAACTGGCTCAGGCCTTCAAGTTGAAGAATTCAACCGGAGCGCTGGTCGGCGATGTCACACCGTCTAGCCCTGCAGACAAATCAGGGTTCAAGAGTGGAGACGTGATCGAGAAGTTCGATGGCAAGCCGGTCGAAAACTCTAGCCAGTTGAAGTTACACGTTGCCGAAACAGCTCCTGGTTCTTCGGTCCCTGTGGAGATCAGCCGCGACGGGCAAACGCAGACACTCAATGTTTCGCTTGGGAACTTCCCGAAGGAGCGCGTTGCGCGAAATAACAACAATAGTGATCAGTCTTCCGATAATCAGGAAGCCCTTGCGGGTGTTGGTGTGCAGGACCTGGATGGAAAAATTCGCCAGGAACTGGAGGTCCCGCGTGAGGTGCAGGGAGCAGTAGTGACCGATCTTGATCAAAGTTCGGCAGCCTATGAAGCTGGGCTCAGAGAAGGTGATGTGATCGTGGAGATCAATCGTGAGCCGGTGAAGAATGCGGAAGAAGCGGTTGCCAAGACTAAACATATCCAGGGAAACGAAACGTTGCTGAAGGTATGGAGTAAGGGACCAAACGGTGGCCAGGGTGGGGTCCATTATCTGACGGTACAGGAAGGATCGCGCTAAGGCGCGATCCTTAACGCCGGCATCGCCAACAACGCCGACAACTGTAGGGATGGTGCCGGCGTGCCGGGGGCGCGGCAGCCGGCACCCTATCGGTGATGGACCCGGATAAACTCCAGGTTAACGCCGGCAAACGGAGTACGGCTTATGGATTCAGCTCCCGCTGGGATACGGAACCTACCACACGCGGATCAGATCTGTTATCTTGGGGCGATGCGCGTGCTGGTGGTCGAAGATGACGACAAGATTGCTTCTTTTGTCGTAAATGGTCTGAAGCAGAATGGGTTTGCGGTCGATCGCGCATCGGATGGCGAGCAAGGGCTAGACCTCGCGTTATCGGTAAGCTACGACGCTGCGGTGTTGGACCTGATGTTGCCGAAACTGGATGGACTCTCCCTGCTTCGGCAGCTTCGGCAGAAGAAAGTGTCGGTACCAATATTGATTCTGAGCGCGCGGGCGACCGTGGACGATCGCGTGCTCGGTTTGCAATCGGGTGGCGATGATTATCTGACTAAACCATTTGCGTTCTCAGAACTCTTGGCCCGTTTGCAGGCGTTGATCCGGCGCGCAACCCAGACCGCCGAGCCGTCGCATCTTTCGGTCGGTGATCTGAAGATGGATCTTTTCAGCCGGGAAGTGACGCGTGGCAATCAGAAAATTGATCTGCAACCACGGGAGTTTGCTTTACTGGAGCTGCTGTTGCGCCACGCCGGACGACCGGTCACAAAAACGATGATCATGGAACACGTCTGGGATTTCAGTTTCGATCCGCAAACGAATGTGGTGGATGTTTTGATGCACCGGTTGCGATCGAAGATCGACAAAGGGTTTCCCAACAAACTGATCCACACAATTCGTGGTGTGGGTTATCTCGTGAAAAAATCATGACCGGTGGCGGTCTTTGGCACATCTTCGCGATCCGGCTCAGCCTCTGGTTCGCCGCGGTTTTCACCGTAAGCGCGATCATTCTTTTTGCGCTTCTCTATTTTCTGCTCAGCTCGTTTCTTGAACAGAGCGAACAGGAGGTTATCCAGGCTCGTTTGAAGGAATGCGCGGCAGTATACGAAAGTCGCGGGCTGCCGGCACTGAGCGACCTGGTTCATCGCACCGATTTTTCGCAGCACGAAGGGCCGTTCTTTGTCCGCGTGGTCGGCGATGGCGGAAGCGCTCTGATACTGGCGTTACCGCCGGATTGGGGTCAGGTCGATAACACCCTCGATAGAAAGGTCAACCAGCGCGCGCCGTGGTTGCGGATTCCGAAAGATGATCGAACCGATTTCATGATTGCGTCGATGCAATTGAGCGACGGTTCTGTCCTTCAGGTTGGAAGAAGTATGAATCGGCGCGAAACGTTGCTCGGACCGTTTCTGACATCGTTTCTCTTTGTGATTGTACCCACGCTTCTGCTTGGGCTGGTCGGTGGCGCAATTTTTGCGCATCGAGCGACAACGCCGGTGCGCCAGGTGTTGACCACTGCACGCTCAATTATCAACACCGGAAACCTGGCTGAGCGTGTGCCAGAGACGCAGGCGCAGAGCGAGTTGGCGGAATTGGCCAGGCAGTTCAATCGAGTGCTGGAGAAGAATCAGTCATTGATCCGCGGAATGCGCGAAGCGCTCGATAATGTGGCGCATGATTTACGAACGCCGCTGGCTCGCCTCCGAGGCGCTGCGGAACAAGCTTTGCAGCATGGCGCAAACCCAAGGGAAGCGTTAGCGGATTGTGTCGAAGAATCGGAGCGAGTTTTGACCATGTTGAACACGCTAATGGATGTCACTGAAGCGGAACATGGGATGATGCGTCTCCGTCGAGTTAAGACTTCTGTCTCGAAGCTTCTGGAAGAAGTGTTGGAGATCTATCGTTTGATCGCCGAAGAGAAGCGCATAGAAATCACAACCGACTTTCAGGGCCCTTGTGAGGCAACGATCGATCCGAACCGGGTCCGGCAAGCGTTAGCGAACCTGATCGATAACGCGGTCAAGTACACGCCAGAAGGAGGCAGGATCCGGGTAGGAGCCAGGAGTCAGGAGCCAGGCCTGTCCGCCGTCTTGTCCGACGTAGCCTTGGCGAAGTCGGAAGCTCTAGCGAAGGCGGAAGCCAGGCTTGCCCACCGTAGCTTTAGCGAAGGTGGGAGTGTTTGTGTGACGATTGAAGATAATGGGATGGGGATAACACCGGAGGAACTGCCGAGAATCTGGGACCGGTTGTACCGCGGCGACAAGAGCCGCAGCCAGCGAGGATTGGGTTTAGGGTTGAGTCTGGTGAAAGCGGTGGTCGAAGCGCATGGAGGGAAGGTGAGCGCGGAGAGTGCGAGTGCGGAGAGTGCGAGTGCGGGTGTGAGTGTGAGTGGAGAGGGTCAGGGGTCGGTGTTTACGGTGGTGCTGCCGTGCTAGGGGATCGAGCGGGATCGAGCGGCATCGAAAGGGATCGAACGGGATCGAGCGGGATCGAACGGGATCGAACGGGGTCGGACGCAGCGAGAAAGGGTTAGTAGATTACTTCAGGCCTCGAAAAGGGCGTGTAACAGGCCTTTAGCGATTGGCGCAATCAGATCGTCCTTTCGCCACGCGGCGTACAGACTGATTTGAAGAGGCCGGTCTCGCAGCGGAACCAAGCAAACATTTGCCGGTTTCGTAACGCTTGCTGAGAGGGGGCTAAAGGTAATTCCTACCATCGCGGCAACCAACGCCAGTTGTGCCAGATCGTTGGCTCCATTCTGGATTATTCGCCGGCGGAGTCCGGAACGCTGGCAGACCTCATCAATGTAATCAAAAAGTGCAGGATTCTGGGCTCTGTTGAACCAGACAAAAGACTGGTCCCTTAGCTCAGAAAGGGAAACCGACGAGCGGCAAGCAAGCCCGTTGCTGTGGTGAACGGCAACAGTCAAAGGTTCCGACGAGAGCTTGCGGCTGTTGAGGTTTTGAGACGGAGACGGCTCCTGGTAGACGAGTCCCAGGTCAATGCTACCTGTCTGCAGTAACTCGATTTGCTCAACCGATGTGTGGGGTACAAGCTCAATGTCGATACCAGGATTTTGATTCTGAAATCGCCTGATTTTCTCAGGCAGGTCGCCGGAATAGAAAGCCATGTCAACGTAGCCAACCCGGATTCGGCCTATGTTAAGGCGACTAATCTGACGGATTTCTTCAACTGCCAGTTCCAGATTTTTCAAGAACAACCGAGTCTTTTCCAGAAAACAATGGCCTGCGCCTGTTAACTGCACCTTGGGTTGGAGTCGTCGAAAAAGTTGAACGCCTAGTTCCTCTTCCAACTGGCGGATCTGCCGGCTGATAGCGGGCTGTGCAACATGGACTCTTTTGGCACCCCGCCCGAAATGCCCCTCTTCCGCCACTGCGAGAAAATACCGCAGGTGGCGGATTTCGAGTCTTGATGCGCTAAAGGCATCGAAGTGGTTCCCCATCGGCATTGTCCTTGGTTTAAGAGGACGCCGATCATCGCACTTAGCGCGGCCATGGGGGCCTCGCAATTAACAGGCTCTCGAACGGCATTACCTCAAAAATTGAGAAATCAGGCTATCTACTGATTGAGTGCGCGCGGGCAAGTACCCGAAAGGAGTAGTGCGCGCGACGCTCGCTCCGATTGTCTGGCCCGGGGGCTAACAAACAACGGAAACAATGAAATCATTTAGCATCGCTAACATACGCAAGACGAAGCTATTAATTGGCGGCTTCTTTGCCTTGAGCCTTCTATCGTCGGGGGTTGCTTTTGGGCAGGGAGTCGGTACG
>Ga0070706_100001856_pt1 | contig 21844 bp, 24 predicted proteins | sample KBSK5501metaG_FD_65476 | JGI IMG/M metagenome (GOLD analysis project Ga0070706, IMG submission 65476) | Corn, switchgrass and miscanthus rhizosphere microbial communities from Kellogg Biological Station, Michigan, USA - KBS K5-50-1 metaG | ecosystem: Host-associated > Plants > Roots >... | reverse complement strand
GCCACGTGGTATCAGCTCGTCACCCGCATCCGCGACATCGCGGAGCACGGCCTCGTGCCCGGTCCCGAGGATCCGCTCCGGAGCGCGCGCAGCATCCGCGCCGGCCGGCTCGCGCGGGCCGTCGTGGCGCCGTACGGGGTGAACCATCACCTGGAGCACCACCTGCTGGTGTTCGTGCCGTGCTGGAAGCTCGGCCAGGTACACGAGATGCTGTTGGCCAAGGGCTACGGGGATCGGATCGAGCGGTCGCGGGGCTACCTGCAGGTGCTGGACGTCGCGAGTCGCGACCCGCGCGGTGCCCGCGGCTGAGCTAGCCGCGCGCTCCGCTCACGCGCGCGGGCGGGCGCGCTCGACGAGGACCCCGATGCGGGCCAGCACGTCGTGCAGCTCGTCCCGCTCCGCGCGGAGGCGCGCGAGCTCGCCCTGGAGCTGATCGATGCCCGCCACCCGGTCACGCAGGTCCTTCACCTCGTGCGCGATCGCCAACAGGTGCCCGTGCAGGTCGTTCACGTGATCGATCCTTTCGTGGAGGTAGTCGCCCGTGCCTGACAGTGTACGGCGCCCCGCCCCGCCGCCTCTCCATGTTTGCGCGCGGACCGATTGTCCGCCCCCACCTCTTGACGCTATGCTCTGCCCGTGACGCCCCGCGAGGAGACGATCGCCGTGGGCCCGACCCGGGTGGAGGTCCTGATCGGCGGCGCGGGTGATCCGCTGCTGGTGCTGCACGGCGCGGGCGGCAATCGCGGCTGGCTCCGCTGGATGGACGCGGTGGCCGAGCGCCACACGATCTACGCCCCCACCCATCCCGGCTTCGGCCGCTCCGACGCGGCCGACTGGATGGAGGGCATCGACGACCTCGCCCGCTTCTACCTATGGTTCCTCGACGTGATGGGCCTCTCCCGCGTCCACCTGCTCGGCCACTCGATCGGGGGCTGGACCGCCGCGGAGATGGCCACGATGCGGCCCGACGTCCTCGATCGCCTGGTGCTGGTCGCGCCGACCGGGCTCAAGCCGGAGAGCGGCGAGATCCTCGACATCTTCTACTACCCGCCGGAGGAGCTGTTCCCGCTCACCGTCTTCGACGCGGCGACGATCCCGGAGCGCGAGCGGCTGTTTGGTCGGCGGCCCACCCCCGAGGAGGCCGAGACCGCCCTCCGCAACCGGGAGATGGCCGCGCGCCTGACCTGGAAGCCCTACATGTTCAACCCCCGCCTGCCGCACTTCCTGCCGCGGGTGACCGCGCCCACCCTCCTCCTCTGGGGGCGCGAGGACCGCATCGTGCCCGTGATCTGCGGCGAGCAGTACCGCCGCCTGCTCCCGAACGCCACCCTGCGCGTGCTCGAGCGCTGCGGCCACATGCCCCCGGTGGAGCAGCCGGATCGGTTCGCGGAGCTGGTGCTCGACTTCCTGCGCGGAGGCCCGGCGTGAAGCTCTACTACTTCAGCGAGATGCCGCATCACGAGTATCCCGACGCGGAGGGCGACAAGTATCCGTCGCTCCGCCTCGCCTTCCCCAACACGTTCTTCTCCCCCGAGATCGCCCAGCGGAACTACCAGCGCTACCTCGACGAGTACGACGCGGCGGACCAGGCCGGCTTCGACGGGCTGATGATCAACGAGCACCACTCGACCCCCTCGTGCGTGAACGTGTCGGCCAACATGACCGCCGGCATCCTGGCGCGGACCACTCGGAACGCGAAGCTCTTGATCCTGGGCAACATCCTGCCGATCCAGGACAACCCGGTGCAGATGGCCGAGCAGGTCGCGATGGCCGATCTCATCTCGGGCGGGCGCGTGCTGAGCGGCTTCGTGCGCGGGGTGGGCGTGGAGAGCTGGTGGGCCAACACCAACCCCATTCACAACCGCGAGCGCTTCGAGGAGTGCCACGACCTGATCATCAAGTGCTGGACCACGCCCGGCCCGTTCCGCTGGGAGGGCAAGCACTACCACTTCCGCCACGTCAACCCGTGGTGCCTGCCGCTCCAGAAGCCGCACCCGCCGATCTGGGTCCCCGGCACCGCGAGCCCGGAGACCGCGGTGTGGGCTGGGCGCATGGGCTACACCTACGTGCCGTTCCTGGTGTCCTTCGAGGTGGCGCGCGAGCTGTTCGACTTCTACCGGCAGGGCGCGGCGGAGGCGGGGCGCACCGTGACCGAGGACAAGCTCGGCTTCTTGATCTGCGCGGTCACCGCCGACACGAAGACGCGGGCGCTCGAGGCGGGGCGGCACTTCGTGTGGCGCATGGGGCCGACCCTGCGGGGGCCCGCGGAGTACTTCTCCCCGGTCGGCATGCGCTCGCGGGCGGCGAGCCGGTTCGCCCTCAAGGCGCGGTCGGTCTCGCTGTCCAAGATGAGCTACGAGGAGCTGGTGGAGAGCTACTACATCGTGGCCGGCACGCCCGACGAGGTGGTGGAGCGCTTCGCGCGGGTGCGGCGCGAGCTCGGGATCGGCCATCTGCTGCTCGAGGCCCAGGAGTCCCGCATGGACCACGCGACTACCATGCGCTCCATCGAGCTGATGGGGAAGAGCGTGATCCCGGCTATGGCGCGGATCTGAGCGCGGCAGGCTGGCGCGCGAGCGGGAGCGCGGATCAGCGAGTCTGGAAGGGAAGCTCCCGCGCCGGCGACGGCGAGACCACGACGGACTCCGCCGGACCGGCCGGCTCGGGGAACGGGTACTCGTTCGCGATGCGGGCGCGGATGAGGTGCACGAGCTGGGGATACGACGAGCCGCGGATCACCCGGTCGAACTGGGAGCGGTAGCTGCCCACGAGGCTGATGCCCTCGATGGCCACGTCGCGGACCACCCAGCGGCGGTTGCGGTACACGAGGCTGTGGGTGAGCGGGATGAGCCGGCCGCCCCGCGCGAGGATCGCGGTCTGCACCGTCGCGGTATCGTGGTCCACCGTCTCGCCGGTGAACTGCACGGTGGCCCCGCCCGCGTGCCCGTCGACCTCGGCCACGGAGGCCAGCCAGTAGACGAAGCCGCGCTGCACGAAGTCGGCGAAGAGCCGCGTGAACTCCTGCTGCTCGGCGGAGGTGCGCACCTGCCACTGCCGGCCAGCGAGCGCTCCGCCGCGTCGCGGAAGTCGAACACGCGGCTGAACAGGGCGCGAATCGCGACGAGCCGCTCGAGGGGCCGCTGCTCGGTGGTCGGGTCGGTGAGCACCCGGTTGGCGTCGTTGAAGACGCCACGCAACATTTCCGTGGGCGGGCCGGCCTGGGCGGGATTTGCCGAGGCGAGACACGCCGCCAGGGTCGCGCACACGATCAGTCGTCGAGGCGAAAAAGGTCTCATGGATCGACCGCCCAGGAGACTTGCATCGCCTGTGCCACGGTTTCCGGCGCCCCGGGGAGCGGAAGAGCGCCATCCAGGCGCGCAACGCGGGGGCCGGGGCGGCCCGCGCGCGTCCCTTCGGGGACAGCGGTGTACCGAATAGCGACGCTTCAGATCTGCGTGGCATCGCCTCGCGCCGCGTCGTGCAGATTTTCGTCGGCGGGCCCTACCGGGAGGTCGGATCGGGCGACGCGGCGGGCACCGTGGCCCGCGTCATCGGGAGGCGATCGTCCGACGGATGCGGGTGATCGTCTCCTCCGCCGCGGGCAGCAGTGCCGAGGCGCGCCCGCGGCGCGCCGCCAGCTCCCCGCCGGCCGAGGGATCGGTGAGGGCGGTGAGATTGACCTCGACGTTGAGCAGCGCCGTCTCGAGCGCCGCCCGGGCCGAGGCGGCGGCCGCCGCGAGATCCGCCCGGGCGTTGACGTTCGCGCCATCGACCACCCGCCCCGCGAGCGCCACGATCTCTCCGGCGGTGTCCGCGGTGTCGAGCGAGACCAGGGTGGCCCCGAGCAGGGCCCGCCGGGTCTGCTCGGCGCGCTCCCGCCGCTCCGCGTCGGTGCCCTTGGGGAGCGCGTGTGCGTGGACGACCGCGCCGTAGGCGCTCGCGTCGTCGGCCGCGAGGCGCAGCGCGTGACTCCGGAGCGCGCCGGCCCGGGTGAGCGCCTCGGACATCGCCGGCTCGTGACGAGCGTAGCGTGGGCGGCCGATCGTGAGGCGGCACACCATCTCGATCAGGGCCGCGCCGATGGCCGCGTTCACCGCCGCGGCGGCTCCCCCGCCCGGCGCGGGCGCCGCCGAGGCGAGGGCGTCGAGCCAGGCCCCGATCGTCTGGTCTTCCACCGTCGGCCCTACTCGATCACCTCGTCCGCCCGCAGCAGCAGCGACGGCGGCAGGGTGAGGCCGAGCGCCTTGGCGGTCCGGAGGTTGACCACCAGCTCGAACGTGGTCGGCTGCTCGACCGGCAGCGTGGCCGGGGTCGCGCCCCGGAGGATCTTGTCGACGTACGTCGCGGCCTGGCGCCAGTACGCGAGGGAGTCCGCCGACCAGGACATGAGCCCGCCCGCCGCGACGAAGCGCCGCGCCGGCCCCCCGAACACGGTCGCGAGCTTCATCTCGGTCGCGAAGCGGACGATGTCGTCGCCGCGGATCTGGGTGACCTGATCGGTCATCACGATGAGCCCGTCGACCGGCATCCGGCGAAGGGCCGCGAAGGCGGCGTCGAAGTCCTCTGGCTTGAGCACCTCGACGAAGCGGATGCTCCGCTGACGGGACCGGGCGGCCTGCTCGATCGCCCGACGGTAGCGGTCGGCGGCCGGGTAGCCGCGGCTCCACAGCACCGCGATGCGCGAGACGCCCGGGACCTCGGTGAGCAGCTCGAGCAGCTTGGCGGTCTGGTCGGGCGAGACGTCGAAGGTGACGCCGGTGACGTTGCCCCCCGGTCGCGCGAGCGAGTTCACCAGGCTGAGCTCCACCGGCGTGGTCGCGCCGACCATGACGATGGGGATGACCCGGGTCACCTCGCGGGCGGCCACCGCGTTGGGCGTGCCTCCCGCCACGATCAGATCCACCTTGGTCTCGGTGAGCTCGGCGGCCAGGGCCGCCAGCCGATCGTAGCGGCCCTCCGCCCAGCGGTACTCGAAGGCCACGTTCTGGCCCTCGACCCACCCACGCTCGCGCAGCTCGGCCTGGAACGCGCCCAGCAGCCGCGTGTTCTCCGCCGAGGGCGAGCTGGCCGCCGGGTGGCCGATCCGGTAGACCTTGCCGGCGGGCTGGGCGCTCGCGACGACCGGCCCGGTCACGAGGGCGCCGACGAGCGCGCCGAGCACCGACCGGCGGTGCATCGCGATCCTATCCCGACGACCGGCCGAAGTCGATGTAGCCGCGCTCCACGTCGGTGGCGAGCAAGGCCACCCGCACGTGATCGCCGACGTCGAGGCCCTGCGCGCCCCGCACCAGCTTGCCTTCCACGGGCGGCTTCAGAATGCGGACCCAGGTGCCCTTCGACGAGGCCCCGGTCACGATCGCGTCGAACTGCTGACCGATCCGCGAGGCGAGCAGGAGCGCCGCCGCCGACTTCTGCACCTGGCGCTCGACCTTGGCCGCGTTGTCCTCCTGCTCGGTGCAGTGGCGCGCGAGGCCCTCCAGGTCCTCGGCGCGGTAGGGCGCGGGGCGGCCCGCCAGCGCTGCCTTCAGGAGGCGCCCGGTGATCAGATCCGGGAAGCGCCGGTTGGGCGCGGTGGAGTGCGAGTAGTCGCGGGTGGCGAGGCCGAAGTGCCCGTCCGCGGTCTGGCCGGGACGCTCGAGGACGTACTCCCCCCGGCCCAGCAGCTTGATCACCGAGAGCGACAGGTCCGGGAACCCGACCGGATCCCGCTGCTGCCGCTCGGCGAGGAACGCCTGGAGCGCGCGCGCGTCCGGCTCGGCCGGCAGTCGCCCGCCCTGGGCCGCCGCGAGCTCCACGAGGCGCGGCCACCGCTCGGGAACGCGCAGCACCCGCCGCACCGAGGGCAGGCCCTTGGCCTCGAGATACTTCGCGGTGACCCCGTTGGCTCCGATCATGAAATCCTCGATCAGCTCCTTGGCGCGGTTCTTCTCGTCCGGCCGCAGGTCGGCGATCAGGTCGCCGTCGAACACCGCCCGGGTCTGGAGCGTCTCGAGGCTCAGCGCGCCCCGCTGGTGCCGCAGGGTCTTCATCGCCTGCGCCACCCGATCCTGGATCCGGAGCTGCTCGTCGAGCCCCGGCACCGCGGCGAGCGGCGGCGGGGGCGGCGCGATCCCGTCGAGCCAGGCCGCGACGCCGTTGTACGCGAGCTTGGCCCGGCTCCGCACGAGCGCGCGGTAGACGTCGGAGCCGTCGACCGTCCCGTCGGGGGCGACCGCCATCTCCACCACGATGGCCAGCCGCGCCTGATCCTGACCGAGCGAGGTGAGGTCGGTGGAGAGCCTCTCGGGCAGCATCGGGAAGATCTCGGCGGCGGTGTAGACCGACGTGGTGTTGGCGCGGGCGTGGTCGTCGATCGCCGAGCCCTTCCCGACCAGCGCGTCCACGTCGGCGACCGCCACGAGCACCGTGACCGTCCCGTCCCGCCCCGGCGCGGTCACGGTGAGCTGGTCGAGGTCGCGCGAGTCGTCGTTGTCGATCGAGCACCACAGGAGATCGCGAAGGTCCCGGATCGCGGGACTCGCGTCGGTCGCGGCCTGCCGGATGGCCTCGGTCTCGGCCACGACCGCGGGAGCGAAGTCCGGAAGCAGCCCTCGCTCGGCCATCGCCCGGTGGGCGATGCTCCGGAGCAGGTCGCGGTTCGACGCGGCCGTTCGGTCCATGGCGCTCATTCTAGCTGAGGTAGACTCGGGGGCGCCCGCGATGACTCCGGACTCGACGCCCGATCTGGTCCCGGATGGACGCCCGGCCGGGCGCGCGCGGCGCTTCTTCGCCGAGCTCGGCCCGGGCCTCATCACCGGGGCGGCCGACGACGACCCGTCCGGCATCTCCACCTACTCGGTCGCGGGCGCCGCCTTCGGCTACGCCCCGCTCTGGACCGCGCTCTTCTCGTTTCCCCTGATGGCCGCCGTCCAGCTCATGTGCGCGCGCCTCGGCATGGTGTCGGGACGGGGCCTCGCGAGCGTGATCCGGCGCCACTACTCGCGGCGCGTCCTCTGGGTCGCGTGCGCCCTGCTGATGGTGGCCAACGTCATCAACATCGGGGCCGACCTCGGGGGGATGGCCGAGGTGAGCGAGATGGTGACCGGCGTGAGCGCGCTCGTGTGGACGCCGCTCTACGCAGCTTTCATCGTCTCCCTGCTCTTCTGGTCCTCCTATCGCCAGATCGCCCGGATCTTCAAGTGGCTCACCCTGGTGCTGTTCGCCTACGTGCTGGCCGCGTTCCTCGCCCGACCGGACTGGGGGGCGGTGCTGCGCGCGACCCTCGTGCCCCACGTCGAGTGGACGAACCGTTACCTCGCGGTCTTCGTCGGGATCCTCGGGACGACGATCTCGCCCTATCTCTTCTTCTGGCAGGCCGCCCAGGAGGTCGAGCAGGATCGCGCCGCCGGTCGCCGGACCGTCCGGCAGCGGCGTGGGGCGACCGACGAGGAGCTGCGCCGGGTCCGGACGGACGTGCTCACCGGGATGTTCTTCTCGAACCTGGTCATGTACTTCATCATCCTCACCACCGCCGCGACCCTCCACGCGCACGGGGAGACCAGCATCGCGACCGCGCGCGAGGCCGCCGAGGCCCTCCGGCCGCTCGCGGGCGCGGGCGCCTACTGGCTCTTCGCGCTCGGGCTGATCGGCACCGGCATGCTCGGGGTGCCGGTGCTCGCAGGATCGTGCGCCTACGCGGTGGCCGAGGCGGAGGGGTGGCGCGGCTCGCTCGACGACACGCCCCGGCTCGCGCGGCGCTTCTACGCGGTGGTGGCGGTCGCGATGCTGGTCGGGCTGATCCTCAACTACGTCGGGCTCGACGCGGTCACCATGCTGTTCTGGTCGGCCGTGGTCAACGGCGTGCTCGCCGCGCCGCTGATCGTGCTGGTGGTCCTGCTCACCAGCGATCGCGCGGTCATGGGCGCGCGGGTCAACTCGCCGCTGCTGCGCTGGCTCGGCTGGGCCACCGCGGTCGTCATGACCGCGGCCACCGTGGGGATGGTCGCGACGTTCTGAGCGGGGGCTGAACGCGGGCTGATCGGGCCTGACGCACCACGAGCGCCGGGAGGGCCCGGCGCTCGTGGGTGTGGCGTCTGGAGGGGCCCCTTCTACCGCTGACCGAAGCTCGTCGACGTCGTGATCGGCTTGCCGTCCGGGGTGATGGGGTTGGTCATGCCCGTACTCGTGAGTCGCTCGACGGTGGGCTGGCCGTAGGCCGTGATCGGCTTGCCCTCCGTGGAGGCGGGTTTGGTCATGCCGGTGCCCGTTCCCCGCTCCGTGTGCTGCTGGAGGGTGGGCGCGGGCTGCGTGGGCTGCTGCGCGAACGCGAGCCCGGTAACCGAGAGAGTGAGTGCGACCGAGGACAGCACGAGGGGGCGGACCGCTCGCCGCGGCATCCGGTCTGGCGAGGACTCTAGCACGGGCGGCCGTTCCCCGGATGCAACCGAAACCCGCAGCCGGTGGCCGGGCGGCGGCCCGGATTCATTGATACACTGCCCGGAGTCCGCCCATGCAGAACACGCCGCTGACCGCCGACGGCCCGATCACCCGGCTCTTCCGGGCGGTGGGCGCCCACGACTTCGCCGGGCTGCCCTCCACGTGCTGCGCCTCCCCTACGGGCGGATCACCGATCGGAGCCGGTTCTGGCTCGTGCTCGAGGAAGGGCGCGGGACGTGCACGACCAAGCACGCCACCCTGGCCGAGCTGGCCCGCGAGCAGGGTGGGCTCACGTGCATTCCGGAGGCCCACTGCTATCTACGCGCCGACGGCGAGCTTATCGACATGACCGGGGTGCCCGCGGGCGCGGTGCCCATCGAGCGCTTCCTGCACGAGGAGCCCATCACCATCGACCAGATCGGCGCGTACAAGACCGAGGTCCACCGCCGGTTCCTGCGCGACTGGATCCCCCGCACCGAGGCCGCGCGGGGGTACGGCCTCGACGACGTGTGGGGCATCCGGGAGGCGTGCATCGCCGTGCTCGGCGCGGGCGCGTACGCGACGCCGACGCGCTGACCCCGAGCGGGCCATGTCGCTCGACGGTGACGACTACTGCGGTCGATGTGGCGGCCGCCTGGCCGCGCCGACGACTGGCGTGCATCGTCGCTGCCTGGGCTGTGGGCAGACGAGCTATCGCAACCCGACGGTGGGCGTGGCGGTGGTGCTCGTCGAGGGCGACTCGATCCTGCTCGGCCGGCGCGTCGGCGGGCCGCGGGTGGGCCTCTGGTGTATCCCGTGCGGTCACGTCGACTGGGACGAGGACATCCGCGAGGCGGCGCGCCGCGAGATGGAAGAGGAGACCGGCCTGGCCGTCGAGATCGGCGAGGTCTGCGCGGTGCACTCCAACTTCCACGATCGCGCCCACCAGACCGTCGGGGTCTGGTTCCACGGACGTGTCGTCGGCGGCGCGTTGGAGGCGGGCGACGACCTCGATCGCGTGGGCTACTTCCCGCTCCGCGCGCCCCCGCCCCTGGCCTTCCTTACCGACGCCACCGTCATCGCGGACCTCGCCCGACGCGGAGGCCGACCGTAGGCCGCGCGGTCTACCGGCTCCACACCGCGAGGAGGTCCGGGAGGCGGCGCATGTTGGAGAAGACGACGGTGCCGGGGCCTTCCAGCCGATGGGCGGGCGTCACGCCGCCGGCGTAGCCGAAGGCGGCCATGCCGGCGGCACGCGCGGCCTCGACGCCGTAGCGGCTGTCCTCCACCACCGCGCAGCGCGCGGGAGGCACCCCCAGGCGCGCGGCCGCGTGGAGAAACAGGTCGGGCGCGGGCTTGCCGTTCGAGACCTCGCTCGCGCTGAAGATGCGCCCCTCGAAGCGGCCGTACAGGTCGGTCCGGCGTAGCGAGCGCTCGATCTTGGCGTGGCTGCCGCTGGAGGCGACGCAGGTGGGGCTGGTGATCCGGTCGAGCGCGTCGACCACGCCCTCGACCGCCCGCAGCTCCCGCTCGAAGGCGGTGAGGTAGAGGTCCTGGTAGGCCGCGTCCCAGTTCGCGGGGAGCCGACGGCCGAGCTGCGCCTCGATCTCGCGGACCATGTGCTCCTCGGAGCGGCCCACGAAGCGCTCGATGATCTCCGCCTCGCTGAGCGGCCAGCCCAGGTCGGCCAGCACGACGGCGTCGATCCGGATCGCGATGCGCTCGCTGTCCACGAGCACGCCATCGCAGTCGAAGATCACCAGCTCCGGGTGGCGGGCGTCGCGGTCGCTCATCGGAACGCGCTGACCGCCGCCGCGACGTGCCGGAGCTCGTCCTCGGTGAGCTCCGGATAGAGCGGCAGCGACAGCACCTCCCGGCAGGCCCGCTCCGCGCACGGGAAGTCGCCCTCGGCGTATCCCAGATGCTGATACGCGGGCTGGCGGTGGACGGGCACCGGATAGTGCACGCTGGTGGCGATGCCCTGCGCCCGCAGGTGCTGTTGCAGCGCGTCGCGCCGGGGCGAGCGCACCACGTAGAGGTGATAGCCGTGGCGCGCCGGATCCATCTCCACCGGCCGCGTCACCGGGGCCCCGGCGAGCAGCTGGTCGTAGAGCGCGGCGAGCCGGCGTCGGGCGGCCACCCAGCCATCCAGATGGCGCAGCTTGACTCGCAGCATCGCCGCCTGCAGTTCGTCGAGGCGGCTGTTGACGCCCACAACGCGGTTCGCGTATTTGGCCTCCTCGCCGTAGCTGCGGAGCATGCGCACCTGCTCGGCGGCCGCGGGGTCGTCGGTCACCACCATGCCCGCGTCGCCGTAGGCGCCGAGGTTCTTGGTCGGATAGAAGCTCCAGCCGGAGAGATGGCCGTGGGTGCCGACGGGCCGGCCGGCGTACTCGGCACCGTGAGCCTGCGCGGCGTCCTCGATCACGGAGACCTCGTGCACGGCGCAGAGGCGCCCGATCTCGTCCAGGGCCGCGGGAAGACCGTAGAGGTGCACCGGGATCGCCGCGCGGGCCCGGCGCCCGGCCGGCTGGGCGACCAGGTGCGCCCGGAGCTTCTCGGGATCGAGGGTCAAGGTGTGCGGGTCGACGTCGACGAGGACCGGGATCGCCCCCGCGGCCACGATCGCGCACGCGGTGGGCGCCGCGATGTTGGGCACGGTGATCACGCGATCGCCGGGCCGCACGCCGGCGGCCCGCAGGGCCAGGTGGAGCGCGTCGGTCCCCGAGGCCACGCCGACCGCGTGACGCGCGCCGCAGTAGGCCGCGAACTCGCGCTCGAAGGCCGCGCCCTCCTCCCCCAGCACGTAGCGGCCGCTCTCGAGCGTGCGCCCGACCGCCGCGTCGATCTCGGGCTGGATCTGCCGGTACTGCCGGCCGAGGTCCAGGAACGGCACCTCCACCACGGCCGCCCGCGCACTCACCAGTACCGGTCCCGGTGGCGCCGGTAGTAGCGCACGGTGTGGCCGAGGCCGTCGAGGAGCGACGTGGTGGGCTCCCAGCCGACCACCCGCTTGATCTTGCGGATGTCCGAGCAGAAGTCGCCCGGCTCCTGGGCCGCCCGCTCGGGGGAGAACGGGGCCAGCTCCCAGCGCCCGGTCCCCGCCACCGCCACCACCGTCTCGGCCAGCTCGCGGAACGTGCACGCGTGGCTGTTGCCCACGTTGAAGACCTGCCCGTAGGCCTCCGGCGTGGCCGCGCACCGGATCATGGCCTCGACCGCGTCATGCACGTAGACGAAGTCGCGCAGGAGTGACCCGTCGCCGAAGACCTTGATGGTCGCGTCGTCGAGGGCCTGGCGCACGAACCAGTTGGCGACCCCGAAGCGGTCGTGCTTCATCTGGGCACGCTCGCCGTAGATGTTGGTGAGCCGCAGCGTCACCGAGGCGACCCCGTGGTTGTCGTGGTAGATCTGGAAGAGCTGCTGGGCGGTCAGGCTCGACAGCTCGTAGATCCCCCGCGGACGGATCGGATGGTCCTCCGCCACCGGCAGCATGACCGCGGGCCCGTACTCCCCGCGCGTGCCCCCGTAGACCAGGCGCGCGCCCCGATTGTAGCCCCGGCACGCCTCGAGCAGCATGGCCGAGCCCTTGATGTTGATGTCGATGTCCGGGAACGGGTCCCGCAGGCTCAGCACGTGATCGTTCTGGCCGGCCAGGTGGAACACGTAGTCCTGGCCGGTGACCAGGTACTTGAGGCTCGCCTCGTCGCGGATGTCGCTGAAGTTGACCGCGACCCGGCTCCGGATCGGCTCGATGTTGAACGGGTTGCCGCCGTGGTCGTCCACCATCGCGTCGAGCAGGGTGACGCGCGCGCCGAGCTCCACCAGCCGGAGCGCGAGGTTGCTGCCGAGGAACCCGAGGCCGCCGGTGATCAGGACCCGACGGTCGCGGAAGCCGTCCAGATCGGCGGGCATCCCGAGTCTGGCGGTCATCCGAAATCTGAGGTCATCTAAGTCGCGGCTCCGACGCCGACTCCGCGGGCACGACCGCGCCCGCCTCGACCACCTCGCGCACCACGAACTGCGGGGTCTGGTTCTCGGTGAGGAAGAGGCGCCCGAGATATTCGCCGAGGAGGCCGAGCATCACGAGCTGCACTCCCGAGAAGAGCACGACCGGCATCACGACCGAGGCCCAGCCGACCGGCACCCCGGGCCGCAGCAGGCGCTCGACGAGCACCTCGACGCCCAGGGCCAGGCCGAGCACGCTACAGGCGAGGCCCACCACCGTGCTCACCCGGAGCGGCATGACCGAGAAGTTCACGAACATGTTGAGCCAGAGCCGGAGCAGCTTCCGCAGCGTGTAGTTCGAGCGGCCCTCGCGCCGCGCGTCGTGACGCACCTCGATGGTGCCGATGTTCCCGGTGCAGCGCAGGGCGAGGCCGTCGATGTAGGGGTACGGGCCACGGTACTTGAGGATCTGGTCGACCAGGAAGCGGCTCAGGCACTTGAAGCTCGAGAGATAGAGGTGGCGGGGCTTGTCGAGCATGAAGTTCGCCACCCGATCGTTCACCCGGCTGCCGAGATTGCGGAGCCAGTGGTGGTGCCGGACCGGCGAGTGGGTGTAGACCACGTCGTGGCGGTGGCTGACCGCGTGATCGACCAGGCGCCCGACCTCCTCCGGCGGGTTCTGGAAGTCGTCGTCCATGATCACCGCGTAGTCGCCGCGGGCGTGCCAGAGCCCGGCCATGACCGCGTTGTGCTCGCCGAAGTTGCGCCCGAGCTTCACGTAGGTGACCACGCCCGCGTGGAGGGCGCTGAGGGCGCGGCAGGTGTCGTCGCTCGCGTCCAGGCTGCCGTCGTCCACCAGCACGATCTGCAGCGCTCGCCCGGGCAGCGCCTCGAGCAGGCGCGCGACCAGCGGACCGATGGTGCCGGCGCCGTTGTAGACCGGAATCACGATCGAGATCAGCACGCGGCGCCCGTCAGCCCGTGCCCGCCGGGGCGAGCGCGTCGGCCGGCCGCAGATCGTAGAGCTCGGGGGGCGTGCCGCGGCCCGGCGCGGCGGCCCGCGGGGGTGTCGACCGCCAGAGGGCCGGATCGACCGCCGCGCCCGTCGCCTTCACCCAGTCGGTGATCGCCCCCTGGGGCGGCTCGCCGCCGCCGCGCCGGGCGAAGTCGCCGCCCAGCAGCACGAAGCGCACCTGCCCGTCGGCGACCATGGCCGCGAGCGCCTCCGGGGTGAGGATCGGGTCGGCGCCCATGAAGCCGCCGATGGCCATGACCGGTCGGCCCGTCTCGATGATCACGGGCGCGGCGAGGCGGGCGTTCAGCGTGGCCAGCAGGAAGCGCTCGCTTCGCTGATTGGCCTGCAAGAAGGCGAGCAGCCGCGCGTCCCGGGCGATGCCCGCCCCGCCGCGCCAGACCGCCGCCCCGGCCCCCTCGTCCCGCGCGGGCGCGCCCGGCAGGGCGGCGTACGGGAGCATCACGTTGCCGCGGGCCAGGCCGGCGCCGAGGGCCCATGTGGCCGGGGTCGCGAGCAGCGCGCCGAGCGCCAGCCCGAGAGCGGCCGCCGCCCACGAGCGCGGTGGCGGGCGGCGGAGCGGCATGCCGAGGATCGCGAGGAGGCCGGCGGTCGCGCCGAGAACGGTCGCGACCGTGGCGAGGCAGAGCCCGAGGCGCCAGTCGCGGAGCTGCCCGCCGAGGCCGGACAGGTCGCCGTACCAGATGAAGAGCTGCCAGCCCGCGGTGGAGAGCAGCGCCAGCGGCAGGAGGAGCGCGATGCGTCCGCCCCGCCGGTACCACGACCAGAGCGCCATCACCCCGATGCCGCCCAGCGCGGCCAGCGGCGGAGCCATCGTGACGAGATAGTAGGCGTGGAAGATGCCGCCCGCGTAGCTGTAGACCGCCGCGTAGGTGAGCGCCCAGCCCGCCCAGAGGAGCACCGCCTGGTGGGAGGGGTCGAGCGGCCAGCGTCGCGCGGCGCGCGCCGCGCCGGCCGCGACGCCGGCGAGCGCGAGCGGCAGGAGCCAGCTCACCTGCCCCGCCAGGTGGCGATCGGCCAGGCGCAGCGGGCCGACCGGGACGCTGTCGAAGAGCCGCAGTCGCCCCGCGGGCCCCCCGCCGGGCCCTCCCGGCTGGGCGGGAGTGCCCGCCACCGGCCCACCCGCGGCGCGCGCGCCCATCCGGCGGCGGCGCACGAACCGCTCCATCCCGTTGTGGCCCACCGCCAGCTCGATCATCGAGTTCGAGCGGCTGCTCCCCGCGAACGGCCGCCGCTCGGCCGGGGTCAGGTCGTAGAAGACGACCCACGAGAGCGAGACGACCGTGACCACCAGGCCGCCCAGAGCCAGATGGGCGATCCGTCGCCGCCAGTCGAGCGGCGCGCCCGCGAAGTAGACGAGGGTGAACGTCGGCAGCACCACGAACGCGGCCAGCATCTTGACGTTGAAGCCGACGCCCACCAGCGTCATCGCCGCGACGAGCAGCGAAGCGCTCCCGCGCTCCGCGGCGACGCTCAGCGTCCAGGCGGCGAGGAGGAGCACGAGCACGAGGCAGCTGTCCGTGTTGCTCGACCGGTCGATCACCACGCTGATCGGCGTGAGGGCCAGGAAGAGCGCGGCCAGCAGCCCGGCCGCCACGCCGAACCGGCGCGCCACCAGGTGGTAGACCAGCGCGACGGAGGCGAGGCCCTCGAGAACCTGTGGCAGCAGCACGCTCAGGCTGCTGAACCCGAGCAGCTTGGCGCTCGCCACCTGCACCCAGAGCGCGATCGGCGGCTTGTCGAGCGAGACGAACCCGGCCGGGTCGAACGAGTTGAAGAAGAAGTTGTGGGGGCTGTCCAGCATGCTCCGGACGCCCGCGCTGTAGTACTCGGTGCCGAAGCCGTTCTGGTCGAGGCGCCAGAGGCGCAGCCCGAGCGCGAGGGCCATCACGCCGCCCAGCCCGGCCCACGGCGACGAGCGCCAGGCCGGTCGGAGCGCGACGACCGGGGCCGCCGTGGCTTCCCGCGACGATTCCATGACGTACGCGGGTAAGGACGATCCACGAGCCTTCCCGGTTGACCGACTTTCTAGAGATCACATAACGACCATCAAAACGCCTAGTTGCGCTCGAATATCTGAGGATCAGCTCTTGGTATCGGCAGAGTCGAATTTCGACGAATTGGATGGGGACAAACCTCGATCGAACCGAGATACTGAGCGTCGCCCGCCATGCTCGAGCCCGCCCCCGACGTCGGGAGCCCCCCAGAGTCCGCCTACGCATGGATCCGTCTCTTCGCCGCGCTCCTGCTGTCGGCCATTGGCGGCATCGGGATGTGGTCGGTCATCGTGGTGCTGCCGGCGGTGCAGGCCGAGTTCGGCGTCGCGCGCTCCGCTGCCTCCCTGCCCTACACCGTGACCATGATCTCTTTCGGTTTCGGCGGCATCCTGATGGGGCGCCTGTCCGACCGCTTTGGCATCTACGCGCCGGTCACGGGGGGCGCGCTCGTGCTGGGCGCGGGCTATCTCGTCGCGAGCCAGGCCACGAGCCTGTGGCAGTTCGTGCTCGCCCAGGGCCTGGTGGTGGGCGTCGCCGGCTCGGCCTCGTTCGCGCCGCTCATCGCCGACACCTCGCTCTGGTTCACCCGGCGGCGGGGCCTCGCGGTGTCGATCATCTCGAGCGGCAGCTACCTGGCGGGAACGGTGTGGCCGCCGGTGGTGCAGCACTTCATCCAGACGCTGGGCTGGCGGCGCACCTACGTGGGCATCGCGATCTTCTGCGTGGCCAGCATGGTGCCGCTCGCCATGGCCCTCCGCCGCCGCTCGCCGCTGCTCGCGCCGGTCGCGGCGACGCCGCGGGCCGCCGCGTGGTCGGGGCGGCCGCTCGGCATGTCGCCGGGCGCGCTGCAGGCCGTGCTGGTCATCGCCGGGCTGAGCTGCTGCGTGGCGATGTCGATGCCGCAGGTCCACATGGTGGCCTACGCGGGCGATCTCGGGCACGGGGCGGCGCGCGGCGCCCAGATGCTCTCGCTCATGCTGGCCACCGGCATCGTGAGCCGGCTCGCGTCGGGCTGGATCTGCGACCGCATCGGCGGGCGGCGCACGCTGCTGCTGGGCTCGAGCCTGCAGGCGCTGGCCCTCGTCCTGTTCCTGCCCTTCGACGGCCTCGCTTCGCTCTACATCCTCTCCGCGCTGTTCGGCCTCTCGCAGGGCGGGATCACGCCGGCCTACGCGGTCATCATCCGGGAGTTCTACCCCCCGGAGGAGGCCGGGGTGCGGGTCGGCACCGTGCTCATGGCCACCCTGTTCGGGATGGCGCTCGGCGGGTGGATGTCGGGCGTGATCTACGACCTGAGCGGGTCCTACCAGGCCGCGTTCGTCAACGGCATCCTGTGGAACCTGCTGAACGTCGGCATCGCGGTGGGGCTGCTCCGCCAGCCGGGGCGGCCGGCCGAGCGGGCCTGGCACTAGCGCGTCAGGCGGCCGGCGCCTTGTGCAGCCGGCCGTCCTTCATGATCATCAGCAACGCGTCCTGCCGCTGGAGCCGCTTGATGTCCGTGAGGGGGTCGCCGTCGACCAGCAGCAGGTCCGCGAGGTAGCCCGGCTTCACCTGCCCCAGCTCGTGGGGCCGGCCCATGATCTCGCCGCCCATGCGGGTCGCGGCCACGAGCGTCTCCATCGGGGAGAAGCCGAGCAGATCGACGAAGAGCATCAGGTCCCGCGCGTAGGTCCCGTGCGGGTTCCAGGCGAAGCCGTAGTCGCCACCCGGGAGCACGCGGATGCCGCGCTTGCGCATGCGGCCCATGGTCTCGACCGACACCTCCAGCTCGTCGACGAGCCCGAGGTCGCGCGCCATCTGCGGGGTGAAGCCCCACTCGCTCGCCGCGTGGCAGGCCTGGTAGGTGAGGCCCACCGCGGGGGCCACGAAGCACCACTCGCGGTTGGCCTCGAGCAGGTCGAGGGCCTCCTCGTCCGCGAAGTTGGCGTGGTAGATGATGCCGATGCCGTGACGCACGCACATCTTCACCGACTCCGCGCTGCGCGCGTGGGCGCAGACGCGCACCGCCCCCGCCCGCGCGATCTCGGTGGCCGCGGCCACCTCGGCGTCGGTCATCACCGCGCGCTGGGAGCGCGAGTTGCGCGGCCCGGTGTCTCCCGAGATGTTCAGCTTCAGGAGATCGGCGCCCTCGCGCACCAGGATGCGACAGACCCGGCGGATGGCGTCGGGCCCGTCGGCCACCCAGGAGAAGGTCGGTGTCTCGAGATACGGCAGGTGGAGCGTGTTCTCGTCGCCGAGCCCGCCGGTGACCGTGATCTCGGGACCGTTGGCGAGGTAGCGGGGACCGGGAATGCGGCCGGCCTCGATCTCGTTCCGGATCACGATGTCCAGGCGCGGCTTGGCCGCCGCGGCCGAGAGCACGCTGGTGTACCCGCAGTCGAGCAGCGTGCGGGCGTTGCGCATCGTCACCAGGGTGTGCTCCTCCGGCGGCAGGCGGGTGAAGTCCGAGTTGCGGGCCGCGTCGGGGTAGCTCACGTGCCCGTGCGGCTCGATGAGCCCCGGCATGAGGGTGGCGCCCGCGCCGTCGATCACCCGGGCCGCCTCGCGCGGCAGGCCCCCGCCCGGCTGCACCGCGACGACGCGCGGCCCCTCCACCAGCACGTCGCCCGCGAAGGGCGCCGCGCCGGTCCCGTCGAGGATCATCGTGTTCGCGATCAGCGTGCCGGCCATGGCGCGGAGTCTAGCAGAGGTCGGGCGGGCTAGCGAGAGGCGGGGTCGGGCTCGCGGGCGGGCTGAGCCGACGGCTCGGCGGGCAGGCACATGTAGCCGAGACGGGTGACGCCGGCGGGCGACGGGCTGTTCCACAGCGCCGACGCCTTCGCCTGACACGCGAGCGAGGAGGGAAGGCGCGCGACGAACACCATGCGGAGCGGCTCCTTCCCGACGATCCGCTCCTCCCAGAGATCCCAGGGCTCGTCCGCCTGCGCCACCGTCGCGGCGCCGAGCAGGACCCAGGCCACGCCGAGGCGGAGCGCCCGCATGACCTACTTGTAGCGTCCGCCAGCCGTGGCAGCAATGGGCACACTCGGACGCTCGGCGGTATACTGCGCGGCACGGGAGGACCACGACGATGAACATGGGTCGGATGACGTGGCTGACGTGGCCGGTGCTGGCGTGCGCGATTTCGGTGTGCGCGATGGCCCCCACGGTCGCCTTCGCGCAGCTTCCCAACATCGGCTCGATGCTGCCGGACAAGACGCAGCTCCTGGAGCAGGCCAAGAAGCTCGTGACCGAGCTGACCGCGATGAAGAGCAGCGGCAAGCTCAACGCGGCCGACACGAGCAAGGTCGATTCCTTGCTGCCCAAGGCGACCGCGGTGAACACCGAGCTCGCCAAGCCGCAGGTCGAGCCGAGCCGCCTCACCCAGCTCGCGGGGCAGCTCGGAGACCTCCAGAAACAGGTGACCGCGCTGCGGGGCTCGGTGAAGTGACCGCGAGCCTCGAGTTCCACGACCCGTCCGGCGCGATCGAGGTGAAGCGGCCGCACGCCGCGCGCGTCGCCGGTCTCGCGGGCAAGCGGGTCGGCTTCGTCAGCAACGAGCAGTGGCAGGCCTATCGCATGCTCCCGCGCCTGAAGGCGCTGCTCGAGGCGGACTTCGTGGGCATCGAGGTGCTCCCGATCGACGCCTTCCCCCAGGGCAACGCGGTGATCGGCTCCGAGGAGACGGCCGCCCTCGTGCGGGCCAGCGGGGTCGACGCGGTCATCATCGGCAACGCGGCCTGAGGGACCTGCGCGACGGCGTGCGGCCGGGCGGCCGCCCGGATCGAGGCGCAGGGGATTCCGACCGTCACGCTGACCCGTGGCGACTTCGTCGGGGTCATGACGAACGCGGTGGCTGGCCTCGGGCTGGCCCCCGACGCCGCGATGGTCACCTTCCCCATCGAGCTGTTCCTGCCCGGCAGCGACATCTCGCCGGTCGAGGCGCGCAAGCAGGAGTTCTATGACGGCCTGACCCGGTGGCGCTCCGCCTTCGCCGGCGACGGCGCGGGCGAGCCGCCGATGCTGCGCGTGGAAGGCTCGAGCGTCGAGGACGCGCTCGCGCGCGCCAACCATCTGATGCTGGCCAACCGCTGGGGCGACGGCCTGCCGCTCTGGCCGCCGACGCGGGCGCGGGTCGACTGGATCCTGCGGGGTAGCGCAGAGCCGCGCGGGCGATGGCTCGGCACCTTCCCACCGCGGGGCGGGGTCACCACCGTGGAGTCGTGCGCGATCGCGCTGGCGATGGCCGGCGGGCGGCCCGAGTACCTGCCCGTGCTCGTGGCCGCGGTGGAGGCGTTCCTCGACCCCGAGTCGGGGAGCGAGGCCTTGCAGGCGGCGTCCGGCAGCGCGTTTCCGGTGGTGATCGTCAACGGCCCGGTCGGGGCCCGGATCCGCCTGAACGCCGGCTTCGGCTGCCTCGGCCCGGACCCGCAGCGGCCGGCCGGCGCCAGCATCGGGCGCGCGCTGCGGCTCCTACAGCAGAACCTGGGCGGCGCCCTGCCCGGCATCGGCACGATGGCCAACTACGGCGGCGGGCGCTACACGAATGTGGTCTTCGCGGAGGACGAGGCGAGCCTGCCCACCGGCTGGCCCACGCACGGGACCGATCGGCACGGCTTCGCCCCGGGTGCGAGCTCCATCTCGCTCGCCTTCGCCAACGGGGCCACCAACATCCGGCGGCGCGGCGCCAAGAAGGAGACGCCCGCGGAGGATGCGCTCCAGGGCATGCACCGGATGGCCGACTTCATGCGCGTGCCGAACATGGCGGGGCTGGTCGGATACGAGCACGGCACCCCCGGCATCTTGATGCTCCCGGGCGTGGTGGCGCAGACCATGACCGGCCTCGGCTGGACCAAGGCCTCGATGCGCGAGTTCCTGTGGGAGCATTCGCGCATCCCCGCCGCGGAGCTGCGCCGAGCGGGGTGCCCGGCGTGGATCGAGATCGACACCAGCAAGGTCGCGCGCGACAGCCTCGCGCTCGACCCGTGGCCGATCACCGCCCGGCCCGAGAACTTCGTCATCGTCGTCGCGGGCGGCGGCCATCCGACCAACAGCTACTGGCTCCAGGGCTACAGCCCCGGCGTCGTCGGCCGGCCGGTCGACCTGCCGTCGTCATTCGAGGGCCTGCTCGCGGAGGCGGAGCGCGAGATCGGCCCCGCCTAGGGCGATCTCCGGGTCAGCGGCGGAACGCGGGGGGTGCCGGTCACCTGGTGACCGGCGGCGAGCAGGAGCGGGACGAGCCGGCGGCCGAGGACGCGGCTGGCTCCGGCCAGGAAGACCCTCAGTCGCGCAGCGCGCGGAGCCGGTCGGCGATCACCGCCTTCGGCACCCGGCCCACCAGGGTGTCCACCCGCTCGCCACCCTTGAAGAACAGCAGCGACGGCAGGGCCTGGACCCCGAAGCGCTCGGCGATCTTCGGCTCGGCCTCCACGTTGACCTTGCCGATGGTGGCCTGTCCGGCCAGCTCGCGCGCGAGGTCGTCGATCATCGGCGCGATCGCCTTGCAGGGGCCGCACCAGGGCGCCCAGAAGTCCAGCAGCACCGGGCCCTTGGAGTCAGCCAACGTGGCGTCGAGCATGTCCGTGGTGATGTGCAGCGCTCCCCCGTCGCTCATGGACGATCTCCTTTGTCCTGCTTTGGATGACTCCCCGGCCCGGTGAGATTCGGCCTCGCGCCGCTGCCCCCGGCGAGCCCCGTCGCTGCCGAAACCTTGCCCGATGATAGCATCCGTGTCGGCGCGATTCCGCCAGGAGACCCGACATGGAGCTGTTCATCTTCGCCCGGTTTCACGCGCGGCCCGGCCAGGAGGATGCGGTGGCGAGCGCGCTACGAGAGACCGTCGCTCCGTCGCGCGAGGAGCCCGGCTGCCTGAGCATCCACGCGTTCCGCTCGGTGCGCGACCGGCGGCTCTTCTACATCCACTCCCGCTGGAAGGACGAGGCCGCGTTCGAGGTTCACGCCGGCCTGCCGCATACCGTCCGGTTCATCGAGCGGGTGGCGCCGCTGATCGACCATCCCCTCGACGTGAACCGGACCGAGCGGATCGCGTAGCCCGGCCAGGCCGGCCTGGACCGCGCGCTACCCGAGGACGTCGCGCTTGAAGCGCTCGAGCTCCCGCACGTGCTCCTCGGGCCGCGGCAGGCCGAGCCCCATCGTGTTGACGCACGCGTGCGTGATGCCGCGCATCTCGCGCCAGGCGGCCATCTCCTTCTCGCGCTGATCCGGCGGCACACTGGCCAGGGCCACGCGCCCCTCGATGCCGAAGGCGTCGGGATCGCGGCCCGCCTCGCGGACATGGCCGACGAGCTCGTCCACGGTCTTCTGCGCCGCCGGCCCCGGGCGGAAGGTCTGGAGCGTGATCCAGCCGTCCGCGAGGCGGGCGGCGCGGCGGAGGACGGCGGGGCTCTCGCCGCCCATCCAGACGGGGATCGGCCGCCTCACCGGGAGCGGGTTGATGCCGGCGTCCGGCACGCGGTGCCACTGGCCCGCGTAG
>Ga0070706_100001855_pt1 | contig 21846 bp, 12 predicted proteins | sample KBSK5501metaG_FD_65476 | JGI IMG/M metagenome (GOLD analysis project Ga0070706, IMG submission 65476) | Corn, switchgrass and miscanthus rhizosphere microbial communities from Kellogg Biological Station, Michigan, USA - KBS K5-50-1 metaG | ecosystem: Host-associated > Plants > Roots >... | reverse complement strand
GCCGTGGGAAAACCGCGCTGACATAGAGAAATAGAGATTTCTCACTCAGCCTGAAGGCCCCTGCGTGGAAAATCACTCAGGGGCTTTCATTTGCGTTTCGCGGTCCGGTTTTGGATTCAGCGGTCCGAGGCGAATATCAGCGGTTTGAAACGTCCGGGGCCGCTGATGGTGTTCCGTTTCTAATTAAAGCTGTCGCTTCCTTGTACAGAATCCTCAATTGCACGATGTCGTTCCAGTGCCACGTGTAGTGAGGATCTTCCTCGATCGGATCGTTATCAATCGATTGTAAACGTTCGTCGGTTTGCTTGAGCCATTTTTCAGCTTCTTTCTGATGACCGAGCCGAAAATGCGCCATGGCTAACACTACCCAATCAAATGCGGAACCATCTTTGTCGTGATCTACAGCTTGGTTCGGAGCCGCGGAATCGTCGCTATCGTCCTTATTCAGGTTCATAGCGTCATGCAGAGTATCAATGGCAGCCTGATAATCGCCGTTGCGGTAAAGCAATCCGCCAAAGGTGCTGCGAATCGCGTACGATTTAGGTCTATCGTCGATCGCCTTCTTCATCAGAACGACAAGTTTCCTCAAGTCGACGCCTACGTCGGGGACAAGGGAACAAGCCCACGCCGCGGTGTTCGAAGAATGCGAGTTCTCATCCTTTTCTGCAACCTCTGCGCACTTCCGACATGTTGCACGAAATTCCGAAAGGCGATTGTTGGCGAGCAGCACGTCACTCAGACCACTGAGCGCTTCCACGTCTTCGGCTGTATCGACTCCGACCGTACGGAAATCCTTTTCCGCTTCATCAAACTGTCCGAGTTCGGCATGAGCAACCCCGCGTCGGATGCGAATGCGAGGATCTGTCGCCCCGAGTTCGAGCGCTTTGGTACAGGCATTAACTGTGTGAATCCAGTTGGCCGTACTCTCATAGTAGGCGCTGCGAGCGGCGTACAAAGGCCAGCTTTGTTGGTCCGGTTCCCGGGCGAGCGTAGCGGCGTCCCACAATCTGAGGTTAGTTTTAAAGGAACCAGTGGCGAGCCGGAGACCATCCTTGCTGAAGGCGGCCGAAGAAAATTCATACTCATTGTCCAGGACGAGGACTTTGCTACCGCTTTCCAGATCCCATAGGCGAATTGCATGGTCGTCCCCCACGGTGACAAGGCGGCGCCCGTCGGGCGAAAAGGCGGCATCGACGACCAGCGCTTTGTGACCAATAAAATACTTTTCGACTTTTCCTGTCTCCACATTGGTTAGCTCTACCCGTCCGTTTGTATTGTTGGTGGCAAGCACTTTGCCATCGGGTGAGAACCGCAGCCAGAGAGTATAAATTGGCGCGATTTCACGGACTAGACGCCCGGTCGCTGCTTCCCAAATACACGCTTTGCGTTCGTCTCTGGATGCCGCTGCGACCCATTTTCCGTCGGGCGAGAAAGCAACTGCGGTAATGTAGGCTCCTTCTTCCAGGCCGTTCAACGAGCGGAATCCTCCTGTCTCGACGTCCCAAACAAAAACGCTGCCGTCGTGCCCCCCCGATACAAAGCTCTTTCCGCCTGGACCGAATGCTATAGCAGCCACCGCTGCCTTGTGCTGGGCGAATACTTTCGAACCGACTTGTGCGCCGGTGGTAGCATCGACCAACCGGATTTCGAATTTTTCATTTGGGATGGCGATGACCGGTTCAGAAGGTGAGAACTCAGTGCGAAAGCCATGCATCGGTATCGTCTGGAGCTCGTGTCCGTCGCTGGCATCAAGAATGGTAACCTGGCCATCTCCTACGCCGGCAAGGTAACGGCCGTCCGGACTGAAGGAGATCCCGACGAGGTCGTTGGGCCGGAACTCCCGGTAGGCTTTTCCTGAATTCTTTCGCAGGTCCCAAAGATGGATGAATCCATCTGACGAGCCTGATACCAGCGTTACCTTGTCGCTGAGAAAGGCCACGGTATTTACTTGCGAACGGTGAAGTAGTGTTCGCACTTCTTTTCTGGTCCGCACATCCCACACGCGGACGACCCCATCGCTGCCTGCCATTGCGAGGTGTTTGCTGTCTGGGTGAACGGCAGATTCGAAGTTAGCTAAGTTGGCGGATGTTATGATGGTTGGCGGCTTTGCGGGCTGCTTGAGGTCGAGCAGTTTGACTCGCTGAAGACTTTTTGCGGCTAGAAAGCTGCCATCGGGTGCGAAAATGAGCTGCTGGCATTGCTTGTCCGTAGAAAGGCGCAGGCCGAGTTTCTGCCCGCGTGCCAAATCCCAGAATTGGATCACTCCCTCATCGCCTTCATCGGACGCCGTCGCGAGCCGGCCATCAGGTGCAAAGGCGATAGCGGTGATCGGCTGATTCTGCGAGGGCACTATTTTTGCCGGTGAAGAATTTATCAGGTTGTACAAAAGTACTTCCTTATTTTGCGACTCACACACCGCGAGCCAATGGCCGTCGGGACTGAATGCCAATCCCAACACCGGATTTGACTGAGAAAGACGGCGATAGTCCAAAAGATGACCGTCCTGCAAATTCCAAAGGAGAAGCAGATTCTGCTCGTCCACCGAGGCGAGGCGCAAGCCATCATGGCTGGCTGCTAAGTGCATCACTCGGCCACTGTGCTTAATCGTCCGAGAGAAAGACCTTCGGGTCAGCTCGATGGTCTCGTGTTCACCTTTCTGATGCTCGACTTCCAGGCGCAGGGTTGTTCCTTCATCGCCCTGGAGCCGTTGTCCGAGCTGTTGGAGTGTCAGACCGGTCACCTCATCGAGGTCGCGTCCGGGATCTCCAACTTTGAGAATGCGATCGCCGACCTTTAGACGCCCGTCGCCAGCTGCGGCGCCCTTGGGGACTAACTCCGTAACGATAAAACCTTGTTCCGGCTTCGCCTGATAGAAAAAGCCGAAGCCAACGCCGTGCGTCTCTTCGGCCAAGCTACCCAGCTCTTTGTCTTCTAATGCGTCCCATAATTTCAGCGTTCCATCGAACCCGCCCGAGGCAACCAGATGTCCGTTCGGAATCGAGGCAACAACCGAAACGCCGCCTTCGTGTGCGCGATGCCCCTTGACACCCAGTCCGCTCAGCTTGCAAAGTCCATTCACAAAATACCAATCCCAGGCAGGCACATAGCGGGGCGCTTTCTTCGCTTCATCGAGCAACCGGAGTGCTTCCCCGACTTCTCCGTTTTTCCACTCGGTGTAGCTGTATCCTACTAACATTCCCGCAGCCCTGGCTTCGGAATTCAATGCTTTTTCTTCGGATTGAACAGCTAGGTTTTCCGCTTTCTTAGCATGATCGGCCTCGAGTCCCGCCCGCTGGGCAAACTCGTTCGCCCGCTCGGCTTCGGAGTTCGCCCGCGCAGCCTCGGAGTTGGCCTTATGTTGACTCCAGAGCGCCCAAGCAAGCAGCGCTAACATCACTGCGATTGCCAAACGGGCGAGATAAAGTCGCTTACGCGTTTCTTTTTCGCGCTTTTCGGCCGCTTGGCGCGCTTCTGCGGCTTCGCGCTGTTGGCGCTCAAGCGCTTCCTTTTCTTCGCGCGCATGCCGGGTGTCTCGGCTCGCCTGCACAACTTCAGCGAGAATATCGTGTGTCAACTCGACCCGCTTGCCGTCCACGCGCTCATCGATCCGCAGAAGGCGACGATTCACCAGTGCCTTGATGGCGACTGGGTCAACGCCACGCTCCTTAAAATCGTCTGTGGCGTCTTCCAGCGATTTGCTTTCGCGAAACCCAGACTTTGTCAGCAACTTATCCTCTACATACTGTCGTACCGCAGCCGGTTGGTCAGCCACACAGCGCTCGTAAAAGTCGCTGAGAATCGATTCGATTGCGGTCGCTGAGACAAGCTCTGATGTTAGCTGCGGAAATCCTTTTAGCCGACGCCACCGATTAAGTTCCCGGCAGACCAGGCTGAGAAATGACGGCTCGACCCGCAATCGCTGCAGACCTTCCCATGTTTCGTCTTGGATCTGCTCTACATTGGTTTTCTGCTTCCGCTTGAGTGAGGCCACCTTACGGACGATCTGGCGACTGACTAATGGCGTCGTGATCTTTTTGCCCGGGTTGTTGACTGCTTGAAGCGCCTGGACACCAGTCATTTGGATCAGGCGCATCCGGTTCTCGCCGATGGACGGCATACGCTGCGCCATACTGTCGAGGTCGGCCAGGTAATCCTCCCGAATTGCAATCAGCACCCGGTAATCCTGCCGGGCAAAAATGAGTAATCCTGCGAGATCCGGATTCTTCTTTAAGTCATCCGCCAGATCTGCCGGCGGCCGGTTTTCTACCAGATCGGTGAGCTGCTCTAAAAACGCCTGGCTACGTTCGCGCAGACCATCGGTTTCAGCGCCGATGGTGAAGAACTCCTCAAATTGCTCAAAAACAAATACCGGCTGCACATTGCGACCATCTCGCGTCCGGAACTGTACGTCTTTCCGATGAAGCCAGAACCAGAGAGATTCATTTTCCTTGGGTGCGGGCACGCCGGTAAGTTCGCGATCAAACACTTGATGTATCGCCCGGATTGCCTGTTTCTCGAGCGGTTCATCCGCGGTAAAATCAAATCGCAGATCAACCGGCAAAAAAACATGTTCGCGCAATTTCGGATACAGGCCTGCGTTCAACAGCGAGGTTTTGCCGAGCCCAGACTGGGCGAACAGCAAGGTGAAGCTCTTTTTACTGACCCGCTCAAAAAGTTCGTCTGCTTCGGCTTCGCGACCGAAGAAAAATGAGGCGTGCTCCTCCCGATAGGGATCCAGCCCCGGCCATGGGTCTTCCGCATCGAGCTGGTCTGCGGTGCCAACGGCAAGGTTAGTTGGGAGCGTTGCCATGGGGGTTAGCGGCCGCCACGAGCCGTAATGAGACTCTTTAAATGCTCGACAAAGCTTTGACTAATTTCGCCGTCGGGGAGCGGCTCCCAGTGCATCTCGAGTAGGTAGTCATCGAGTTGCGCCGTTTCGGGGTCAGTTTCATCGATGACTACTGGATAAAAGAAGGTCTCGCTCTGAGAGAGGAGGGTTCGCTGTTCCTTGGCGTGATTCCATTCCCGTTTGAAGTTTCGCTTACCCCGGGCGCCTTCAGTATTCCGAGAGATGACCGCCAGAAACAAGTCCGCGCGCTCAATAGCAGCAAGTGTCTTCGGATCCCAGATGTCGCCGCCTCTGATGTCTTTTCGGTCGAACCAGACTCTAAAACCGCGCTCGGTCAGACCATTAAAAATCTTTCTTACTGCCTCACCGTCTTCTCTGGCATAGCTAAGGAAAATCGAGTGATCGGGCATCTCGGCCGGCAGGTTAACAGCCGGCTCCGCAGGACCGACTCCACCCCGTTTCTGCAGCTTTTCATGGTTCGCCTCGCACCATCGACCATGCAACTCGGCAACGAAAACAGCGGGGTCCCCGTCAGCATACAGGCGAGTCGGCCGGCTGAAATGCTGAAGAAAAAGGACCAGGCCTGGCTCCCGGACCGCCCTTAGATCAGCGATAAACTCACGGACCTGACGTGGGTCTGACAGTTTCTTCTCGCCCTTAATCGCTCGTAAAAAGAGGCGAGCTAACCAATCCGAATAGCCACCCCCGATAATCAGCAGATTTTTCTCTGCAAGCTCCCTGAAAAGCTGTGTCGGCCGTCGTTGTGTCGTGAGTAAGGCATGGAAGAATTCGAGGGTGTCCTCCTCGGTGACAGCGTAAGAATAGGGAATCGGCGAAACCTCTCCCAACAAATGGTAGACGAGCGGCCTGTTCGCCTTCTGCCATTGCGGTTCGAGATCTCGAGGATCATTGGGCGCGTAGGCCAAGGAAATCGGTGCGGGACGATGTGCCTGTTCAATCGCCGACTCAAGAGCGGTATCAAATGCGGTCGTGATGTAAAGAGGCAGGTCATCAATCTGTGCCAACTGTCGCAACGGCTCCGACACGGGCATTGGAAGCCTTTCCACAATCTTGAACAGATCTGAATACAAATCCTCCTTCGTCAGCGTAGTTCCCAGGCCAGCCGCCATCGTTGCTTCAATGCGGCAAGCAACTTCAGTCAAAGGATCTTCCGGCGGGAGATCTTCGGCTGAGACCCCTAATCGGTTTGCCAGCTGGCGTGCCAGTTTCATGATGACCGTCTCGCCGTCTGCGTCCGACAAGCCGAGAGAAAGATCTGCTCCGACGATTGGAACAACTCTTCGGTATTTCAGGAGATCGAGGAGCCGGTCCCAATCCCTATCACCCCACGACGCGATAGGATGCTGCGTCGAAAGCTGCTGACCCGCCGCCATGTTTCTGATTCTAGAACCGTCGCGTTATAGTCTGTTCACCTGTCTCAGAGCAACGAAATTCAGCCCTCGACAAATCAGCGCGAAAACTGCATAACTCGTCCCTGATTCCCCTTAACGGGTACAACGGCGCGTTCACAGGAAGCTTTAACGTAGAGGACAGAGAATTTCGTCGCCCGCGTTTGAGAATCTCCCACCTGTTTGAAACGACAGATTTCGTACCAAACGCCCATTAGATGCCAGGAGACATCGCAGAGCAAAAATTTAACGACGATCTCCTCTTAGGTAAGAAAGATCGCGAAACAGCGGAGCGCCGGTACCCGACAATTCTGCATATTCTCGATAATCCCAGTCTTCGCAGCTATTTCGAAAAATTTGATCCCCCAGCAAACCACGCGAAGCAATCGAGTCGCAGGGCCGGATGCTTGGCCATTTTTCTAGCTGCGGTAGCATTGATGGCCGCATCGGCCGAGCATCCGCTTCGGCAGATCCTGGAAAAGCTTCCATCCGAATACGAATCCCTGCGTGTCTGGCCGGCTATCCTCGTAGCTGTAATCTCAGCATTGGCGGGAATTGCTAGCGTTGTTATTGGCAGCGTAGGCGTCTTGTTTGCTGGAAAGAAAAAAGAATGGCTCTACCGGCGATTCATGACAGAACGCATCCGGCAATTCCATTTCCAGATGTTTGTATGTCGGCTACCGGAAATCCGTGCTTCTCTAAAAGACGAGCGTGCTCAAGAGGTGTTTATGTTAGAGTGGGAGGAATGGCTTGAAGGCTTTAAAGCGATGTTTGAAGGCAAGGTAGCCTCGGAATTTGCGAAAACCGTCAGCGAGGGGGCATCGACCGATTTTTGGCTGCACGATAGGCCGAAAGAACCCAGCGAATTTCGCGAAAGCTCCGATCTTGACCCTTTGTTTCGTGCCTATCGAGAACTCCGGATCCTGCATCAGATCGGGTATGCAAACTACAAATTGAGAGATGACCACAAAATCCTGTCGGAGGCTCCTCGCCGGCAGGCTACCGAGCTGTCGACTATCGCTTTTACCTGTATCGTTCTGATTTGCGCTCTCCACATTATTGTTTTGGTAACCGCTTTTTTCGAGCTCGGGTGGAGCTTTATTGGTGTTGCCATCATCTGGCTCGCGATTGTCGCACTGGCAGTCCGCGCTGTGGAACAAGGCCTCCAACCGGAGCGCGAAATCGAGCGTTATCAACAATACAGTTCAGCTGCAAAGGCCGTTCTTGAACGTTTCGATGACGCGCGATCGCAAGGCGAAAAGGTCAGGATCATGGAAGAAATGGAGAGATTGTCCTTCGACGAGATGCGCAATTTTCTCTTAACCAACAACAGGTCCCAGTTCGTGATGTAACCCGGAACTAAGGTCGCCCACCGTTCGACTCGTTTGCGCTGGAGAATCATAGAAGCTATCAGGTAAACTCCGGCAAACAGGACCTTCGGAGGCTGCGGAGGTTGGCGTGGACTGAGGCGTCATGAGATCACATATTTATGTTGCCGGTTTTCTGGTAGCCGGTTTGTTTGCGTTCGGCTCCAGTTCTTTTGCGGGAGGCAGAGGGTCTTCGGGGCACGAGCATCAAGAGCATCAAGAGCATCAAGAGCATCGGGAACACCACTGGCATGGCCGTTATGGTTGGTATGAGTATGGACCCTGGTATCCCGGATATGCCGGTTATGGTTCGAACTATCCGTTCGCCTATGTAGCGACTGACGAGCAAAAGGCAGAAGCGAAGAAATGTGTTCGAAATTACTATACTGCTACCCAGTCGAACCAGCGTCGCACTGCTAAGAAGCGGTATATCGCCGTGCAAACTCTCCGGCCTTCGAAGCGGCAAATAGCCGACTACCAGCAAAAACGGCAAGAAGCGGCAACAGCCGTTCAGTCGGGGCAGGAGAATTTGTCAGCCCATTGGGTGGCTCCAGAGAGTCTCAAGTGCGTGATGATATTCGACACGCAAACCAAACAATTTGTCGGTTCAAACTGTTACGCAGTCGGAACCTTGCCTGCTATCGGAGACTCCGTGAAGTTTGAAACGTTCACTGCTGAGTTCGTCGGTCGGGGAACTTAATCGCCGGTGAGGGGTTGATAGAATTGACGTCTCGATGACAAGCATCTGTGCCTCGGCAGGCCAAGAATACTTCAAGCCTGCTTTCGTCGTTGGCGTTACCGGTCACATCGACCTTGATCCAGCCTATCGGGATAGAATTAGGGAAGAGATAAAGCGCGTTTTCGCCTGGCTGCGCGCGTCGCCCGAAAAATATGACAGGAACCGCGACGATATTGATCTTGGTCCGGGCCTCGGCTTGAAAAATACGCCGATCATTCTGCTTTCCTCGCTGGCGCCGGGCGCAGATCAGTGGGTTGTGGAAGCAGCTGGAGAAGTGGAGCCTCCCCCGCGTGTTTTGGCACCCTTGCCCTTCCTCAAAGAGCAGTATCTGCAGGTTTCAACTTTCAAGGTAAACGGAATTTTGAAGGATGAAGCCGCAAGCAAATTTCTAGCTGAATTTCCGGACGAGAATGTATTCGTTGTCCGGCTGCCCGACGAAATTGATCTGGACGACAACGCGCTTCGCGCGAAACATCAGCTCTTTCTTACCGGTGAGTCGGGAAAGCCAGAGCGTGACCGCCGCTATGCCGCTGCTGGTCAGTACGTGGCAGCCTACAGTGACATTCTGATAGCGGTTACGGACAAACCAGTTGGTCAAGCCGAAAGCGCTACTGGCCGTCCGATCAAAAGCGAGGGCGCACGCGCGATCGCGGAGTTGAAACGAAGAGGGTTTACACCGGGTCTGGTACCTGTTCTGCCGGCACTAACCTGGGCTGATAACGGGCCCGTGATTCACCTCTACGCACCCAGAAAAGGGGCGGAAGCCAACACCGCTTTAGAAGATTCGGTTGGGTTAGACGGTAAACAGTTGGAAATACTCTACCCTTACAATCATCGGCCGCTTGGTGTGAGAGTGACAGAGGAGGACAATCCGGCCTGGCTCAAAGCTGGTCATGCAATCCTAAAGATTGTCTCCGAACATCTCGAACGACTTAACAGCGAGAGAATTCGGGTTGACCGAATGCGCGAAGCTGAAGCTTTCGTCGATATGCTTCCTGTTGCCGCCAATCCGACCGATCCAGTGACAGGCAAACTGCGGAAGCACGCGCTGCCATCGGCGAGTGAGCGGTTGAAACAGACGCTTGATCGGCTTGCCCGGCTTCGGCGTCGTATTGCTGACTTTAGCGCGCACTATAGCGCTCACCTTACTAGATTGAAGATCGCGCTATTCAGTCTCGCATTTTGCTCGGCGCTTTTTTTTGCACTGGCAGACAACTGGGATGTAACGCGGTCGCCTTTACCGCCAGTCTTTTTCCTGATCGCGTTGGGTCTTACCATCACCGCCTGGATCGTTTATCTTCGCTTCAAGAAAACAGCAGCCGCTGAGCGCAGTGACGACTATCGAGCCATCGCGGAAGGATTGCGCGTGCAGTTTTACTGGACTGCCTGTGGAAGCGGAGAAGCGGTCGCTTCAAACTACCTGCAACACCAAGGGGGCGAATTAGGTTGGATCCGTAACGTCATCAACGCCGCCGCATTTCCCCACGAACTAAATCGTGTCGCATTTAACCAGCTCATCTTCGAGGATCAATGGGCCGCTTTATATAGCATACGCGAGGCGTGGATAGGCGGACAATGGACTTACTATAAGAGGAGCATCAGCGACCTTAGCCGGCGCCGGGACACCTTCTCGACCTACGCCCATGTTTTGCTCGTGACTGGATTTGCCCTGTTTGCTTTTTTCTTTTTCTTTGGCCAGCATCCTGATGCCCCGGTCCTGCCACGTTCGTTTGGCCTTCTTTTCTTTGCCGCTGGATCTCTGCTCTTCGCTGGGCTGGCCGGCCGAATTCAATCGCACAAGGGTGGACACTTGGCGCTCGGTAGTCTGCTGTCGGCGGCCCTGATCATGCTTCTCATCGGAACCGTTTATCTCGTGGCAGGAATCGCACCCTGGCTTCCATCCGCCTACAAGCTAGGCAGCGTTGCTAAGTATCTAGCGCTAGCAGGAGGCGTTCTGTGCGGGGCATGGGTTGAAGTTAACTTTTTCTCCGAAAACATTCGACGCTACGCTTCTATGGCCTCTCTCTTTGAGGCGGCGGGCGTCCGTTTCGATGAGTATTTCAGTTGGCTTCAACGAGCCAGTAAAGACCAGATTGAGACGGTCAGGAAACAGGTGGTCACTAACATCCAATCTCTTATTGTCGCTGTTGGCCGCGAAGCTCTTTCCGAGAACGCGGAGTGGCTAATTGCTCATCGCGCGCGCCCGATCGAGCCGGTTAGCGTGTGAATCCAACAATTGGCGATCTTATTAATGGCCGGTTAAGTGCTGCCAATACGTATCTGCCTTTTGAATGTTGGCATCGATCTCGCTTTTGAATCCCTTCAACGCCCCCTCGTTTCCACATAGATAAAGCTTCCCCTTATAGATTGCGAATGCGTCGGGACCTTCGAGATCGGCCAGCACACCGTTAGCAACTCCATAAGAGCAGAATGCGCCATACCGTGGGACATACTTCGCCGGACTTTTGTCAAACTCGGCTTTGTCTGCCGACGAGGCGAACAAATAAGTCGCGCCATCGTAGTTGCTCGCGATTGCCGGATCTCCTTTGACCGGTTTACCCTGTTTAAAGTAGGCCACCGCGTCGTACCCGTGAAGAATCACTCCCTTGCTATCTACGTTAACCTTGGTTGTTGAAGTTCCTTTCCCCTCCTTTGGAGAAGCGTTTTGTACGGTTGCCTCATTTTCTGACGTGTTTTGATCCGAATTTGGTGTGTCGGAAGCACAAACGGAGCGCGTTGAGGCAAAAGCGACCACCATGACAACGGAAGCCGCAGTTATCGAAAACAGGGGTCTTTTCATATGCGTCGCCTCCAATTGGATATTGTTTATTTAATACAGTGACCCTTTGATCACAAAACTTTTTATCTATCCGGTGACTTGTTACAGGTACCAACATCGAAACGCCGCATTGAGTAGAATCTCAGGAAGAAAAATGAGACGCTCGATATTCTCAGGATGCTTTCTTCGCGAAGAGGCGCAACGAATGCAGCGATACATTGAGAATGTCATTTGGGCAGAGCTTCTAGAATACTGAGTCGGAGGCGCTGGGCGGGGAGATCAGTGGGATCAACTAAAAGTGCTTTGTCCACAGCGGACAACGCCAGTTCCGGCCGCTGTTGTGCCAGCAGCATTTCGCCGGCGCGCGTACAAAGCAGGTTGTCTTTGTGGAGGCGCGCCAGACCGAATAACCGAAGAAAATCGGCTCGTTTGGGATCCGTTTCAAACCTGGCGAGGGCAATATGGAGCAATGGATGGTCGGGTAGAAAAACCAGAGCGTTTCTGACCCATTGCTCGGTTAAATTTTGATTTGTTAGAAGGACGTTATTCACCCAATCCGCGACCTTTACCTCACTGGCCGGAAAGATGGTCCGACCATTTCCGGTACTGAAAAACCATCGTAAGAAAGGCGCATCCACGCGGGGCGCTTGCGCCAATTGCTTCAATTCCGTGGTTAACCTTGATCTGACCTCCGTTTCAACCGCTACAAGTGAGCCGTCATCTGAAAGTGTGAGTCCACTTGCGATCGCCGAAAACCCTTCAAACTCCACCAGTCTTTCACCGCGCGCCAACCTAGAATCGCTCGTTTTTGCCGCGCCTCCACCCGTTTTCTTCAATAGCTGTGCCAAAGCTACCGGAGTCTCTGCATCCCAGATTTTTGCAGTCTTGTCCCAGCTGGCTGTCAGGATTCGATTGCCGTCGAGACTAAATTCAGCCCATCGGACGGAATCCTGATGGTCAAAAGACGCGATCAGCTTCCCCGAAACGGCGTCCCAGAGCTTGGCCGTGTTATCGGCGCCGGCTGTCAGAATCCGCCCCCCGTCCGGACTAAATACCGCATGATAAACACTGTTTTGATGGATAAATGTGGCAATTAGCTTCCCTGTAACTGCATCCCATACCTTAGCCGATTTGTCCGCACTGGCAGTCACAACCCGCGCTCCGTCCGGACTAAAGGCTGCCTGAAGGACTTCATCATCGTGCGCAAACGACGCAATGAGCTTCTTGGTCGACACGTCCCAAAGTCCAGCGCGGCGATCAGCGCTTGAGGTCAGGACCCGGCTGGCGTCCGGGCTAAATACTGCGTGGTAAATCGCATCCTCATGTTCGAATGATGCGATGATTTTGCCCGAGGACGTGTCCCACAGCTTGGCCGATTTGTCAGCGCTCGCAGTCAAGATCCGAGAACCGTCACTATTGAAAACAGCATCGTTAACCGAGTCTTCGTGATTAAAAGAGAAAACCAATTGGCCAGAAGCGACATTCCATAGCTTGGCGGTCTTGTCTTTGCTTGAAGTCACCGCCAGATCACCTTTAGGGCTGAACTCAACGGTGTTAACTCCATCTTGGTGAATAAAGGAGTAAAGCAGCGCTCCCGATGACGTGTTCCACAGCTTCGCGGTGTTGTCGGCACTGGCCGTTAAGATGCGACTAGCGTCAGGACTGAATACTGCATGAGTGACTCCGTCTTGATGATCAAACGAGGCGAGGAGCTTCCCTGATCTCGTATCCCACAGCCTCGCGGATTTGTCCGCGCTTGCCGTCAGAACCCAAGTCCGATCCCGACTGAAGGTCGCGCAATAAAGGCCATCTTGATGCATAAGAGCGGCAACAGGTTCGCTCCACGCCACCTCCCAAATTCTGACCGTTTTGTCCCAGCATACTGTGAGTACTTGAGCGCCGCTCGGGCTAAACACCGCTTTGTGAAGGCTTTCTGGATGGGCAAACAACGCGACAAGCTTACCTGTGGCGGCATCCCAAATTTTCGCGGTTTTGTCCCAACTCGCTGTCAGGATCCGCGCACCGTCCGGACTGAACATCGCGGCCGGAACCAAACCCTGATGAGCAAACGATTCAATCAGGTGACCTGATGTCGCGTCCCAAAGTTTCGCAGTTTTGTCCGCGCTAGCCGTCAAGACTTGAGTACCGTCCGGACTGAATGCTACGTCGTAAACTGCGTCTTGGTGAGCAAATGAAGCGATCTGGGTTCCTGAAGCCACATTCCAGAGCCTTGCACTCCTATCTTTGCATGCCGTTAAAATCCGCTCGCCATCCGGACTGAATACTACGTGATAGACGTTAGCTGGATGTTCGAATGCTAAGATCAGTCTACCGGACCCAGCATCCCAAAGTTTGGCGGTTTTGTCCGAGCTCCCGGTGATGACCTGAATACCATCAGGACGAAATGCGGCGCCGTTGACCTCGTCCGCATGGGTAAACAACGCGAGCAGCTTTCCCGAAGCCGCTTCCCATAGCTTCGCGCTATGATCCGCGCTCGCGGTTAGGATTCGAGAACCATCGGGACTAAAGACTGCAGTGTTGACTGTGCCTTGATGAGGAAAAACGGCGATCAGTTTACCTGTGGCTGCATCCCAAAGCTTCGCCGTTTTATCCCAACTTGCCGTAAGGATCCGAGAACTGTCGGGACTAAATGCCGCATCGTAAACTACATCCCGTTGGATAAAGGAAGCTTCGAGCGGCGGCAGCATCTTTTGCCGATGTGTGATTAGTTCTTGGAAGAATCGTTCAGAGGCAACCTGGTTCTGAGGATCGAACTTGATCGCACGCGCAAGAAGCGCGATGCCCTCCTGCCACTCGTTCAACTGGAACTGGCGATCGGCCTGGTTAAAACTCGCGCGGCTCGCTTGACGCAATTGTTCCTGTAACTTCGCGGCGACCTGCGCCTCAGACTTGAACGCACTGGCTGCCCGCAGCCACTGGAAGCCCGCGACGATCGCTAGAACAGTAATCGCGCTCATCACTGCATAACGCGCGAACTCGTGGATCCTTTTGCTTCGCCTGCGCTCTGCGATGCTAGTGCGGACGAAAGCAATTTGTTCGCGGCTCAGGGATGACTCAAACTCCTTGAGCAACTTCTCGCCTTCTGCCAAAGGGAGTCCCGGCCCCAGCAGATCATCCTTTAGTTGGCCGCGGCTCAACCAGATCTTAAAACTCGAATCAAGGCGGTCCCGCATTCGCAGGAATTCGCGGTTTTCGGCCAGCCATTGTTTAACGCGTTGCCATTCACGCAGGAGCGCTTCGTGAGCGACACTCACCGTCACTTCACCGCGGGGATTAGTGTCTGCGACCAGAAGGCGCTCTCTTACAAAAAAGTCCACGAACCCCTTCCCACCTATCTCCTGGCCATACTCGGCGCTCTTCAGTTCGACGAAATTCTGATAAAGCACTGTCCGCCGGTTAGGCACTTCTTCTTCGCCCTGACTCAGTGTGACCAGGTACCGCATCACTATCGGGAAAGCGCTTTGTTCCTCCGGTCGCAGTCTGTCGAAAACTGCTTCTGCATGCTGTGCCAGTGCACCTTTAAGCTCACCCAGTTCGCGATAGTCAGACCACCGCAGCAATCCATCGCCCCGGGATTCTTGCCGTTGATAAAGCAAAGATAAAACATGCTCGAGTAACGGTAGTGATTCCGGCGTCGCAGACGCGGCATCGCGCAGCGCCTGGTCCAGACGTTGCCCAGTCCCCGGGTCCTGCTCAAAGCGGAGCCCTGCAGCTTCCGCAGGAAGCCGGATCATATTTCCGATTTCGTAGGCCGTAGGTGGCCTGAGGTCAGCCTTTCCACTCGGCTTTGTGAGTTCGATCAGGTCCTGGAATTGTTGGTATGACGGATAAAAGTCGCTCCGCAAAGTCGCCAGGATAAACACTCGACCGCTGGCAACTAAGCTAGCGATCGCGGACACATACTTCAGCCGGACGTCCGGCGAAAGGCCGCTCGTGAACAATTCTTCTAACTGGTCGATCACCAAAGCCAATCTGGCCTTTGGCAGTTCAAGTTTTTCCCTTTGCTGTTGGGCTAAATCGGCGTCCTCTGATCTTCCCGATATTCGGAGTTGGCGTTCTCTCTCTCTCAGGAAGTGGGAACGCTCGATTCTCCATTCACGCGCCGCGTGATCAAGGGCGCTCCGCACTCGGAGCGCCACGCTTTCGGAGTGTTCCCTTAATTCAGCTGCGAGATCGCCGACCGCATTTTGTGATTCAGGGTCGCCTACAGCCGGTAGTGCAGCGGTCTCGAGTAGTGCGGCTGCTAACGCGTCGAAGCAATCGCCTCCGCCTCCCCCGGCTCCAGGTCTGGTCATTGCCCGTCGCCACAGTCCGATCCCTTCGATCGTTTCGGGTTGCGTGAGTAGAGGTAAAACGCCGGCGCGCACCAGTGAGCTTTTTCCGGAACCGCTCTGCCCAACCACCAAAACGAAAGGTCGTTTCGCTCTGGCCTGAGCTTCCAGGGCCTCCAAAACGGCTCCAATCGCTTTAGTTCTACCGTGAAAGATCGGCGAATGTTGGAAATCGAAAATTTGTAGTCCGCGGAACGGGTTCTCTTTCCAGAGCGGAGTCCGGCCATGTTTGCCGATTAACTGGCGTTGGCGTTCAGATGAGACGTAGGTGGAAAGAAAGTCCCGGAAATGTTCCCGAAAAAGCCGCTCAAACTCTTCCAGATTTTTGTAATTATTGAACGCGCCAACAAACTGACCTTCGCTGTCTTTCGCCCAAGACTCAAAAAACTCTCTCAGTAGTTTCCATTGCGCAACAAACTCTTCCAGGCGCTCGGGTGCATCCAGTGGAGGGTTCGGTTGGCTGCGATTGCGATACACGTGTAACGCTGGAACGCCGGGTGTCTTCAGCCGCTGTGCCTTCGCCCAAGCAAGCTCAAATTCCGTTCCGGACCGTGGCTCGCTCTCATCAGGCATCCTGAAGCGCGGATGCAATTTCGTGCCGAGACGTGCCCACAGGATACAAATGACCAGGTCGAAGTTTGCCGTATTCGGAATTTGGTCTTGATAACCAACTTCTGCAGAAAACCGCTGATATTCCCAGAAATAGGGACAGAGAATCAGTTCGCTCGATTCCCTGTCGGAAGGATTATCCGGCGACTGCTGTTCTTCAGACTCACGTAGAAGATTCGAATATTGTACGCTGATTGGAATTCCGAGTTCCTCAGCCGTCACACGAATCAACCGATCCGCAATCGTTCGTTCGGCTTGCACGTCTCCTGGTGAGGAAACGAAAACTCGAATGATCTTCATCACATCGCGGAACAGCGAACGTCGGTTGCCGCTTTTGTCGAGAGTCTCGAAGATCGGTCAATCGGATAAACGGTCCCGCTTTTCGGTCGAGGATACCTGGAAAAGTCTGGGTGGTCGATACCATTCGCGCGCCGTTGGCGCGCGTGGTTTTCGGTTTTCCGTTTTCGGTTTTCCGTTTTCGGTTCTCGGCGCTATTCGAGAACACATAGTGGCAGCGCCGCCGGCCCACGCAGGTGTTGGCGAGCCCGATTCCGTCGCCCTTACAGGGCGGTCATCGTTTTGCGACGATACCCAGGACTGAAGTCCTGGGCTAACATCTGGCGCCGCTTCGCGTCGCGAGATGTGTGGTCCAAAGGCTGACAATGGCCACAGGCCAGAACCGAAAACGGAAAACAGTAAACTGAAAACCGTCAACCGCGCGCCAACGGCGCGCGCATGGGCAGCAGTGGATTCGAACCACTGAAGGCGTAAAGCCAGCAGATTTACAGTCTGCTTAGATACCTTATTTACAGGAACTTATGATAGACTTCTGGCAACAGAGCCCATTTTTTCGAAGCCTAATTGAGGAGGCCAGTGCTGATTCACTGACTGTATCTTACAATCGGTGTATTTAGGACCGTCGGCGCAGGTACCACGATCGCCATTCGCCCGGCCGAGCTTCCTGGGTTCTAGAGAAGCAGGCAACAGGCCCACGGCCATGCTCATTGCTGGCTTGTCATCAATCCGATCGGCAAGACTTTCGCGGAAAGCGTTCGAAGGGATACCACTGCAATAGTTGTTTGTAGAGGATTCCGAGGCTAAATCCAGCTTCACCTAGTTCTGTTATTTTTGTTGAGAACTAATTCTTCCGTAAACAGTTCGTGTTCAATGAATTTTCCCGTTTCTGAGTCCAGAACCCATTTTGGGTCTGATCGCAGGATGCCAACAACTTCACCGTCCGATTTGAGTTCCACGAAGACGGAATGTAGGAGGCTGTTGCGATAGTCCTTCAGTATCCGAAACTTGTCTGTCAGCTCCAGGAGCTGCTGAATTTTTTCTTCTGCGCCGGGCAGATCGTACGTGTCCACCAGTTGCTGAAAAAGGTTCGTAACCTTTTCAAGCAGCTCCCAGTTCTTTTCCTTTCGAAGCGCGCGTGGCGGCCAATTCTTGTGTTCCGGATCTAGAATGAACCAGCCTATTTGCCTGTAGGTGTTTTCGATCCATTGGAAGGTTACCACAAACTCTCCGATGCTTTTGTAAGCCCTGTCTATTTTGTCCATGCTGCGCGGGAGCAGAAGTAAACCCGTGTCTATCGGAAACAAAACTGGATTACCAGCCTTGGCTCACTTCGACGATAGCGCTGACCTCGGGGCCGCGGATCGCTTTGTTGAAAGCTATCGATCTAGCAAAGGATTTGCTAAAAGCGTAACAAGCATGCATTGGATAGCAGCTACTCAAGCCCTTCTCACAGCCGCAATTGCTATTGTTACCGCCTGGATAGCTTATCAATAGTGGCAGACGAATAGGAATCAGCTTCATCTCCATTTGCTTGATCGAAGAATAGTCAACCTGCGGCCACCGTAATCAATAACGTTTATCTTTGAAGGGTCGCGCCTTTGGCGGCCTTCGTTGGCACGAATCAGCCAAGAAACAGGGTTGCACGAGATTATTGAGTCTGTTCGTCCCATTTCAAGTGCCGCAAGGTCTGAGCGGCTGGATCTAAAGAATCTGCGTAGTGGGTCGCCCAATTGATCCATTCTGAAACTTGCGCTTTCTCTTCAGAAGAGAGTGTGAGGGTGTCGAAATATTCCTCTCGTTTGGCTATGTACGAACGGAGGAGCGTTGCGCGGTGCCAATGCTCCGCCTCGGTTTCCAATTTCTTCTGGCGTGCTTCTTCCCTTGCGCGGCGCATGGATTCCTGAAAACGCAATCGCTCCTGTTCTTGCCAGTGGAGTTCCCATCGTCGGTGCTCTTCGTCACGCGTCCCCTGTTCTTCCGCCCTTTTTTCTCGATGATCCGGTAGATTCTGCGCAACCGCTAAAACGGTAGCGACGACTTTCCCTAAGATCTCTTCGAGCTTTTGCGTCTTACCATCCGCCCATTTTTTTTGGAACTTCTCGGGCAGATCCCCCTCTAGTTTTAGAACCAGCGAGCCAGTGGGTTGGTAAACAAAATTGTCCCATTTATATGCTCCATACTTCTCCGTGCCCTTATTCTCTAATCGTTTTGTCAGCTCACGAACTGAGAACATGATGGTTTCTTTGCCGATAACAAAGGAGCTGCAAGAACGCTCAGGAGGATTCTTGGCTACTGTACGAACACCTCGCTCCTTTAAGGCCTTGATCAACGCATCCAGAATTCTCAACGAGCGGTCTAGCTGTTTTCGAGAGACGGAAAGAGATAGAAAATGATCTTGCCAGCCGCTCGATAGAATTCCATCGGTACCGCGATCAGCGCGCTCTAATGATTTTCGAGTTGAACTAACTATCCTTTCTGTATAAACAAGTCACGTCCAGTCCCAAGCCGATCGTGTTCCCGAACGATTATCAAGCTACAGCCGGCGCAGCGAATGTCTACAACCCAACTAGTAACGGCTTCGTTCTCGGTGCTCCGAATGGGACTCTAAAAATCTTGAGCACCACCAGCCCTCAGCATGGAGGGTCGGCGACGGTTCAGAACAATGAGTTAGTGTACACCGCCCCAAGCACGCCAGGCGTCGATGATCGCGTGACCATCACGGTTTCTGATGGAAATTCAGTTACCAGCGTTCCCATTGGGGTCACTACGGCGACAGCGACACCTGGCCCGGCGCCACTGCATAGGCTTTTGCCTGGCGCGGCAGCGACTTGCTAATCCAGCGCACCCCGCGGGGTCGCCCGACGCAGGGATCTCAACTCGCAACGAACGGGTTCACTCCCGAAAGGAGAACAGTTGTGTTGCGGTTGGCGTTCCTGTTCTTGGTGTCCAGAACCGATTAGTTCCAGCAATGATAGATCGGAAACGGTCCTCCCTTTTTCTCTACTACGTAAGAAAACTTATGCCTCAAGAAGTCCATCATTTCAGCAAAGGTATGCTGAATGCCTTCCCGAGGATTCTTGTCGACCTCCATGACAATCGATCCAATGTCAAAAGAACGAAGTCCGTCATCCTCAAGTAACACTTCGTACTCCGCTCCTTCGACATCAATCTTCAGGACGTCGACTCGAGTCACGCCGCTGGAGTTCAGATAATCTGTTAAGCGAATACCCTGCACTTCAGCTTTTCGCCCATGCCGCGCACCTAAAACCGGATAGAGCGAGGACCAGCCACTGACTGGCGAAACATAGAAGGTGAGCAGTCGGGAGCGACTAGATACCGCTGCGTGATTAATACGACACCTTTCTGGGCCTGCTGCCCCAAGATTCTGAACGAGCAACCGATAAGCGTCCGGATCCGCTTCGAACGCGTGAATAAAACCATTAGAGCGAAGCATCGCGTAGTATGAGAAAAGCCCGATATTTGCCCCGACATCAACGATTTGCTTCGCCTCTCTGAGCATCGGAATATCGTAGTCCCGGTGAAGGAAGATTTCTCGGAACGTGTGAGCTGCCGACAGTCGATCTTTTATTTGAAAATTGACGCCCTTTTTGAATTGCAGATTGCTGATGATCTCGCGATCAGAGCCACTGTCAGCAATCGCGTTTTGCTCCCAAACGTCTTTGCCGTTAACTAACCACTCGCAAAAACGGGCCTGATCCTGACGTTGTCGATATCTCAAAAGAAGCCGTCCAAGCATAAACGTCGAGTTAATTTGAAGCCACGATCCTTCGCGGTTTTAATTTGACGTTCGAAAAGAGAGTTCCCTTCGAATCATCGCTGGGTATTCCAAGCCTTACGGCTGCAATTTGCGTTTAAGATCCGCGCCCATTCCTTGTAAGCGGACGAGAAATTCCAGCCTGGCTTCAATATTGCAGGATTGCCCGGTGGCCAAGAACAGTAGAGGTCCTCGATATAGTCCGCCAACGACTTGGAATCACCCGGAGAAAAGCAAGCAGCGTTACCATTTGCGCTAAGGCTATCGGCTATTGAGCTTTTCGTTGGACCGACGAAGATAATTGGGCGCGGTAAACACATCACCAAGCCGAGCTTGCTCGGCAATCCGTTAGGTCATCGCGAACAACAATCTCTGGGAATTCGGCAACCTGGATCATCTTTTCTTGGCTTTGCCTTGTATTCACCGCGAATCGCCACTGACGATGGCGCTCCTGCGGGAATACGTGGTAAGGGTGTTACTTTGATAGCCTTGCGATGCGCCTTTTTCGCCCAATATCCACGCGGCGGCTTTGGGACGGCAAGTTTACGACAAATTTTTCCAAGCGCGACATCCGAGATCCCAAGCTCTCGTGCCGCCGTGCGGCAGGGCTTGGACCAAATGAGCTCGTATAGCTCGTGCTGGGTAAGGGTTTCTTGAGGTTTCACGGTTTGCAAGCCGTGCCCGTTTTCTGCCTCGGTGATTTGTCACAGTCAAATTCAGAATTGTGTGCGGATTTTCGTCGCGGGACGTTCTACGATAGCCTTCATGTTCGGTCCGTTAGCAATGCGAACTTCCCTTCAACGTGACGACTGAACGAAAAAATGGGACGCCGTCGTCCTTTTTCGAGCATCGAGCAATTTGACCAGCGCGAGCGCGACATCAGCCAAGTTGCCGTATATGGAGCATGGGCCTGTCAAACGTCGAAACTGTTAAACGTCTAACACCCTCCCGCTACCTCCACCCGTATTCAGAGCCTCTAAAGTTTTACCCCGGGGGTGAAATTCTTTTTCGCTTCGAGCGGCGAAGGAATCGCTTACGGCGTTTACGCTCAGCTTTCTCGCGGCAAGCGCGTTCGCGCTGAATACTTGCAACGATTTACTGTGCATCGGCATTGGAATTAACTAGGTGTTTCACACGCTCCGCACTTTCTGCCATTACCCCAGGTTTCCGGTGGACGACTCGCCTTCTGAGACTGATCACTCTTTCTCTGAAACCCTCCTTCGATGGGCACAAACATTGCAGGCGGCTTCGGCCCTATCGGAACCAGCTTTGAATCTCGTCGCGGCTCTTTTCGCTGATTTGCCCCTTGATGAAGTTGTTTACACCGAGCGGATCTGGGCTATTTCGTCTAGCAGAAACTTCAATGCCATAGGTATCCGGATCGTCGACCTTTTCGAACAGAATCAAACCGAGGCCTAGGCGTTCGCATTCATCTTCAATTCTCTCGTAGAGCGGGTGTCCGTCATATTCTTTTGAATCTGGAAACGCAAGGTAGCTGTAATGGGCCAATGCAGAATGGGCAGCGCATTCGTATACCCCCTCCATCGCGCTTGCGATAGTGGCTTTGATCTCAAAAGTCACAACATGAAACTGTTTACCCGGATAATAGACAAAGGTCTGCATCGCGATAAGCGTTACATCCGGGCGGGTCCACAATCCGCCCGTATTTC
>Ga0070706_100001854_pt1 | contig 21867 bp, 18 predicted proteins | sample KBSK5501metaG_FD_65476 | JGI IMG/M metagenome (GOLD analysis project Ga0070706, IMG submission 65476) | Corn, switchgrass and miscanthus rhizosphere microbial communities from Kellogg Biological Station, Michigan, USA - KBS K5-50-1 metaG | ecosystem: Host-associated > Plants > Roots >... | reverse complement strand
TCGATGGGCAACGACTCGCCGCTCGCGGTGCTGTCGGACAAGAACAAGCCGCTCTACAACTACTTCAAGCAGCTGTTCGCGCAGGTCACGAACCCGCCGATCGACCCGATCCGCGAGGCGATCGTGATGTCGCTGGTCTCGTTCATCGGCCCGAAGCCGAACCTGCTGGACATCAACGCCGTCAACCCGCCGATGCGGCTCGAGGTGCCGCAGCCGATTCTCGACTTCACCGACATGGCGCGCCTGCGCGCGATCGAGAAGCACACCGGTGCGAAGTTCAAGAGCTACGAGCTGAACATCACGTACCCGCTCGCGTGGGGCGATGAAGGCGTCGAGGCGAAGCTGGCGTCGCTATGCGCGGAGAGTGTGGATGCGCTGAAGAGCGGCCACAACATCCTGATCATCAGCGACCGGCAGGTGAACCGCGACTTCGTCGCGATCCCCGCGCTGCTCGCGCTGTCGGCGATCCACCATCACCTGGTGCGCGAAGGCCTGCGCACGACCGCGGGCCTGGTCGTCGAGACCGGCTCGGCGCGCGAGGTGCATCACTTCGCGGTGCTCGCCGGCTACGGCGCCGAGGCCGTGCACCCGTACCTCGCGATGGAGTCCCTGGTCGCGCTGCACCAGGAACTGCCGGGTGACCTGTCGGCCGAGAAGGCCGTCTACAACTACGTCAAGGCGATCGGCAAGGGTCTGTCGAAGATCATGTCGAAGATGGGCGTCTCGACCTACATGTCGTACTGCGGCGCGCAGCTGTTCGAGGCGATCGGGCTCGAGAAGGACCTGGTGCAGAAGTACTTCCGCGGCACCGCGAGCCAGGTCGGCGGCATCGACGTGTTCGACGTCGCCGAGGAAGGCATCCGCATGCACCGCGCCGCGTTCGGCGACGACCCGGTGCTCGCGAACATGCTCGACGCCGGCGGCGAGTACGCCTGGCGCGTGCGCGGCGAGGAGCACATGTGGACGCCCGACGCGATCGCGAAGCTCCAGCACAGCGCGCGCTCGAACAAGTACGAGACGTACAAGGAATACGCGCAGATCATCAACGACCAGTCGCACCGCCACATGACGCTGCGCGGCCTGTTCGAATTCAAGGTCGACTCGAGCAAGGCGATTGCCATCGACGAGGTCGAGCCGGCCAGCGAGATCGTCAAGCGCTTCGCGACCGGCGCAATGTCGCTGGGTTCCATCTCCACCGAGGCGCACACGACGCTGGCCGTCGCGATGAACCGCATCGGCGGCAAGAGCAACACCGGCGAAGGCGGCGAGGACCCGGCACGCTACCGCAACGAGCTGAAGGGCATCCCGATCGCCGAAGGCACGAAGGTCGGCGACGTGATCGGCGCGAAGGTGATGGTCGCCGACTACGCGCTGAAGGCCGGCGACTCGCTGCGCAGCAAGATCAAGCAGGTCGCGTCGGGCCGCTTCGGCGTGACGGCCGAGTACCTCTCGTCGGCCGACCAGCTGCAGATCAAGATGGCGCAGGGCGCGAAGCCCGGCGAGGGCGGGCAGCTGCCGGGCGGCAAGGTCAGCGACTACATCGGCTTCCTGCGCTACTCGGTGCCGGGCGTCGGACTGATCTCGCCGCCGCCGCACCATGACATCTACTCGATCGAAGATCTCGCGCAACTGATCCACGACCTGAAGAACGCGAACCCGCGCGCCAGCGTCAGTGTCAAGCTGGTCAGCGAGGTCGGCGTCGGCACCATCGCAACCGGCGTCGCGAAGGCGAAGGCCGACCACGTCGTGATCGCCGGGCACGACGGCGGCACCGGCGCATCGCCTTGGTCGTCGATCAAGCACGCCGGCACGCCGTGGGAGCTGGGCCTGGCCGAGACGCAGCAGACGCTGGTGCTGAACCGCCTGCGCGGCCGCATCCGCGTGCAGGCCGACGGCCAGATGAAGACCGGCCGCGACGTCGTGATCGGCGCGCTGCTCGGTGCCGACGAGTTCGGCTTCGCGACCGCGCCGCTGGTGGCCGAAGGCTGCATCATGATGCGCAAGTGCCACCTGAACACCTGCCCGGTCGGCGTCGCGACGCAGGACCCGCTGCTGCGCGCCAAGTTCGCCGGCAAGCCGGAGCACGTCGTCAACTTCCTGTTCTTCGTCGCCGAGGAAGCGCGCTCCATCATGGCGCAGCTCGGCGTGCGCAAGTTCGACGACCTGATCGGTCGCAGCGACCTGCTCGACACGAAGAAGGGCATCGCGCACTGGAAGGCGAAGGGCCTCGATTTCAGCCGTGTGTTCCACCAGGTCAACGTGCCGGCCGATGTGGCCCGGCGCCAGGTCGAGGAGCAGGACCACGGCCTCGCGCGCGCGCTCGACCGCAAGCTGATCGAGAAGTGCGCGCCGGCGCTCGAGCGCGGCGAGAAGGTCCAGTTCATGGAGGAGGTGCGCAACGTCAACCGCACGGTCGGCGCGATGCTCTCCGGCGAGTTGGTGCGCCATCACCCCGAAGGCCTGCCCGACCAGACCATCTTCATCCAGATGGAAGGCACCGGCGGCCAGAGCTTCGGCGCGTTCCTCGCGAAGGGCATCACGATCTACCTGATCGGCGATGCGAACGACTACACCGGCAAGGGCCTGTCGGGCGGGCGCATCGCGATCCGGCCGAGCATCGATTTCCGCGGCGACGCGACGCAGAACATCATCGTCGGCAACACCGTGCTGTACGGCGCGACCAGCGGCGAGGCGTTCTTCCGCGGCGTGGCCGGCGAGCGCTTCGCGGTGCGGCTGTCGGGCGCGACCGCGGTGGTCGAAGGCACCGGCGACCACGGCTGCGAGTACATGACCGGCGGCACCGTCGTCGTGCTCGGCAAGACCGGGCGCAACTTCGCGGCCGGCATGAGCGGCGGCATCGCCTACGTCTATGACGAGGATGGGCAGTTCGCGAACCGTTGCAACACCGCGATGGTCGCGCTGGAGCGCGTCCACTCGCTCGCCGATCAGCAGGCGGTCGTCGACAAGAGCCTGTGGCACCGTGTGAGCGGCGAAGCGCAGGCCGACGAGACGCTCCTGAAGAAGCTGATCGAGGACCACCACAAGTGGACCGGGTCCTTGCGCGCCCGCCACATCCTCGACCATTGGGCCGAATCGCGCGCCAAGTTCGTCAAGGTGTTCCCGAACGAATACAAGCGTGCGCTCGCCGAGATGTCGGCGAAGAGCAAGCCGCCGGTCGAGACCAAGGCGGCACAGGAGGCCGGCGCCACGATCGCGAAGGCCAAGGCCAAGGACGGCAAAGCCGTGTCGACGAAGTAAGCGCCAGGAAAGCAGAAGACATCATGGGAAAAGTCACCGGCTTCATGGAGTACGAGCGTCTCGAGGAGGGCTACGAGCCCGTCGCGAAGCGCTTGAAGAACTACAACGAGTTCGTGATCGGCCTGGCCGCCGACCAGGCGAAGATCCAGGGCGCACGCTGCATGGACTGCGGCACGCCGTTCTGCAACAACGGCTGCCCGGTCAACAACATCATCCCGGACTTCAACGACCTCGTGTACCGCGCCGACTGGAAGAACGCGTTCGCGGTGCTCGACTCGACCAACAACTTCCCCGAGTTCACCGGCCGCATCTGCCCGGCGCCGTGCGAAGCGGCGTGCACGTTGAACGTCAACGACGACCCGGTCGGCATCAAGAGCATCGAGCACGCGATCATCGACAAGGCGTGGGCCGAGGGCTGGGTCGTGCCGCGGCCGCCCAAGGCCAAGACCGGCAAGAAGGTGGCCGTCGTCGGCTCGGGGCCGGCGGGCCTCGCGGCCGCGCAGCAGCTCGCGCGCGCCGGCCATGACGTGACGCTCTTCGAGAAGAACGATGCGATCGGCGGCCTGCTGCGCTACGGCATTCCCGACTTCAAGATGGAGAAGTCGCACATCGACCGGCGCGTCGAGCAGATGAAAGCCGAAGGCGTCACGTTCCGAACCGGCGTGCTGGTCGGCCACCTGCCCGAGGGCAGCAAGGTCACCAACTGGGCCCAGGAGATCGTCTCGCCCGAGCAGCTGAAGGCCGAGTTCGATGCGGTGGTGCTGACCGGCGGCGCCGAGCAGTCGCGCGATCTGCCGGTGCCGGGCCGCGACCTCGACGGCATCCATTTCGCGATGGAATTCCTGCCGCAGCAGAACAAGATCAACGCCGGCGGCAAGATCAAGAACCAGCTGCGCGCCGACGGCAAGCACGTGGTCGTGATCGGCGGCGGCGACACCGGCAGCGACTGCGTCGGCACCAGCAACCGCCACGGCGCGAAGAGCGTGACGCAGTTCGAGCTGATGCCGATGCCACCCGAGCAGGAGAACAAGCCGCTGGTCTGGCCCTACTGGCCGATCAAGCTGCGCACCTCGTCCAGCCACGAAGAAGGTTGCGAGCGCGAGTTCGCGATCGCGACCAAGGAGTTCATCGGCGGCGAGGGCAAGGACAAGGGCAAGGTCAAGGCGCTGAAGTCGGTGCGCGTCGAGTGGCAGGGCGGCAAGATGGTCGAGGTGCCGGGGTCGGAGCAGATCGTTCCGGCCGAGATGGTGCTGCTCGCGATGGGTTTTGTCAGCCCGGTGGCCAGCGTGCTCGAAGCCTTCGGTGTCGAGAAGGACGCGCGCGGCAACGCGAAGGCGACGACCGACGCTACCGGCGGCTACGCGACCAACGTCGCCAAGGTGTTCGCCGCAGGGGACATGCGGCGCGGGCAGTCGCTCGTCGTCTGGGCGATCCGCGAAGGCCGGCAGGCGGCGCGGGCGGTGGATCAGTTCTTGATGGGCGGCAGCGAGCTGCCTCGCTGATGACGGCCCGGTCATGCTCCGTATCCACAGGTAAAGCCCGCCGGCCTGCGCCGACGCGCAGAAATCGGCCATGAGACAATGATTCGGGAACTGCACGACAACAAGAACCCGAGCGAATGCCGAGTGAACCCGTTTCGACGTCCAGCGCACACGCCAACTTGCCTGCCACGGACAAGCTGATCGAGTTCGACCACGTCACCTTCGGGTACGACCCGGCGAGTACCGTTCTCTCCGACATCTCGGCCACCTTCCAGCGCGGCAAGGTCACGGCGATTCTGGGCGGCTCCGGCTGCGGCAAGACCACGCTGCTGCGGCTGATCGGCGGCGTCTATCCGGTGCGTTCGGGCAGCGTGCGCATCGCCGGCGAAGCAATCGACACCCGCAACGCCGAGCAGCTCTACAAGCTGCGGCGGCGCCTGGGCATGCTGTTCCAGTTCGGCGCGCTGTTCACCGACCTGAGCGTGTTCGAGAACGTCGCGTTCCCGTTGCGCGAGCACACTGATCTGGACGACGCGATGGTCCGCGACATCGTGCTGATGAAGCTCAACGCGGTCGGCCTGCGCGGGGCGGCACAGTTCCGCATCTCTCAGATCTCGGGCGGCATGGCGCGTCGCGTCGCGCTGGCGCGTGCGATCGCGCTCGACCCGGAGTTGTTGCTCTACGACGAACCGTTCACCGGGCTCGATCCGATCGCGATGGGCGTCACCGCCAACCTGATCCGCAAGCTCAACGACGCGACCGGCTCGACCTCGCTGATCGTCTCGCACGACGTGCAGGAGTGCTTCGAGATCTGCGACTACGCTTACATCATGGCCGCGCCGGGCAAGGTGATCGCCCATGGTCGCCCCGAAGAACTGAACGCGAGCGCCGACCCGCAGGTGCGGCAGTTCATCCGCGGCGAGCCCGACGGCCCGGTGCGCTTTCACTACCCGGCGACGCCGCTCGCGCAGGACCTCGGCCTGGCCGCAGGCTCTCGCTGAGGACGATGGCGATGATCACGGATTGGATCGCCGCGCTTGGCCGCCATGCGCTCGGCATGCTGCGCGCGCTCGGCCATCACGCGTTCTTCTTCTGGGAGTTGCTGCGCACGCTGCCGGTGTCGCTGCGGCGGCCGCGCTTCGCGATTGCGCAGGTGCATGCGTTGGGCAATCTGTCGCTGCTCGTGATCTTGTCGTCGGGGCTTGCGGTGGGCTTCGTGCTCGCGCTGCAGACCTACTATGCGCTGGCGACCTACGGCGCTGCCGATTCGGTCGGGCTGGTCGTCAACCTCTCGCTGGTGCGCGAGCTCGGCCCGGTCGTGACTGCGCTGCTGTTCGCCGGGCGCGCCGGCACGTCGCTGACCGCCGAGATCGGGCTGATGAAGGCCGGCGAGCAGCTCGCCGCGATGGAGCTGATGGCGGTCGATCCGAAGAGCCGCGTGCTGGCGCCGCGCTTCGTCGGCGGCATCGTCGCGATGCCCATCCTCGCGCTGCTGTTCTCGGCGGTCGGCATCCTCGGCGCCTATGTCGTCGCGGTGCTGCTGATCGGGCTGGATGCCGGAAACTTCTGGGCGATCATGGAAAGCGGCGTCGATGTGCGGCGCGATCTCGGAAACGGCATCATCAAGAGCATCGTGTTCGGCGTGATCTGCAGCTTCGTCGCGGTCTACCAGGGCTACGAGGCGAAGGCCACGCCCGAAGGCGTCGCCCGGGCGACGACGCGCACCGTCGTGATCTCGTCGCTGACGGTGCTGGCGATGGATTTCGTGCTGACCGCGCTGATGTTCTCGACGCGCTGAGCTGCGCCCGCAACGTCGCCAAGAAAGAATCGAGCAAGAAAGACGATGATGAAATCACAGGATGGACGCACATCATGAGCAAGCGAGGCACCGAGATCCTGGTCGGGCTGTTCGTGCTGCTGGGCATCGCCGCATTGGTGTTCCTGGCGCTGCGTGCCGCCAACCTGAGCAGCTTCAACGGCGGCGAGACCTACACGCTGACTGCCAAGTTCGACAACATCGGCGGCCTGAAGGTGCGCTCGCCGGTGCGCAGCGCCGGGGTCACGGTCGGGCGGGTCACCTCGATCTCGCTCGATCCGAAGACGTACCAGGGTGTCGCCAGGCTCGACATCACCAAGGGCGTGCAGTTCCCGGCCGATTCGTCGGCCCGCATCCTGACCTCGGGCCTGCTCGGCGACCAGTACGTCGGGCTCGAGGCCGGTGGTGACGAGAAGATGTTCGCGCCCGGCGACACGATACGTTCGACCCAGTCGGCCGTGGTGCTCGAGAGCCTCATCAGTCAGTTCCTGTTCAACAAGGCCGCCGATGCCGGCGGGCCGAACAGTGCGCCGGCCGGCGGCGCAGCCCCGGCGCCGGCACCCTCCGGAGTGAAGAAGTGAAAACAACTCGCCGTGGTCGACGGGCACTGAGCGGTATCGCCGCGCTCGCCGCGACGCTGCTGTTCGTCGGCTGCACCACCATCCAGCAGGCGCGCGGCGGCCCGGGCCAGAAGCTCGACCCCTGGGAAAATTGGAACCGCAAGGTCTTCGCGTTCAACGAAGACCTCGACAAGTACGTCATGAAGCCGGTGGCCACCGCCTACGCGAATGTCGTGCCGCAGCCGCTGCGCCGCGGCGTCGACAATTTCTTCGCGAACGCGGCCGACGCCTGGTCGGCGGTCAACAACGTTCTGCAGGGCAAGGGGCAACCGGCGTTCGAGGATGTGGTCCGGTTCACGACCAACTCGTTCTTCGGAATCGCCGGCTTCTTCGACGTGGCAAGCGAGCTCGGCATCCCGCGCCACAAGGAAGACTTCGGCCAGACGTTGGGCGTGTGGGGCTTCGGCGCGGGTGCATACATCGTCTGGCCGCTGCTCGGCCCGTCAACGGTCCGCGATTCGATCGGGTTGCCGCTGGACATTTCCGTCTCGCCGTCGGCGGTGATCAACGACGGCCGGACGCAGGTTGCGCTGACAGCGCTGCAGCTCATCAACGCGCGTGCCAACCTGCTCGGCGCGAGCCAGGTGCTCGACGACATCGCGCTCGACAAATACACGTTCCTGCGCGATGCCTACCTGCAGCGGCGCCGCAGCCTGGTATTCGACGGCGAGGACCGGTCGCCGCCGGATTCGCAGCAGCAGGACGACGGCAACCCGAGCGCACCGGCCGACGGGGCGTCGGCGCCGGCAGACGCGGCATCTTCCGCCGCACCGGCGGCATCGTCTCCTACGCCGGGCGCATCGGCGCCACGTTGAAATAGAACGAGCCGGCGGGTGTGAACCTGTCCGGCGACTCGCGCGTTGTGCTTGTCGTGCCCCGCGCGGGTGATGAACTGAAAGGAACAAGATGTTTCGGAATCGAATGACGACGATCGCCCTGGCCACTGCCGCGTTGCTCGGCACAGTGGCGTTCGTGCCGGCACAGGCACAGGGCCAGGCGCAAGCTGCCATTCCGGCCCCGGCGCAGACCGGCAACAAGGCGCCGGACGCGCTGATCAAGGAAGTCTCGACCGACGTGCTGGATTCGCTGCGCGCCGACAAGTCGATCAAGCAGGGCGACGTGAACAAGGTCATCGTGCTGGTCGACCAGAAGGTGATGCCGTATGTCGACTTCCAGCGCATGACCTCGGCCGCCGTCGGCCGCTACTGGCGTCAGGCGACGCCCGAGCAGCAGAAGGCGCTGCAGGAGCAATTCAAGCTGCTGCTGGTGCGCACGTATTCGGGCGCGCTGGCGCAGGTGCAGGACCAGACCGTCGACCTGAAGCCGATGCGCTCAGGCCCCGAAGACAAGGAAGTGGTCGTGCGCACCGAGGTGAAGGGCCGCGGCGATCCGATCCAGCTCGACTATCGCCTCGAGCAGACCGCCAACGGCTGGAAGATCTACGACGTCAATGTGCTGGGCGTCTGGCTGGTCGAGAACTACCGCAACAGCTTCGCGCAGGAGATCGGTGCGAACGGCGTCGACGGGCTGATCAAGAAGCTGACCGAGCGCAACAACCGGCCGGCGTCGGCCGCGAAGAGCTGAGCACGGTCGCCGCGATGCTGCTGCTGCCCGCGACCATCACCGCGCGCGAAGCGCGCGACACGCAGCGCCTGCTCACGCAGGCGCTGAAGGGCGAGCCCGACAGCGGCGTGGCGGTCGATGCGGGCAACCTGCGGCAGTTCGATTCGTCGGCGCTCGCCGTGCTGCTCGAATGCCACCGGCTCGCGCAGAGCTGGGGCAAGGGCTTCGAGTTGCGCAACGCGCCGGCCAAGCTCGCGTCGCTCGCGAAACTCTACGGCGTCGAAGACCTGCTCGGCTTCAATCGGCCCCAAGCGCGCCAACCCAGCAGCACGCCGATCACCGCCGCATAGACCGCGACCTCGGCAAAGTTGTGCTTGCCGGCGCGCATCCAGAAGAAGTGCAGCAGCGCGAGCAGCGCGATCGCGTAGATCGTGCGGTGCAGCGCCTGCCAGCGCGGCGCGCCCAGCGCCTTGATCGCGCGGTTGAACGACGTGAGCGCGAGCGGTGTCATCAGGAGCAGCGCGCTCGTGCCGACGAGGATGAACGGACGCTTCGCGATGTCGCGCACGATGTCGTCGAGCGCGAAGCCCATGTCGAGCCAGCTGTAGCACAGGAAGTGCACGCAGCCGTAGAAGAACGTGAACAGGCCCAGCATGCGCCGAAAACGCGCGAGCGCCGGCTGCTTCAGCCACTGCCGCAGCGGCGTGATCGCGAGCGTCGCGCACAGGAAGCGCAAGGTCCAGTCGCCATTGGCGCGGATCAGCGTCTCGGCCGGGTTCGCGCCCAGCGTGTTGACGCCGTAGATCGACGAGATCGCGCCATAGAGCAGCCAGGTGAACGGCAGCAGGCACGCGACGAACAGGATGGGCTTGGCGAGCGGATGCAGCAGCAGCGGCTTGGGGCGCGCTTTGCCGCTCGGGCTGAGCTTGTCGAAGCCCTGGCGGAGTGACGCGACAGGCCCTTCGACAAGCTCAGGGCGAACGGATGTACGCATCTGCATCGCGTCAGTAGTACTTCTTCAGGTCCATGCCGGCATAGAGCTGGCCGACCTGCGCCTCATAGCCGTTGAACATCAGCGTCGGCCGCTTCTTCGCGAAGAGGCCGTCCTCGCCGATGCGGCGCTCGGTTGCCTGGCTCCAGCGCGGGTGGTCGACGTTCGGGTTCACGTTCGAATAGAAGCCGTACTCGTTGCGCGCCGCCTTGTTCCACGCGGTGCCCGGTTCCTTCTCGACGAAGCGGATCTTGACGATGGACTTGCCGCTCTTGAAGCCGTACTTCCACGGCAGCACCATGCGCACCGGCGCGCCGTTCTGGTTCGGCAGCACCTCGCCGTACAGGCCGAACGCGAGCAGCGCGAGCGGGTGCATCGCCTCGTCCATGCGCAGGCCTTCGACATACGGCCAGTCGAGCACGCGCGAGCCGACGAACGGCATGGTCTTCGGGTCGGCCTGCGTCACGAACTCGACGTACTTCGCGTTGCCGGTGGGCTCGACCCGCTTGATCAGCTCGGACAACGAATAGCCGACCCACGGGATCACCATCGACCAGCCCTCGACGCAGCGCAGCCGGTAGATGCGCTCTTCCATGGGGCCGAGCTTGAGCAGCTCGTCGAGGTCGTAGACCTTGGGTTTGCGAACCTCGCCTTCGATCGCGACGGTCCACGGCCGCGTCTTCAGCGTGTGGGCGTTGCGGGCCGGGTCTTCCTTGTCGGTTCCGAATTCGTAGAAGTTGTTGTAGCCGGTTACATCGGCATAGGCCGTCGGCTTTTCCATCGTGAAGGCGCCGGCGACCGCACTGCGGGTGCCGGGCAGCGCGGCGAGCTTGTTCGGGCGCGATGGCGTTGCCGCCTGGGCGAGCGCGTCGCGGCTGGCCCAGGCGGCCAGCGTCGCGCCGGCGGCGCCTGCGGCGAAGTGTCTGAGCAGCTCGCGCCGGCCGACATAGAGGTCGCGCGGTGTGATCTCCGACGCGACGCGGTGAACAAAACCGCGATCCTTGAGCAAGTGCATGGCGAAGGCGTCCGTGAAAGGTCCAACCGACACTGGGTCGGCGCAGGCGACCGATTCTTACGCGGTGCTGCTGCCGCTCGCCGGTGCGATCGTCAGATCACGTCGCCGAAGTCGGTCGGCCGCTGGAACAATTGGAGCGCGCTCTTGGACGCGCGTTCCCGGAAGCTCTTGCGTGCGAGCAGCTTGGCCTGCGCCTGCTCGGGCAGGTCGGTCAGGTTCAGCACGTGCTTGACGATCAGCGTGTCGATCACGTCCTCGAGCACGCGCACGAAATCGGCATCGAGGCGATCGAACTTGTGCCGGTCGTCGCCCGCATTGCCGACGAAGGCCTGCACCTCGGGGTGATCGTCGGCGAGGTATTCATCGCCGGCACCCACGTCGCTGCGGTGCAGGCTCTCGATCAGGCCGGAGGCGGTGTTGCGGCGGACGTACGGCATGCGCGCACTCTACGTCGAAACCGCCGGCGGCTGCGCCATGGGCGTCACAGCTGGCCGTACGAGTGCAGCCCCGAGAGGAACATGTTCACGCCGAGAAACGCGAACGTCGTGACCACCAGCCCGGTCAGCGCCCACCACGCCGACACCGCGCCGCGCAACCCCTTCATCAGCCGCATGTGCAGCCAGGCGGCGTAATTCAGCCAGACGATCAGCGCCCAGGTCTCCTTCGGGTCCCAGCTCCAGTAGCCGCCCCAGGCCTCGGCGGCCCAGAACGCGCCGAGGATGGTCGCGATCGTGAAGAACGCGAAGCCGACCGCGATCGACTTGTACATCACGTCGTCGAGCACGTCGGCAGACGGCAGCCGCTCGGCGATGCGCCGGCGCGCGAACAGGATGCCGCCGACGATCAGCATCGCAACGCCGAAGTAAACCGCCCAGTAGCTGCTGATCGCCTGGATCGGGTTCTTGCGGAACACGATGGGCTCGACGCACAGCACGATGCCGAGCCCGAACAGCGGCGCAAGCTTGAGCCAGCTGGTCTCGCTCGCATGACGCTTGACGAGGTACGCGAACGCGACCATCGCCGACAGCGAGAAGCTGCCGTAGCCGATGAAGTTGGCCGGCACGTGCAGCTTCATCCACCAGCTTTGCAGCGCCGGCACCAGCGGCTGGATCTCCTGCGCCTCGCGCGCGACCGTGTACCACAGCAGAAAGCCGACCGCGGCGCTGACGACCAGCATCACGAATGCACCCATGCTGCCGATGCTCGTGCCGACGTTCGTGCCGGCGCTCGTGCCCGCGTCCGAGACGACGCCGACGCGCGTGCCGTAGTGCTGCTCGTAGTAGAGATAGAACAGCGTCGTGAGCCAGCAGAACAGCACGAACACCTCGTACAGGTTGCTGACCGGGATGTGGCCGATGTCGGCCGCGATCTGGTGGCTCTCGAACCAGCGCACCATCGTGCCGGTCAGCGCCATGAACACCGCGACCCATGCGAGCCGCGAGGCGATGCGCACCGCGGCGTTGTCGGGACGCTTGGCCAGCAGTCCGATCCAGTAGAACGCGGTGCTCATGAAGAACAGCACGCCCATCCACAGGATCGCGCTCTGGCTCGACAGGAAGTACTTCAGCAGGAAGACGTTGTCGGCCTGCGCGAGGTCGGCGCCGAAGTTGTCGAGATGCTGGTTGTACAGGCTGATTGCGAGCAGCGTCGCGGCGCCGACGACGACCATCAACGTGCGCAACGGGCCCCAGAACCAGCCGAGCGCCACCGCGACCGGCAGCGCGCCGATCAGGATCGCCTTCTCGTAGACGTCCATGGCGCCCGCGTAGCGCGAGAACGCGAACGCGCCGCCCGCGACGACGAGCACGGCGAACAGCCAGTCGAACCAGCTTCGGCCGCTGAAGATGCCGAGCGGGCCGGTGTGGCGGCCCAAGGTCATCGTGGTCGTGTTCATGGTGTTGCTCCTTCACCCAGGATCGAGCGTTTCAACCGCTCGAATTCCGCGTCGATGTCCAGCGTGCGTCGCGTGGTCGACATCGCGGTCGAGACTTTGGTTCCGCTGCCGGCGTCACGGCTAAGCGGCGCGATCCAGATCCACAGCCGCCGCTCCCGAATGTAGAGCATCGCGAACACGCCGACGATCAGCAGCACCGCGCCGATGTAGACGAGAACCTTGCCCGGCGCCTTCGCGACCTGGAAGACGCTTTGCTGCACCTGCTTGAAATCGGTCAGCTCGAGCAGCACCGGCGCGGGGTAGAAAAAGCTGTCCGACAGCGACAGCACCGATTGCGTCATGAACGCCTGCGTCTTGTCGTCGGGCTTCAATGCCGCGAGGCTGGCGCTCTCGCGGGTGGCGTTCAGCAGCTCGAACAGGCTGCCGTTCAGGATGCGCAGCAGCACCTCGGAGATGCGGCCGCGGTCGGGCGCCGGCACGCTGGACTCGATGAAGTCGGAGATCGCCTGCAGGCCGCCGGCCGGCTTGCCGTCGCTGCCGGTCATGCTCTTGCCCCCCTGGACCGCCTCGGCGCCGGCGAACAGCCCGAGTGCACGCAGCGCCGTCACCTGCAGCTGCTGGGCCATCTGCGGCTTGTCGGGCGGCGTGGCGAGCGCGACATAGCGGCTCGCCGCCTTCTCGCGCATCGCCGGATCGAGCAGGCCCGCACGCAGGCGCACCCAGCCGGCGATGCTGTCCTGGTCGTCGGCCGGGATGCGCAGGTAGCGCATCGCGTCGTCGGGCTTGTCGCGGGTGCCGGCGAGGAACACGCGCTGCCCGTCGAGCTCGATCGGCAGCATGTAGTTGTTGAACTCGCGCGCCTGGCCGGCGGCGTCGCGCAGCTTGTAGCTGACCGACGGGCCGACGTTGCGCAGCTCGCGCTTCGTGCGCACCTTGGTGCCGGAGCCGAGGTGATCGCCGACCGCGGCGGTCACCGAACCGACGAGGTCGACCTTGCGCACGTCGGTGCCGCCTTCCTTGGCGTCGCCGCCGAGATTCTCGACGTTGATCACGCGCAGCCCGGTGAACTCGAGCGTCAGCTTGCTCGCGCCGTTCGACAGCTCCGTGGTGCCGCCGACCACACCGTCGACGTCGAACGCATGACCGCCGGCGGCCAGCGGGATCGCGCGCAGCTTGAGTGCCGAGCCGCCGTCGTCGAAGCTGCTCTGGTAGATCGCGACGCCGCGGTGGAACACCGGCTCGTTGACCTTCACGGTCGCAGGAATCGCGGCGCCGCTGTCGTGGTCGTGGATCACGATCTCGCTGGCGAACAACTTGGGCATGCCGGTCGCGTAGTAGTCGACGATGAACTTCTTCAGCTCGACGTCGAACGGCAGCGGCTGCAGCAGCAACCCGTCGCCCAGCGTCACCCGCGCGGTGCCGACGCGCGCGCCTTCGACGACCGGCAACTGCCCGCGGAACGTCGGGTTGCCCGGGCTCAGCCAGTGCTGCGCCGGCACGTCCCGGATGAAGCCGGCGCCGAGGTATGGCGTCTTGCCTTGCAGCAGCATCTGCGCGCGCACGATCAGATCGCCGTCGAACAGGCCGCCGATGCAGATCAGCACGATCGCCGAGTGCGCCGCGAGATAGCCGATCTTGTTGGCGCCACCGCGGCGCGCGGCGATCATCGTGCCGCGCAGCGTGCCGTCGCTCTCGCGGCGCTGCTCGACCTTCGCGCGCCAGCCGGCGTCGACCAGCAGCTTGGCGATGCGTGCGTAGGTGCTGTCGCTGTCCTGCGCGAGTTCGGCCGTGCCCTTGTGGTGGAACGCCGCGAGGCTTTGCTCGCGCAGGTTCTCCTTGTAGGTCCGCAGGTCGTGCACGATCTTCGGCGTGTTGCGCGCGATGCACAGCGAGGTCGACACGACCAGGAACGCGAGGATCAGCAGGAACCACCAGACGCTGTAGACCGTGTCGAGCCCGACCGCAGCGAACAGCTGCGCCCAGAACGGCCCGAACTTGTTGACGTAGTTCGAGAACGGCTCGTGCTGGCTGACGATCGTGCCGATCACCGAGGCGATGCAGATCACCGTCAGCAGCGAGATCGAGAAGCGCATCGACGACACCAGCTCGATGCCGTCGCGCAGCCAGCGCGAACGCGAACGAACTTCGATGCCGGTCGTCGTGGCGGTCATAAGGCTGGAATTATCGAGGTTCGGGGGCCGAGAAACGACGAAGGCCGGTCCAAGACCGGCCTTGTCGGTGGGGATCGACGGTGGGCGTTCCCGAAGGCGCTCAGTGCAGCCCGGCGATGTAGTCCGCGACCGCCTTGATCTCGCGGTCGTTCATCTTGGCGGCCACGCCGGCCATCTGCGGGCTGTTGGCGCGGGCGCCGCTGCGAAACGCGTTCAGCTGCGCCGCGGTGTAGTCGGCATGCTGGCCCGACAGACGCGGGTACTGCGCCGGGATGCCGGCGCCGCTCGGCCCGTGGCAGCCGGCGCATGCCGGGACCATGCGGTCGAGGATGCCGCCGCGGTAGATCTTCTCGCCGAGCGAGACCAGCTCCTTGTCCTTCGCGAAGCCGGGCTTGGGTGTCTTGCCGGCGTAGAACGCGGCGACGTTCTTCATGTCGGCATCGGAGAGCGACGCGGCCATGCCCTGCATGATCGGGTTCGGCCGCTTGCCCGCCTTGAACTCGGTGAGCTGCTTGACCAGGTATTCGGGGTGCTGGCCCTGGATGATCGGGTTGGCCGGGCTGCCGCGCGAGCCGTCGTTGGTGTGGCAGGCCGCGCAGACGTTCTTCGAGGTGGCTTCGCCCTTGGCCAGATCGGGCTTCGCGGCAGGCTTGAGCTCGTCGGCAGCGAACGAGGCGCCCGTCGTGGCGAGCATCGCGGCAAGCAGCAGGCAGGACAGCAGGGGGGCGGCAAGCTTCATGGGGGCGGCGATTTCTTGTGCAAAACCCGGAGATTTTACAATGAGCGCTTTGGGCGACTTCATGGCCACAAAAACCGACGACAAGATCGACGCCAGGGCCGAGGCCGCGTCCCACCCCGCGAAGGCCTCGGGCACGAGCAGCGACGCGAAGCGCGCGCTGGCGTGGACCCACACCGCACGCTTTCTCACGACGGCCAGCCAGCTCGACCAGCTGCCGGTCAGCGAGCTGCCGGAGATCGCGTTCGTCGGCCGCAGCAATGCCGGCAAGTCGACCGCGATCAACACGCTGACGCAGCAAAAGCGCCTCGCGTTCGCATCGAAGACGCCGGGCCGCACGCAGCACATCAACCTGTTCGAGCTCGGGCCGAAGACGGCGCCGAACGCGTTGTTCGCCGATCTGCCCGGCTACGGCTATGCGGCGGTCGAGCGCGGCGCGAAGCTGCGCTGGCAGCGCGTGATGGCCGAGTACCTCGACGTGCGGCGCAACCTTGTCGGCGTGGTGCTGATGGTCGATGCCCGGCTCGGGGCAACCGAGCTCGACGAGCAGCTGCTCGAATTCGTCGCGCCGCGCCTGGGCAGCGGCTCGGTCAAGCTGCTCGTGCTGCTGACCAAGTCCGACAAGCTCAACCGCGCCGAGTCGAATGCTGCGCTGGCGTCTGCGCAGGGCATGCTCGCCGAGCGCGCGACCGACGAGGCCGACATGGGCATCCTGCTGTTTTCGGCGCTGAAGAAGATCGGCGTCGACGACGCGGCGTGCTGGCTGCACGGCTGGGTCGAACCGTCCGAACCCTCCATGCAGACGAATCCATGATCGAAACCTTCCAGGCGGCGCTGCCGCACGGCATCACGCTGAGCTGCCGTGCCAGCGGGCCGGCATCGGCCGATGCGCCGGTGCTGCTGTTCCTGCACGGCTTTCCCGAAGCCGCGTTCGTCTGGGACGAGCTGCTCGAGCACTTCGGCGCGAAGGGGTATCGCTGCGTCGCGCCGAACCTGCGCGGCTTCGAGCAGTCGTCCAGCCCGCGTGAGCCCGAGGCGTATCGCGTCAAGCACTTGATGACCGACCTCGATGCGCTGGTCGCGCAGCTCGTGCCGAACGGCGGGCCGCTCGAAGCGTTGATCGCGCACGATTGGGGCGGCGCGGTCGCGTGGACCTTCGCGGTGCAACGTGCCGACAAGCTCAAGCGCCTGGTCATCGTCAACTCGCCGCACCCTGCCACCTTCCTGCGCGAGCTCAGGCACAACCCGGCGCAGCAGGCCGCAAGCGCCTACATGAATGTCCTGTGCCGACCGGATGCCGAGGCGATGCTTGCCGAGGACGATTTCCGCCGGCTGTTCGGCATGTTCAAGAACATGGGAGCCACCGAGCCCGAAGCCGTCAGCGCAATCCAGGGCGGCGGCTGGCTGACGCCGGCGGTGCGCGAGCAGTACCGCGCCGTCTGGCGCGCCGGGTTGACCGGCGGCTGCAACTACTACCGCGCCTCGCCGCTGCGCCCGCCGACGTCGCCCGACGATCCGATCATGAAGCTCGAGTTTGCGCCCGAGTTCGTCACGGTCCACGTGCCGACGCTCGTGATCTGGGCCGAAGCCGACAGCGCGCTGCCGCCGTCGCTGGTCGACGGTCTGGCCGCGTACGTGCCGCGCATGCGGCTGGTGCGCGTGCCCGGCGCGACCCACTGGATCGTGCACGAGCGGCCGGCGTTCGTGGCCGCGCAGATCGAGCAAGAGCTCGGCGCCGGCTGACAAGCCACGTCGGCGTCAGCTCGATTTCAACGCAAGCTTGCGGCTCAGCCGGTCCATCCCGTGCTGCAGCAGCGGCCGCGTACGCAGCGGCTGCAGCAGCCCGGCGCCGGCCAGGCGTTCGAGCGCGCGGCGCGTGATCGAGTGGGTCCGGCCGGCCGTCTCGCCGGCGAAGACGAAGAACAGGCCGTGCTCGCCGCGCCACAGCAGCTGCACGCGCTGCCAATGGCCTTGCACGAACAGCCGCGCGTAGTCGGCCACGCGCAGCGCATCGACGCGCTCGGCCGGCGCGGTGTGCGCCGGGTCGTTCGGCAGCAGATCGGCCGGCACGGTTTCCATCGACGCGAGGTCGATCAACGAATCGCTGAAGGTCTGCGGCACCGACGCGGTCGATGCTTCGGGCACGACTTCGTCGCGCAGACGCTGCACGATCTGCGCGGGCGTCGGCTCGCCCGATCCGCTGCGCGCGGCGGCGCTGGGGCGCAGCGCCTCGGTGTGCACGGCCATCAGCTCGTCCAGCACGGCCTGCTGCTCGCCGCTCGGCAGCGCGACCAGCGCCATGCCGTCGCGCAGACGCTGCAGCAGGCTGGGCAGCAGCGCGAGCAGACGCTGCCGGCTCTGCGGATGATCGGGCAGCCGCAGGCTCCACGAGAGCTCGTCCACCAGCTTCACATAGCCGCGTGCCGCCTGGGACTGGTCGCCGAAGCGCAGCATCGCCTCGGCGATCACCTGCGCCCAGGTGCCGGTCATGAAGCGCCGGATCAGCGGCGAAATCTTCAGCGGCGCCAGCTGATCGGCGAGGCGCCGCGTCAGGGTCTGCTCCAGCGTTTCGCGCCGCTCGGCCAGCACGAGGCTCTCGATCGACGGTTTCGCGGCCGCCTGCTGCGCGCGCAGCTCGTTGGCGAGGAAGCTGTCGAGCCGGTCGAGCGCGCGCCGGCACGTTGTCGAATCGGGCGTGCCGGCGAGCGCGAGCTCGTCGGCCAGCCCATTGCAGTGGGCAAGCAGCGCGCTTGCTCGTGGGTCGGCCGGGTGCGGCCGCGCGGTGCCGCTCAGGCCGATGCGGTCGACCAGCGTCCACAGCGGGTGCGATGTCGACTCGAGCAGCTCGTGGTCGCGCAACGCGAGGCGCAGCGCCGGAACCTGCAGGCGCGCGACCGGCGCGTGGAACGCGGCCGGGAGATCCGGGTCGGCGAGCAGCGTGTCGAACAGCCGCGTCAGCAGCTCGACGATCGGGCGCTCGTTCGAGCCTTGCGGGCCGGCATCGAGCTCGAGGTCGACCACCGGCTGCGGCGCGATCGCGTCGCCGCTGCCGCCGCGTGATGGCGCTGCCGCCATGAGACCGGGCAGATTCGCCGCCAGCAGCGCCGCGATCGACGTCGGGTTCGATGCTGCCGCCGGCGTGGCAGGCGCCGAGCCGGCCGTCACGCTGCCGGGTGCCAGCAAAACGGTGCGGTAAACACCGGGCTCTATGCCCTGCGATTCGAGTCGCGTCGAGGCGGCGGCCCAGGCGTTCTTCAACAGCCCGGCCGCGACACCGGCCGAGATGCGCAGCAGCGTTGCGCGCTGCGCCGGCACGGGCGTCACCGCGCAGGCCGCGTCCCACAACGCGCTCGCGTAGACCAGCGGCCGAAACGGATTCGACTCGGCGCTGACGTGCGTCTGCCCGACCAGCGTCGACGTGAACATCTGCAGCTCGCGCAGCTCCCACTCGGCGGTCGAGTCGATCGTCTGCATCGCGCGCGAGATCTCGATGTCGGTCTCGACTCGCGACTCGTCCATCAGCTCGAGCCCGGCCAGGCTCGAGCCGGCTTGCGGGCCCGCGTCGCCTAGCGCCTGCGGCTGCTGCGCGAGCTCGTCCAGCACGTGCTGGCGCAGCGCGTCGATGAAACTGCGTTGGTAGGTCGCCGACTGGCGCTGCAGCGTCTCGGTCAGCACCAGGTGATGCGCCCGCTCGCTGGCGCCGCCGCTGCGCTGGCCGTCGCGCAGCAGCGTGAGCGTGCCGGCGAGGCAGCGCTCGATCAGCGCCGGCGCACGCGCGAGCTCGTCGTCGATGAACTGCTGAAGCAACGGAGCGATCGGCATGGCGCGTACTTCTGAAGCCGGACGACCGATTATCGGACCCGCGCGCAAGCCGCCATCAATGAAAAAGGGGCCACAAAACGTGGCCCCCTCTCGAGCATGTTCGGGGGTTGAACGGCAGCCGCTACGCGGCTGTCCGTTCGAACTCCCCGAGTCATTCGGACAGCAAAGCTGTCCCGAATGACCTTACATGTCCATCCCGCCCATGCCGCCCATGCCGCCCGGCATGGCCGGAGCCGATTCTTCCTTCGGCGCCTCGGCGACCATCGCCTCGGTGGTGAGCATCAGCGAAGCCACCGACGCGGCGTTCTGCAGTGCGGTGCGCGTGACCTTGGTCGGGTCCAGAATGCCCATCTCGATCATGTCGCCGTACTGGCCGTTCTGGGCGTTGTAGCCGTAGTTGCCCTTGCCGGCGACCACCGCGTTGACCACCACGCTCGGCTCGTCGCCGGCGTTGAAGACGATCTCGCGCAGCGGCTGCTCGACGGCACGCATGACGATCTTGATGCCGGCGTCCTGGTCGTGGTTGTCGCCCTTGAGGTCACCCACGGCAGAGCGGGCGCGCAGCAGCGCGACGCCGCCGCCGGCCACGATGCCTTCCTCGACGGCCGCACGCGTGGCGTGCAGCGCGTCTTCGACGCGGGCCTTCTTTTCCTTCATCTCGACTTCGGTTGCGGCGCCGACCTTGATCACCGCCACGCCGCCGGCCAGCTTGGCCACGCGCTCCTGCAGCTTCTCGCGGTCGTAGTCGCTGGTCGCTTCCTCGATCTGCACGCGAATCTGCTTGACGCGCGCTTCGATGTCGGCAGCGGCACCCGCGCCGTCGATGAGGGTGGTGTTTTCCTTGCCCACTTCGACGCGCTTGGCCTGGCCGAGGTCGGCGAGCTGCACCTTCTCGAGCGTCAGGCCGACTTCTTCGGCGATGACCTTGCCGCCAGTCAGGATCGCGATGTCTTCGAGCATCGCCTTGCGACGGTCACCGAAGCCCGGCGCCTTCACGGCGACGACCTTCAGGATGCCGCGGATCGTGTTGACCACCAGCGTCGCGAGCGCTTCGCCTTCGACTTCCTCGGCGATGATCAGCAGCGGGCGGCCCGACTTCGCCACTTGCTCCAGCGTCGGCAGCAGGTCGCGGATGTTGCTGATCTTCTTGTCGAACAGCAGCACGAACGGGTTCTCGAGGATCGCGCTCTGCTTGTCGGGGTTGTTGATGAAGTAGGGCGACAGATAGCCGCGGTCGAACTGCATGCCTTCGACGACTTCGAGCTCGTTGGCCAGCGACTTGCCGTCTTCGACGGTGATGACGCCTTCCTTGCCGACCTTGTCCATCGCGTCGGCGATGATCTTGCCGATCGACTCGTCGGCATTCGCCGAGATCGCGCCGACCTGGCCGATTTCCTTGCTCGTGGTGGTCGGCTTGCTGGCCTTCTTCAGCTGCTCGACGAGGGCGATGACCGCCTTGTCGATGCCGCGCTTCAGGTCCATCGGGTTCATGCCGGCGGCCACGTACTTCATGCCTTCGCGCACGATCGACTGGGCCAGCACCGTGGCGGTGGTGGTGCCGTCACCGGCGTTGTCGCTGGTCTTGGAAGCGACTTCCTTGACCATCTGCGCGCCCATGTTCTGGAGCTTGTCCTTGAGCTCGATTTCCTTGGCGACCGACACGCCGTCCTTCGTGACGGTCGGGCCGCCGAACGAGCGCTCGAGCACCACGTTGCGGCCCTTCGGGCCCAGGGTCACCTTGACCGCGTTGGCCAGGATGTTCACGCCTTCGATCATGCGGGCGCGAGCATCGCCGCCGAACACTACGTCTTTTGCTGCCATGTTTGTTTTCTCCTAGTGCGGGATGGGGTGCGCTGCTTACTTCTCGACGACGGCGAAGAGGTCCTCTTCACGCATCACGAGCAGCTCGTCGCCTTCGACCTTGACGGTCTGGCCGCTGTACTTGCCGAACAGCACGCGGTCGCCGACCTTGATGTTCAGGGTGACGAAGTCGCCCTTGTCGTTGCGCTTGCCCGGGCCGACCGCCATGACCTCGCCCTGGTCGGGCTTCTCGGCGGCGTTGTCCGGGATCACGATGCCCGAAGCGGTCTTGGTTTCTTGTTCCAGGCGCTTGACGATCACGCGATCGTGCAACGGACGAAGTTTCATAGCATCTCCTTGGATATTCACAGGCCAGTATTGAATGGGGTGATCGGGGAAGTGTGCACCCAATCACATGAAGCCGGAGGGCGGCGTATCACCGCTCTCCGGCTTCGTTAGCACTCATTGGTGCCGAGTGCTAGCAGGCGGATTATAGGGTGGGCAGATGAAGTTTCAAGAACCCGGTGGGTGGGCCGGGCGCGTGCCCGGCGTGGCGTCGTCAGCGGCCACACAGGTGCGCCGGCGCTTCGAGGCGCCTGGCCAACGCCGACAGCGCCAGCGTGATGACCAGGCAGATCGCCGTGAGGCCGATGCTGTAGGCCGCCTGGGTCTGCCCGCCGTGGATGCTCTGGATCCCGGC